>Ga0335074_10009489_pt1 | contig 13595 bp, 9 predicted proteins | sample Lox_Sample_23_FD_206715 | JGI IMG/M metagenome (GOLD analysis project Ga0335074, IMG submission 206715) | Soil microbial communities from Loxahatchee National Wildlife Refuge, Florida, United States - Lox_Sample_2.3 | ecosystem: Environmental > Terrestrial > Soil > Wetlands | place: USA: Florida...
GGATCGGCGTGGCTGGCTTTGTCGTCATGCTCGCGTGCAGCATGTGGGCGCTGACCAGCTACCGGCACATGACCGGCATTGCCACCGGGCGCGGTCCGGCCAAGCCGTCCGGCCCGCGTGGCCAGCGCGGTCCGCGTGGCCAGCGAGGCCCACGCGGCCGGCGCGCCAGCCGGCCGGCCGGAACCGGGATGATGGAACGGCTGGAAGAGCGCTGGCGCCGGCGTCAGGAGCGGGACCGCTAACCCCAGCGGCCCGGTTTGCTCGGTTCGCGCCGGTCCACCCCGCCCGGTCTGCCCCGGTCCTCATCGCCCGGTCCGCCCCGCCCTGAGCCTGCCCCCGCTCATCAACCCGGACGTGTAGGGCCTTCGTTTTCGTGTTGCTCGGCCCCACTATTCCTGTTGCTGGGGCCCGCCGAACGCACGGCTGCGGAACTTGAGCCCGGCGGCGTCCATCCAGCCGAACACATCGAGCGTGTGCTGCAGGGCCGGCCGGACCGGGGCGAGCATCGAGGTCGGTACCAGGCGCGCGCGCCAGCGCCCGGTCCAGTCAGCCTCCCGGGTCAGGGCCCGCCGGACCACGGCGCTGTCCGCGGCCAGCGTGGTCGAGGCCAGCGGCGCCGTGGCATAACGCGCTCGTTCCTCGGCGCTGGCGATCCTTCCGAGTGCCTCCGCGGCCGATGGGTCGAGCCGCAGCGTGGTGGCGATCCGGCTGGCGACCGCGCGTGGGGACTCGCTGGCCCGGCAGGCCAGACCGTAGTCGGCCAGGTCGTCGCGCAGTTCGCGCCACGCCGCGTGGGCCAGTTCGGTGTCGTCGGCCGTGCGCAGCCGATGACGGCGGATCAGTCGCCTGGCGGCCGCCGGTGCGATCAGGCCCAGCCCGAGGATGATCGCGACGACCAGCAGGATCCAGGGGACGATGCTGCGCCCCCGGGCGGTGCTGGCCAGCGGACCGCCCGCGCCGACTCCCGGCTGCCGGAGATGGGCCGGGTCTACGAGGCCCTTCGCGATGCTGCTGCCCGTGCCAAGGCCGGGGTTCCCGGTTGGCTCCTTGCCGTAGCCGGGCGGGGCGCCGCTTGAATACTGCGGCATGGTTGCGGTCCCCTGTCCGGCCGATCCGCCGGGGGTCGGCTCGAAGCGGAGCCAGCCCATGCCCCTGAAGTAGAGCTCGGGCCAGGCGTGCGCATCGGCGGTGGTGACCTGCCACTCGCCCTTGCCCATGTTGGTGCCCGCGGTGTAGCCGACGGCGATCCGGGCCGGGATGCCGAGCAGGCGGGCGAGACCGGCCATCGCGAAGGCAAACTGCTGGCAGTAGCCGGCGCGGACCTCGTATAGGAACTGGATCAGGCCGTTGATGCCGTTCGGCAGGCCCACGTTCAGGTCGTACGAGAACCTTCCCGACTGGAAGTACGCCTGCAGATCCAGTGCCTTCTGGTACGGGGTGCGGGCGCCCTTGGCAATCTTCGCCGCGAGCTTGGCCAGCTCACCGCCCGGCCCCGACGGGAAGCTCAGGTAGTTGTTCCTGATGCTGGGCGGGTAGGACGCGGCCAGATCCTCCTCTTTCTGGGTCGGGTTGACCTCCGTGCTGATCACCGTGTACTGCAGCCCGTTCATCTGCGGCTGGGTCGAGTAGACCATCTGCGTGGCGCTGTCTTCCTGCCAGCCGCCTTCCTGAACCGCAACTCGGGTGGGGGCGTAGGGCACCGGGAGAACGCCCAGCTTGGCCTCATACCCGACCGCGTCCTGAGCGAGGGTGATGTTGGTCGTAGGCCGGGTCACCGACGTGCTGCTGGTCACGCCCGGATCGGGTCGCGGCGTGTTGTTGCCCACCGAGGCGGATGTCTGCGCTTGCGGCAGGACCAGGTTCCAGTTCTCGGTCGACGAGTTGTAGTTCAGCACGTAGACCTGCAGGTACTGATACTGCGGGTGCGGCACGGTGGTGGTGTAGTTCAGCACGTTGCGCGGCGACGAGCTGAGCAGCTGGTTCCGCATCTGGACCAGGGGGTCGGGCGTCGCGATCAGGGTGCCGCCCGTTCCGGTGCCGCCGCCCGACTCCGCCCGCAGCAGGTCGTGCACGTTGATGCCGGGAACCAGCAGCGGGACGATGAGCGCGAGGCAGGCCGCGGCTAGCCCGATGCGGCGGCCCGACGCGGCCAGGGCCCTGGTGTCGGGTGCCTCGGCATCGACGGGCTCGGTGGCCGAGGTGTGCCAGACGGTGACCAGCCTGCCCCAGATGCGGAGCCTTTCGCGCCCGTCGGCCGCGAGCAGAGCCAGGTAACCGATCATCCCGAGGCAGAACACCACCGTGGCACCGGCTCCGCCCTGCTTGGCGCTCGTGGTGATCCGGACGCAGTACAGCGCGAGCAAGGGCAGGCCGGCGATCGCCGGGCTGCGCAGCCGGACCGCGATCAGGTCGGTCGCCGCCGCCATCAGGCCGATTCCCGCGGCGGCCACCAGGACGATCCCCGGGTTACCGGGCACCGGAGGCTCGAAATACCGCTCGTTCATGCCCGCCGTGACCAGGGACGACAGGTAGGAGAGCGAATTTCTGGTGGGCAGGATGCCGGCCAGCGACAGCCGCGCCGCGAATACGAAGTTCAGGTAGACCAGCAGGGCGGCCAGGTAGGTGATGGGGTAGGCGAGCACCTGCAGCACGCGAAACCGCGGGCGGCTGCCCGCGGTGATCGCGACGATGATCACGCCCAGGACTTTGAGTGCCCAGGACGGGGTGGTCAGCAGCGGGGTGACGGCGATCAGCGCGACCACCGAGGTTGCCACCGCCGCCCGCACGGTCGGCAGCCTGGTCAGGGTGCCGGCGATGGCCGCGGTGACGACCGCACCTACCCCGGCCCAGAACCACGAAGCGGTCTGGATCAGCGGGTACAGCGACACCGACGCCAGGATCACGGCGACGGCCGAGGTCAGGGTGAGCCGGGCGTTCATACCGGCGCTCCCGGCCGCGTTGGCACGGCGGACGATCCCGGCAGCGGCGGCGGGCTAGCGGCCGGTGAGGAGACCGACGGCAGCGCGCCCAGCTGCTGCCAGGCGATCGCGAGCTGCGTGCTCGCGTCGGCGCAAGCCACCCGCCAGCCCGCGGCCCGCAGGATCGCCGCTGCCTGGTCGGTCTCGGCCCGCGCTGCCTCGCTCGGCCCGCCCCGCCCGTCATCAGCCGTCTGGCCGGGATTACTCCAGGTGGACACGGCGAGCAGCACGGCGATCGCCGGGCCGGCGTCGCGGCGGCTGGCGGCGAGCTGCCTGGCCGCGGCCGGGGACAGCCGCCCGGTCACCGCGACCAGAAGGCCGCTGCTCCTGCGCAGCGCGGCCACGCCAGGCCCGAGATCGTGGCCGCGGGACAGCTTGATCACGGCCAGCGAGTTCAGCAGCACATCCTCGAAGGTGCCGGTGGCGGTCAGCGCCCCGGTGTCGGTGATCAGCTCGCCGTCCAGGCCCTCGTGCGCGAGGTGGACGCCGATGGAAGCGGCGGCGCTGACCGCGAACTCGAACGACGACGCCGCGCCGGTGCCCGCATGCGCGCTGCGCCTCGTGTCGAGCAGCAAGACCGCGCGGTTGCGCCACTGCTGCTCCTCGCGGCGCACCATGAGCTCGCCGTAACGCGCCGTCGAGCGCCAGTGCACCCGGCGCAGCTCATCGCCGTCCCGGTAGGCGCGGGGCACCACGTCGTCCTCGCCCGCGGCGGCCATGACGCGTGCCCGGCCGTCTCCGTCGCCCAGCCAGCTGCCGCTGATCACCGCCCGCGGCAGCGGAACAACCTTGGGCGTGACCACGAACGTGGTGCTCGACGAGAACGACCGGCCCAGTTCGACCAGGCCGAACGCGTCGGCGATCCGGATCTCGAGCGGGCCGACCACGAAACTGCCCCGCAGATCGGAGCGCAGTGGATAACTCAGCTCGCGCGACCCGCCGCGCTCGATACCGTTCAGGACGTATCTCGGGCGGGTGCCGAGCGCATAGGGCACTGTGTCCTCGGCGAGCAGCAGCCCAGTCGGCAGCCGGGAGACGTTCTCCAGGCGCAGCCGGGCCTGCGCGCTCTGGCCCGCGGCAACCCTGGGCGGGGAGATGCTGCGGACACAGCTCAGGCGGTAGCGCGCGCGGCCGGCCGCCAATGCCGAGAACAGCGGCAGCACCAAGAGCAGTATCCCCACGCTGACCAGGTCGCGCTCGCCCAGGAACAGCCCGGTGATGGCGGCCGCGAATCCGGCAGCCAGGAACGAGGTGCCGCGCGTGGTGAATGAGGCGAGCCACGATCGCACGTCCCGGACTCCTTCCGCGCTGCGGATTCTAATGTAATCCGGCCGGCCGCTATCTGACCGTCGGCAATGGCAGCTTCTCGACGATCCTGGATAGGACCTGCTCAGGAGGATCGTGGCTTACCATCGCCTCGGGCGTGGGCAGCAGCCGGTGCGCGAGCACCGGCCCGGCGAGCGCCTGAACGTCATCGGGAATCACGAAATCCCGCCCGTCGAGCGCCGCGAACGCCCGGCTGGCGCGCAGCAAGTGCAGGGTGGCCCGCGGTGACGCACCCAGCCTGAGCTCGGGCGAGGTCCGCGTCGCGTTGACCAGCCCGATCACGTACTGCCTGATCGCCTGGGCCACGTGCACGCCGCGCACGGCGGCGATGAGAGCGCGGATGTCGCTGCCGTGAGCGACCGGCTGCAGTTCGTCGAGCGGCGACGACGACCCATGCGAGTCGAGCATCGCGAGCTCTGCGTTCAGGTCCGGGTATCCGATGGCGATGCGGGCGGTGAAACGGTCGCGCTGCGCTTCCGGCAGTGGATAGGTGCCTTCCATCTCGATCGGGTTCTGCGTCGCGATGACCATGAACGGCAATTCCAGCGGATAGGTGGCGCCGTCCACGGTGACCTGGCGTTCTTCCATGCACTCCAGCAGCGCGGACTGTGTCTTGGGCGACGCCCGGTTGATCTCGTCACCGAGAACGATGTTGGCGAAGATGGGCCCCGGCTTGAACTCGAATTCCCGCAGTTCCTGATTGAAGGCGCTGACTCCGGTCAGGTCGCCGGGCAGCAGGTCGGGCGTGAACTGAACCCGGCGGACCGAGCAGTCGATCGACCGGGCCAGAGCCTTGGCCAGCAGCGTCTTGCCGACGCCGGGCACGTCCTCGATGAGTATGTGCCCCTCGGCCAGCAGAACGGTCAGCGCGAGCCGGATGGCCTGTGGCTTGCCAGATATCACGGTCTCTACGGCCGCGCTGACGCGATGGGCCACCGGCACGAGTTCGTCCAGCTTCCTGTCCGCCTGATGCCCCGTGTCGATGATCACTTTTCCTCCTCGCGTCACGCTCGGCGCGATCCTCGGGCCGGCCCGGTGGGTCAGACCCGGTGAGTTTTTGGCTGGTCGTGCGTTCAGACAGTACGTCGTTCAAGGGCGCGCACGCGAGTCACATGCCCCCCGCTCCATTCCCCCCACTTCGATCATCCATTCCCACCACTTCCCTCTTCCATTCCTGTCACTTCCGTCCGCCGTTCCCTCCACTTCGCTCCACCCCTGTGACCTCGGCCTCGTGGGGGAAAGACGGCTCGCGCGGCCATTACCGTGATTGACGGTGGGGGATTGTGGAGTACAGTGGTGGACCGTGGGGCGGAGCCTGCCCCAGGAAGCGCACGGGTGGGGGACTCGGGAGGTGAGGCCGGTGTTTCTCGGCACTCACACGCCCCGCCTGGACGAGAAGGGGCGACTGTTCCTGCCCGCCAAGTACCGCGAGGAGCTTGCGCACGGCGTGGTCCTGACCAAAGGCCAGGAGCGCTGCGTCTACGTGTTCCCCGAATCGGAGTTCGGGCGGCTCACCGAGGCGCTGCGGGCCGCGCCGGTGACCGCGAAGGCGGTGCGGGACTACAGCCGGGTGTTCTTCGCCAGCGCATCGGATGAGGTACCCGATAAGCAGGGCCGGATCACGATCCCGCCCGCGCTGCGCGAGTACGCGGCGCTGCAGCGCGATTGCGTCGTGATCGGGGCCAATACCCGCCTGGAGATCTGGGACTCCACCGCCTGGGCTACCTACCTGGACCAGCAGGAGGACGCGTTCTCGGAGGCGTCAGAGGAGGTGCTGCCCGGGGTCTTCTGAGCAGGCGCCCACCTCACGGGGTGCCCGGCGAGGTCTCCACCCGCGCTGGGCGGCCAGGCCGGCTGACGTCACTTCCCCGGCGCCAGGCGGATGGCGGCCATCGGCGCAGTGCCCATCAGCGCGTTTGCGCGGATGGGGACCTGGCCGGGCAGGCACGCTGGCGGGCGCAGCCCGGCTCTGCCGGCTTTACAGCAGGGCCGGTGCTGCCGGTTTCTTAGAGGTTCACGCGAGAAGGGGGGCCGATGGCCACGACGGGATCAGGGCACGTGCCGGTCATGACCGACCGGGTCCTCGCCCTGTTCGCGCCCGCGCTGCGGCCGCAGGGCTCGGTGCTGCTCGACGCCACGCTCGGCCGGGCCGGCCACGCCAGCGCGCTGCTGAGCCAGCATCCCGGGCTGACCCTGATCGGGGTGGACGCCGACGAGGCCGCGATCGAGGAGTCGCGCCGGATCCTGGCGCCGTATGGCGGCCGGGTCACGCTGGTCCACGCCAGGTACGACGCGATCGGCGAGATCCTGGCCGCGCTCGGCCAGCCGAGCGTGCACGGTGTCCTGTTCGACCTGGGGGTCTCCTCACCGCAACTCGACGACCCCGACCGCGGGTTCGCCTATTCCTACGACGCCCCGCTGGACATGCGGATGGACCGGTCCGGGCCGCTGACCGCGGCCGACGTGGTCAACACCTATCCCGCCGCCCGGCTGGCGCAGGTGCTGCGCGAGTACGGCGAAGAGCGCTACGCCCGCCGCATCGCGGACGCCGTGGTCAGGGAACGGTCGGCCGCGCCGCTCACGTCAACCATGCGCCTGTCCGAGATCGTCCGCGACTCGATCCCGGCTCCGGCCAGGCGAACCGGGGGCAACCCGGCCAAGCGCACCTTCCAGGCGCTGCGGATCGAGGTGAACGGCGAACTCGAGGCGCTGCGGCTGGCCCTGCCCGCGGCGCTCGACGCGGTGGCGGTCGGCGGCCGGATCGTGGTGCTGGCCTATCACTCGCTCGAGGACCGGATGGTCAAGCAGGCGCTCGCGGCCAGCGCGGCGGACACGACGCCGCCCGGCCTGCCGGTCCAGCTCGAGGCCGCCCGGCCACGGTTCCGGCTCCTGACCCGGGGCGCGCAGCGGCCCACGACCGAGGAAGTGGCGGCCAACCCGCGCGCCGCATCGGCGCGGCTGCGCGCCGCCGAGCGAGTACTAGCGGCATGAAACTCCAGAACGGACAGCGCCGATGAATACCACGGTCAGAACGGGTCCCCGGAATCCAGGTCAAGCCGCGCCAGCCAAGCCGCCGGAGGGGCGTCAGGGGCGTCCGGCTCGTTCCGGCCGTCTGCGCTCCGCCGCGTCGGCTAACCCCGCCGCGCCCGCCCGCCCCGCCGCGCCCGCCCGCCCCGCCGCGCCCGCCCGCTTCGCCGCGCCCGCTCAGCCCGCTCGCGGGCCGGCCCGGGCGGATACTGCGCCGCCAGTGTCGCCTGAATGGACCGGAAGGCAGCCCCTGGCGAGTCAGGACGTCCATTCGGTCAGGCCGGCCACCGGGCCGGCCGGTCCCGCCGTCGGCGCTACCTCCCGGTCCGGCCCGGCGCGGACCGCGGGCCGGGCGCGGGATGCCCGTGGCGCCGGGCGGCGCTCCGCGTCGCGCACTCCGTTCATCTTGCTCGTGCTTGGCCTGCTCAGCGGGGGGCTGGTCTGCCTGCTGCTGATCAACACCACCCTGGCCGCCGCCTCGTTCCAGATCAGCAGCCTGCAGCAGAGCAACGCGGCGGCCGCGCAGCGGGTGCAGCAACTGCAGTGGCAGGTGGCGACCGAGCAGTCGCCGAGCTCGATCGAGCAGCGGGCCCTCCGGCTCGGCCTGCGGATACAGCCGGTACTCAACTTCATCGACCTGAGAAACGGCCGCACGTACACCACGCTGTCCCGGGCCGGGGGAGGGTACTCCGTGCCCGGGTATACCCCGTGACGCCCGGCGACGGTTCCGGGAGCCGTCACGAACGGCCGGGGCGGGACCCCCGCGGCCCGGCCCGCCGCATGGCGCCGCCGTCCGGGCCGCGCGGGCCAGGCGCCGACCGCAGGCCCGGCGAGGGTGGCGGCAGGCGGCCCGAAGGCGGCCGGAGATATTCCGATGGAGCCAGGAGGAGACCCTCGTCGTCGCCGCGGCCGGCCGGCGGCCGCGGCGCGGGCGGCAGCGCCGGGCGGCTTAGCCAGGCCAATGACCGCCGCGGCCGGGCCGCTGCTGGGGCCGGCCGCCCCGAGGGCCGGGTTGGGCGGGCTGAGGGCCGAGCCGGCCGCCCCGGTCAGGCCCGGCTCCCTCCGGCCCGCCCAAGTCTCCGCCGGGCTGGACCGGTCCGGCGCTTGAACATCTCGCTGGTGTGCATCGGGCTCGTGCTGGCCCTGGTCGCCGTCCGGCTGGTGCAGCTGCAAGGACTGCACTGGGCGCACTACCGGGCGGTCGCGCAGCAGCAGATGCTGCCGCCCAAGCCCATCCCGATCCCGGTCCTGCGGGGCTCCATCACCAGCAGCGACGGCACGATCCTGGCCATGACCGTGCAGACCGACCTGGTCTACGCCGACCCGGCCCAGATCTCGCAGGCCGAGCGGGCCCGGGTGGCCGCCGCGCTGGCCGGCCCGCTCGGCACGACCGCGCCGGCCATCGAGGCGCTGGTCGATCATCCGTCGTCGCCGCAGTATGTGGTGCTCAAGCAGAACGTCCCAGCGGCGACCGGGGCCAGGATCACCGCGCTCCAGCTTCCGGGCATCGACGAGACCGCGAGCTACTCCCGCGAGTACCCGAACGGCGATCTCGCCGCCAATGTGGTGGGCTTCACCAACACCGACGGCGCGGGTGACCTGCAGGGTGTGGCCGGGCTCGAGCAGGAGTACAACTCCCTGCTGACCGGGCGGGACGGCAGCGAAGAGGTCGCGATGAGCCCGGGACCGGACCCGCAGCCCATCCCGCAGACCGAGCAGATCCTGCGCAACCCGGTGTCTGCCGGCAGCCTGCAGCTGACCATCCAGGCCGATATTCAGTGGTACGCCGAGCAGCAGTGCGCCGCCGAGGTCAAGGCGGCGCGGGCCAAGGACTGCTCGGTCGTGGTGATGCAGCCGCACACCGGCCGCATCCTGGCGCTCGCCCAGTACCCGACGTTCAACCCGGCCGACCCGGCCAGCGTGGCCGCGACCACGGACATCCCGGTGCAGGACGTATTCCAGCCGGGCAGCACGGCCAAGGTGATCACCGCCGCCGCCGCGTTCGAGCATGGCGGGCAGACGCCGATGAGCACCTACACGGTGCCCGACCAGATCGTGGTCGACGGCTTCTCGTTCCATGACGGCGAGTACCACCCGACGGCGAGATACACAATCGCCGGGATCATCGCCAACTCGCTGAACGATGGCATGGTGCAGGTCGTGCAGCACGTCAGCCCGCAGATCCAGTACCAGTACCTCCGGGCGTTCGGGCTCGGTCAGCCAACCGGGCTGAACCTGCCCGGCGAGAGCCCGGGGATCCTGCCCCGGCCCGGAACCCCGGAGTGGTACGGCGACACCCGCTACACCCTGTCCTTCGGGCAGGGGGTAGCCGTGAACGCGGTGCAGATGGCCAGCGTCTACGCGACGATCGCGAACGGCGGGGTCCGGGTCCAGCCGTCCATCGTGGCCGCCACCACGAACGGCAACGGGAAGGTCACACCCGCGCCCGCGCCGCGCCGGACCCGGGTGCTGGAGCCGAAGACCGCCCAGGAGCTGATGGCGATCTTGCAGCAGGTCCCCCTGGTCGACGCGGACGGCGGCGAGCCGTGGGGCTTGATTTCCGGGTACACGATCGCCGCCAAGACCGGCACGTCGCAAGAGGCCGCGCCGGGGCAGAGCTGCCTGTGCGAGTACGGGTCTAGCTACATTGGCATCGCCCCGGCGGCGGACCCGCAGGTCGTGGTGGCGGTGAACGTCCAGGACCCCACCCGGGGCGGATACTTCGGCGATCAGATCGCCGGCCCCGTTTTTTACAACGTGGCAAAGTTCGCGCTGCAGACCCTGCGGATACCGCCGGATGGAGCCAAGCGTCCCTACGTCCGGCTCATGGCGCCGTGAACGGAGGTAATCTCGGCCCGTGTCAGCGGATCTGCGCCCACGCCGTGTCCCCCTGCGCCCGCTCGCAGGGCTGGCCGCGCTGCTCGGGGTGAGGACGGCCGGCCGGGACGCCCCCCGCCCGCTGTCCGTTCCGGGCACCTCCCGCGGGGTGACCGGGATCACTCACGACTCACGCCGCGTGCGGCCCGGCGACCTCTACGCCGCGCTGCCCGGGAGCCAGCACCACGGCGGGCGGTTCTGCGTGCAGGCCGCCGACGCGGGCGCGGCGGCCATCCTCACCGATCCGGCCGGCAAGGAGCTGGCGATCCGGTCCGGTTTGCCGGTGTTCGTGGTCGGCGACCCGCGATCGAGGCTGGGCGAGATCGCGGCCTGGATTTACGGCCAGCCGTCGGGCCGGCTGACGCTGATCGGGGTGACCGGAACCAGCGGCAAGACCACCACGACATACCTGCTCGAGTCCGGGCTGCGGGCGGCCGGCCACCTGACCGGCCTGATCGGCGGCGTGCAGACCCGCATCGGCGACGTCGCGGCCGACAGCAGCCTGACCACACCGGAGGCCACCGACCTGCAGGCGCTGCTCGCCACCATGGCCGAGCAGGGAGTGACGGCGGCCGCCATGGAGGTTTCCAGCCACGCCCTGGCGCTCGGCCGCGTCGCCGGGACGTCCTACGACGTGGCGCTGTTCACCAACCTGTCCCAGGATCACCTGGACTTCCACGAGACGGTCGATGCCTACTTCGCGGCCAAGGCCACCCTGTTCACCCCGGCCTACGCCCGGGCTGGGGTGGTCAACCTGGACGACGAGCACGGCCGGATCCTGGCCGCGGCCCCGCAGATCCCGCTGACCACCTACTCAGCGGCCGGTAACCCCGCCGCGGACTGGCGCGCGGCCGACCTGCGCGGCGGGGCGGATGGGAGCTCGTTCCGGGTCATCGGCCCCGGCGGCGTGGAGGCCGACGCGTCGGTGGCCCTGCCCGGGCCGTTCAACGTGGCTAACGCCCTGGGCGCGATCGTGGCGCTGGTCGAGGCGGGAGTGGGGATAGCCACGGCGGTGGCCGGAGTGGCCGCGTGCCCGGGGGTGCCCGGCCGGCTCGAGCGGGTGGAGGCGGGCCAAGATTTCACCGTATTCGTTGATTACTCGCACAAACCAGGCGCGGTGCGGGCGGTACTGGACGCGCTGCGCCCGGTCACACTGGGAAACCTCGCGATCGTCCTGGGCTGCGGGGGCGACCGGGACCGGGCCAAGCGCCCGATGATGGGCGCCGCGGCCGCCGGCCTGGCCGACGTGGCGATTTTCACCAACGACAACCCGCGCTCGGAGGATCCCCTTGGCATACTGGCCGAGATGCTGGCGGGCGCGCTGACCGTCCCCGCCCGCGACCGGGCGCACGTGATCATCGAGCCCGACCGCGCGGCCGCCATCGGCCTGGCCATCACCAGGGCAACAAAGGGAGACGTGGTGCTGGTCGCAGGCAAGGGGCACGAGCGCGGCCAGTACGCGGGCTCGTCAGTCCTGCCGTTCGATGACCGCGAGGTGACCGCGGAAGCGCTGGCGCGCCGCCTGGCCGCGCCGGGCGGGCGGGCCGGCACTGTGCCGACCGACACCGTGCCGGCCGATGCCGACCTGGGGGATCTATGATCCCGCTGTCCGTCGCCCAGATAGCCGAGATCACCGGGGCCCGGGCCGACCTGGTCGCGCACCCGGACGCGACGGTGACCGGACCGGTGGTCATCGACTCCCGCCAGGCCCGGCCGGGCAGCCTGTTCGCCGCCCTGCCCGGCACCCGCGCCGACGGGCATGATTTCGCGGCCGCAGCGGTCGCGGCCGGGGCGACGGCCGTGCTGGCCACCCGGCCGGTCGGCGTGCCCGCGCTGATCGTCCCCGACGTGCCTGCCGCGCTGGGCGCCCTGGCCACAGCGGTCGTGGCCCGGCTGCCTGACCTGATCATCGCGGCGATCACCGGCTCCGCGGGCAAGACCACCACCAAGGACCTCGCCGCTGCGCTCATCGAAACGCTGGGCCCGACGGTGTCCCCGAAGAACTCCTACAACAACGAGCAGGGCCATCCGCTGACCGTGCTGCGGGTGACCGGCGAGACCAGGTACCTGGTGGCCGAGATGTCCGCCCGTGGCCCCGGGCATATCACCGCGCTGTGCCGGATCTCGCCGCCGCGCTTCGGCGTGGTGCTGTGCGTCGGTCACGCGCACGCCGGCGTGTTTGGCAGCATCGAAGACGTGGCCCGGGCCAAGTCCGAGCTGCCAGCGGCGCTGCCCGCCGACGGCGTGGCCGTGCTGAACGCCGACGACCCGCGGGTGCTGGCCATGGCCGGGCGCACCGCCGCGCGCGTCGTGACCTTCGGCCGGGCCCCCGGCGCCGACTACCGCGCGACCGGCGTGGTCCTCGACGATGCGGGCCGGCCCGGGTTCACGCTGGTCACCGAGGCCGGGTCGGCGCCGGTGCGGCTGCGGCTGCACGGCGAGCACAACGTCGCCAACGCGCTCGGCGCTGCCGCGCTGGCCAGCCAGCTTGGCCTGGGCGTGGCCGAGATCGCGGCCGGGCTGTCGGGGGCGACCGCCCGGAGCCGGTGGCGGATGGAAGTGACCCGGCGGCCGGACGGGGTGACGGTCGTCAACGACGCGTACAACGCCAACCCCGAGGCCCTCAGCGCGGCGCTGTCGGCGGTGGCCGCCATGGCGGGCCGCGGCCGCGCGTTCGCGGTGCTGGGTTACATGACCGAGCTCGGCGACCAGGCGGAAGAGCTGCATGAGCAGGCCGGCCACCAGGCCGCACAGGCCGGCCTGGCCGGTCTGATCGTGGTGGGTGACGAGGCCGCGCCGATGCTGGCCGGGGCCAAGGCCGATCCATCCTGGCAGGGGGGCGAGCTGCTGCAGGTGCCCGACGCGGCGGCGGCGGTGGCCGCGGTCGGCCGGCTGGCCAGGCCGGGCGACGTGGTGCTGGTCAAGGCGTCGCGAGCGGCTAACCTGCAGCGTGTAGCGCTGGCGCTGACCGGGGAGCTGCCGCTGTGAGGACCATCCTGGTTTCGTCGGCCGTCGCGATGGTGCTGGCCCTGTTCGGCACGCCGTTCGCGATCAGGGTCCTGGCCAGACGCGGCTACGGCCAGGAGATCAGGGAGGACGGCCCGACCGCGCACCTCACCAAGCGCGGCACGCCGACGATGGGCGGCGCGGTCATCGTGGTCGCCTCGCTGATCGGCTACGTTACCGGGCACGAGCTGACCAAGGACCCGATGACCTGGTCGGGCCTGCTCGTGCTGGCCCTGATGACCGGCCTCGGCGCGGTCGGCTTCGCCGACGACTTCATCAAGATCTATAAGCAGCGGAGCCTCGGCCTGCGCAGCGGGGCCAAGCTGGCCGGGCAGGCGGTGGTCGGCGCCATATTCGCGGTGGAGGTGCTGCACCACCCGG
>Ga0335074_10009490_pt1 | contig 13594 bp, 10 predicted proteins | sample Lox_Sample_23_FD_206715 | JGI IMG/M metagenome (GOLD analysis project Ga0335074, IMG submission 206715) | Soil microbial communities from Loxahatchee National Wildlife Refuge, Florida, United States - Lox_Sample_2.3 | ecosystem: Environmental > Terrestrial > Soil > Wetlands | place: USA...
ACCAGGGCCGCGCCAACATCATTCTCGATAACCTGATTGCCGGGAAGAAAGCCTTGCCCATGGTCGCCGTCTCCGACGACCAGTTCACCGCGCTCAAGCCCGGCGAGGCGCCGCTGGTGCTGGGCGGACGCAGGCCGGGGCGGGGCGAGCGGCCTGACTTTGGCGCCTACGGCAAGACCTTTACCGAGGTCATGCTCAACGACCTGATTCCCTTTATCGACGACCACTTCAGGGTACTCACCAGCCGCGGCGACCGCGCGATCGCAGGGCTCTCGATGGGCGGCATGCAGACCTTCCTTACCGCCTTGCCGCATCTCGACACCTTCGCTTACATCGGCGGTTTCAGCCCGGGCGTTCCAGCCAGCGCGCTGCCGGATATGACCAAGGACCCGGCCGGGTTCAATCGCCAGGTGAAGCTGCTCTGGCTTGGCACCGGGACCGTGGAGAAAGCTCACAACCCGAACATCTTCGAACTGCACGAAGCGCTCGACCAAGCCGGCGTGAAGAACGCCTACTACGAATCGCCTGGAACCGCTCATGAGTGGCTCACATGGCGGAGAGACCTGAACGAATTTGCTCCGCGGCTGTTTCGCGGCTCCGGCAAGTGAACGGGTGCGGCAGCTTGCGGCGCCCGCACCTTCAAGCAACCCGACGATCCACCAGCACGAACAACGGTCCATCACGAAGCAGGGAGGCACAACGATGAAAGTGCGTATTACAATCTTCGCCGCGGCAGCGGTTTGGCTCGGGTGCGCGCTTGCCGCCACCGCCCAGGAACCGGCGCCCACCGTTCCGGATCACCTTATGGTGAACATCAATACCCAGCAAACCTCGGCCCCGGTCTCGAAGTACGAGTTCGGCATGTTCATCGAGCACATCGGCCCTCTCATCTATCGCAGTCTCTGGGCGGAGATGCTGGACGACCGCAAGTTCTATTTCCCGATCAAGACAGCGGAAGCGGAGCCGGCGACGCCGCAGCGGGGCGGCGGCTTCGGCCGGCAACTCCGGAAGTGGGTTCCCGTGGGTCCGGACGAGGCGGTGACGATGGATAAGGAGCATCCGTTCGTTGGCGCAGAGAGCCCGCGCATCGAGCTCGATGGCGGCACGGCGCGCGGCATCCGCCAATCGGGCATTGCCCTGGTGAGCGGAAAGCGGTATACGGGCCGGATTTACCTGCGCGGCACGCCGGGAGCGCGCGTCACGGTGGCCCTGGTTTGGGGCGACGGCGCGGACGACCGCCAGGCGGTTACGGTGGGGCCGCTCGCCAGCGAGTACAAGAAGTTCCCGCTCAGCTTTACAGCAAAGGCCGACAGCAAAGATGCCGCCTTTGAAATCACCGGCACCGGCAGCGGCGATTTCCATATCGGCACGGTGTCGCTGATGCCCGCCGATAACATCGACGGCTTCAGGCCCGATACCACCGCCTTGCTGCGCCAGCTTCACTCCGGCATGTGGCGCCTGCCCGGCGGCAATTTTCTCTCCGACTGGGACTGGCACAACGGCATTGGCGACGTCGACAAGCGCCCGCCGACCTTTGACTATGCCTGGAACGCGATGCAGCCCAACGACGTGGGCCTTGACGAGTTTATGACGCTTTGCAAGCTCATCGATGTGGAGCCTTACGTGACCGTGAACGCGGGCTTTGGCGATGCGAACTCAGCCGCCGAGGAAGTGGAGTACATGAACGGTCCGGCGAGCACGTACTGGGGCGCGCAGCGCGCCAGGAACGGACATCCCGAGCCCTACCACATCAAGTTCTGGAACATCGGCAATGAGCCGTGGGGCACGTTCCAGCTGGGCTACACCGACCTGAAGTACTACGTGCTCAAGCACAACGAATTCGCCGCGGCGATGCTGAAAGTGGATCCTTCCATCACCATCATTGCCTCGGCAAAAATGCTGGAGCCCATGGCCCTGCAGGGGGAAATGCGCTCCAAGTATGTGGACGACATGGCGGGCGCGTTTGGAACGGACATCGATTGGACCGGCGGCATCCTGAAGGACTGCTGGGGCACGTTCCAGGGCATCGCCCAGCACTGGTATGAGTCGGCGGGAAGGCACTTCGACGTGCAGATCGCCAAGAGCCTGCCGCCCGATGCGCCCGACACCAAAGCCTGGGTCACCTATACACCCACCACACTTGAGTATGCGCGCACTGCCGGCGATATCATCCGGCGCCATGCCGAGGAGTGGGAGGGCTATCAGCAGCGCTTTCCGCAGATGGTGCCCAACCACATTTTCCTGTCGATTGACGAGTACGCCTACGGCGGCGTGGGCGGGCGCGGCGGCCCGACTCTGAAGTCTGCTCTCGCCTACGGCATGCTGTTCGACGAGATGATGCGCCATACGGATTTTCTTACGATGACGGCGCACACCATGGGCACCTCCACGCTCGACATCACTCCCACCGACGCGACGCTGAATCCCACCGGCCTGGTCTTCAAGATGTATCACAACTTTGTGGGAACAACTCCGGTGGACGTCTCAGGAAACTCGCCGCAACCGCCCACGGACAGCGAGAAGTATGCCGACGAACCCAAGACCCGCTCCGGCAGCCCGACCTATCCGCTGGATGTGTTCGCGGCGCTTACGCCGGATCACAAGAATCTTGAAGTCGCGGTGGTGAATGCGACCGACTCGGAGCAGAAATTCGACTTGAGCGTGAACGGCGCGCGGCTTGACGGGCCGGCGACGCTTTGGCAGCTGACGGGAAGCAGCCTGGATGCAACCGATCGCGTCGGCCAGCCGCCGCAGGTGGAGATCAAGGAGATGCCCATTGGCAACTCCCCGGGGACAATCTCCGTTTCGGCCACCAGCGTGAACATTTATCGCTTCCCGGTGGCGCAGGCTGCGCAGTAATCCGGCGCACAGAAACAGGCTCGGAACAGGAATGCAGAAGTGCGTATCCGCGAAAACGGCTTTTGATAGGCCGGGCGACCGCCTGCCGTTTTTTGGGGCAGGCGGCCGGAAGGCCAGACGTCAGGTCAGATCGCTTGAGCAACACGTGGAAAGGAAAACGGATGAAGCGGAAAATATGGGGAATCCTCGCGGTTCCCTTTGCACTCATGCTCGCGGCCTCCCAATCGGGCTCGGCGCAGGTCCAGACCATTGTGCCGCCGGTCGTCCCTGGCGCCAAGCCGGTGACCGTGGAACACATCAAAATCCACGGGAAGCATCTCGAAGGCAATCTTGAGGGGGACGCCGTGGACCGCGATGTGTTTGTCTTCCTTCCCCCCAGCTACCAGAAGGACAAGCATCGCCGCTATCCGGTGGTCTATGCGCTCCACGGGTATTCGATCGGCGCGGAGCAGTGGACCCACGAGATCCATGTGCCGCAGACCATCGAGGGCGCGTTCGCGCAGGGATCGAAGGAAATGATCGTGGTGCTGCCGGATTCGAAGACCGTCTACGGCGGATCGATGTATTCGCAATCGCAGACCACCGGCGACTTTGAAGACTTTATCGCCGACGACGTGGTGCAGTACATCGACGCTCATTACCGCACCATTCCCAACCGGCTGAGCCGCGGCCTGGTTGGCCACTCGATGGGCGGCTACGGGGCAAGCCGCATCGGCATGAAGCATCCCGATGTGTTCGGCTCGCTCTACATCATGAGCCCCTGCTGCATGTCGGCGCGCGGAACCGGAGGCGGGGGGCGGCCGGGAGCCGGAGCACGTCCCGGCGCGGTCGCCGCAGGTCCTCCGCCCCAGGCCGAAAGCCTGGAACAGCAACTGGAATCCGTCAAGAGCCCCGCGGATGCCGCCGGTCTCTCCTTCATGGTGCGCGCGCAACTGGCCAGCGCAGCGGCCTGGTCGCCCGATCCAAAGAAGCCGCCGCTCTATCTCGATCTTCCCTTTGGAGACGATGCGCCCTATGTCCTGGCGAAATGGGCAGCCAACGCGCCGCTGGATTTCGTGGACCAGTACATCGGCAATCTACGCCAGTACACCGCCATCTCAATGGATGTGGGCGACGAGGACGGGCTGCGCTTCGACACCACCAAGCTGCACGAGATTCTGGACAGCTACGGCATCAAGAATGGCTTTGAAATCTATCATGGCACCCATACCAGCGCGGTTGCCGACCGCTTCCAGAATCACGTGATTCCGTTTTTCAGCGAGAATCTGTGCTTCGATTGCCGCTGACCGGGCGCCGGGGAACTGGTTGCCCAGCACACCGCGGGGGCGGCCGGGACCGAAGCACAAATTCGAGTCGATTCTAAATGGCTTAATAGGTAGAGCGCGCTCACGCAGGAACGTATGTCAAGCGAATCACGTCCGCGCCAATGCGCTCGCTGGCGACGAGGCGGAGCCGGGGCCGGGGGCCGGCGAAGAATGGCTGGCCAGACCCGAGCACGATGGGGTGAACGTAGAGCTGGTACTCATCGATCAGGCCAAGTTTGGCCAGGCTTCCTGCCAGGTTGGGGCCGGCAACGTCAATCTCGCCCGAGCGAACGCACGCCGGAAGTTCGCCGGGAAGCCTCGTTGCGAGAGAAACCTGCAGCTTGGGATACAAGGGAAGTTCCATGGAGCGGAGTATCGAAATCAAACGCCGGTCCGTGTACATGGATTTTCCAACTACGATCTGGTGGTCGATACCGTGAAGGGTTTCGCGCGCTGCGAGAACGGCGCCGTCCGTATGCGCGATCGCCAATCTGGCCCTTTCAACATAGCGCCGGCCCGCGTCAGTCAGCGCAACGCTCTGGCGTTTGCTGTGACTACGCTCGAAAAGCGTGGCGCCAGCGTACCGCTCCACTCTCGCCACGATGCGAGTCACGGCGGAATGGGTCAACCCGACTTTCCGCGCCGCGCGATGAAAGTTCAGCTCTTCGGCAAGAGCAACAATAATACGGAAATCGTCTAAGCCCAAAGACATGTGGCGACGCATAGGAAGGATGCCTCAAAAGGTGAGCGGCTCACCAAGGTTTCAATATGCTTCCAAATGCGCCCAGTTTTCCACCGAACGATCTCGTTTTCCACAATTCTGCGAGGATTGCTTTCTGTTGTCAAGTTTGGTATCGGCATCTTGCGCGCGCCAAGAGGAAGGTGTAATGCGCGCCGGTCATCACACCGAACGAAATCGTCATTGGACAACGCGACTGCAAAACGGCAGAGTTGCGACAAGGCTCGCCCGCGGGCCTTTATGGAGGGTCGTTCATGCGGAACGCAACCACACCCCGTCGCATTCCAGCCGCGTCTCCGATCGCAAAATTCTCCGTCGGCTCCGCCGATTCCCAAGGCGACGCGAGATCCGAACCGCCAGCAATGTACAACATTCTGATCGCTCTGGAATCAGTACACAGGATGCTCACAGTGCGAGAAGTGGCCGAGCTTCTACAAAAATCTCACTTCTCGATTTACCGAATGGCGCAGCGCCGGCAGATTCCCTCATTGATGATCGGCGGGACGCGGTACTTCGATCCATCCGTGCTAGCTCTCTGGCTCTCGAAAAAGGAGCCGTCGCTCGCCACCGCCGCGAGACGATTGAAAACGGCGTGATGGATGCTCCTTGCGAATCCCACAAGAGCAATTTGCCCTGCCGTTGGCAAATGGGATGCCGTATCTTTGGTTAAGCCGTCGTTTTAGCAGCAAAGTTACTTTTGAATTGCGCTGGGAGAACAAGGTATATCATCACTAGTGTCCCGTCCCATGTAATTATCGACAATAGGAACAATCCGTGATGCAATGAATCATGTTTGTTCCTGCCGCAGCTTTGACGATCGACGAGGGGCAAAAGCACCAACTTGAGTCCCTGCTCGGGGCTGGGGCTACGCCGCAGAAAATTGCGCGCAGGTGTCAGGTCATCCTGTTGGCCAGCCAAGGCGTGGCCAACCATTCGATTGCCCAGCAAACAGGGTTGTCGCGACCGACCGTGCTGGCCACGCGAGCGGCGTTTGCCAAACAAGGAACCGCAGGTATTTGCGCGCCGCAGAAGCGCAAGCGGTCACGCCGCATCCTGACTCCGGAACTGGAGCAGAGGATTCTGGATACCACCCTGAAGACCAGGCCGGCCGGGGCGACCCACTGGAGCACCCGCGTGCTGGCCGCGAAACTGGGCGTTTCCCGCATGATGGTCGAGCGCGTCTGGCAACGCTACGACGTCCAGCCCCACCGCGTGCAGAAATTCAAAATCTCCAACGACCCTAATTTCGAAGACAAGGTACGGGACGTGGTCGGCCTTTATCTCGACCCGCCGGACCGCGCTCTGGTGCTCTGCGTCGATGAAAAGAGCCAGATTCAGGCCCTGGACCGGACCGCTCCAATCCTGCCCCTGCGGCCGGGACTGCCGGAACGCCAGACACACGACTACAAACGGTACGGGACCACCACCTTGTTCGCCGCCTTCAATATCCTGAACGGCAAGGTCATCGGCAGTTGCCTGCCACGCCATCGCGGAAAAGAGTTCATCCGATTCCTGAATCAGCTGGAAAAAGAGGTACCTCCGGAACTCGATATCCATCTCATTCTCGACAACTACAGCACCCATAAGAGCGCCGAGGTCCAGCGATGGCTCAAGCCCCAAAAGCGCCGCCGCTTCCACTTCCATTTCACGCCTACCAGCAGCTCATGGCTCAATCAGGTGGAACGGTGGTTCGGCCTCATCACGGACAAGATGATCCGGCGCGGCACCTTCCACTCCGTGGAGGAACTGGAACGCGCCATCTATGCGTGGCTTGCGACCTGCAACGACACCCCAAAGGCGTTCGTATGGAAAGCCACCGCCGACGTTATCCTCGACAAGGTTCGTCGGTGTAAAGAATTAGCCGGGACGGTACACTAGCGGGTTAGTGCAAATCGCTAATGCACTAAGCTACGGATTGGGAGCGTCGGCTCTTTAAGTGGGAGTGACGAGGCGACCAGAAAGCAGTCTCTGCGCACCTTCTTAGGCTATGGGGTCCTCTTATCGAATGCGTCACGAACGGCGAAGAACGCGGCCTTCGGCTTGTTGTTGGCGTCGAAGAGCAGAGGCCGCTCAGGTGGGCGATTCTGCTGCGCTGTCTGCCCAGGTGGCGGCCCCGGAGGCAATACCTCTGCCTGCCCCGCTGCTTGTCCTGGTGCCGGGCCCGGACGGGGTCCAGCACCAGGAGGGCGTGGGCCGAGGCGTCTGCCCGCCAACCAAGAATGGGCATCGGTAACTCCCCATGTCAACACTGCTGCCACGGCCGGTTCACCCACGATCACGTCCATGTAGTCGTGGTAGGTCTGAGCGACCGCCGCATCGATCTCAGCCGGGTCTTCGGTCTTCCACGTGTCATCGTTGATGTCCATCTCAGTAACAAAAATCTTCAAACCCATCCCGCGCAGCGTGCGCATCCACTCCCGCAGTCCCTTGCTGTCCGCCGTCGACCACCCAACATGAATATGCGACTGGATACCAACCGCGTCGATCGGAACCTTGTCTTTCTTCATCCCCCGCACCAGATCCAGAATCGCGGCCCGCTTCTTTACGTCTCCATCGCTGTCCGTCTCGATCCCGTAGTCGTTGTAGGTCAGCAGCACGTTGGGATCAGCCGCGCGCGCTGTCCCGAAAGCGAGCGGGATGAACTCCGGCCCCAGCAGCTTCAGCCACGGCCCATTGCGCAGTCCATCCGGTCTTCCGTCCGGCGGATTCACCGCCTCGTTCACCACGTCCCAGGAGTGCAGCTTGCCCTTGAAGTGTCCGGCAACCGTCGTGATGTGGTCCACCAGCAGTTGACGCGCGTTGTCCTTGGTCGCCGTGGCGTTGAACCATGTGGGCAACTGCGCGTGCCAGTTCAGGTTGTGCCCGCGCACCTTGATGCCGTGCGCTTCGCCGAATGCAACCAGCGCGTCGCCCGCCTCGAACGAGTAGGTCGTTGGTGTGGGCCGCATCGGGCCCATCTTCATCGAATTCTCCGCCACCAGAATGCTGCATTGATCGATAACGATCTGCGCTACGTCCGCGTTGCTTGACAGCAACTGCGCCTCCACCGCTGTTCCGAACAGCAGACCTTTCGCGCCGGCATGCGCCTTCAGCGAGCCGGGACCGGTGATCCCCATTGCCGCGGCAGGGCTGGTGGACGGCCTGCCCGGCTGATTGGTCTGCGCCTCTGCGACCAAGTTTGCACCCCGCAGGCCGAATGCCAAGGCCCCTGAGACGGCAAGCCCGTTCGAGATGAATTGGCGTCTGGTCGCTCGGTTGCTAAAAGTCATCATCCTGCGCTCTCCTCAAAACCAGTGTGGAATAGGTACCAACCACCATACATGCGAGACCGCCAAGGCTGCATCCTTCGTTTCGAGTTCAGCAGCGCCTTCGGCCGATGCGTAGCTGCGGTTGTGTTGGGCGGAGCGACCCTGTTGAGCCTTCCGGCAGCGTAGCCAATATAGCCTGCAGAAAAAACGAGCATGACGAGTACGAGTCGCTGAGTCGCGCAACTCACTGTGGCTTCCGGTAAGCACCCAGTGGCAGGGCACGTATCGGCAAACGGGGTTTTCAGTAACTTGGCGGGAAATCGACACTGGTGGGGTCTTAAATCGACAATGCACTCTGCGACAATGGGCTCGAGCCACCTGGCTGTGTAGTCGGCATGTCAGACTTGTGCATGTCGGTCACGCCTACTGGCCAGGATCTGCGAATAGATGCTATCGAATCCAGTGCACCAGACCCAATCCGCAGCTGACCAATGGCAAGACAGATCATCTGACTCGAAGCCTCTCACTTCCGAGGCCCCCGAAACTCAATCTTGCCTCGAGTTGCGAACCGTAACGCGAATAATCCCACAACCCTCCAATAAGCGCATGCGGCAGTTTCCGAGTCTTGTGCCGATGATCCACGATAAAGTAATTTCTCGCTGCGGAATATTCGGGTGGGAACTTGGCGCTGGCCCCGCTCCGGCGCCCGCCCTCAGCGCCGATCGTCGATCTCCCGCGACCGCCGGCCAATCCACCACGATGCGAACGAGCACCATAGAAAACATGACAGGAGTTCGTGCAGGACAGCCAGCACCGCGCCAAGAACGGTTGCGGCGAGAACAACGACACCCGAAGGATGCCCGTGCTCACCGAGGACGATGCCGGCCAGAAACATCACGATGCTCCTGAGGAGCGTGCCCAGCGGGTTGCTGAGACTCGCCTTCATTCCTTTGTTCACGATCCTTTCTCCTATTCGTTCAGTGTTGTGCGCGGCCGAATCCGACCAGATGACGGCCTGGGCGGAATCGACCTCGCTCTTCACGGTGCGCTTCGTTGTCTTAAAGGGCGATGCGGTCATTGACAGCCTGGCGAATATCCTGAGTCGTGCCCAGATAGACTGCCGTGGTCGACAGATCTTCATGCCCCAGCAACTGCTGCACCTGCTCGATTGCGCCTCCGGCCTTGCGGCAGAATTTCGCGCAGGTGCGGCGCTTATGCCGAGGTCGGCATAAGAGGCGCTATGCCGCTTAAAAAACTATGCCGAGTTGGATTGAAAAGCCCCGAGAGAAAGCGTGTTTTCGTTGTGCCGACTCGGCATAATTGTGGTCATTCTCATTCGAGAGGTGACCTATGCATCGTTTCTTTGATAAACCGGAGACCCTCAAGAGACTCCGTCGTGGGCCGCTCAGCGATCCCCTGGATCGGTACGCTGCGTGGCTTGTTCAGCAGGGCTTTTGCCGTGCTACAGCCCGATTGCACTTGGTTCAGCTTGCGGACTTCAGCCGCTGGCTGGAGAAGCGGCATCTTACGCTGATTGATATTGACGCTGATGTAATCGATTTGTTCCTTGCAGATCGGCGGCGGCGAGTGCGGCCGCATTCAGAACGTCCAACTCTGCAGCGTTTCTTGCGGCTTGTGAGGCCGGATATGGACGCACAAGCCCCTCCCCTCCTAACAGCTTCTCGAGCGATACTGCAGGATTTTCGCAGGCATTTCGTCGAAGATCGGGGAGCAGCAGAGGTAAGTTACCTTTCACTTGAGCCCATCATTCGGCAGTTTCTTTTTGATCGTTTCCCTGACGAAAAGATCGATCTTGCCCAGGTGACCGCCGAGGATGTGGTCGGATTCGTGCGCGGTCATGCTTTTCTGCATAGTCCAGGCCGCAGCAGGCTTTTGACTACTGCCTTGCGAGCCTTTTTCCGTTTTCTTTATCAGCGAGGAAAAACCACACAGAACCTGGCCGCCGTTGTTCCTCGGGTGGCCATGTGGCAGGGCTCAACGGTTCCGAAGTTTCTCACTTCGGGCCAGGTCCACGCGGTGTTGGCTCACTGTAATCGCAACACGGCTATCGGAAAGCGGAATTACGCCATTCTTCTGCTTCTCTCCCGATTAGGCCTCCGTGCCGACGAGATCGTGCGTCTCAGTTTGGAGGAGATTGACTGGGATCACGGACTTTTCACTTTTCGTGGTAAGGGAGGACATTGGTCCCAGATGCCACTCCCTGTCGATGTTGGACGGGCGATCGCCAGCTATCTACAGCACGGCCGGCCAGTTTCGGATTGCCGCCGTCTATTCCTACGACACACCGCACCCAAGGTGGGTTTCGCGAACTCAGGAGCGATTTCCACCCTAGTCAGACGAGCGATTAGTCGAGCCCACGTAAATTCTCAACGCAAAGGGGCACATTTGTTCCGGCATAGTCTCGCCACGCGCTTGATTCATGAGGGTGCTTCACTTCAAGAAATTGCCGAAATGTTGCGACACCGATCGATAGAGACGACCAACATCTACGCAAAGGTGGATTTTCAGGCCCTCCGGAGTATTGCTCTGCCCTGGATCGGAGGTGCGCGATGACTTCTTTACGGCAAGCTGTTCAGAACTACTTGGCGCTGCGCCGAAGTCTGGGATTCAAGCTTCGCTGCACCGGGCTTCACCTCTTGCGGTTCGTTGCATTCGCAGAGTCCCGTGGCGCAGAATACGTGACCACGCCTCTTGCCTTGGAGTGGGCGATGCAACCTGCAGACCGACAGCCAGCCACCTGGGCAGAACGGATGAAGGCGATTCGTGTCTTTACGCGATACCAACATGTTCTTGATCCCCGCACCGAAATTCCTCCTCCAGGTCTGCTGCCGTATCGCCCGAAACGCACCAAGCCCTATCTGTATTCGGACTGGGAAATCAGACGCTTGCTCAACGCGACTCGACGACTACGCTCAAGCGTGGGCATACGCCCTCGTACATACCGTTGCCTGATCGGCCTCTTGGCAGTTTCCGGTTTGCGCATCAGCGAAGCACTCGCCCTGCGACCAATTGACGTGGATTTCAAGACTGGGATCTTGGCCATTCGGGAGACCAAGTTTCGCAAATCGCGATTCGTGCCTCTACATAAATCCACGATTGCCGCACTACGGCGATACGCAGCCTACTGTGGCTCGCTGTTCCCCGCACCCAAGCGCTCCACGTTCTTCATTTCCGACCTTGGCCGCGCTCTTGATGGGTCTGCCGTTCGCCGGACTTTCTATGAACTCTCCCGATGGGCCGGTTTGCGGCGTGGACCTGTCAATCGCGGTCCGCGTCTGCATGATTTTCGACACCGATTTGCCGTTCAAACCATGATCCGTTGGTATCGCGCAGGAGAGGAAGTGCAGCGTCGGCTTCCCATTCTCTCCACTTATTTGGGGCATGCCCATGTCAGCGATACCTATTGGTACCTGACGCAATGTCCGGAGTTGATGCAGTGGGCGTGCAAACGGCTGGAAAGCAGATGGGAGATGCCGTCATGACGACTTGCGGCAGAGTACCTTTCCTGCTACAGAAGTTCTTTACCGATCGGCTTATGAACCAAAAGCATGTGAGCCCCCACACCCTGGCCTGCTATCGCGATACTTTTCGTCTCCTTTTCGGGTTTGTTCAACGCGAAAAGCACAGGGCGCCTTCTCGACTGACCTGGAGCGATTTGGACGCGCCACTGATTTGCGCGTTCCTCGATCATTGTGAAAAGGTGCGACATAACTCACCGCGAACCCGTAATCTTCGACTGACCGCTATTCGCTCATTCTTCCGCTATGCCTCCTTCCTTGAGCCCGGCGAATCGCTCAGAATTCAACAGATCCTTGCTATTCCCAATAAACGGCAGTCTCGCCGACTGGTTGGGTTCCTTACCCAGGCTGAAGTTGAACAACTGCTCGCGGCTCCCGATCAAACTACCTGGAGCGGACGTCGAGACCACACGTTTCTTCTCCTTACCGTCCAAACCGGGATGCGCCTCTCCGAAGTGACCGCCTTGTACCGCCGCGATATCATCCTCGGCACAGGCGCCCACGTCCATTGCTGGGGCAAGGGGCGCAAAGAACGATGCACTCCGCTTGCCAAGCGAACTGTCGGCGTCTTACGCCGCTGGCTTCGTGAACCGCCCCGCGGGTGCGACGACATCCTGTTTCCAAATGCACGCGGTGGACGGTTGAGCGCCGATGGCGCACAATACCTCTTCGCCAAACATCTGAAAGTCGCCCGTAAGAACTGCCCTTCTCTTCGCGAGAAACGGGTAACCTTGCATGTTCTGCGTCACACCACGGCCATTACGTTACTCGAAGCAGGCGTCGATACTTCAACGATTGCGTTATGGCTGGGACACGAATCGCCTTCAACCACTCAGGTTTACCTCGACGCCAATCTTGCGCAGAAAGAACGAATCCTCAACAAAACGGGAACTTGGAATGAAACAACTCCAGGTCGATATCGTCCAGAGGATCCGGTACTTCAGTTTCTGAAAAGCCTTTAAGCACAGAACACTATGCCGAGTCGCAACCGGGGGAGATGCAATCTCTACTGGTTTCCTTCAACCCAGCTCGGCATAGTTTTTTAAGCGGCATAGCGGCGCTTATGCCGAGGTCGGCATAAGCGCCATACTTGCGCCCGTCTATGCCACGGCTCTGGAGGCGAACTGGAGCAAATTCAGTTTCTGCTTGGCCACGCTTCTGTTCAGACAACGGAACGGTATATCGGCAGCAAACAGAAGCTTCAAGATGCTGTGAACGATCGACTAGGGATTTCGGTCACAAACGACAGCGCCTGAAAGGGCCCGGACGCGGTCGATTCGGATTGTTGGCGATAGCGTCCATTATCATTCACAAATCGCGATAGCAAGCCTGAAACATGACTTCGGGACATTCGTTCGTGATGCCGGCTCCTCGTCCAGGTGGAACCCTGCCGCGTTTGTAAACACAAGCCCAGTTGTCATTACCGATCCCGCTTCAGTGGGTGGCTTGCTGATTTATCGCTGATCGAGATTGTCCGCGCGAGGACCGCCTTTTCTCAGTCTCTCTCTTAAGAAATTGTGATCAGCTTCCTGCCCAAACAGATCTCGGACGGGGGACGGGTTCGGTCAATAAAGTGATCAGGACCGCGAATGCACCTGCCGACGAGTCGTGAGTCTGTCCGACAGTTTGATGGGAATTCGGAGCCCATAACGAGCGATGAGCCCTTCGATGAGGGGCTTCATGGATGGGTGCTCTCTTGGGCTGATCCAAATCTGGGTAAGCGTCTCTTGAGGATTTATGCCGAAGGTGAGGCCAGGCGGAATCTCATCGGAGCTATAAGCTCCGTCGGTTCGTAAGCCTGCCGTATTCCAAAAGAACAGACGCACCTCTCCTTCGTGCTCATAGCTACTGTCCTTTCGCGTGATCAAATCGAACATTCCCCGAAGTGCGTTTGAAGCCTGCCAA
>Ga0335074_10009491_pt1 | contig 13592 bp, 13 predicted proteins | sample Lox_Sample_23_FD_206715 | JGI IMG/M metagenome (GOLD analysis project Ga0335074, IMG submission 206715) | Soil microbial communities from Loxahatchee National Wildlife Refuge, Florida, United States - Lox_Sample_2.3 | ecosystem: Environmental > Terrestrial > Soil > Wetlands | place: USA...
TCATACGGCCCCAAGTCTTGTAGTTGCCCTCATAGCAGGAACTCATCTCCATGCGGCCGCCGTGGATATAGTAAACGCAAGGCAAAGTCTCGTCGTTATCCGGCCTGATATACTGGATATTGATGGTATTTCCATCGGGCGAGGAGATGAGCGTCTCAGTGCGCACGCTCAAGCCGGCCGACGGCGCGACCTCTTCGCTGTCCATCGAGTCGAAAAAGGCCGTTTGGCGGGCCAGTGCGGCCAGCGCCGCTGGAGAGTTCTCCTGTGCGAGCAATTCTTCTCGGCTCGAAACGTTCGGCTTTTCTACTGGCGCAGGCCACTCGGCGAACACCTTTTTGACCCGGGGATCAAGACGGGGATCGGATTCAAGTTTCGAGGTCATGTGGCGCTCCGTGTGATCAATGGTGGTTCGACTGGCGAGTTGTCGGCTTCGGAGCTCAAATCGAGTGCGTCAACGAACGCCCGCACTAATCTGCTTGGGTAGCCAGGCAACGACCCTGTCGATCACTTCCCCCATCTTTGACGGTCCCCCTAAGACACCACAATGTCCGATGTCCGGAATCAGATAGACCTCGGTATTGCGGCGGCCTTGAAAAACGAGTGTATCCGCCTGCGGGACGAAATAGTCGTTCGCACCGTTGATGACGAGCATTGGCGAATTATCCGCTCGATCCAGCAGCGATCGCCGGGAGAACTGTTGTACGGCCGCCATGAAGTCCGCGGTGGTCGGCTCCTGGTCGAATCCCATGTCGTTACCGATGATGCCAGGCATGCCGAAGGGCAAGTTCTGCGCGTTTTCTTTGCCCCAAGCCTTATCGACGGGACCACCGTTTACTATGGCAGCATCGACCGCTCCGGTAAGTCCGGTCATCGCGGAGAAGTTGCCCCCAAACGAAAATCCGAGATGCGCGACCTTTCCGTTGCCGAGCTTGCGCGCTTCTTTCACGATGCCGAGCACGAGCTCATCACATTTGATGGAAAGTGGGATAGTGCTTTCACCCGTGCCTGCAATGTCGAAACCCAAGATCGTAATGCCGAGGCGTTGGGCCAATGTCACATAGACCGGGTGCAGGCCCATTTTGAAGGTATCCACGCCGCCGGTGTATATCAGTACGGCCGCGCTCGCATACTGGCCTGTCACTGAAAACAGATGCACCGCTGTGCTCACAGTTCCGCCCTGATAGGGGATCGCGAGTATTTTCCGCTCGAATTTGACGGGGAAGCTCGGTGCCGCCTTGAGGTAGCATTCAAGCTGATTTTGCTGCGCCTTGCGCCGCGCGTCGGTGGCGAGGCAGGGAAATATTGCAAAACCGTAGGCGAACGACGCGAGAAGCGGGTTTCCCGCTTCCAAATATTTCCGCGCGAACACAGACCATTCGTACGACCATCCGCCCGGTGCGTCGGCCCACATATCTTTTATCGTGGCTCGCATCGTATCGACATCTACTTTCGGGATGCCGAACGCAATGAATTGGCTGTAGCGGTCCTCGAAACTGGTGGCGGGGCTAAGGTCATAGGTGTAGCTCATGAAAAATCTCCTGGCGGGTTGGATGTTATATGACCGAACCTCGTTCACTCGATGCAAAGACTATCTATGTACGCGCAAAACTGAGGCGCCGCTTTGGCCAAGCCGAGCTTCTCCCTCTCCCAATAGGCCCGTAACCCCGGCTCCTTGAATCGAAGTCGAAAAGTTTCACAGCCTCTGAGGAATTGCTCCTCGCTCAGAAGGCCCGCCTCGTGCTGGCTGAAGTAATCTTCCATTGCAACGAGCGCGATGCCGCATTGGCAAAAGAACTGCCGCTGTCTTATTAGTTCGGGAGTGGGGATGCCTCCATTGCCCTCGATCCATGCCGTAACTGATTCAGTGCTCATGTGTCCCAGCAGAACAGCTGTGGTTCGGGCGGCGGTGCCCTGAAAGATAAGCGCTCTCGTATGCCGTACGTTCTGCCTGGTCTGCAGGGCTACATAGATTAGTGATGCTGTGGCTGTAAACCCGCTGATCGCTGTGGCAATCAATGCGACTTCTGAAAGAGACATGCGGGTCCTCCAATCTGATGTAGCATGATCCCCGTCTCGCATTAAAGCTACTAGCGAACGAGTGGAATGGGTCGCTAAGGTCCAGATATTGCGCCTCCTTGGCTTGGCAGAAGGCAAGTTACCGGTGTGCGAAGAAAGAGTTGCTCTGAAACGGCCCGTTTGCAGTGACCGCTGTTGGGCAGCGCGCCCGCCGGGGGCTCGCCGCACACCCGAAATTCTACCTCTTCGATACCGGTGTCTTTCACGCCAACCGACCCGCGGGCCCTCTCGACTCATCCACCGAGATCGATGGACTTGCCCTCGAGGCTTTGGTCGCCCAGCATCTGCACGCCTGGTGCGACTATTCGCACGGCACGCACACGTTGCATTACTGGCAGACTCGATCCCGCAACGAGGTGGATTTCGTTATATACGGCGAGTCAGGCATCTACGCTCTCGAGGTTAAGGAGGGCCGACTCGAGCGATTTCACCCCGCTCCGGCACTTCGCGCAAGACTATCCCCAGAGTCGACGTTACCTTCTCTATCGGGGAGAAGATCGACTGAGCCGAGAGGGCGTCCTGTGCATACCCTGCGATGAATTTCTCCGGGCGTTGCGCCCGGACAGCTTTCCGGACTGACTTCGCGGCCTTACATCAACATCAGCCGCACGGCTCAGCTCAGCGATGGGCTCCTTGCGTGCAATCGAACTGCTTTCACTTCACTCTTCGTCTCCAAATCCGAGTAGCGCCCCGGGCGCTGCGCAAAGGCGAAGCGCGCTGCGGCGGGTAGAACAACGAAGCGGATCTTTACTTGCTTTTCCAGCAATCCGAAGCCCTTGGCTCCACGCCTGCCGCTCGCGCACATCGGGTCCGCTATCCGGACGTCTCGATGGCAAACGCCAGGGCGCGAGGTCACGCGGCGTGGCAGCTCCTCGAGCTTGGGATCGATCCTTCTGAACGGAGGAAGGAGTTGCGCTACATGCCCGGCGAACGGGTCTGAACAAATCGGCGAACACTTCAGCAACTCGCCCCGCTCTCGATCCTTCAGCAACGGTGAGCATGCTCCGAAGCAGTCACTCAGAACGGCGGGAGCGGACCTCCTGGTCCATTCCTGACAGACTATCGTTCAGCCACGCTCAAGAGTCCCAGCCGAGCGCTGAAGTGTATGACCACCGAGAATGCGCGAAAACTTCCGTCGGCTTGGTACGGCCTGTGATGCCATGATCAGCCCGGCAGGGACAATCCTGTCCGCGGGCCATGCGAGGTATTTTTGTAGGTAAGTGCCCAGCAGACGGCCGACCGAGGTCAGGTCGCGGGCGGTGTTGCTACCAGCGCTTCGGTGGTCGGCGTGAAGTATGAAACACTCGCAATATCTCTATAGCGTCACCTCGAACGCGGTACGGGACGACATACCGCGTATTACGGATGACAAGCTCGCGGGTACCAGGGACACGACCGGGCCGCCCGGCGCTCGGATGGTCAACGAGCTGCTCGACGGCATCAAAGATTCGGCGGACGACCAGCCTGGCGGCAGCGACATCCTCGTCGGCGATATAGGTGGCCTCTTCGTCGAGGTTGCGCAGTGCCTTGCGCAGCCATCTAATCCGCATCCACTTTCCATTTCTTTCGGAGCCGCTCGACCTCCCGGGAGCTCGCGAAATCGCCCTCGTCAGCCTCCTTGACTGCCGCCTGGGTTTCGGCGATCTGCCATTCATTGTTCTCGACGAACTCTCGAATCGCCTCTGAGGCGAGAAAAGACTTGCTTCGGCGCGTCGACTCGGCCAGCCGATCGAGCCGATCCTTGACCTCGTCCTCGAGGCGAACAGTAATGGTGGCGGAAGACATAAGGAAGCCGCTCTCTGTGGTGACTTGTGTACATACTAGCACATTCAGCTCCCCCGAAGGCCGCCTCCCGTGCCTTGCTCTTCATACCCCAGCAGGGCTCCTCGCCCTGGCAGGCCAACCAGAGCGCGGCTCAAGCCCAACCTCAGCCCGCGGCGGCGATTCTCGAGAGAGCCTCGAGCTCACCCAGGAGCTACGCCGCTCCGCTTCCAATGGGTAGGGGCTCCTACCGCGTATCAAGCCCTCGGCCGGCCTGCTGGGTAACTCTGAGGGTAACTCAACACGCAGAACTGTCTAACTTCCTGAAGTGAGCGAAATATTCGCCCGCTTTCCGGTCCTCTCCCGGGCACCAGACATTCTTTATATTTCAATAGATTAAATCCAAATAGTGATTGACTTCCGAAGTCGTCCTGCGACGCTTCGGACTGATGATACGCGGCCGGATCATTACTTTTATTCTTCACCTGGCCGCCGCGCCATCCTAGCAGGGCTTGATCGGGGCGGGGTGGGGGAAATTCAAATCGGCCAGGACTCCAAACCCGACTGTACCTCCTTCTTCGCGACCGCCATGATGTCCCGACGCTATTACAGAATGGCGGTTGAGTCGCCATAATGAGACTCAATTCGGCGGTTACATCGCCATATTGAGAGTGCCGGTGGCGTTCATTCCTCGCCTACTTACTGCCGGGCGCGATCACTACTTTCTTCTGGGACCGCGCGGGACCGGCAAGACATCCTGGTGTACGCATCAGTACCCGGATGCCCTGCGCGTCGATCTGCTCAACCCGGCGATTCTCCGCCGCTATACCGCCGCCCCCGAATATCTCATCGAAACGGTCGGAGCAAACTCCGGGGCAAAGCAAATCCTCATCGACGAAATCCAAAAGCTGCCGGCGCTGCTGGAAGTGGTGCACCTGCTGATCGAGCGAAAGACCGGGCAGCAGTTTGTCCTCACCGGCTCGAGCGCACGGAAGCTTCGCCGCGAAGGAGTCAATCTGCTCGGCGGACGCGCGACGCAGAAGCTCATGCACCCCTATATGGCCGTGAAGCTCGGTCCACGATTCAAGCTTGGCACGGCGCTTCGGCAGGGAATGCTCCCGGTCGTCTGGGCGGCCGACGATCCCCTCGCGGTCCTCGAGGCCTACAACGCACTCTACCTGCACGAGGAGGTGCAACACGAACATCGGAGTCCCCACAACGCCACCACCCGTACTTCGCCGGGCCACATGCCCTATTGCCGCTTCGGAAAGTGGCCATGGTTTGAGCTCGCATCTGGCGAGGATCACTCGAGGCTACCCTCAGACCGTCAGCGACGCATCATCCGCTCCACCGCGCAATTGCCCGCGTTGCCCTTAGGGCCGACCCGCCGTCCCGCCCGTCGTCTCCGTCGGATTCTGCATGGACTTCGGCGCCGGACCGCGCTCGCCCGCACCGCGCTCGAGCCTGGCCGCGATCTCGGCAACGTGCCGGCCCTGGAAGCGGGCCCCCTCGAGCTCATTCTCACTCGGCTGCCGCGAGCCATCGGCACCCGCGAGCGTCGTCGCGCCGTAGGGCGTACCGCCCGAGACCTGATCCATTAGCGTGAGGCCTGCGAAGGAGTAAGGCAGGCCCACGATGATCATGCCAAGGTGCAGGAGCGTGTTGTGGAAGCTGGTGATGGTCGTCTCCTGGCCGCCGTGTTGGGTCCCAGTCGATGCGAACACGCTCGCCACCTTGCCGATGAGAGCGCCCCTCACCCACAGGCCACCGCACTGATCGAGGAAGTTGCGCATCTGCGCTGCCATATTGCCGAAGCGGGTCGGCGTACCGAAGATGATCGCGTCGTAATCGGCAAGGTCGTCGACAGTGGCGATCGGCGCCTTCTGTTCGAGCTTCATGCCGGCCTTGCGGCCGACTTCCTCAGGCACCAACTCGGCGACACGCTTGACGGTGACCTTCGCGCCGGCCACGGAATGCACGCCCTCCGCTACCGCCTGCGCCATGCGCTCGATATGCCCGTATGCCGAATAGTAGAGCACGAGGACTTTTGCCATGGGATACGCCTCTCATAGGGGGTAAGGGGAACCGGGAGGATAAGGGCTATGACGGAGCCGAGCTCGCCCCTCGGACACGACGAAGCCCACCTGGTGACCGTGCGCCTCAAGAACGCGGCCAAGCACGACCACTGGCTGCGCGGAAGCGTCCTCGATGTGGCGCCCCGGCGGGCGGGCTTCACCTACGTCAACAGTTTGACGGACAAACCGCGAGCATTGGTGCGCGAGTCCGCACACACTCCGCATTTCTTCATGCCCTCGTGACGCCCGCCCCTGCCGCCCCCCGCGTCCGGGCCATCGATCGCTACACTCGCGTGCAATGCGGACCACGATAAGCTGTCCGCTCAACGCCAGAAGTTGGTCGTGGCCAAATCAACGAGCTCGTCGCCGCGTCCGTTCATGATCGCCCTGACCATGTAGAGGGTGAAGCCCTTGGCCATCTCAAGAGTAATCGAGGGAGGCATCGCAAGCTCCGCCCGGTTGACTACCGCGTCAATAACTACGGGCCCCGGGTGCGCGAGGGCTGTCGCGATCGACTCATCCAGCTGCTCCGGCTCCTCGATGCGGACGCCGCGGATGCCAATGGCCTCTGCCATCGTTGCGAAGTTCGGATTCGCAAGCTCAGTGCCGAAGTCGAGGAAACCCGTCGACTTCTGCTCGAGTTCGATGAAGCCGAGCGCGCCGTTGTTGAAGACCACCACTTTCACAGGCAGCTCGAGCTGCTTCAGGCTGATGAGGTCCCCCATGAGCATGGTAAAGCCACCATCGCCGGAGAGCGAGACCACCTGCCGGCCGGGGCAGGCCGTTTGCGCTCCGAGCGCCTGCGCCATCGCGTTCGCCATCGAGCCGTGCCAGAACGAGCCGAGAAGGCTGCGCTTGCCGTTCATCTCGAGGTATCGCGCGGCCCAAACCGTCGGCAGACCCACGTCGCAGGTAAAAATCGCATCGGACGTCGCCCGCGCACTGACCGCTTGCGCAACCTGTTGTGGATGTAGCCGTCTGCGGCCGGGCGTAGCCGCCAGTTCATCGAGTTGCCGGCGCGCTCGCTGGTAATGCTCCTGCGCCTGGCGTAGATGGCTGTCATCCGCTTTTTCCCGCAGCAGCGGTAGGAGGCCGCGGAGAGTCTCGCGCACATCCCCAACAAGCCCCAGGTCAAGGTGGGCCCGACGTCCTAGGTTCTCCGGGCGGACGTCGACCTGGGCAATCCGGACCTCGCCCCCCCGCGGATAGAACTGACGATACGGAAAATCCGTGCCGAGCATGAGGAGCACATCGCAATCGAGCATGGCGTAGTAACCGGATGCAAAGCCGATGAGCCCCGTCATACCCACATCATATGGGTTGTCCCACTCGACGTGCTCCTTCCCACGCATGGCGTGCACTATCGGAGATTTAAGCTGCGAGCCCAAGGCGAGCAGCTCGTCATGAGCGCCCGCGCATCCTGAGCCGCATAGCAGGGTGACGCGTCTCCTTTCATTGAGAAGCGTTGCCAGCCTCTCGAGATCGGCCAGCGCGGGACTGATCCGCGGTCGCGGGGGCAGTAGCGCATCCCGCGTTGCCCGCGGCGCATCGACAGCCGGCTGCAGCGCCACATCCCCGGGAATCACCAGAACCGAAACGCCGCGCTTGCCGATCGCTTCCCGGATCGCCAGCTCGAGCGCGCGCGGCATCTGATTTGCGCCGGAGACAAGCTCGCAACGGTGGCTGCACTCGCGGAACAGCGACTCGGGATGTGTTTCCTGGAAATAGCCGCTGCCGATTTCCGGCGAAGGAATATGCGCGGCAATTCCAAGAACCGGGACGCGCGAGCGATGACAGTCGAAAAGGCCGTTGATGAGGTGAAGGTTTCCCGGCCCGCAACTGCCGGCGCACACTGCCAGCTCGCCGGTCAGGTGCGCCTCGGCGCCGGCCGCAAACGCAGCGACTTCCTCATGTCGCACATGAACCCATTGGATCTTGCCGTGCCGGCGGATGGCGTCGGTCAGTCCGTTCAAGCTGTCGCCCACAATCCCGTAGATGCGCTTGACGCCGGCGATGGCTAGAGTATCGACAAATTGATCCGCCACGGTTTTCATGATCAGCTCCCGAGATCTGCAGGAAGGAGGGCCCAAGCGGCGCCACGAAGTCGAATGTGCCACGCATCAGTCGGTAGCGCCCAGGCGCTTGCGCTCTTACCGGGGGCAAATGTCTGATTCCCGGGCGCTGACTAGCAATGAGTTATGCGGTCAGCCCGACCAGCCGGATAAAAACTCTAAACGAATGCACCGGACCACGCCGGCGCGTCTGCCTACAGGTATTCGATCTTCAGCGCAGCCGCAGTCTGCGCGCGAACGCGATTACAGGTCTGTGCATCGTCGATCAGGGAGATGCCATACGACGGGATGATCTCCCTGAGGCGCGGCAGCCACCCGGCGCTCGCAAGCTCCGCGGCGAAACACTTTTGCAACACGCTGATCGCAATGTCAGCCGCGGTCGAAGCGCCTGGTGATGCGCCGAGCAAAGTGACAAGCGACTTGTCCGCACTCGCGATGAGCTCAGTACCGAATTCGAGCGCGCCGGTCTCCCGCGGATCGGGCGTGATGATCTGCACCCGCTGCCCGGCAACGGCCTGCCGCCATTGCTCTCTTTTTACCCGTGGGAAGAAGCTCTGCAGCATCGCGAATTGATGCCCCGAAGTCTGCAGCACCTGGCCGATGAGATATTCGCTGAGCGGCCAGTTGTCGCGCGCGACCGCCAGCATCGGCAGCACGTTGCCGGGCTCTATTGAACGGAACAGATCAGAATAGGAGCCGGACTTGAGAAACTTGCTGGAGAAGCCAGCATAAGGACCGAACAGCAATGAGCGGTTTCCGGCAATGACGCGCGTGTCGAGATGCGGCACCGACATGGGCGGCGAGCCATGAGCGGCCTTGCCATAGACCTTGGCGTGATGGCGTGCACTCACCTCATCCTCATCACAGCGTAGCCAAATGCCACTCACGGGGAAGCCGCCATAGCCACGACCTTCCGGAATCTCAGACTTCTGCAGAAGCTCGAGCGCGCCGCCGCCGGCGCCGACGAACACAAAACGCGCCGAGACCGTCCCGGAATCGCCGCCGTGCAGGTCTTTCATCGTCACGCGCCAACGACCATCGCCGGAGGGCTTGAGATCCGTGACGCGATGCTTGTAGTGAACGGAGAAGCCAGACTGCGCCTTAAGCTGGGCGACGAGCAAGTGTGTTAGCGCGCCGTAATCGACGTCGGTGCCGGTGATGATCCGAGTGGCGGCGACGGCTTGGTTCTCGTCGCGACCGTCCATGATCAGAGGCACCCATTCGGCGATCTGGTGGCGATCCTCGCTATACTCCATGCCGTGATAGCAATGGTGCACGGACATCTCGCTGTAGCGGCGTCGCAGGAAGGCGACGTTCTCCTCGCCCCATACGAAGCTCATATGCGGACACGGATTTATGAAGGCGCGCGGATCGGCGATCGTCCCTTTGCCGACCAGGTACGACCAGAGCTGACGCGACAGATCGAATTCAGTGTTGACCTCGAGCGCCTTTGAAATGTCGATGCTGCCGTCGGCACGCTGCGGCGTATAGTTGAGCTCGCAATTCGCAGCATGACCGGTGCCCGCGTTGTTCCAGGCCTCCGAGCTCTCCTGCGCGCAGTCATGCAGCGTCTCGAACATCACCATGTCAAGCGACGGCTCCAGCTCCTTGAGGAGGGTACCCAGCGTGGCGCTCATGATGCCGGCGCCAATTAAGACGACATCTGGGCGTTCCGAAAGGACGGTGCTCATGTTGGCTACTCCCGCTTAGGGACGCTTGGCGGGCCTGAAGTGCAGGTCCGCGCCCTCCTGGTAGACAACGTAGGCCCGCCGCCAGGGCTCATCGCCTATCAGCCGCCACTTGTGGCCAGAGCCGCTGTTGTCCTGTGCAAGCAGGATGTCGCCCGGACGGATGATGAAAGTGCGACCCGATTTCACCTCAAACTCGAGCGTGCCAGAAAGCGTGACGACGAAGCGGGGCACCGGGTCCTGATGCCACTCGTACGAACCGCCCGAGCGGGTTTCCTGGAAGGAAAGCTCGAGCGCCGGCACGGCCTTCCCGACGGCGTCACCCTGCATTCCCTCGCTCAGATCGATAAAGCCTTCCTCGAAGAGCGAGTTGCCGTCCTCGCCGGTCCATATGCGCACACACCGTATCATGGGCTCGCCCTCGGCGGCGCGACCGGCCCGGTCGGCGCTGCCACGTACGGCTTGACCATCTTCAATGGATCGACGACGCGATCGAACTGGGCCTCGTCGATGAAACCAAGCTTGAGGGCCGCCGCCTTCAATGTCAGATCATTGTCCATCGCGTAATGCGCGATCTTGGAGGCTTTGTCGTAGCCGATCACCGGGGAGAGAGCCGTGACCAGCATCAGCGAGCGCTCGACGTACTCCTGGATCTTCTTAAGATTGGGTCGGGTGCCCTCGATAAGGAACCTGCGGAAGTTGGTGCAGCCATCCGTGAGCAGGGTGATGGACGCGGCGATATTGAAGATGATCAACGGCTTGTAGACGTTCATCTCCAGATAGCCGCCCGCGCCTCCGAATCCGACAGCTACATCATTGGCCATCACCTGCACCGCGATCATCGTCAGCGCCTCCGCCTGCGTCGGATTCACCTTGCCGGGCATGATGGATGAGCCAGGCTCGTTCTCCGGTATGTGCAATTCTGCAAAGCCCGCACGTGGGCCGCACGACATGAGGCGAATGTCGTTGGCGATCTTGTAGAGCGAAGTCGCGAGGGTGCGCAGCGTACCGGAGAGATGTACCAGCGCATCGTGCGCGCCCTGCACGGTGTACTTGTTGGGCGCGCTGACGAACGGCAGTCCGGTCAATCTCGCGATTTGCGACGCCGCGGCCTCGGCAAACCCCGGGGCTGCGTTGATCCCGGTGCCAACCGCGGTACCGCCCAGCGCCAAGCCGTACACGCCCTTCCGAGCGTCCTCGATGCGCTCGAGATCATCCGTTAGCATACCCGCGTAGCCCGACCATTCCTGGCCGAGTGTGATCGGCGTAGCGTCCTGCATGTGCGTACGACCGATCTTCACGATGCCGTCCCATTCGCGGGACTTGCCGGCGATCGCGTCGCGCAGGGCCGTGACGGCCGGTATCAGGCGCCCGGTAGTGTTGAGCGCGCACGCGATGTACATCGCCGAGGGGAAGGAATCGTTGGACGATTGCGACATGTTGACGTGATCGTTCGGATGAACCGGTGTCTTGCTGCCCAGCGCCGTGCCGGCGATCTGGCAACAGCGATTCGAGATCACCTCGTTGACATTCATGTTGAACTGCGTGCCGCTTCCCGTCATCCACACGTGAAGCGGAAACATGTCAAGGTGCCGACCGGCCAGTATCTCGTCACACACTTGCACGATGAGATCGTGCACCCTCTGCTCAAGACGCTTTTCCGCGTGGTTGGCAATGGCCGCGGCCTTCTTCAATATCGCGTAAGCGGTGATCATCTCCCGCGGAATGAGATCCTTGCCGATGCTGAAGTGCTCCAGGGATCGCTGGGTCTGTGCGCCCCACAACTTGTCGGCGGGAACCTCGACCGTACCCAGGCTATCGGTTTCGACACGCATGCTCGCCATGATGCGAATTCCCCGGGAGAAGGGATGGAGGCACCGCGTTCGATCGCGTTTGAGAAGGGAAGTCGGCGCGGTAGAATGCGGTGTGAGCGTAATACGCCTATCGCTTCCGGGTTGTCAACAACAAATACCGAGGCGCTCCGCCAGGCCTCAAACTGCTTGGCGAAGCGTGAGGGGCATTCAATGAGCCCAGAACTCGAGACGGACCGAGTGGTTCCGGCAGGGGTTGCCGCCAAGGCACCTCAGGCCTCGGGCAAGGTTGCGCTGAGCCTCTTGGTTCAGGCGACCGAGCTGCTCTTCGTGAACGGCCAGACGACCCGACGAATGGCAACGGCCATCCGCGAGCTCGGTGTCGCATTGCACTTTCGCATCGATGTCTTTCCGCGCTGGGGCGAACTCACCGTGCGCCTCTGGGATCAAGGTACCCCGTACGACGCCATCGCCGCAGTCGCGCCGACCAATGTTGACATGGGGAAGGTATCGGCGACCATGAGAATGATCGATGGTCTTGCGGCGCGCAGTGCGGACGCCGACACGGTGCAAGGGATGCTGCAGGGAATTCGACACTCACCGTCTGCGCCGACTTTGCGCTTCGTCATCATGGCGGCTGCCGGTGCCGCCGCGCTCGGGGTGATCTTCGGGGTATCGCAGCCGCTCAGCATCGCCCTGATCGCCCTGAGCGCGAGTCTCGGCGCGGGGCTGCGCCGCTGGCTCATGCGGATCAGCAGCAACCCGTTGCTCCCGCCGTTCGCAGCAGCACTGGTTGCGGGAATCCTGGGTGCGGCCGTGGTTGATCTTCATCTGAACGCAGCAGAGCAACTTGTGGCGGTGTGTCCATGCATGGTGCTGGTACCTGGCCCGCATCTTCTGAATGGCGCGCTCGATCTGGCGCGCACCGAGATTTCCCTCGGCGTGGCGCGAATCGCTTACGCGAGCGTGATCATTCTCATGATCTGTGCGGGACTGCTCCTTGGCCTTGCGATCGGCGGTGTCGCTTTACCGGCGTCAGGGGCGACCAGCGCAGTACCGCTCTTTTACGACGTCATTGCAGCCGGTGTAGCCGTGGCAGCCTATGGAACGTTCTTCTCCATGCCGTGGCGTATGCTGCCAATCCCGATGCTGATCGGAATGCTCGCCCATGCTGCGCGCTGGTTCGTTGTCGCGGCTGCCAGCTCCAGGATAGCTCTGGGCGCATTCGTCGCGTGCTTCATCGTAAGCCTCATGGTCACGCCAATCGCCGAGCGACTGCGCCTGCCCTTCGCCGGCATCGCTTTCGCCTCGGTCGTCTCTCTCATTCCGGGCGTCTTCCTCTTCCGGATGGGCGGCGGACTCCTGGCACTGATCGCGCGTGGTGCCAGAGCGCCGGCCGGCTTGTTGCCGGATGTGATCGTCGACGGCGCGACGGCGTTCGTCGTCGTGCTGGCCATGGCACTCGGATTGATCATCCCTAAGTTGTGCATTGATCGCTTTCGTCACCCCCGCGCGGCGTAGATCTTGCCCTCAACATGTTGAGCGCAGCGATCATCAGCATTCGGCGGAAATGGCAGCACCGGTGGAGATTATTTACGGATAAGCCTTAAATCGTCTGCGGCCTCTCCAGGGCAAGCGCGACGAAATCGCGTTCGCCGAGCCCGCGTTCGGCCGCCTCACGGAACCGGGCGAGCACGCTGTCGAGCAGCGGAACGGGTGCATCTACGGACAGCGCGGCGCGGCTCGCCAGTTGCAGATCCTTGAGCAATGCGTCCAGAGAAAAGCGCGCTCGCTCATCGTTGTCCAGCAGCTGCTGCTTCTTCGAGCGACTGGCACGCTCAAAGGCGGCGGTGATCGATTCGACGGCGAAGCGCCGTTCGAGCCCGGCCCGCGCGCACAGTTCCAGCAACTCCCCCTCGGCTTCGGCGAAGATGCCGAGCACGACGTTGTTGGCGAGCTTCATGAAGCCGCTGGCGCGAGGCGAGCCAGTCGTCAGCACGGTTCCCAGGCATGCGAGCAGCGGCCGCACTAGCTCGATCGTCGCGGCATCGCCACCGGCCAGAACGGTCAGCTGCCCGAGGCGAGCTTGATCGACGCTTCCCAACACCG
>Ga0335074_10009492_pt1 | contig 13591 bp, 13 predicted proteins | sample Lox_Sample_23_FD_206715 | JGI IMG/M metagenome (GOLD analysis project Ga0335074, IMG submission 206715) | Soil microbial communities from Loxahatchee National Wildlife Refuge, Florida, United States - Lox_Sample_2.3 | ecosystem: Environmental > Terrestrial > Soil > Wetlands | place: USA...
GTGCTCGCGATGGCTTTGTTGCTCGCTCCCGTCGCCGCAGGCATGGCTTACTATAACGCCCGCCTCACCGGCCACGTGCTCGAACTGCCCTACGTCGCGCACGATCGCCAATATGCCCTCCTCGAACCCGTGCTCTGGGACACGCACGTTCGCCCCCAGCCTGTCTACGCCACTGCGGCTCTACGCGACTTCTGGCAGGCCGATCTGCGCGAGAAACAAAAGGCCCATCGACAGTTTCTCGGCGCTCACATCTGGGACTTGCTCCTGGTCGTCCGATTCTTCATCGGATTGCCCCTCGCAATGTGCGTTCTCTTGGTGGCCCGCCCGCTTTGGCGGGACCCGGCGGCGCGGTTCGCGCTCATTCTGGGCGCCGTCGCCTACCTCGGGCCCGCACTCGATACCCGCGTCTGGCCGCATTACGCCGCGGCTGAGACCGTTCTCGTCTACATCCTTGCCGCCTGCGCGCTGCGTGCCTTGCGCAACGCCTGGGATGGCCTGGACGGCGCATATCTCATGTGGGGCGCCTTGGCGGTTTTTCTCGTGCCCACGGCGCTCGGTCTGCTTTCGCCCTCCAATCGATATTTGATCGGCTCAGAAAACTTCTTGACTGATGCGAAACACTCGACCGTCGAAGAGCGCCTCGAAAAGCTGCCCGGCCGGCAACTCGTCCTGGTGAGCTACGGCCCGAAGCATGATCTTTATGAGGAACTGGTCTACAACCGCGCCGATATCGATGCCTCGAAAGTCATCTGGGCGCGCTCCCTCGGCCCTTCCGCGGACCGGGCGCTCATCCGCCGCTATCCCGATCGCCAGGTCTGGTCCCTTTATGAGAACGGCGGTGTGACTCTCACGTGTCCATGAATGTCGCCCGTATTCTCGGACCCATGCCCGGTCGCCGCGAGGCGCACGCTCTCGCCTCGCTCGCGCTCATCGCCGGAGTCATCCTGTGCGGTGTCTCGGTCCAGCTTGGTTTCGCAGGACGCACTTTCCTCGGACGGCCGCTGGGCGGCGATTTCGTCGAGTTTTACACCGTCGGCAAAATCCTCAACAACTACGCGCCCGCGCGCATTTATGATCTGAAGCTCGCCGTCGACCTCCAGCATGCGACGCTGCCGGGCATGCCCGATACTCAGATGCTGGTCTTCGGCCAGGCGCCGTTCATCGCCTGGCTGTTCCGGCCATTCGCGCTGCTCCCGTATGCCTGGGCGTATGTCGCATGGCTCGTGTTTTCAGCCGCTCTATATATCGCCGCGCTCTCCATTCTGTTCCGAACCGCCGGCCTCTCGCCCCAGGACCGCAAAACCGGCTTCCTGCTCGCGCTGTCGATGACGCCGTTCCTGTTCGAGACCTGGATCGGCGGTCAGGTCTCGGTGGTAGCCTTTATGATTTGGGCGCTTTTCTTTTGGTGCCTCAAAAACAACCGGCCCGCCCTGGCTGGCTTCGTTCTTGCCGCTTGCCTCTTCAAGCCGACGCTGGTCGCGCTCCCCGCCGCTATGTTGTTGATTGGGCGGCGCTGGCGGGTCGTCGCTGGTTTCGCGGCCGGAGCTGTTGCAATGGCGGGGCTTTCGGTCGCGACGGTGGGTTGGGAGGGGTGCCGGCGATGGATCCAGACTATCGGCTTCAACGGGCGGGTGGCGGGGGGGGCCGGCGAGGCGGCGCATCAGGCTAAATACGTGGATTTACTTGCGTTTAGCCACTTGCTCCTGGCCAATTGGCCGCGCCTGGCGGACGGCCTTGCCCTCACGCTGGCGCTGGCTGCAGTGGGCTGGTTAGGCCTCCAGTGGGCCAGGTCTGATGTCCCGGACGCCCGGCTTTGGGCCGCAACATTCTGCATCATGCTCGTTGCGAGCCCATATATGCCCATTTATGACACCATTTTGGTCGTTTTCAGCGTTGTTTTGGTGGCTTCCCGACGCGAATTAACGATCTGGCTGCTTGCGCTTTATATGATTCCCTGGCTTACTCAAGTTTTCGCCGAGTTCCTGCATGTTCAACTGCTGACGGTAGTTATCGGCGGGTTTGGGATTTTGGCAGCAAAGCCGGCCTTGCGCCGCATTAGACCTGGGGAGGAAGAAAGTACTATGCCACTCTCTATAGGACTGCGGGCGACGGGGCGATTTCAGGTTCGTTCTAGGGGGTTACTCTGATTTAACGTACCGGATACGGGTGATAAGTTACCAATAGCGATGGACGAATCCAACGCAAGGGAGAGGAGAGACAATGACACGGATCACTAACTTGGTTTTGAAACTGAAGGTGTGGAAGGATACTCGCGGTCAGGACCTGATCGAATACGCATTGATGGCTGGTTTCGTTGCAGTTGCAGCCGGCGCCATCATGCCGGGCGTTTCTTCCAGCATCAGCACCATCTTCAGCAAAGTTTCCAGCGTGATGTCGAACGCTGCCAGCTAAACAAACAAACTCTTTGGGTGGGTAGGCGAGGAGATCACCCTCTTTCTCGCCTGCCCATCTTAGGTTCAACTCGTGAGTACACCAGCCGGATTCTCCACGGCCGCGAATCCGGTGAAGTTTCCCACCTGGTCGGTTTCAATTTCCTCCGCCGGTCCCAGAATTTCAAGCGCCGAATTCTTAGCGATTTTATCCCTCAAATTTTCACTCAACTTCAGAAAGCCCAGTTCCATCGAATTCTTGATCCAGCCGTAGGTCACTTCGGCGAGGTCGACGCGCCCGACGACGGTCGAGATGCGCTCCAGGCATTCGCGATCGGTCGCGAAATGAATCGGCGTCCGGATTTCGGTGGGAGTGTTGGCGGTGAGCGAATTGAGGATGGTGGCGTCCCAATCGATCTTCGAGAGCACGCGGCGATGCACCACGTCGGCCATGCCGAGCCCCATGGCGTTGCCGTAGGTGTGGGGGCTCAAATCGCGAATGAAGATGCGCTCGATGCGCGGCTCATCGGGCCAGGGGTTGGAATCGCCGTGGACGCTACGGTTGATCACCTTAGAATCCATGCCGGAACCGCTGATGTTTTTGCCGATCTCGTCCACAATGAGCACGTCGAGCGGGAAGGGAAGGCGGCCCATCCAGCCGCGGACCTTGGCCAGCAGCTCCTCGTCGGCGCGCTCCATCTCTTCGGCGGGGACGGCCTGGACGAGGCCGGTATTGTGGTTGGCGTCTTCCAAAACGGCCAAGCCGCCCAGGATCTTGCCGGAAGCGATGACCTGGCGGGCGACAGTGCGGATGACGTGCTCGAGCCCGAGCTTGTAGGCGTGGGTGTGATAGCGCTGCGCGCCGGCCAGCTTGCCCAGGCCGATGGCGGTCATCTTGGACAAGCCGCTTTCGAGCTTGCCCGAAAAATCGGTGTGCCACTTGACGCGGGCGATGAGCATGACTCCGTCGCTTTCGGAGGCGGCGCGGTCGAGGAACGTTTCGATGCCTTCGGGCGTGCGGCCGGTAGGGACGACGTCCATGGAGCTGACGATGGGACACTCCATGGTGGCTTCGTGAATGCCGAAGTGGGCGAGGACGTCGGATTGACCTTCAACAGTCGCGCCGCCGTGGCTGCCCATGGCCGGAAAAATGAACGGGTGGGCGCCTTTCGATTTCCAGAAGTCGACGGACGCGCGGGTCAGGGTGGCGATATTGGCGATGCCGCGGCTGCCCACGCCGATGGCGATGCGGGCGCCGGGGCGGACGCGGGAGGCGAACGGGGCGGCCGCAAGCTGGCGCAGAGTCTCGCCGCGAACGTCTTTCAAAGCCCGGTCGGGGAAGTGCTGGCGCACCGGCAGCAGGCGGGGAAGCGGCATACTTTTAGGATACCTTCCGACGTTTCTTCTTCGGCGCGGGCCAGTGGTGCTCGTGCTTTTCCATCCACACGCGCGAGCCGTGGAAAACGACGCCTTCGGCTTCGAGGCGGAAGCGCTGCTCGAGGCCGTTTTCGCCGGGCAGCGAGATTTTGCCGCCCGCGCCGACCACGCGATGCCAGGGCAGGCCGCGCGACGCGCCGCGGAGCGCCCAGACCACCTGGCGTGCGGCTCCGGGAAATCCGGCGGCGCGTGCCACCTCGCCGTAAGTGGAGACTTTGCCGCGCGGAATCCGGCGGATGGTGTCGCGCAAGATATCAAGCATGCGCCTTGTACCAGGCTGCTTTGTACCAGGCTAATGTCCGGCGCAGGCCCTGCTCGAGCGAATACTGGGGATCGTGACCAAGATCGCGGCGCGCGGCGGCGGTGTCGGCCTGCGAATCGCGAACGTCGCCGGGGCGGGGAGGACCATAGCGCGGCGGCAAGCGGACGCCTTCGATTTCCTGCAACACTTCCCAGACGTAGTTGAGCGGATAGCGGTTGCCGTTGCCTGCGTTGTACACTTTGCCCGCAACACCGGGCGCGGCGGCAGCCTTCAGGCACAGCGCAGCGACGTCTTCGACGTAGGTGAAATCACGAGTCTGCTCGCCATCGCCGTAGATTACGGGCGATGAGCGCTCGATCAGCGCTTTCATGAAGAGCGAGAGGACGCCGGAATAGGGGCTGGAGGGATCTTGGCGCTCGCCGTAGACGTTGAAGAATCGGAGCGCGACGGTTTCGAGGCCGAAGCAGGAGTGGAAGACGCTCGAGTAATGCTCGCCCATCAACTTTTGAACGGCGTAGGGAGATTTGGGGCGGAGCGGCATGGTCTCGACTTTGGGGAGCACGTCGGTGTCGCCGTAAGCGGAGGAGGAAGCGGCGTAGACAAAACGGCGAACTTTGGCGTCGACGCAGGCGCGAAGGACGTGGAAGGTTCCATCGATGTTGACTTCGTGCGAAGGAACGGGGTCTTGAATGGAACGCGGAACGGAAGGAATGGCGGCGAGGTGAAAGACGACGTCGGCGCCGCTTATCGCAGGGGCCAAGGCGGCAGAATCACGGATGTCGGAACGGTCCCACTCGATGAGCGCGCAGACTTCGTCGAGGTTGGAAGCGCGGCCGGTGAGCAGATTATCGATCACGCGGACCTGGGCTCCGTCCGCGAGAAGCGCACGCACCAGCGCCGATCCGATAAAACCCGCGCCCCCGGTGACTACACAGTTCGTCAAGTCATCAGTATAAACACCGAAGGCGCGGTGAAGGCCGAGCGTGTCTTCAATTAACGCTTGGTGGTTTCGTGTTCCCGCTCGTGCTGTTTTTGCTGTTCCTGCTGATCGGACTGCAGGCGAGCCCACTCATCGGCTTGTTTGGAAGCTTCATCCTTGGAGATGCCGTAGCGTTCTTGGATGCGGCCGACCAACTGGTCTTTCTTTCCGGCTACCTGGTCCCAGTCACTGTCTGTGAGCTTGCCCCACTTCTCGCGGGCCTTGCCCTTCACTTGTTTCCAGTTGCCTTCAATTCTGTCCCAATTCATAGGGTCAAAAGTCTCCTTTGCTATTACTCACAGCAAAGGAGACGCCAATTTGCCGTTGGCTTCAAGTGGAACATTCGGTTGAAGGTCACGATTGGATAACGCCCGAGGTTACAGCAGGAGGATTAGAAAAATTACGCGGGTCGTGATACCAGTAGTGATTGGCTCCCATCTTTGAAACCAACCTGCCGGGCGTGGAACGTTACGCCCGCGGCAAAGTGCGCGACGTGTATTCGGCCGGCGACTACCTGGTGATTGTGGCGACGGACCGGCTTTCGGCGTTCGATTACGTTCTTCCCACGCCGATTCCGGACAAGGGGCGCGTGCTGACGGCGATGACGCTCTTCTGGCTGGAGCGTTTGCGCGACATTGTGCCGAATCATCTGGTGTCGGCGAACGTGGCAGATTACCCGAGCGAGTTTCAGCCGTATCGAGATCAACTGGAAGGCCGGTCGATGCTGGTGGATCGGGCGAAGATGATCGAAGTGGAGTGCGTGGCGCGGGGGTACGTTTCGGGATCGGGGTGGAAGGATTATAGGCGCGAGGGGGCGATCTGCGGCATCCGGCTGCCGGCGGGGTTGTCGGAGAGCGGCGAACTTCCCGAGCCGATTTTCACGCCTGCATCGAAGGCCCAATCCGGGCACGATGAGAACATTTCGTTCGAAACTGTTGCGGGGCAGATTGGCGAGGCGCTGGCGGGGAAACTGCGGGATCTGACGCTCGCGATTTACAAAAGGGCGGCGGAGTACGCGGCGACGCGCGGGATCATCATCGCGGACACGAAATTCGAATTCGGTTTTGTGGGAGACCGGCTGGTGCTGGCCGATGAAGTGCTGACGCCCGACTCCTCGCGCTTCTGGCCGCGCGCAAGCTATCATCCGGGCGGGCCGCAGCCATCGTTCGATAAGCAGTACGTGCGGGATTACCTGGAATCGATTCGCTGGGACAAGCGGCCGCCGGCGCCCGCGCTCCCCGAGGACGTGATGGAGCGGACGAGCGACAAATATCGGGAGGCGTATCGCGTGCTGACGGGAAAATCGCTTTGAACTGGATTGACCTGGTCCTGATTCTGCTGATCGCGAGCTCGGTGCTGGCGGGTTTGTCGTCCGGGTTTGCGCGCGCGGGCGTGGGCTTCGCGGCGATGATCGTGGGCATGTTCTGCGGCTTCTGGTTTTATGGGATCGCGGCGGCATACGTGATCGACTATGTGAACTCGCGGGCCATCGCGAACCTGATCGGATTCTTCGTGATCCTGACGCTGGTGCTGGTGATTGGCGCGGTGGTTGGACTGATCCTGGGGAAGCTTTTCAAGTGGGCCGGGTTGTCGTGGCTGGACCGGCTGCTGGGAGGCGCGTTCGGGATCGTGCGGGGATTCATCATCGCCGCGGCCGTGGCCACTGTGCTGGTGGCGTTTGCGCCCTCGCCTCCGCCGCCGTCGGTGGTAAATTCGCGGTTCCTGCCCTACGTGATCAACGTTTCCGATGTGCTGGCGGCAATGACGCCGCGCGAGATCAAGGACTCCTTCTACGCCGCGAAGGACAAGGTGAAGGATGCCTGGGCCGCGCGCACGGCGCACAAGGCGGAAGTCCGGCACGAATAGAGATGAATCTGCTGATTTTCGATCTGGATGGAACGCTGGTCGATTCGAAAGTAGACCTGGTGCATTCCGTGAACGCGGCGCGCAAGCTGATGGATCTGGCGCCGATTTCCGAGGAACTGGTGTCATCCTACGTGGGCGACGGAGCGCCGGTGTTGATGCGGCGTGCGCTGGGGCAAAGAGCGAGCGAGGCGGATGTGGCGCGGGCGCTCGAATATTTTCTGACGTATTATCGCGAGCACATGCTCGATAACACGCGGCTCTATCCGGGAGTGCGCGAGGCGCTGGACCGGTTGCGCGACGCCGGAACGCCGATGGCGGTGCTGACCAACAAGCCGGTGCGATTCAGCCGGTCGCTGGTGGAAGGGCTGGGCCTGGGGAAACATTTCTTCCAGATTTACGGCGGGAACAGCTTCGAGCAAAAGAAGCCGGATCCGGTGGGCATCGAGCGGCTGCTGGCGGAGAGCGGCGCGGCGCGCGAGCGAACCATCATGGTGGGGGACAGCGGCGTGGATGTACGGACGGCGCGCAACGCCGGGGTAACGTCGTGCGGCGTGTCGTACGGTTTTCAGCCGGAGACGTTCGAGGAATATCCGCCGGATTTGCTGGTGGACAATATGCTGGAGCTGGCCGAGTACGTGCTCAAGCGCGAGTGAATTCGGCGAGGCGGCGGAGTTTGGAGCGGGCTGCGCCGGAATCGATGGATTCGGCCGCGAGGCGCATGGCTTCGCGCGCGCCGGGAGCGAGTCCCGCCACCATAAGCGCGGCGGCGCTGTTGACCAACACGATCTCGCGGTGAGGGCCTTTCTCGCCGTCTAAAACCTGTTGGGCGATTTCCAGATTGCGAGCGCGATCGCCACCGCGCAGGTCGGCGAGTTTGGCCTTGGTGACGCCGAACAATTCAGGAGTCCATTCCTGGAACTTGACGCGAGATCCTTGAATCTCCCAGACGGCCGTGACGCCGGTGGTGGTGACTTCATCCAGGTCGTCGCCGTGGACTACGAAGGCGCGCTCGGTTCCGAGGCCGGAGAGCGCGTTGGCCATCAGCTCCGCGGCCTGACGCGAAGGCGCTCCGATGAGTTGGCGCGTGGCGCCGGCGGGGTTGGTGAGCGGGCCGAGCAGATTAAACACCGTGTGCATCTTCAGCTCCGCGCGCGCGGGCTGGGCGTGTTTCATGGCGGGGTGAAGCGCGGGGGCGAACAGGAATCCGATGCCGATTTCGCGGATGGCCTGCGCGATGCGGGCGGGCGGCTGTGAGACCTGGACGCCGAGCTCTTCCAGAATATCGGCGCTGCCGCATTGTGAGGAAAACGAGCGATTGCCGTGCTTGGCGACGCGCGCGCCGGCGCCGGCGACAACGAACGCCGCCACGGTCGAGATGTTGAATGTCACGCCAGAACCTCCGCCCGCGCCGCAGGTATCGAGCAGGGGTTCGGGCGCGACGCAGGCATCGATGCGGACAGTTTTTTCGCGCATGGCTTGCGCGAAGCCCAGCAGCTCGCCGGAAGTTTCGCCTTTCATGTGCAGGCCCATCAGGAAGGCGGCTATTTGCGGGGTGGTGGCCGCGCCTTCGAGGATGGCAAGCATCGCTTGGCGGGCTTCCTCGCCGGAAAGATCCTGGCCCGAGGCGATCTTGTGAAGGAATGGCAAGAGCATCGGAGAGCTTTGGATTCACGTTACCATGAACGGAGAAAGAGGACCCATGAGGCTCGCTCGAATCGCTTTCTATTTTTTGATCCCAGCTTTATTCGCCCAGGAGCATCCACGGCCGGCGCCGGGTGAACACGAGGGTGGAGCGGAAACGCCCGCCAAGCCAGCGGCGCAGACGCCGCCACCGGTGGAGAAGACATCCGTCACCAAGCACAGCATTCAGGTGAACGGGAAAACGCTGGCTTATACGGCGACGGCCGGAACCTTGATTTTGAAGAAGGACGATAAGCCGTGGGCGAGCATGTTTTACGTGGCGTACACGCGCGACGATGCGGGAGCGGCGGCGAAACGTCCGATTACGTTCACTTTTAACGGCGGGCCGGGGTCGGCGTCGGTGTGGCTGCATATGGGCGCGCTGGGGCCGATGCGGGTAGAGATGGGGCCGGAAGGCGACCAACCGAAGCCGCCGTATCATTTGATGGACAACGACGACACGGCGCTGGAGTTTACGGACCTGGTGTTCATCGATCCGGTGACGACAGGGTTCAGCCGCGCCGCGCCGGGCGTAAAAGCCGCCGACTTCCACGGATTCGAAGGCGATCTGGATTCGGTGTCGGAATTCATCCGGCTATATCTGACGCGTTACGAGCGCTGGGCATCGCCGAAATTTCTGGCGGGCGAAAGTTATGGGACGCTGCGCGCGGCGGCGCTGTCCGACCGGTTGCTCGAAAACGAGGGCATTTATTTGAACGGCATCACGCTGATTTCGACGGTGCTCAATTTCGAGACGCTTTCGTTTGGCACGGGCAACGATCTGCCGTACGCGCTGTATCTGCCGAGCTACACGGCGGCGGCGTGGTATCACAAGAAGCTGCCCAAGGATTTGCAGGCGGACCTGGAGAAGGCGGTGGGCGAATCGCGGAAATTCGCCGGCGGCGATTACACGGTGGCGCTGATGAAAGGCGACAAGCTGACGTCGGCAGAGCGGGCGACCATCGCGCACGAGCTGGCGCGGCTGACGGGATTGCCGGAATCTTACGTGGTGGAATGCAATTTGCGAATTTCGGAGCCGCGTTTCACGAAAGAACTGCTACGCGACCAGCGCAAGATCGTGGGGCGGTATGACAGTCGCCTCGAAGGCGAGGACCGGGACGCGGCGGGCGACCGGCCGGAGTACGATCCGAGCTACGCGTCGGTACAAGGCGTGTTTACGGCGATGTTCAACAACTATGTGCGGTCGGATCTGAAGTTCGATAGCGACATGCCGTATCAGGTTTTGACGGACAAGGTGCAGCCGTGGAGCTACGAGCATTTTCAGAATCGCTACGTGAACGTGGCGGACATGCTGCGACAGGCGATGACGCAGAATCCGAATCTGAAGGTGATGATCGCGAACGGGTATTATGACCTGGCGACGCCGTTCTTTGCGACTGAGTACACGGTGGCGCACGTGGGGCTGGATCCGACGCTGAGCGGCCACGTCAGCTTGACGTATTGCGAGGCGGGGCACATGCTGTACACGAAGAAGAGCTGCCTGGATAATTTGCACGGCGCCATGGCGGACTTTTATCAGAAGGCGGTGCCGGCGCCGTGAGTTATTTGATAGCGTTCACACGAGTGTGAACGCGGCACGCAAGAGTGCGTGCGCCACGGGAGAGTGCGTGCGCCACGGGACAGTGCGTGCGCCACGAGAGAGTGCGTGCGCCACGAGAGAGTGCGTGCGCCACGGCCACGCGTCCACAAAGTCAGGCGAGGGCGCTTTTGTACAGGACCGTGAGCTTGCCCCAGGCTTTCTCGGCTTCTGCCTTGTCGTAAGTCGGGGTGCCGTCGCCCTGCTTGGGCATGTCGGGCACGCACCAGCCGTGGAAGCAGGTTTCGTAGACTTCGATCTCGGCGGGATTGCCGGCGGCGATGAAGGCTTCCTTCAGTTTGTCCTTATCGGTGGGACTGCGCGCATCGTCGCTGTGTGCGATACCGAAATACATCTTGGCTTTGATTTTGGGCGCGAGCAGATGCGGACTGTCGGGCTTATCGCTCACCAGGCCGCCGCCGTGGAAGGACGCGCCGGCGCCCAGGCGATCGGGAATGGTGGCGCAGGTGCGCACCACCAGCGCGCCGCCCATGCAGTAGCCTTGCGTGCCGATCTTTTTCTTCTTGTTCACCTGCTTTTGCGCGTCGAGGAAATCGACGTAGGCTTTGGCATCCATTTCGCAGTGGCCGGCGGCGTTCACGGATTTCATGAGGGGGTCAATTTTGGCCCGCTCCTTTGCGAAGACGACGGTGGAGGCGTCGGTATAGAAGGGAGCCTTGCCCATGCGATAGAACGGATTGGGCACGAGCACCGAGTATCCTTGTGCGGCCAGGCGCTTGCCCATTTCGCGCATGGAGGGGCGCAGGCCGAAGGCGTCGGGCCAGAGCAGTACGCCGGCGTGCGAACCGGAAGCGGGATGAATGAATGCGGCGTCGCAGGTGCCATCGGGCGTTTTGATTTCGACATCGGTTTCGACCACGGATGCAGCGACAGCCGTGCCGGCGGCGGCGACTCCGGCCACCATGGAAGTAACGAAGCCGCGACGGGGAAGTTCGCGGGATGCGCTGTTTTGCTGATCTCTGAGATTGTCGGACATTGAAGTCTCCTCAGTCTCGAAGTATAACTTCTTCGGAGGGCTTGGGAAGCGCCGCGGCGGCGAGAAAGGCGGCGAGGCCGATGGCTTCGCCCAGAAGAAACAGGGGCCAGTTGAAGGGGTTGGGCATTCCGCCGGCGGAGGTGTTGCGGAAGTCCCAAACGAATGCGATGACGATGACGGCGGCGCCGGCGAAGATTCCGGTCCAGTGCGCGGGATTGCAATGAGTGCCGCCCGCGCGCAGGGAGATCAGACCGCAGACGATCATCGAAAGCGCGACGAGCACGGGCGCCCAAACGGGTCCGACCCAGGGCAGCGGGATGAGGAACAAAATGTCCCAGGTGGCGAGCGAAGCGGGCCAGTGGATCATGAGCTTGAGGAACGCATAGAAGGTGATGTCCCAAACACCGAAGGCGATCAGGAACGCAGCGACCCATTCGCGCGCGTTGCGGGCGACGGCGAGCGCCACGGCGCCGAGCATGACCATGGTTGCGGCTTCGCGGCCGAGCTCGATCAGGAGGCGGCGAGGATTTTCGGGACCGGCGCTGGCGAGCTCCCGTGGGGTGATGAGCGGGAACAGCTCGTGCGCGTTGCGGCCGGGATGGAGGCGCTCGCGGATGGGATCGTAGATGGCGCGAAGGTAGACGACGACGGCGGCTTCGACGTAGCCGAAGGAGATCCCGAACAGGAACAGAGCTGCAACGGCGCGGCGCATACGTCCAGTTTATTCGCCACCAGTGCGGGCAGGACGCGAGCCGGGCTGGTAGGGATCTTCGGGCCAGGCGTGCTTAGGATAGCGGCGGCTCAATTCGCGGCGCACCTGGGGATAGAGGCGCTGCCAGAAACCGGCGAGGTCGGTGGTGGTTTGGACGGGTCGTTTATTGGGGGCGAGGAGATGGACCACGAGCGCGACTTGGCCGCGAGCGATGCGCGGGGTTTCGCGGAGGCCGAAGAAGTCCTGGAGGCGCGAGGCGATCGAGGGCGGCTGGCCGGTTTGATAATTGACGCGAGTTTCGCGGCCGTTGGGGAGGCGGATGCGGGCGGGCGCGATTTCCGCGAGGAGCTTGGATCCGGCGCGGCGCTCGAGGGCGGGGATGAGCGAGGGCGCGGCGGTTTTGAGATCGGCGAAACTTTTCAGGCCCGCGCAGATTTCGCGGAATTCGGTTTCGAGGTCGGGCTGCGCGATCGCGGCATGTTCGGAGGCGAAGGCGATGCGGGCGAGCGATTGATCCAGATCGTCGCGATCGAGGAAGCGGTCGATGCCGGCTTCGAGGGCGCGCTGGGCGAGGAGGGCCGAGGCTTGTTCGGGATCGGGTGTGCCGCTGCGGGTTTCTTCGATCACCAGGTTTTCGTAGAGCAGGGCGCTCGCGGCTTCGACGCGTTCGGCCGCGCGATTCCACTCGACGGCGGCGCGTTCGTGAACGCGGGCGGGGAACAGGTCGAGGAGCCAGGCGGGGTCGATGGGGCAGTAGAGGCGGACGAGGGGCTGGGCGTGCTCGGTGCGATCTTCGATATCGATGGCGAGGAGGAATTCGGCGCGCGCGTCGCATTCGAGGCGGGCCGAACCGCCGGATGCGAGCAGCAATTCGCGATCCTTGCGGCGGCGGGCGACGCGGTCGGGGAAGGCGGTGAGGATGGCGAGCGGGAGAGCGTTGGCGTCGTGCGGACGGGGCGGGCCGGGCTTGACGACGCGGCGGATCTGTTCGAAGTGCCGCTGGGTGGCAGGGTCGAGCGGGGATTCGACTAGATCCAGAAGATCGCAGGAGGGCACTCGGGCGCGAGAACTGAGCGCGGCGGCGGCGCGGCAACCTTCGATTCCGGCGCCGCGTTCGGAGGCGTCGATCACGAGGCGCGCCAGGCGCGGATGCAGCGGGTAGCGAGCCATGTGCCGAGAGGCGCCGGCGGTTGCACCGAGTCGATCGAGCAAATCCTCGGCGCGGCGGAGCGCTGGTTCGGGCGGAGGGGCGAGCCAATCGAGATCGAGAGGGTGGTTGATTCCCAGGGCGCGCAGCGTGAGGCAGAGCTCGGACAGTTCGCGGCGCAGGATTTCGGGAGGGTCCTGCTCCGGGCGGCGATGAAAATCTTCGATGGTGTAGAGGCGGATCACGCGGCCCGGCGCGGTTCTGGCGGCGCGGCCGGCACGCTGGGTGGCTGAGGCTTTGCTGATGCGCGCGACATCGAGCGTGGGCAGGCCGGACCAGGGCGAATCGCTGGCCATGCGCGCGAGGCCGCTGTCGATCACGGCAGTGACGCCGTCGATGGTGATGGAGCTTTCGGCGACGTTGGTGGAGAGAATGACCTTGCGCTGCGAGGCGGGGGAGACGGCGCGATCCTGCTCGGCCCCAGAGAGATCTCCGTGGAGCGGGAGCACGAGGAGGTTGCGGCT
>Ga0335074_10009493_pt1 | contig 13590 bp, 8 predicted proteins | sample Lox_Sample_23_FD_206715 | JGI IMG/M metagenome (GOLD analysis project Ga0335074, IMG submission 206715) | Soil microbial communities from Loxahatchee National Wildlife Refuge, Florida, United States - Lox_Sample_2.3 | ecosystem: Environmental > Terrestrial > Soil > Wetlands | place: USA: Florida...
ACCAGACTGGAACGATGGATTGCGTCAGGGTGGCGGGAGCAAAGGAATAAATGGCGAAACGTGTGACGTAGGAGAGCAGGATGCCGAGGATCGATCCTCCCACCGCCAGCAGAGCCGTTTCGCGCAGCAGGATATTCAGCACGTAGCCGGGCGATGCGCCCAGCGCCTTCAGGATTCCGATCTCGCGCGTGCGCTCCAGCACCGCCGTGTACATCGATAGAAAGACCGCTAGAAAACCCACCAGCACGCCGAGTCCGATGACCACCCAGGTGAATTCCTTCAGCATCGGGATATTGTTCACCGAATAGAGCGAAGTGAATTCTTCCATGGAATTGATTTGATAATCCTTTAAAAGCCCTCTTAACTCCGCCAGCGCCGCGTTCATCTGGGACGGCTGGCGTAGCTTGACGTAAATCATGGTCACTTTGCCGGTATTGGCCGTGAGATTTTGCAGGGTGGCCAGGGGGACCACTACGCGCGCCAGCATTCCCGGCTGGTACACGCCGCAAATCCGCCAGGGATTCTTGAGCAGCGTAATGGTCTGGCCAACGTGGTAATTGTGCTGCCGGGCGTAGAAATCGTCAATCATGACATCCATGGGGCCTTGAAACGGTCCGCCCGCGACGAAGGTGAATCCGCCGCTCAGTTTGTCGAATTGCGCCAGATCCAGCCCGGTGACGTAATTGAAAAGGTCGGTACCCTGCTGCAGAACTCCGGTCGCGGCCTGGACATAGGGTTGCTCCCGGATCTTCGCCACCACGCCTTCCCGCATCCCCACGCTCATGCTCACGACTGAGCTGGAGGGCGCGCGGATTACGATGTCGGCGCCCACGCCCCGCGCGTGCTGCACCTGCTCATTCAATGTTCCCCGGCTCAGGCCGACCAAAGCAAGAATGATCATCACCTGAATGCCGATGATCAGCACGCCCAGCAGAGTCCGCACGGGGCGATGCTTGAGATTTTCGAATACCAGTTTGTTGGTCAAGCGATTGGGCTTACTTGTAGGAGACTACTAGACGCTGCGGGAACGGAGCCAGCTCACGCATTTCGCTGCGCGTGAAGCCGGCAGTGCGGAACATTTTTTCCAGTTCCGAATAGGTGTACGCGTCGCCGGCCGGTGTGCCCAGCATTTGCATGCTGAACATGGCGTCGCGCGCGGGCGAGATGCGATCCTCATTCGGAATAAACTCCGGCGCGATCGCCATTCCTCCCGGTGCGAGCGCGGCATGAACCTTCGCGAGCAGCTTCTCGTTGGTGGCGGGATCGAAATGATGCAGGAAATTAGGAACCAGGACGATGTCGTAGCCGGAGCCGAAATCCACTTCAAAGGCGCTGCCGGGGATAGTGGAATAACGATCGGCGACCCCGGCCTTCTCCGCGTTCTCTTTCGCCACTTCGAGAACGTTCTCCCAATCCACGCCGGTGATTCGCGCATTCGGGTTGTGTTTGGCGAACGCGATTCCGTAGAACCCGTGGCCGGCTGAAATATCCAGCACGCGAATCGGTTTCGATCCGGCGAACATCTTCGCAATCCCCGCCGCCGGCATTTGCATCATCGGCGCCATGGAACGCGCGAACTCCACCCACATGGCATGCTCGGGCGCGAGCGCGGCATTACCCTCCGGCGCTGCGCCTCCGCGGCGGATGACGCCGGTGATATCTTCGAGCAGGCCGGCGACATGGGGACTCATCAGAAAGTTGGCCATCGTGCCCAGATACGCGGGCGAGCGGCGATCCAGGAATGCCGCCGAGTCAGGCGTCAGGGAATATTCGCCACGCTGCTTGACGAGAAACCCGATCATCGTCAGATAATCGCAGAGCACCCGCGTGCCCTTTTCGGAGGCCTGGATGCGCGCGGCAATCGCGCTCAAGGAATGATTGCCTTCGGCAATCGCGGTGAATAGATCCAGATCGATCCCGCCGCGCAGCGCCACCGAGCGCTGATAGGCTTGCAGCGTATCGAAAATAATGCCGGGCGACGGGGCTTGGGGCTGTGGAGAAGAAGCCATATCACCAGTGTATCCGGACACCGCCGATGATATCGCGCGACCACGCCTGATAGCCCAAAACCTCTTCGTAGCGCTCGTTGAGGAGATTATTCACCTTGAGAATCGGCGTAACGTGCTTGCCGATGTTATAAGATGCGCTGGCGTAGATGTTTTGGTAGCCGGGATTGCGTGTGATTCCGAAGACGAAATCGGCGTCCTGCCGCTCGCCGACGAAGCTTCCGCCAATCACCAGCGACCAGCGGCGCGGCGTCACCGCGATGGACATCGATCCCGAATTGCGCGGCCGTCGCACCAGCGGCTGGCCGATCCCGGTGTCGGAGGATTCGGGCGTGGTGGATGCGGTGACGCGCGTGGGGAGCCACATGTAGGCGCCGTTGATCGCCAGGTAATTCGTGAGGCGGGCCTGCGCGGACGTTTCGACGCCGCGCGCCCAACTGGCTTCGATGTTCTCCCAGGTATCGCCGACGAAAGCGATCAGGTCGCGGAAAGAATTGCGGAACCCGGCGACCTCCGTTCTGACGCGCCGGCGCCACCATTCCGATACCAGCGCGGCCTCATACGTGGTGGTGGTTTCGGGACGCAGCGCGGGATTCCCGTAGTAGTACGGCGCAGCTTGCGCGTAATTTTCGAGCAGGCTGGGTTCGGTAACGCCGCGGCCGCCACTCAAACGGAAGTAAGTGGAGGAGAGCGGACCGTGTTCGCCCGCCAGCAGGAAACTCGCGCCCGCGCGGCCGGACCCGATATTGCCGAACGCGCTCGAGTGCTCGTAGCGAGCGCCGCCGCTCAGGAAAATCCGGTGGCCGAAGTTCTGCTGCACGTTAGCGAAGAGTCCGTTGTTTGAGCGCGAGGCCGGGATGCCGGAGAGCACGCCGCTCTGGTCCTGATAATCGTAGCCGAACACCAGCGCGCCACCGCGCCACGAAAGCGTGCCCTGATAGCCCGCGATCTTGCGTTCGGTGAGATTGAGCGAATCGTTGTCGCCGCCCTCATAGTTCGTAGTCTGGACCAGCGTGAGGCCGGGAGGAATGATTGTCGGCGGATTGTACGGGTTTACTACCGCGATTAAATATGTTTCGGGCGGCGGCCCGGGAACGTTCTGGACCAGCGCCGCGAGCGGCTGTTCGCTATACGGTTCATTGTCGTTGTAGCGATCCGTGAGGCGATGAAATCCGAACGTAAACTGCTGCTGGAAGTGCGCGCCGCGGCTGTCGTCCAGGCGCAGCGACACCGTGTCGTCGCGTTCATGTTCATTCGGAACCTGATCATCTATGCCGTAGCCGATTTGGCCGGGAATGCCGGCGATGGCATCGTACACGCGAAACACGCCGCGCAATTGAGTGGAATCTGAAATCTTGTAGCCGATATCGGCCGTGCCGGTATCGTTCAACGAGAATGTATTCGGCCACTCACCCACGGTATGAAATTCCGAAGCGCTCAGCATGTAATCGAAGCGCGACAGGAAGCCGCCGTTCAGATCGGCAATCCAGCGGTCCGTTTGAAAACTACCGCGTTCGTAGGAAAAAGATCCGTGCGGGACCGCGTTTTCCGGGTCGCCGTGCTTGGTGAACAATTGAATGACACCCGCCGCGGCTTCGGCGCCGAAGAGTGCGCTCTCCGGTCCACGCACCACTTCGATGCGATCCAGACCATCGGAGGTCAGGTTTTCAAGATGGATGGAGCCGCCTGGATCGTTCAGTGGAACGCCATCGAGCAAGACCAGAGTGCCGGTGCTATCGGCGCCGCGGGTGAATACTTCGGCTAGCGTTCCCGGCGGACCGTACTCGTCCACTTGCAGACCGGGAACCTCGCGCAGCATGTCGAAGATCATCGGGAATTGGCGCTCTTCGAGCTGCTGCTCGGTAATTACATTAGCAGCGACCGCGGCCTGTTCGGGCGTTGTTTCGGTGCGATTGGCCGTGACGATTACGGATTCGTTGCGGCCCGCCAGTTGAAGCGCGATCCGGGCATCTGCCCCGGAGACCAGATCCACGGTCTGCGGCTCAAATCCGGTTTTCTCAACGCGCGCCTGGCAGCGGGGCGCCTTGTCGATGGTAAAGCGGCCCTGCGCGTTGCTATAGACCGATTGATCCTGACAAGTCACCCGCGCGCCTTCTACCGCGCGTCCGGACGGATCGAGAATGGTTCCGTGAATATTGGGGTTTTCGCCCGCGCAAAAGCCGAGCGATAGAGACAGCAGAACAATGGTTCGCATCGTACGTTTCTCCCTCGAAAACGTGATTCAGTTTCCAAGCGAGGAACCGGTCTCCTGACTTGCGGCTGGCCTTGTCTTCGCGTTTGCTCCGACGTGAAGCGATCTTCCCGCTTGCGCAGTGATCGCCTCGGCCGAACTAGGCCGCTTACAGTTGCGGGGCAGTGGCGGATTTACACCGCCTTCCCGACATCCCTCGCCATTCCAGTTTTAAGATCTCAGGCGAGTATAGCAGACGATGCTTTTATTTGAAAAACCCGGACGCCACTTCTTTGCCGGAATCGAGGATCGAATATTGCGCATCCGCCCAGTTGGCCTTGGTCGCGAGAACCGTCTCGAGCGCCGAATTCCCGGCGACGATCAGCACCATGTGGCGCTGGTCCAAGGGATTCGCGGCGGCGAAAACCACGGCTTCGGTTTCCGAAGCATAATCGCGGCCGTGGATCTGGAACAGGCCGCCTGAAGAATCGAAGCCGATCTTCTGCTGCCAGCGCGCCAGCGCGGAGTTGCTCTCCGGGCGGCCGACAAAAATGATGTCGTGCGTGCGCAGATCCTCATCGCTCAGCTCGAAATCCTTGCGGACGGGAACCTCATGTTCTAGCGAGCGGAAGAAATGTTTCTGCAGCTCTTCGGCGGCGTAGCGGTTGGCGCCCGCGTCCGCCATGGTGCCGTAAACCAGAAGCGCCGAAGCCAGCCGCCCGCGGATATCCGAGGCCATATACATCGCACCGCCGGGATCGGGCGGGAGCGAGAAACTGACGCCCGCCGCGTCCAAGAACGATTGCGCGGTAACGGCCTGGGTCTTGTGAGCCGCGAAGAAATCCGTCATCAACTTGAAGAACCGCTCATCGCCCATGCTTCGCCGCAATTGATCGAGGAACAGCGCGCCCTTCTGAGTTTCGAGCTCGAAACGCTGCTTGGGCGTGGGGTCGCGGAGAATGCTGAGGGCGCGATACTCGGCCCAATGCCCGGCCACGGCGTTGCGAACGTCTTTCGAATCGAGATCGTCGTAATAGGCGGCCGAGCCGGAGACAAACCAGGTGTCGGCGTCGGAGGCGGGCAGCACCCAGCCGTTCCACAGGCGATCGCTGTAATTCTGCGGCGGTGGATTTTCGATCCAGGTGTGCGCCGTCTCGGGCGGCGCGGCGGGTTTGAACCCCGCGGAAATCAAGCGGTAACCGGAGGTGTACAGGCCATCATTGGCGGGATATTCATCGCGATCACCCGTCGTGGGCAGACGCTCGCGTTCGTTGGGCTTGCCGAAATCCGCCCATACCATCATGCGCGAGGCCATGTCGGCGGTGGCCACCTTGGCATCCATGGCGGTGGCGCTGACCAGCGGCGCGGTGTCGAACGCCATAAACCCGAACTGCTCGTCGATTTTGCCTTTGTACTCGCGATAAAGTTCCTGCCATTTCAAATCGCGATTGGTGGGAACGTAGGGGATGTAGGTGGAAGCGCCGTTGGGGTCCGGGCTTTCCTCCAGCCGGACGGCCAGATCCTTGGCGTTGTTGTCGCCCCAGTAGAAGTCTTCCGTTCCACCGAACCAATCCTTCTTGGAGCTGCGATAGAGACGCGTTTTGTAAGTGCCCATTTCGAACAGCGCGATTTCGTTGGTTTTGGCGTCGCCCAGCAGCCATTCGTTAGTGTAGAGGCCGTTGTTTTTCGTACTCAGCAGCTCCACCACTTGGTCGATGTTGTCGCCGTACTGGATGGCGTGCCGCGCGCGATACGCGATCGGTGTGCCGTTCACGTTGAAAGGGCTTTGGTTGATGGTGGTCTCGGTGAGCACCACGCCGGCGTCGTTCTGATACCAATCCGTGCCGCTCTCGATCCCGCCGGCATAGCTCTGCAACAAAACGCGATGCCCGGTAGTGGGCTGGATGTCCAGCATCACGTTGGTCCCTTCGGCCAGCGTCAGCGGCCACCAGGTGGTATGGCCGATCACCATGCGGCCGTCGCGAGTGGCGGACCCGGTGGCGGCGAAGGCGCTGCAATGGTCGAGCGCGGCGCCGCGCTTATGGTTGACGTAGCTGGGTGCGATCAAGCGCAGAGATTCCAGTCCGTTGGGAGTGACGGTGAGGGCGGAGTTCAGCTCGCCGAGTTCGACGGTAGTGTTGACCACCAGGATGTCGGTAAGGTCGATGGGGCGGCCCTCCCAGCGTGCGCCCGCGTCCGATGCGCCGTCGGCGATGCCCTTCATTTCTTCCAGGATTTCTCTATCGAACCCGTGCAGGAACAGAGCGGAGGCGGTGGTGCGCGCCAGATTCCAGCTCTTGTTTTTGCCCACCGGATCCAGCTCGGCGGCGCAGCGCGCCATGTATTGCGGAATTTCTTTGGCCATCAAATGCCCGTGCTGATAGCCGCGCTCATACGGTTGGCCTTCGATGTGGAGGTAGATCCATCCGCCCACCGGATATCGGTACGCCGGGCCATAGGTGGTGACGGCGGCGGCAACGGGCCAGCGATCGGGCGAACTCGCCTGGGGATCGCATTCATCGATCGCGACGCCGGAGAACCAGGCTTTGCCGTCGAACCTTCCTCCATAGGCGACGGCCAGCACGATACTGTCGCGCGCGCGAGTGGCGGTGAAGCGCAGATGGACCCGCGTCCAGTCGCGCGTTCCCGCCAGCGATTCCGATTCCACATCGAAGGGCATGGAGCCCATCGTGAGGGCGGCGCCGGTCGCGATGGGCGAACGGTCCAGATCGTGGACGCGTAGCCTTTCGGTGCGGATCCAGCCGCTGAGTTCGTAGGTTTTGCCGATGGTCAGCGCAACGGGCGCGGATTCAACCCGCGCGTCACCGTGGCCGTTGGATTCAAGCCGCATCGACATTTGGCCGTCGCGCGTAACGGCAGGGTCGGAAGCGCCTGTACCGCGCAGGACCGTCCAGGCGGGTCTGGAGCCATCAAAGGAGGCGTGGAAGAGTGGCGTCCCCGCGTTGAGGAACAGGGCGCATCCAAGCGTCAGGATCAAGTGCCGGGTCAGGATCAAGTGCCGCATATCTAATAAGATCACAAATTGGCCGGGTCATCCGGAGGGGGGCGATTTCTCGCCTTCAGGCGAGGAGCAGCCTGCGGAAATTTTCGGTGGTGGCGGCGCAAACGTCTTCATACGACTCTCCGCGGAGTTCGGCCAATTTCCGCGCGGTGTGGACCACCAGCGCCGGCTCATTGCGTTTACCGCGTTTAGGCACTGGCGCCAGATACGGCGCATCCGTTTCGATCAGAATGCGATCGCGCGGCGCGGACCTGGCAGCTTCTTGAACCGCGAGCGCTTTCGGAAACGTCACTATGCCGCCGAAGCTCAGGTAGAAACCGAGCTCGATCGCCCGGCGCCCTTCCTCCGGACCGCCGGAAAAACAATGCATGATGCCGCCGATGGAATGCGGGGCCCAATGCCGCGCGACCAGCGCCAGAGTATCGTCCCAAGCTTCGCGTGTATGAATCACAATCGGTTTCCGCGCCGCGGCCGCGATCTTCATCTGTTTGATGAACACCGCTTGCTGCACTTCGCGCGGCGAGAGATCGTAATGATAATCGAGCCCGATCTCGCCGACGGCCAGCACTTTGGGGTGCGCGAGCAGTTCCGCCAGCCGATCCAGATCCTGGGGGCGCGCTTTCGCGGCGTCATGCGGATGAATGCCAACGGTCGCGGAGAATGCCGCGTATTTATCGGCTAGCCGGACGCCGGCCTCCAGATCCGGCGGGCCGTTTCCGGTGCCGATCGCCAGCATGTGTTCCACTCCGGCGGCGAACGCGCGCTCGATTACTGCTTCGCGATCGTCATTAAATTCCGCACTGTCCAGATGGCAGTGGGAGTCAATCACTTCAGGCGCGCTCCAATGGGGATATCTTCCAAGAAGCCGGCCAGCACGGGCTTTCCGCCCTCGACGGACGCAGCCACGATCATGCCGTTCGATTCGATACCCCGCAGTTTGCGCGGCTGGAGATTGGCGACGATCACAACTTTGCGGCCCAGCATTTGATCGGGAGCATAAGATTCCGCGATGCCGGCGACAATGGTGCGCGGCTCCGCTTCGCCGATATCGATTTTCATGTGCAGCAGTTTGTCGGCGCCTTTCACGCGTTCGGCCGACACCACCTGGCCCACACGCAAATCCACTTTGGTGAAGTCGTCGATCGCAATTTTTGCTTCAGCCGACAAGGGCGCCGCAGCCGCCTTGGGCGCACCGAACAGCTCGGCCTGGCGCGCCTTCTCCTGCACTTCGAGAGTTTCCATTTTCGCGATGGCGCTGGCGTCCAGGCGCGGAAACACGGCCGCGATAGAGCCGATCTTTTGGCCAGCGGGCAGCTTTCCCCAATGCAGATCGGCGAAAGTTACGGATTCGATCGGCTTGGCCATACCGAGCTGGATCCAGATGTTGCGCGCCGCATTCGGCATCACGGGATACGTCCAGGCGCACAGGATGCGCAGCGCCTCAGCCGCGGTGTAGAGGATTTCGTCCAACTGCTGCCGCGCGTAATCGCCCGTATCTTTGGCCAGCTTCCAGGGTGCGCGTTCCACGATGAACTTGTCGATGACGGAAATAAAACTCCAGAGCGTCTCGAGGCCCCGCGAAAAGTTGAAGTCGCAAAACGCATCCATTGCGGTTTCGGTAGTGCGGCGCGCGGCTTCGGCGATATCCGGCGATCCCGGTGAATCCGGCACGATGCCTTTGCGGTACTGGTGAATCATGGTCAACGTGCGGCTGGCCAGATTCCCGAGCCCGTTGGCAAGATCGGCATTGTAGCGCTGGATGAGCGCGTCGTAGCTGAAGCTGCCGTCCTGCCCGAACGTGATCTCGCGCAGCAGAAAATACCGCAGTGCATCGGCGCCCACTACATCCACAATCGGGCCCGGCCGCACCACGTTGCCGCGCGACTTGCTCATTTTGTTGTCTTCGTGCAAGATCCATCCGTGCGCGAAAACCTGCTTGGGAAGAGGCACGTCGGCGGCCATCAGGAACGCCGGCCAGTAGACGGCGTGGAAGCGCAGAATGTCCTTGCCGATTAAATGCAGATCGGCCGGCCACATATCCTGATCCTTCACTGCGCTCATATAAGAGATCAACGCGTCGAACCAGACGTAGAAAACGTGATGGCCTTCCACGGGAGCGCGAATGCCCCATTGGATATTGGTTCGCGTGATCGACAAATCGTTGAGGCCCTGCTGGACGAAGGCGATCATTTCGTTGCGCCGATGATCCGGCTTCACGAATTCCGGATGCTTCTCGTAGAGTTCGAGCAAACGTTGCTGAAATACCGAGAGTTTGAAGAAATAATTTTCTTCCGTCAGGGTCTCGGTGGGATTTCCGCAGGTGGGGCAGGGCTCGCCGGGCTTCACGTCGTTGACGTAGGCTTCTTCGCTCACGCAATACGCGCCGGTATAGGAGCCTTTGTAGATGTAGCCGTTCTTCTCGCAGCGTTCAAAGAGCCAGTGCACGGTTTCGTGATGCTTCGGATCGGAAGTGCGGATGAAGTGGTCGTAGTCGATCCCCAGCTTGGCCCATTGGCTGATGAACTCGGCCGCCATCTTGGTGGTGTACGCCAGCGGATTCACGCCCGCGGCCTGCGCGGCCCGTTCCACTTTGAGGCTGTGCTCATCGGAGCCTGTGGTAAGCATCACCGGATCGTAGCCTTCCATTTTCTTGAAGCGCTTGATCAGGTCGGCGACAAAGGTGGAGTAAGCCGTTCCCAAATGCGGCGCGGCGTTGACGTAATAGATGGGAGTGGTGAGGTAATATTTCATCGAGAAGTCTTGAGATAAGCGAGATTCGCCTCGGCCAGGATCTGTTTGAGCGGCACGCCGGATTCGCGCGCCAGCTTTTTGCAATCTTCGTATTCGGGCGCGAACGATCCGTTGCCCGCGATTTTCATGCGAACGGTGCCATGCGGAGTCACGATCTCAACCGAATGCCGCGCCTTCACGCGCCGCTCTGCGGAATAGATCCGCAGCCCGAGCGTGGAAGTTTCTTCGAACATCACCCGGGCCAGCGTTTCGCGGTCTTCCGGCCGTGCGATCACGCTGAGTAGCGTGCCCGGACGGCTTTTCTTCATCTGAATGGACCCAAGCGTCACGTCGAGCGCGCCGGCTTCGAGCAATCGCTCCATGGCGTAGCCGAGAACCTGCGGAGTGGAATCGTCGATATTGGCTTCGAGCACCGCAACGCTGGTGGATTCGTCGGCGTGCGTCGTTTCACCGATCAGCACGCGCAGGACGTTGGCGTGCTCGGCGAAATCGTAATCGCCCGCGCCATATCCGCTGGCGACGATTTGCATCGGCGGCACCGGACCGAATTCCGTGGCGAGTGTGGCCGCAATCGCCGCGCCCGTGGGCGTGGTTAATTCGAGCGCCGGGCCGCGCGCATAAACGGGCTTTCCGATAAGAAGCTCGGCGGTCGCGGGAGCCGGGACGGGCAGAACCCCGTGCTCGGTTTTGACAGTCCCGCTTCCGACATTCACCGGTGAACTATACACGGCGCCGATCGAGAGCAGATCCAGTCCGATGCACGCGCCCACGATGTCGCAAATGGAATCCACCGCGCCCACTTCATGGAAATGCACCTTTTCAATCGGGATGTCGTGAACCTTGGCCTCGGCCTCACCCAGGCGTTGAAACACAGCCGAAGCATTTTGTTTGGCCCGCTCCGTGATGCCGGATTTCGCGATCATCTCCAAGATGTGATGCAGGTGGCGATGCGTCTGGGCGTCACCTGGTGGCATAACGCGGAATTTTGAGGCTGCAATGCCGCGCCGCTTGGTCTTCTGCACTTCGAAACTCGCCCCTGTTCCGAGCGCTTCGAGCGACTGAACCAGCGCCACCGCATCGGCGCCCGCGTCGATCAGCGCGCCCACCGTCATATCTCCGCTGATCCCGGAGAAGGCGTCCAGGTAACAGATTTTCATGCGATCAATTGCGGCAGCAGCTCGCCCGACGGGCCTTGGAGAAACTCGTCTATGGCGTCCGAGAAGCCGGTCTCGGCGATGTTGATTTCCACCACGCGCGCGCCGGACGATTTCGCGATGGGCGCCAGTCCCGCCGCGGGATAAACCACCGCTGATGTCCCGATCAGTAGGAACAGATCGGCCTCACGCGCGGCACTCTCGGCCTGTTGCCAGATCTTCGCGGGCAGCGCTTCGCCGAACCACACCACGCCCGGCCGCAGCATTCCGCCGCATTCGCAGCGCGGAGGAAGTTCGGGAAGAGGCGATCGCCGATCCTCGCGTTCCCGCTCGCATTCGACACAGCGCAGCATCCAGATGCTCCCGTGCAATCGAAGCACATTGTGGCTGCCGGCCAGCTCGTGCAACCCGTCGACGTTCTGCGTGATCAGCGTGAACTTGCGCGCGCGCCTTTCGGCTTCGGCCAGCGCGAAGTGCCCGGCATTCGGCTGGGCCTTTGCGATCAGCGCCCGCCGCCAGTCATACCATTCCCACACCAGTTTCGGATCGCGCGCGAACGCCCCGGGCGTCGCCAGATCTTCGGCGCGATACTGTTTCCATAATCCGTCTCCGCCGCGAAACGTCGGCACACCGCTCTCGGCCGACACTCCCGCGCCCGTGAGCACGGCGATGGACGAAGCGTCGCGCAGCCATTGGCGAACAGCCTGCATTAATTTCAGAGTAACCTACGCGGACATTTCTTCGAGAAGGCGCGCCACCAGATCGCCGGCGGGCATCGCGACCGCGCGGCCCACGCCTTGGCCGGCCCACAGCGAAAGATAGTCCGGCAACTCTTGCTGCGCCGCGGCCGTCCGCATGGATCGCGTCAAGGCATTTTGCAGCGGATAAGGCAGAATGGATTGCGGTTGGGCGTGGATGCGCGAAATGAAATCGTTCTTCAGCCCGCGTGCCGGGCGTCCGGAGAATGCTCGCGTCACCACCGTGGTGTCCTCCTTCGCCGCGAGAATCGCACGCTTGTGAACCTCCGACGCGCCGGACTCCGGGGACGCGAGAAAAGCAGTTCCCAGCGAGGCTGCCGATGCGCCGGCGTTGAGAGCAGCCTGAATATCGCGGCCGTCCATCAGCCCCCCGGTAGCGATTACCGGAATCTTCACCGCCGCTGCTGCCGCGCGGACCAGATCGAGCGTCGGGGTCATCGACGATTCGAACGGGCCCAGAAATGTTCCGCGATGCGCACCGGCTTCGGCTCCTTGCGCGAAGATCGCGTCCACGCCCGCTGCTTCGAGCGCCCGCGCTTCGTCCACCGTGGTCGCGGTGCCGATGATGACGATGCCGCGCGATTTCAAGCGCGATATTGCATCGCGATCCGGTATACCGAATGTGAAGCTGAAGATCGGCGGGCGCGCATCAAGCACGGCTTCCAGCTGCGCTGGGAACGGGTCGGGCGTAGGCTGGGGCACGGCGGGCGCGGGAATCCCAAGCTGCTGGTGAACCTCGCCGAGGATTTCGAGCATCCGGCTGGGGTCGAAAGTATGATCGGTCTTCCAGCCGCCCGCGAACAGGTTCACGTTGAACTGCCGCGAGGTGAGCGACCGGATGCGCCGGATCGTGTCCCTGATTTGGTCCGGCGTTAAGTACGCCGCGCCGAGCGATCCCAATCCGCCGGCGTTAGAGACGGCAGCGACCAATTCCGGCGTGGAGGGCCCGCCGCCCATGGGCCCTTGGATGATAGGATGCTCCACGCCAAGCAGCTTGAGAAGTTCCACTACGCAATGTTATCCCGCCGATCGGTGCGTCAGGCTGGCCCGCGCGGCCACCACCGTCCGGTAAGCTTCCTCGGGATCGTGATTCAACGCGGTCAAGTGCCCCATCTTGCGCCCCGGGCGCGGATCCAGCTTCCCGTATAGATGCAGCTTTACATCCGGGAACGCGAGCGCAGCCTGCCAATCGGGTTCGCCGCTCGCCCATAAATCTCCCAGGAGATTCGCCATCGCGGCCGGCCGATGCATATCCGTCGATCCGAGCGGCAGTCCGCACACCGCGCGCAATTGCTGCTCGAACTGGCTGGTGACGCAGGCATCGACGGTCAGGTGGCCGGAATTGTGCGGGCGCGGAGCCAGCTCATTGATGAGCAGGGATTCATCATGCGTCACGAAAAACTCGACGCACAACACACCCACAACCTCCAATTCTTCAAGCACGCAGCGCGCCAGCTCCACGGCTTCCTGAGTCACCCGCCCCGGCACTCGCGCGGGCGCGATCGAGATATCCAGAATATGCCGGCTATGCTGATTCTCGATGGCGCCGAAGTGCACGAACTCGCCACCGGCGCCGCGTGCGGCCACCACGGAAATCTCGCGGTCGAAATCGATGAAGGCTTCGAGCACGGCTTCCTGTTTGCCGATCGCGTTCCAGGCTTCGGCCGCCCGGTCGAGCGAGTCAATGCGAAACTGGCCCTTCCCGTCG
>Ga0335074_10009494_pt1 | contig 13590 bp, 21 predicted proteins | sample Lox_Sample_23_FD_206715 | JGI IMG/M metagenome (GOLD analysis project Ga0335074, IMG submission 206715) | Soil microbial communities from Loxahatchee National Wildlife Refuge, Florida, United States - Lox_Sample_2.3 | ecosystem: Environmental > Terrestrial > Soil > Wetlands | place: USA...
GGGCGCAGGGCGTGTTGCTGGCGTTTGAAGACAGTAAGGGGGAACGGGCGTGAGTGAGTTCGGGTTGTATTGCGCGATAAAGAAGTGCGAGGCAGCGGCGCGGGCGTACGACGAGGCCGGGAAGCACGGATTGGCGGCGGCGAGCCGCAAGCAACAGGCGGAATATTCCGCGGAGCTGGGGCGGCGGTTGCGGGGGCTGCTGGCGTCGGGGAAGACGCTGCAGGTGCAATTGCGGCGGGCATTGCCGGAGGTGGCGTGATGGCGGAGGGGCAGCGGTTGGCGCCGGAGCAGCAGTACGTGGCGCTGGTGGTGCTGGAGATGCTGCAGGACCTGTTTGCGGCGTCGGAGCGGGAGGCGATGGGGCCGCTGGAAGTGTGGGAGCTGCTGGAGACGGAGAAGCACAATCCGGAGCTGATCGACGCGGAGGTGCTGGCGGCATACGAGCGGACGATGTTCGACCTGATGGCAGCGGAAAAGGCGGAGGGTTGATGGGGCGCCCGAAGAAGAGCAGGCTGGAGCTGGTTTCCCTGGCGGCCTGCAATGCCGCGCTGGGGGATTTGCGCGTGGCTATTGCGGATATTCAGGCCCTTACCGCCGAAAGGGATATGGCGGTGGCGGCGGCGTCCGCCAAGTGGGAGGAGTTCCTGGACGAGCGCAAGGAGCGGCGGGACGAGCTGGTGGCGGGGCTGGAGGGATTCTACTACGAGCACCTGGCGGAGATCGAGAAGGACGGGGCCAAGCACGTCCAGTTGGCCAACGGGGTGATCGGGCGGAGGGATAACCCGGCGGCATTGAAGCCGCTGAACCGGAAGTGGAGCTGGGCGGCGATCGCAAATGCGGTGAAGGCCAAGTTCGGGTTGCAGTACTTCCGGACGGCGGAGCCGGAGTTGAACAAAGAGGCGCTAAAGGCGGCCAAGCTGGCGGTGGAAGAGCTGAAACAGCTCGGGCTGAAGCTGGAGGCGGGCGAGACGTTTTATGCGGAGCCGGCGGTGCTGCCGGCGCCGGGCGAGGTGGCGTGATGGGGCTGCCGTGGGGCGGGATGGCGGTGCTGTTGGCGGCGGCCGGGTGGGCGGTACGGAGGGAGCGGCCGGTGTTTGTGAGCTGGTGGCTGTGGGCAATGGCGGCCGGGATCGCCTGGGGGACAGTGCGGACCTGGGGCGGGTGGACGGCGTGGCAGATGGAGGGTGCGGCGGTGGTGTCCCTGGGGATGGCGGCTGGGGCGGCGGGGGCACTGGCGCTGTGGTGGGTGGCGACGCGATGACAGGCAGCGATTACGGGGTTGAGGCGCTGGCGGTGCTGTTTCTGCTGCTGGCCGGGGAAGGTGAGTGGCGGATCGGGCGCCGCTGGGTGGCGTGGGTGTGCTGGACGTGGGCGGGCTTTATCGCGCTGGTGACGGCGGCGTTCGCGATAGTGGGGGCGATGCACCGATGACGGACCGGATCGCGGCGCTGAAGGCGGCGGCGGCGCGCAAGGAATGCGGGACGCACGCGAAGTACGTGGCGGGCTGCAGGTGCGTGGAGTGCACGCGGGCGAACCGGGAATACGAGCGGGTGCGGGCGAAGGCGAAGGCGCGCGGGCAGGGGAATCCGATGGTGGATGCGACGGCGGCGCGGGAGCATTTGCGGGCGCTGGCGGCGGTGGGGATCGGGCGGCGGACGGTGGCGGCGGTAACCGACCTGCACCCCGGCAACCTGTGGAAGATCCGGCTGGGGCTGAAGGCGAAGGTCCGGCGGGAGACGGAGCGGCGGATTCTGGCAGTGGACGAGGGGGCGCGCGGGGACGCGGCGCGGGTGGACGCGAAGCCGGCGTGGCGGCTGATCCGGGAGCTGGTGCGGAGGGGATGGACGAAAGGGTTTATCGCGCAGCGGTTGGGGTGCAAGGCAAAGGCGCTGCAATTGCGGCGCGGGCAGATCACGGCGCGTAGCGCGATGAAGGTGGAGCGGCTGTACCGAGCGATCGAGGCGGGGAGGGTATCGCGGTGATGCGGCGGGGGCGCGGGGACGCGCGGGATTTCGTAAGCGCGGAAGACGCGATGGGGCCGCTGTTCGAGCGGGCCGGCGTGGAGCGGGACGGGGGGCCGTTCGCGGCGTCGAAGGTGACGCCGGAGCGGAAGGAACGGGTGGTGGCGGAGCTTATCTGGCGCCACCAGGGGCGTGGGAACCCGGTATCGATCGCCATGCTGACGAAGGCGACGGGATGGACGGACCGGGAGATCAAGGCGATTGTCGAGCAGTTGGTGGTGACTCACCGGATGAGGATCGGCGCGAAGCGTTCGGAGCCGGTGGGGTATTTCGTGGTGGCCGATGCGGAAGATCTGGCGGCGGCCGTGGGGCCGTACCGGGACCAGGTATTCGCCATGTGGCGGAGGCTGCGCGTGCTGATGGAGCCGCGCGCGCTGCGGGAACTGCACGGGCAGCTCGTACTGGAAAGGGGGCCGGATGAGGCAGACATGGGGCGAGACGGCGGCCAACCAGCAGGCGTTCCTGGAGTGGCTGCGGAAAGAAGCGGCGGAGAAGTCTGACGCGGAGGCGCTGAAGCGCGGAGAGAAGAAGGAGAAAAACGATGGCAAGGGCAGGTAAACCGGTGGAAGTGGCGGGCAGCAAAAAGGGGAAGCCAATCGATTTCAGCGGCACGCCCGGCGGCCTGGTGGACGCAGGGGAAGAGCCGCAAGGGGTCGCGTGGGGAGGCAAGACACGCAAGTCGCCGTACGATGCGCTGTTGCGGCAGTTGGAGGCCGCGGGCGAAGGGAAGCGGCTGCTGTTCCGGGATGTGAAGGCGCGGACGAGCGTGGCAGTGCGCGCGAGGAAACTGGGGATCAAGGTATTGATTGGCGAGGATAGCGCGGGGCAGTTGTGGGTGAAGCTGGCGGCGGCTGCGGACGATCCGGTGGGAGCCGTGCGGCGGGAGAAGATCCTGGGGTGCCTGAAATTCGGGGCGTCGGATGCGATTCACCTGGCGGTGGCGCTGCGGGAGAAGGGGGATCTGACGGTGGACGGAGAGACAGTGAACGCGATTCTGGGGCAGATGGCGCGCAGCGGGGAAGTTATTGCGCAGGAAGGCGGGAAGTACCGGCTGAATCCCGCGCGGAAGGCGGCGTAGGGCGGCGATGGCGGATTGCGCGCAGTGCGGGAAAGGAGGGGCCTCGCAGACGGACGGGATCTGCGGGACTTGCCGGCTGCGCGCGTTCGGGCGGGCGCGGCGGAGGTATGTGTGGACGGAGGCGCTGCGGACGGAGCTGCGGGCGGCGTACCGCCTGGGGAAGCTGGAGCGGGCGCGGCGGCTGGACGAGCTGGCCAGGCGCACGGGGTTCGGGCGCGGGGCGTTCACGGCGGAGGCGATGCGGCTGGGGATCACGCAATGGAAGCGGGTGGTGTGGGCGAAGGAAGAGGACGCGCTGCTGGAGGAGCTGGTGGGGGAGCTGACGTTCAAGACGATCGCCAAGAAGCTGGGGCGATCGATATCGTCGGTGGCGGCGCGGGCGGATTACCTGGATTTGTCGCGGCGGGCGGCGTGGGGCTACACCCTGTCGATGGCGGCGAAGCTGTTGGGGGTGGGGCATCGGACGGTGGAGCGGTGGGCGGATAAAGGGCACCTGGGGAAGGTACACCAGACCAACAGCGGTATCCGGATCACGGAGCAAAACCTGGCGCGGTTCCTGCGGATGTATCCGCACGAATACGATTTGCGGAAGGTGGACCAGGTGTGGTTCAAGAGCATGATGTTCGGGCGGTTGGCAAGCTGATGGAGTTCAAGAATCTGGTGGGCGCGGGAGGCATCATGGGACCGAAAGCGGGGCTGCGGGCGAAGCTGTTTCGCGGGATACACGCGGAGGCGGTGAAGCGGAAGCTGGATCACGATGCGCTGCACGATATGTGCGTGCGGGAATTCGGCGTCGCGAGCATGGGCGCGATGAGCGATCAGCAACTGGTGGGGCTGTACAAGTCGTGGACGGGCAAGGGGTTAAAGACGCGATCGAAGCTGCCGCGGCGGGGCGAGGCGGAGCGGCGGCCGGTGATCGGGATGGTGACGGGAGAGGACCTGACGCGGCTGGAGATGGAGTTTGCGGCACGGGGGATGGGGCTAGAGGGGCGCAAAAACTTCGTGCGGAGGCAGCTTGGGGGGAGGGAAACGATCTTCACCAGGCGGGATTATGCGCGAGTTTTCCACGGAATCCGGGCGATGAACCGGAGGGACGGGCTTTCGCCCGGGGGAATTTCGGAAAAAGGGACCGGAAATGGTGCGGAAGTGCCGCAAGATAAGGGAGATGAAGCGGCGCGTGGGGGAGATCGGAAGGTGGCTGCCGACACTAGTGCGGGCGGCGCAGTCGGTGCACCGGACGGAGGGGGAAGTGAAGGCGGCGGTGCTGCTGGCGTGGGCGGCGTTGGCGGGGGTAGCGGGGTGGACGCCGGAGATGGTTGCGAAGGTTGAGCGAGAGCTGGGACGCGAATGAAGACACTGGCGCTGGCGCTGGCATTAGCGGGAACGAGCTGGGGAGCGGGGACGGTGATTGCCGCGGCTTCGGTGACGGCCGCAGACGGATCGCTGGCCACGGGGACGATCACGATCACGGTGACGATGCCGTTTACGGCCGCGGATGCGACGTATGTGAGCGGGGTGGCGGCGACTGTGGAAGTGGTAAACGGGGCGTTCACGGTGACGCTGGAGCCGAACGATTCCGGGACGCCGGGGAATACCTCGTACCGGGCGCTGTGGCAGTTGGATGGGGAGGCGCCGCGGATGCAGTACTGGTATGTGCCGACAGCGGTGGGAACGCTGGGGCTGCGGGATGTGACCGCGGCTTCGTATCTGCCGGCGCCGCCGGCGATGGTGCTGCCGGGGCAACTGGCGAGCGGCGGAGCGGCGGCGGGGCAATGCCTGGTGTGGAGCGGGACGATCTGGGCGCCGGCTTACTGCGGGGGCGGATCGGGCGGGACGGTGTATTCGGTGTTCGGGCGCATCGGGGCAGTGGCGGCGCAGAGCGGCGATTACACCTTCGGAGAGATTGCGGGGACGCTGGGGCTGGGGCAGATCGCACAGGGCGGAGCTTCGACGGGGGCGTGCCTGGAGTGGAACGGGACGGCGTGGGCGCCGGCGACGTGCGCAAGCGGGACGGGGGGCGGGAATAACTTCACGCAATACTTTACCTCCCAGACGTCGGTGACGATTCCGGCGAGCGCGAGCGGGGCATCGGGGCCGGGGCTGCTGGTGAGCTGCTGGGACGGGAGCGGGAACTGGATCGAGCCGAACACGATGGCGGTAGATTCGGGCTACGACGTGACGGTGACGTTTACGGCGGCGCAGAGCGGGCAGTGCACGGTGAACGGAACGAATGCGACGGGCGGCGGAAGCGGAGCGGTGGCGTCGGTATTCGGGCGGACGGGCGCGGTGACGGCGGCGACGGGCGATTACACGTTCGGGCAAGTGGGCGGATCGCTAGCGCTGGCGCAAATCGCGCAAGGCGGCGCTTCGGCGGGGGCGTGCCTGGAGTGGAGCGGGACGGCGTGGGCGCCGGCGACGTGCGCGACAGGGAGCGGGGCGGTGACGTCGGTTTTCGGGCGGACGGGGGCGGTGACGGCGCAGAGCGGGGACTACAGCTACGCGCAGATTACGGGGACGCCGACGATTCCCACTAACACCAATCAGTTGACCAACGGGGCGGGGTTTATCACGGCCGCGGGGGCGCCGGTGCAGTCGGTGTTCGGGCGGACGGGGGCGGTAGTGGCGGCGACGGGCGATTACACGTTCGGGCAGATTGGCGGGGCGGTGGCGAACACGCAACTGCCGGCGAGCGTGCGGGCGCGGGCGATCGGGTATGCGTTTGACGGGGGCGGATCGGCGCTGAGCGCCGGGAAGACCGGGTATGTGACGGTGCCGTTTAGCTGCACGATTGCGGCGTGGAGCGCCACGGTGGACACGGGGACGGTGACGTTCGGGGTGTGGAAAGCGGCGACGGGGACGGCGATTCCGACGGCGGCGAATTCGATTGTCGCGAGCGCGGCGCCGGCGATCGCCAGCGGGACGGCGCTGCACTCGGCGACGCTGACGGGGTGGACAACGGCGGTGAGCGCCAACGATATCTTCGGGTTTACGCTGACGGCGGCGAGCGGGGCGACGGTGGCGTCGCTGGTGCTGGAGTGCGACCAGTGAGGATGCTGGCGGCGGGGCTGTTGGCGGCGGCGGGATGCGCCTGGGGGCAGTGCGCGGGATACGCACACGCCTTCAATGTGACCGTGCCGGCGGCGTCGGTGACGGCCTCGCTGGCGGGGTTCACGGTGACGATCGCGGGGACATACGCGGGCAGCGGGAATGGCGGGCTGGACTTGCGGCAGAGCGCGAGCGGCGGGATGTCGCAGAGCGCGGGCGGGTACGACATTGCGTTTCAGGCGGGCGGGGCGAATCTGACCTGGTCGATGCCGGATTACGTGGGAACGACGGGGCGGGTGCGGGCGAACGTGCTGATGACGGCGACGCTGAACGCGACGACGGCGACGGTGTTTCAGCTCTGTGTAGGGAAGAGCGGGGTAGGGAGTTTCCAGGGCGGGGCGGACCCGTACGACAGCAACACGCTGCTGGCGCTGAATTTCGCGAGCGGGGCGCTGACGGCGGACGATACCGGGTTGCAGACGCTGACCAACAGCGGGGTGACGTACTCGGGGAGCGGGCCGGCGAACCTCGGGGATGCGGCGGCGTTTTCGGGGACGGCCACGGCGAGCTTCACGAGCACGGGGTTCCCGACCAGTTCTGCGCAGCGGACGCTGACGTTCTGGGGGTACCCGACGAGCACGAATAATACGACGCCGTTCAGCTATGGGACAAATTCGGGGCACGGGTGCTTCCTCGTGTTTATTGGCGCGACGGCGCTTAAGTGGTACGCGCACGATTGCGGGGCGCAGTACGGGCCTTCGACGGTTGCGCCGCCGCTGAGCGCCTGGCACAGGTACGACGTGGTGGTGCTGAACACCAACAACACCACGGCGTTTTACCAGGACGGAGTGGAAGACGGGTACGTGTCGAACTGGCAGTACGCCACGGTGCTGGGGACAGGCGGGACGCTGGGCGGCGGGCCGATCGGCAACAACTGGCAGGGCAGCCTGGCGGCGCTGAAGTTCGCCGCGACGGCGCGGACCGGGGCGTGGATTACGGCGGAGTACCTGAACCAGAGCGCGCCGGGGACGTTTTACGCGATCACGGCAGCGGCGGGACCGGCGGCGGTGGCGACGGGGCAGGCGATTGTCTGGTGAGCGATGAGCGCAGCGGCTATTCCAGTGGCGGACGGGAGCTACGAGGCCTATGTGGGGCGGGGCTGCCGGTGCGCGGTGTGCGTGGCGGCGTACCGGGCCAACCGGGCGGAGTGGGAGGGCGCGCGGCGGCTGGCGTGGCTGGCGTCGCGGCGCCGGGGCGCCTGGCCGCTGGCGAAGGGCTGGGGGCGCCAGTGGTGGGAGTTGAGCGCGGAATGCGGGCAGGGCGGGTGCGAGCGGTGCGAGGGGGCGGGGCGCGTGGGCACAGCCGCGGGATGCTACTGGCGGCCGTGCGGATGCGTGCTACGGGAAGCCTTTCGGAGCGTATGGGCGAAGCGCGCGGAGCTACTGGAAGCGGGGCCGTGGATGGCGGTGAACGCGAACTGGGCATGGAGTTTTTCGCGGCGGCGGGAAGAGTTTCTAGCCGATGCGGAGATGGTGGCGCGGCGGGCGCTGCCGGGGACGGCGCGGGAGCTGTTCGAGATGCGGGCGATGAAGGGGCTGCACTGGATGGGCTGCGCGCGGAGGATGGGGCTGGGGCGGACGGAGTTTTTCCGGGCGGAGGGAGAGATGCAGGAACGGATCGGGCGGGCGTTTGCGGAGGAGGGGTTGTTTCCGGCGGCGCAATACTTCACGCGGCACAGCGAGTCGCGGCCGGCGCACCTGGTGAAGCACCGGGACGGGGTGTGGCGGGTGGTGTCGTAGTGGGCAACTGGGACATGGTGAAGCTGGCATCGGACGGCGGGGTGGTGGCCGTGATGCTGGTGGCGCTGATTCTGTTTTACCGGTTGCTGGATAAATACGGGGCGGCGTTTCTGGCGGCGCAGCAGGCGCAGGCCACGGCGATGACGGAACAGGCCGGCGGGATGGCCTCGCTGGCGGCGGCGATTCGGGAGGGGCAATCGGACCAGAAGGAAGTGTTGTACGCGGTGCGGTTGCTGGCGGACCGGCTGGAACAACAGAAAGAGTACCTGGTGTCGCTGGACGCGAATTGCCGACAGCGGAGGTGCGCATGAACCTGGTGGCGATGGAAGAGGCGCGGCACGCACGGGAGCGTGGGGCGATCCTGGAAGCCCTGAAGCAGGGCTACGAGGAGGAGATGGTGAGCGTCGGGTCGCTGGCGGCCACGCTGAATATGGTGGGGCAGCCAATGACGCGGGTATCGCTGCAATTCTCGCTGACGCTGCTTTCGGACTCGGGGTACGTGCGGATCTGGCGGGCGCGGGACACGCCGGCGTGGCGGCCGGACCGGATCAACGACGTGCGGCCGGACGCGATTGTGTTCGCGAAGCTGCTGCCCAAGGGGCTGATGCTGGTGGACGGGCGGATCGCCGCCGATCCGATGGTGGCGTTTTAGGCGCAGGTCATGCCAAGAGCAAAGGCTACGGACGGGTTGAGCGAGGAAGCCTGGGTGGTGATGCACCGCGGGTTTGCGGCGGGGACGCCGGCGCGGGCGATCGCGCAGGCGGTGAAGGACACCACGGGCGAGGAAGTGATGGAGCGGACGGTGGCGCGGCGGGCGGAGGAGTGGCGGGCGGAGAAGGCGCGGCGGATGGCGGCGCGGGAGCGGATGACAGACCTGGTGGCGGCCATGAAGGAGGGCGGGATGGAGGCGAGCGAGATGATCCAGGCGCTGGCCATGGACCACCTGGTGGAGCATCCGGAAGCGCTGACGGGGGCCGATCCGGTGGATTTGCAGGGGCTGTCGCTGGAAGGCGAGAAGCTGAAGCTGAAGAAACGGGAGATCGACATCCGCGAGCGGGCGGTGGCGATCGACGAGCGCAAGCTGGCGATGCTGGAAGATCGCGAGGCGCGGTTGAAGGCGGCGGCGGCCGGCGGGAAGAAGGAAATGACCGCGGAGGAACGGATCGCGGAGGTGCGGTCGATTCTGGGACTGGAGGCCAACGATGGGGCAGCAGCTTAAAAAAGGCGACGCGGTGCCGTGTCCGAGTTGCGGGATGGACGTGATGGAGGTGGGGTTCGACCTGCATCAAGAGACGGTGGCGACGTGGATGCGGTTCAAGGGCGGGCCGCTGACGATCGGGACCAAAACGCTGCCAGTCGATGAAGCGACCTGCGCCAAGTGCGGAGCCATACTGCGGGTGAATGCGATCGACTTGCTGAGGGTGGCGTAAGAGCTTGGCGCGATTGCCCAAAATTCCGCTGACGGACTGGCAGAAGGCGTTCGTAGAGGACGACAGCCAGGCGCGATTCCTGGTGGCGAGCCGGCAATCGGGGAAGTCGCATGTATTTGCGACGGACTCGGTGCTGTCATCGCTTCCCCAGCGGCGGAATTTGGAAGTGATTTTGAGCCGCGGCGAGCGGCAGTCGCTGGAAGTGATGGAGAAGGCGAAGCTGCTGTGCCGGGCGCTGAACGCGGCGTTCGATGCGGAGGATTCCTTTTGGGAGGACACGAGCCTGATGCAGCATTCCATCGCGTTTCCGAACGGAAACCGGATCATCGGGCTGCCGGCGAATCCGGACACGGCGCGCGGGTATAGCGGGAATTTGACGCTGGACGAATTTGCGATCCAGCGGGACTCCGAGGCGATTTGGAAGGCCGCGGCGCCGATTGTGACGCGCGGGTACCGGATCAAGGCGGGGTCCACGTTCAAGGGGACGGAGAACCGCTTTTACCAGATCGGGCGATTGCTGGGGCTGCATGAGGGAATCCGGCCGGAGCGGCAGCCGGTGCGCGCGGCGGGGTGGAGCGGGCACTGGGTGGACATCCACATGGCCGCGGCGCAGAACCGCAAGCTGGGGCTGAAGGTGGACGTGGAGTCGCTCCGGCAGATTATCGGCGATGAGGACGTGTGGGCTGAGGAGTTCCTCAACGTGCCGATTTCCGACGCCGCGGATTACATCAGCAGCGAGATGGTGCTGGCGTGCGAGAGCGACGAGGCGCGGCTGGAGTTCGACTGGCAGCCGCGGCCGGGGTTGTGCGCGGGTTGGGATTTCGCGCGGAAACGGGACCGGTCGGTGATCTTCCTGGGGTTGGAAGTGGCGGGCCTGGTGATGGTGGTGGGTGTGATTTACCTGAGCGGGCAGACCTTTGCGGCGCAGGAGTCGCAGGGACGCGAAGTGGCGCAACTGGTGGATGAGTGCGGCGGGACGTTCAGCGTGGACGCCGGCGGCAACGGGGCGCAGATCGCGGAGACGCTGCAGGCGGAATTCGCGTGCGTGGACGCGGTGCAGTTCGCGGGGACGGTGGAGACGGACGCGAAAGACGCCGACGGGAAGCGGATGAAGGAGTTGGCGAAGGTGCGGCTGGCGCGGGAAGCGAAGCGGCGGTTCGAAGAGCACACGTTCCGGATACCGGAATCGCAGCAGATCCGGCGGGCGGTGCGGGCGATCAAGCGGATGGTGTCGCCGAGCGGGAACGTGATTATCGACGCGGCGCGGACGGAGGCGGGACACGGCGACGAATTTTGGGCGCTGGCGCTGCTGAACCGGGCGACGGAGGGGGCGGGTTCGGTGTATGTGCCGGCGTCGAAGTGCGGGCTGGGCGGGCGGACGGAGCTGAGCGGTTTTTTGGATCGGAGCTTATGAGCTGCAAGACGATCAGGATGGCCGATGGGACCGCGGTGCTGGCGAACGTGCGGCCGGGGGCGAAGTTGACGGCGCGCGATCGCCAGACGATCGCCGGGTGGGTTCAGTTCTGCCGGGACCGCAAGGTGGCGCGTGAGGTGAAGGAACAGCGCGAGCGAAACCGGAGGGCACGTTAATGGCTGGGCTGGAAACATTGGCGAGCTTGGGCGGGTTGAATTCCGGGCTGGAAGTGGGGCAGGTATCGCAACCGTGGAACGTGCCGGTGGCGGGCCAGGCGGACGCGGGGAGGATGGGCGCGGAAGTGGGCGCCACGGGCACGCCGATCTTCGGCGGGTTTCTGCGGGAGCTGGGTGAGTACAACGCCAATCTGACCTGGCCGGCGGCGTACATGGTGTACGAGCAGATGCGGCGCGGGGACGCCATGGTGGCGGCTACGCTGAGCGCGATCAAGCTGCCGATCCGGTGCGCGGAGTGGCACATACAAGTTCCGGACGATGCTACGGCGGTGGAGAAAGAGGCGGCCAAGTTCTGCGAATCGTGCCTGTTTGAGGAGATGGACTTCCGCGGGCAGGTGCTGGATAACGCGCTATTACAGCTCGATTTCGGCGCGTCGATGCACGAAGACGTGTGGTACGTGGACGGGAATGCCTCGCGTATCCGGCTGCGCAAGCTGGCGCCGCGGCTGCCGCTGACGTGGTTCCGCTGGCTGACGAAGCCGGGGACGGATGAGCTGGCGGTGATCGAGCAGTTGGGCTACCGGGCCGGCAATTACGTGCGGACGGACGTGCCGCTGGACAAGGCGGCGCTGTTCACCTTCCGGCAGGAGGGGGCGAACTTCACGGGGCGGGCGCTGCTGCGGGAGATGTATCCGCACTGGTACACCAAGTGGGCGCTGTATAAGATCGACGCGATCGCCTGCGAGCGGAACGGGATGGGCGTGCCGACGATCAAGATGGGCGAGACCGGGCGGGGGCGGGCGGAGGCGGAGGATCGGGCGAACGCGCTGGAGTGGGTGCAGCAGTTGACGGCGCATGAGCGGACGGGGTTGCTGTTGCCGCCGGGCGGCTGGGAGTTTTCGCTGGAGGGCGTGAAGGGGACGCTGCGGGACCCCAAGGACTCGATCGAGCACCACAACCGGATGATTGCGATCGCGGGGCTTGTGCAGTTCATGTTGATGGGGCAGGGGCAGCATTCGAGCGGGAACCGGTCGCTGGGGCAGACGATGAGCGACTTCTTTTTTCTGTCGCTGCAGGCGCTGGCGGATTCGATCGGGCGGCAGATGTCGCTGAGCACGATCAAACGGCTGGTGGACCTGAACTTCGACGGGATCACCAACTATCCGAAGCTAACGGCGCAGCAGATTCTGGCGGTGAACTTCCAGGATGTGATGGAGAGCCTGAAGGATCTGGCGGCGAGCGCGGTGGACCTGGTGAGGCCGGACGATGAGCTGGAGGCGTGGATACGGTCGAAGATCGGGGCGCCCAAGGCCGGGGAGCCGCGGCTGCGGGTGGCGGCGCCGATGCCGGCGTTTGGGGCGGAGGGTGGGGAGCCGGGCGGGGGTCCGGGTTCACCGCAGAGCAACGGAGGGGGCGGAGGAAGCGCTGAGAAGAACCCCGGAAACACCGCGGAGAGGGGCGCGGGGAAAGGTAGCGGGGAGCGCGGGAAGGGCGGCAAGGGGACTACGGGGCCTGGCGGGCAGGCCAAGCAGGTGACCGGGAGCGTGGCGGGGGCGCCCGCGGCGCCGGCGCTGAAGCGGGAAGCGCGCGGGGCGGAGAAGTTTCTGGCGGCCGGGGAGATCATCTCGCGGTTGGACCAGGGGCGGGACGAGCTGGCGGCGGCGCTGCGGGCGGCCAGGCCGCGGGTGCAGGCGGAGATCATCCACAAGCTGGTGGATGCGCCGGTGCGGAATATGCATCGGGTGTCGGTGGCGCCGGACGAGAAGCTGACGGCCGCGGTGGAGGAGACCCTGCGCGGGATCGCGGCGTTTGGCAAGGAGCAGGTGGGCGCGGAGCGGGCGCGGGCGAAGGCCGGGAAGGCGGAGCCAAAAGACGCCGCGGAAGTGCGCCAGGCGGTGGTAGCGGCGGCCGGGAGCGGGGATTCGGTGGGGCTGTACGCGGATGGGCTGGTGAGCGAGTTCGCGAACAATCTGCAGGCGCGGGCGGCTAACCTGGCGCTGGACAAGCAACGATCGGGCGGCAAGACGAAGGGCGAGCTGATCCAGGAGATCGGGGCGGACCTGGACGATCAATCGGATAAGTGGATCGACAGCTCCGCTTCGAAGGGCGCCAACGAGGCGTTCGCGGACGGGCGGCAGGAGGGGTACGAGCAGTACAAGGACGAGATCGGGTCGGTGATTTATTCGGCGCTGCTGGACCTGAACACCTGCGAGACGTGCGCGGGGGCGGACGGGCAGGAAGGCGACACACCGGAGGACATTCCGGACGTGCCCAATCCGGATTGCGACGGCGGGGACAAGTGCCGGTGCGTGCATGTGTACGTGTTCAGCGATGAAGTGAAGGGGGCGAAATGAGCGATGCGTACGTGAGTACAGATCGCGGGCAAACGTGCCGGATCAGCATCGACGAGCACGGCATCTGGATCGACTTCACGCCGAAGCTGGCGGAGGCGCCACGCAAGGCGTCGCAGACGGAACTGCTGGCGGCCGGCGCGCTGATGGGGATCGCCGGCGTGCTGACGGGCAAGGGGGCGGACGAGATTCTGCGCGCGCTGGCGACGTTCGAGCGCGGCGCGAAGCGGGGGGTGAGGCGGTGAAAGGGAACGCGCAGGTGATGGCGGGGCTGCA
>Ga0335074_10009495_pt1 | contig 13589 bp, 11 predicted proteins | sample Lox_Sample_23_FD_206715 | JGI IMG/M metagenome (GOLD analysis project Ga0335074, IMG submission 206715) | Soil microbial communities from Loxahatchee National Wildlife Refuge, Florida, United States - Lox_Sample_2.3 | ecosystem: Environmental > Terrestrial > Soil > Wetlands | place: USA...
GGCCCGCGGCAGCCCTCCACTGCGACGAGGCCCTTGACGCGCAGCAGGTCGGGGCCGCGCAGCGCGGTCAACACCGCCATCGCCTGCTCGAAGACGCGCCACGGCAGCGGCGCCGCAAAGAACAGCGCGAAACTGTCGATGCCGTGCGAGTGGGCATGCTCGTGCGCATGCATATCGCGGCCGCGGCCTGCGGCCCGCGCCGCCAGATCGAGGCTGTCGTCGAGCAGGAAAGCGGGGTCGATGACGCCGTGCGTCGCCGTCGCGAGCGGCGCCGCGCTGAGATCGCGGATATGCTCGACCAGGCGCGTGACCGCGTCGGCGTCGGTCCGGTCGCTTTTGCTGATGACGATGCGGTCGGCGAGCGCGATCTGCCGGCGCGCCTCGGGCATGCGGTCGAGGTTGGCGGCGCCGCCCGGCGCATCGACGACGGCGATCAGCGCCTGCAGGTGAAACGCCTCGCCGAGCGCGCGGTCGCTCGCAAACGTCTGCAAGACCGGGCCCGGATCGGCGAGGCCGCTCGTCTCGATCAGGACGCGGCGAAAGCTCGGCACCCTGCCCTGCGCCCGGTCGGCGAACAGCGCGCGCAGGCTCTCCTGCAGATCGCTGCGCACGGTGCAGCACAGGCAGCCATTGCCGAGCAATACCGTCGCATCGCTCGACGCCCGCAGCAGCGCATCATCGATGCCGATTTCGCCGAACTCGTTGATGACGACGGCGCTCTCGGTGCCCGCCGGGGTCCGCAGCAGCGCGCGGAGCAGCGTCGTCTTGCCGGAACCGAGAAAGCCGGTGACGACCGTGACCGGGAGGCGCGCGCCGCGCGCCCGGCGCTGCCGGCGGCCGAACGGCCCGGCCGCAGCGCCGGTGAACGGCATCGATGGGGTGTCTTCAGCCATCCGTGCAGCCCGTCGCAATCGCCCGGCAGCGCTTATACCAGCCGATCATCATTGCGAAGCGCAATTGACGGGCGATTGCCTCGCTCTGCGCGCAATGACGGCCGCCGACCTGGGCGGCTCAAGCGGCTGCGGCCGCCGGCTGGAGCGCGCCGAGACAGCGCGACAAATCGATCTCGTCGATTTGTTCCGGCAGCAGAAAGGCGGCGGCGTATTCCTTGTAGACCCCGGCCTTGAGGAACAGCTCGAACAGGTCGGGGTCGATGTGACGCTCGCGGCTCATGCGCGCCATGATGTCGATGCACTCGGACAACATCTTGCGTGCCTTGTACGGCCGGTCGCACGCCGAGAGCGCTTCGAAGATGTCGGCGATCATCATGATCCGCGCCGGGATGCTCATCTGGTCGCGCTTGAGGCCGCGCGGATAGCCGGTGCCGTCCATCTTTTCGTGATGACCGCCGGCCCATTCCGGCACGCGCCGCAGGCTTCTCGGAAACGGCAGTGCTTCCAGCATGATGATCGTCTGCACGATATGGTCGTTGATGTGGTAGCGCTCTTCATCGGTCAATGTGCCGCGGCCGATCGAGAGGTTATGGAGTTCGCCGAGATTGGCCTTGTGGGCCGGCCGCTCGATGACAAAACCCCAGGGGTTGCCGGGGGCGAGCGGCGCCGCGTCGTGCGCGATGATATGGCCGGGCTTGTCGGCCAGCAGGTGCTCGACGGCGGGAAGCGGCGTTTTTTCGCGCGGCTGGCGGGTGCTCTCCTCCCATGACAGGCCGATGCGGTCATCGAGCGTGCGCAGCCAAGTCACCTCCGCAATCTGCTGCAGCCGCGCCACCTTTTCCGGCGCCATGAACTCGCCGCCGATGTTGCAGTCGGCGACGAACGCGAAATCCTCATCGAGTCGGGCGAGGCGTTCGTCGCGCGCGGCGCGCAGCATCCCCTCGTCGCCGCCGGCCATGACGGCGCGCAGATAGGCGATCTCGACATCCCGCTTCACCACCTCGAAACGGGTGCGGATCTCGTGGATCCGGTTATAGATCGTCTCCAGTTTCGTCGCCTTGTCGACGACGAATTCGCGCGTCGTCACCTTGCCGCAATCGTGCAGTCCGCCGGCCACTTCCAGTTCGTACCACTCGTCCTCGTTCAGATGGAAATCGGCGAGCGGCCCGTCGGTCGCGGCATCGGCGGCACGCGCCAGCATGTTGGTCAGTTCCGGCACGCGGTGACAGTGGCCGCCGGTATAGGATGATTTTGCGTCGATCGCGCCGGCGAAGACGCGCAGAACGGCGCGAAACAGCGTCTTTTGCGCGTCGATCAGCATCTGGTTGTCGAGCGCGACGGCCGCCTGGCCGGCGAGCGCCTCGACCAGCGGCACGATGTCGGCCGGAAATGCGACCGTCTCGCCGGTTTCCGAGTGGGCGTTGATCAGCTGCAGAACGCCGACCACCTCGGCGTCGTGATTTTTCAGCGGCACGGTCAGAAACGATCGCGAGCGGTAGCGATTGCGTTCGTCGAAGGCGCGCGTGCCGCTGAAATCAAACCCGGGCGCGTTATAGGCATCCGGCAGGTTGATCGTCTCGCCGCGCAGCGCGGCCGCCGCCGCCACATTTTTGTAATTCGCCGCGCCGTCGCGGTCACGCAGCCGAACGGCGTCGAACGGCGCCGGCGAGCCTGTCGTGCCGCCCCACGCGATCCCCAGCGTGTCGTTGCGTACGATCGTGAAGCTTAATTCGCCGCCATCTTCGCTGACGAGATAGATCGTACCGCCATCGGCGCCGGTCAGCTCCTTCGCGCCGATCAGGATCGTTTCCATGAGTCGGCTGAAATTGCGTTCGGCCGACAACGCGATGCCGAGCTCGATCAGCCGCCGGTAGCCGACCTCCCGGTCGGCGCCCTGCGCAACAGCGGTCATCGCTTCCTCCGGCGGAGCCGCGGGTTTGTTAATACCGCGGCCCAATATACCGAGATCGGCCGGGCCTCACCAAATGGGCGAGCGGCCGCCATCGACATTGATCGACGCGCCGGCGATATAGCCGCCCTGGTCGGAGGCGAGGAACGTCGCGATCGCGGCAAATTCCTCGGCCTTGCCCATGCGCCCGAGCGGCACGTTGCGGCCGGCCTGGGCGATGAAATCGTCGAGCCCGACATTGGCGCCCTCGGCGCGATGGCGGCGGACGATCTGGTCGCTGACGATGATGCCGACATGCAGCGCGTTGACGAGGATGCCGTGCGGCGCCCCTTCGTTGGCCAATACCTTGGTCAGCGCGAGGCCGGCGGCGCGGCTGACCGAAGTCGGCACGCTGCGCGGCCCGGGCGCCTTGGCGCCGATGTTCAGCACATTGATGATGCGGCCCCATTTGCGCTCGCGCATCTGCGGCATGACGAGCCGCGCCAGGCGGATCGCGGCAAACAGCTTGAGATCGAGGTCGCTCTGCCACTCCTCGTCGGTCACGCTCTCGAAGGGCTTCGCCATCGACTGGCCGGCGTTGTTGACGAGGATGTCGACCCTGCCGAGTTCCGCCATCGCCTGGTCGAAGGCGCGCTGGATCGGCGCCATCTGCGACACGTCACAGCTGATCGCGGCAACCTTGCGGCCGGGCGCGGCGGCCAGGATCTGCTGTTTTGCCTCGGCCAATGTCCCGGGGTCGCGCGCCAGGATCGCAACATCGGCGCCGGAGGCCGCAAATTCCTGCGCGATTGCGAGGCCGAGCCCCTTGCTGCCGCCGGTGATCAGCGCGCTTTTGCCGTTGAGCCGAACTTCCATGCGTTCCTCCGTCGATTAGGGCCAGATACCATTGTCATTCCCGCGCCGGCGGAATTCCAGGGCGATCTCGCACGGCGCGCCGCCGGACCCGCTTGTCGGGGATGGCGAGATCAAAAGTCGATCTCGTCACACTGCCGTCAGCACGTCGATCGCATCCATGTCGTCGCGCGACAAGGCCCAGCCGGCCGCCGCGACGTTGGCGGCGACCTGTTCGGGCGTCGTCGCGCCGGCGATGACGCTGGCAACGCCCGGCCGCTGCAGCAGCCAGCTGACCGCCAACTCCAACAGGCTGTGTCCGCGCGCCGCGCAGAAATCGCCGAGGCTCTCGACGCGCCGCCAGTTTTCGTCCGTCAGGTAGCGCTCGGCGAGGCGCGGTGTCTTGGCGAGCCGCGCGCCTTCCGGCAGCATCACGTTGCGGCGGTATTTGCCGGTCAACAGGCCGTTGGCAAGCGGCGAGAACGGCACGAGGCCAAGCCCGCAATGTTCGATGACCGGGGCGAGTTGGGCTTCGATCTCGCGCTCCAGCAGGTTGTAGCGCTCCTGGCAGGCGATGAAACCGGCGAGACCGCAATGCCGGGAGGTCCACAAAGCGTCGACGACCTGCCAGTCGGCGAGCCATGAACAGGCGATGTAGCGCACCTTGCCCTGGTGCACGAGGTCGTCGAGCGCGCGCAGCGTCTCCTCGATCGGCGTCCGCGGGTCGGCGATGTGCTGGTAGTACAGGTCGATCCAATCGGTGCCGAGGCGCGACAGGCTCGCTTCGACCGCTGACATGATGTAGCGGCGCGAGGCGCCCTGCAGCCGTCCTTCCGCGTCCATCGGCCGGGCGAATTTGGTCGCCAGCACGATGTCCTTGCGTCGGCTCCCGAGGGCGCGGCCGAGATATTCCTCCGAAGCGCCACGCTCGCCATAGGTGTCGGATGTGTCGAAGAACGTGATCCCGAGATCGAGCGCCTTGTGCACGACGGCGCGGGTCTGGCTCAGGTCGATGCGGCCGCCGAAATTGTTGCAGCCGAGCCCGACCTCCGTAACGATCAGGCCGGAGCGGCCGAGATTGCGGTATTCCACGCTGATTGGCCTCGGTTTGTGCGTCCTTGACCGGATACTATAAAGCAGTCGGCGGCGCCGCGCGCCCAGCATGCTGAGGTTGCACGGATCGGCGGCTCGCCGTTTTCGCCTGCGAGGAGAAGCAGCGATGGCCGATGATGCCGGCTCGGCGGCGCGTTACCGCGGCAATCTGCAAGGCGAAGTGGACAGCGCGGCGCTCTACCGCGCGCTGGCTGGCGCCGAGCAGGACCCGCATCTCGCCGAAGTCTACCGGCGCCTCGCGTCGGTCGAAGAGGCGCACGCCGAATTCTGGACCAGACAGCTCAACCGCATTGGCGCGAGCATCAAACTGGACCGGCCGGACTGGCGCACCCGCGCGCTGATCTGGCTGGCGCGGCGCTTTGGGCCGCAATTCGTCTTGCCGACGCTGAGCACATTGGAACAGCGCGATATCGGCCATTACGACGACCAGCCGGAAGCGGTTGCCGGCGGCCTGCCGGCAGCGGAGCGGTCGCACGAACGCGTCGTCGAGGCGATGGCGGCGGCGATGCCGGCGGGCGCCACCGGGAGCGCACTGGCGCGCCTCGAAGGGCGCCACCGTTCCGGCGGCAATGCATTGCGGGCCGCCGTCCTCGGCGCCAATGACGGGCTCGTGTCCAATCTCAGCCTCGTCATGGGCGTCGCCGGCGCCGAGGTTGCCGGCGGAACGATCCTGCTGACGGGGCTCGCCGGCCTCGTCGCGGGCGCCTGCTCGATGGCGATGGGCGAATGGCTGTCGGTGACGAGTTCGCGCGAATTGGCACAGCGGCAGATCGCCGTCGAGGCCGATGAATTGCAGCGCATGCCCGAGGAAGAACTCGAAGAGATGGTGCTGATCTATCAAGCGAAGGGGCTTGACGAGGCGGCCGCGCGGACGCTGGCGCACCGCCTCATGGCCAACAAGGAGAGCGCCCTCGACACGCTGACGCGCGAGGAACTGGGCATCAACCCCGAAGAACTCGGCGGTTCTCCGTGGGCCGCGGCGGGCGCCTCGTTCGGGCTGTTCGCGACGGGCGCGATCTTCCCGGTGTTTCCGTATTTCTTTCTCGGCGGCAACGTCGCGCTCGGCGCCAGCCTTGCGGCGAGCGGCGTTGCGCTCGTGCTGATCGGCGCCGGCACGTCCCTGTTCACCGGCCGCAACATCCTGTTTTCCAGTGCGCGGCAGCTGTTGATCGGCTATGCCGCCGCCGCCGTCACCTACGGCATCGGTCGCCTCGTCGGTGTTACGATCGGCGGATGAAGCCGTTCGGCTGTGACATGCAGCGCGGCAGGGGCCCGCGGGGCCGGCCGCCGGACCGGAGGACCCAGAATGCGCAGCCTGTGGTCGGATGCCGACGCCGCGGCGATTGTCGCGCAATATGCCGGGCGAGGCATCGGCCGCGACCTCGCGTTGCGCGTCTACACGTCTCGCCTGCTGGGCGGCGATCGGCGTTTAGTGCTGCACGGCGGCGGTAACGCGTCGGTCAAATTGGTGCTGCCCGATCTGCTCGACCAGCCGGTCGAAGCATTGTGCATCAAGGGCAGCGGCAGCGATCTTGCGACGATCGAACCGGTGGGGCTGCCCGCCGCGCGGCTCGCGGCGCTGCGGCAGTTGCGGGCGCGCGCGGCGCTGTCCGACATCGACATGGTGCGGCAATTGCGTGCCGCCCTGCTCGATCCGGAGGCGCCCAACCCGTCGGTCGAGACGCTGCTGCACGCGTTCCTGCCGCACAAATTCGTCGATCACACGCATGCGACGGCGATACTGAGCCTGACCAACCAGCCCGACGGCGCCGAGCACATCGCCGCGCTTTACGGGCCGCGCGTCGGTGTCGTGCCGTATCTGATGCCGGGGTTCGCGCTCGCCAAGCGGGCGGCCGAAATCTACGAGGCCGACCCCGCGGTCGAGGCGCTTGTTTTACTGAACCATGGGGTTGTCAGCTTCGGCGCCGATGCGCGCCAGAGCTACGAACGGATGATCGCCGTCGTCACGGCCGCCGAAGAGCGCCTCGAGCGCGGCCGCCGCGCCGTCTTTGCGCCGCGCGACCTGCCGACAAGCCTCGCCGCCCCGGCCGAGACGGCGCCGATCCTGCGCGGCGCCTGCGCCCTCCCCGACCCGGCCCGGCCCGGCGCGTATGCGCAGTTCGTGCTGGAGTTCCGTGCGGGGCCGGCGGTGCGCAATTTCGTCGACGGCGCGCAGATCGAGCGCTACGCGACGGCGGGCGTCGCAACGCCCGACCATGCGATCCGCACAAAGTACCGCCCGCTGCTGGTGCCGCCGCCGCAAGCCGGTCGGCTCGACGATTTCAACACCGCCGTGCGACAGGCGGTCGAGCGCTACGTCGCCGGGTATCGGGCGTATTTTGCGACACATGATGACGGGACCAAACGGGCGCTTGATCCGGCGCCGCGCGTCGTGCTGGTGCCGGGGATCGGCCTGTTCGGCCTCGGGCGCAGCGCCGGGGACGCGCGCATCGCCGCCGATCTCGCGGAAAGCTGGATCGAGACGGTGACCGACGCCGAGGCGATCGGCCGCTTCCAGTCGATCGGCGAGGCTGCGGCGTTCGATATCGAATATTGGCCATTGGAGCAGGCCAAGCTCGGCCGCACGACCGACAAGCCGCTTGCCGGGCGGGTCGCGCTGGTGACCGGCGGCGCCGGTACGATCGGCCTGGCGACGGCGCACGCGCTGCGCGCAGCGGGCGCCGAGATCACGCTGTTCGACCGCGCCGGCAGCAACGTCGTGGCCGCCGGCAAAGAACTCGGCGGCCTCGCCCTTGAATGCGACGTGACCGACGCTGCCGCGGTGCGGGCGGCGTTCGACCGGGTGGCCGACCGTTTCGGCGGCGTCGATATCGTCGTATCGAATGCCGGCGCGGCGTGGCAAGGCAAGATCGGCGAAGTCGAGGACAAGGTGCTGCGCGCCAGCTTCGAATTGAATTTTTTTGCCCACCAGCACATTGCGCAAAGCGCCGTGCGCATCATGCTGGCGCAGGGAACGGGCGGCTGCCTGTTGTTCAACGTCTCGAAGCAGGCCGTGAACCCCGGCCCCGATTTCGGCCCCTACGGGCTGCCGAAGGCGGCAACGCTGGCGCTGATGCGGCAATACGCACTTGAATATGGCGGCGCCGGCATCCGCGCGAACGCGGTTAACGCCGACGGCATCCGCGGCGGCCTGTTGACGGGTGCGCTGATCGCCCGGCGCGCCGAGGCCTACGGCATCAGCGAACGACAATACATGAGCCGCAACCTGCTGGGCCGCGAGGTGACGGCGGAGGACGTCGCGCAGGCGTTTCTTGCTCTTGCGCTGGCGTCCAGCACGACCGGCGCGTTTCTGACCGTCGATGGCGGCAACATCGCCGCCGCGCCGCGCTGACGCGACAGGGCCGACTTGATCACCGGCCGCCAAAAGAGGAGTTTTATACCAATCCGCCCGCCTGTGGAGGAATAACGACGATGCCGGAAGCCGATATCGAAGGAGGCCGCTACCAGGCCGAGACGCCGCAAGCGGCGCCGGGGTTCTTTCTAAAAGGCTCGCACCAACTCGATTGGGGCATGAAAAACCGCTTGGCGCGCGTGTTCAGCCCGCAGAGCGGCCGCACCGTCATGCTGGCGGTCGATCACGGCTATTTCCAGGGGCCGACGACCGGGCTCGAGCGCATCGACCTCAGCATCGTGCCGCTGTTACCTCATTGCGACGCGCTGTTCTGCACGCGCGGCATCCTGCGCAGCGTCATCCCGGCCGAGTCGCAGCGGCCGATCGTGCTGCGCGCCAGCGGCGGCCCATCGATCCTGAAGGAACTCTCCGACGAACAGATCGCGATGGACATGGAAGACGCGGTGCGGCTCAACGCCGCCGGCGTCGGCATCCAGGTGTTCATCGGCGGCGAATACGAGACGCGCTCGATCCACAACATGACGCGGCTCGTCGATGCCGGCCTGCGCTGCGGCATGCCGGTCATGGGCGTCACCGCGGTCGGCACCGACATGGTGCGCGACGCGCGTTATTTCCGGCTCGCCTGCCGCATCATCGCCGAGATGGGCGCGCAATACGTCAAGACCTATTACGTGCCCGAGGGCTTTGAGACCGTGACTGCCTCCTGCCCGGTGCCGATCGTCATGGCCGGCGGCCGCAAGCTGCCCGAGATCGAGGCTTTGACAATGGCCTGGAACGCGGTGCAGCAGGGCGCCGCCGGCGTCGATATGGGACGCAACATCTTCCAGTCCGACGCGCCGAAGGCGATGATCCAGGCGGTGCACGCGGTCGTGCATAAAAACGCGAAACCGGCCGACGCGCTCGACCTGTTCCATTCGCTGCGGGCACACGGCTGAAAGCCCGGCCGCCCGCGTCAACGGGGCATCGTGGTCCGCGAGCGGCCGCGCGGCGCCGGCGCGCCGGTGCCGGCAGTCGTCGGCGGGGGGCGGCCGGTCGGCGTGGACACGGTGGTCTCCGCGCGCGGCCGGCGCCCGCGGGTTGCTGCCTGACGCGCCGGATCGGCCGCTTCTGCGGTCCCGTGCGCGGCAGATTCCGGACCGGGCCGCGTCTCTTCTTCGGCGATCTCGCGCTCGGCGCGGTGCCAATGCTCCTCCTGCCGTCCGTCGATCCGGCCTTCTTCGACCCAGATGTGATAGGCCCGCTCGCGGATCCTTGCGTCCCGTTCCGATTGCATCGGCCCTCCCTTCGCCAGCGCCCGAGCAAACACCGACCGGCCGCCGCAGTTTCCGCCTGCGGCGGCCCGGCATCGCCGCGCTTGCCGGCGCCGCGAGGCGAGCCATAGGATTGCCACCGTAGCCATCCTGCAGGAGCTTCGATGCCCCACCTGACCACCGATGACGGCGTCAAACTATACTATGAGGAGGTCGGCTCCGGCCATCCGGTCGTCTTTGTGCATGAATTCGCCGGCGATTACCGCAGCTACGAGCCGCAGCTGCGCCATTTCGCCCGGCGCTATCGCTGCATCGCGTTCAACGCGCGCGGCTATCCGCCCTCCGAGGTGCCCGAGGATTGGCGGCGCTATTCGCAGGAACGGGCGCGCGACGACATCCGCTGCGTGCTCGACGAGTTGACGCTGCCGAAGGCGCATGTCGTCGGCATCTCGATGGGCGGCTTTGCGGCGTTGCATTTCGGGCTTGCCTACGCGCCCCGCGCCAGCGCCCTCGTCGTCGCGGGCTGCGGCTATGGCGCACAGCCCGACAAGCGCAAGCAGTTTCAAGAAGAGACGACGCGCACCGCCGCCCAGATCGAGAGCCGCGGCATGCAGGAGGTCGCCAAAACCTATGGTCTCGGGCCGACCCGCGTGCAATACCAGAACAAGGACCCGCGCGGCTTTGCCGAATTCATGACGCAATTGGCCGAGCACTCGACGCGCGGTGCCGCCAACACGCAGCGCGGCGTGCAATCACGCCGGCCGTCGCTGTGGGACCTGACCGACCAGATGAAGGCGCTTGCCGTGCCGACGCTGATCGCCACCGGCGACGAGGATGAACCGTGTCTCGAACCCTCGCTAATGATGAAACGCACAATCCCGACGGCGGCGCTTGTTGTCTTCCCGAACACCGGCCACGCGCTCAATCTCGAGGAACCGGACCTGTTCAACCGCACGCTCGCGGAATTCTTCCACCAGGTCGAGAACGGCCGCTGGCCGCGCCGCGACCCGCGATCGGTCACCACCTCGATCCTCGGCATGTGATGCGCCTACCACGGCGCCGGCCGCCACGGTGCCGGGTAATAGCCATACCACGGCGGCGGCCATGACCGGCCGTCGCCGGCGAAATCCGGCATCGTACCGGCGTAATCGTAGCGTCGAATCGGCGGCGGCCGGTACGCATGCATGATAACACGGTGCGGCTCGCGGCGCGCATGCCGGACCGGGCGACGGCGGCTTTCGGCGTGACGGTTGTGGCGATTGAGCCGTTCGTGTGCCGAACGGCGGCGTTCGCGCCTGGCGGCCGCGACGGCCGCGTTTGCCCGTTTCGCCTTTTGCTCGGTCGCTGCCTCGTGATGCGCCGCGGCCTCTTTAGACGCCGCGGCCGGTCTCGGCGAGTGCGCGATTCGTGCCGGCGGGATGGGCGCGGTCGCAACCGGCTGTTCGGCGGCGACAGTGACGGCGGGGATGGCCAACAACGCCGCGAGCGCGGCAATCGGCAAAAGCCCGAAGCGTCTGGCGCCTGTTCCGAACATGTGCGGTGTCCATCGTTGCGGCGGCGAGAACCGGCTCGCCGTCCGATATTCACGTTATTCGCACTGCGCGGCAACGGCGTCCCTGCGTGCCCCAGATGCGGCGGCAGATGCACGAAAGCGGCGCCACAAATCCGGCGGACTTTAACCTGTGATTAGTGCCGGCCGGCTATTCCCTCGCGCTGGGGAACGGCCCGGCGGCGGACATGGACGATATCCTTTTGCAAATCATGCTTGCGACGGCAGGCGTCGGATCCGTCGTTATCGGCCTTGGGATCGAGCGTTGGATCCAGCAGCGGCGGGCGCAGTTGCGTCGGGATCGCGACGGTGGCGCACCGGTCAATCTGGCATTTACGTCATCGCCGACGCCGCCCGCCTGAACCGCGTCGCGGCCGGCGACCGCTCGACCGGCGTATCAAAACGCGAAGCGCAGGCTGGCGATGATCGTATGAACGGCAAAATCGGTGGATTTGGATGCCGTGATGCTCGTCGGCAAGATCATCGGCACGGATGTCTCGGTCGTGCCCGAGCGCAACTCGCCGAGATCCAGGTATTTATAACCGAGATCGAACGTCAGGCTGGGGGTGATCGGGTAGCCGACGCCGACCCCGGCGCCCCAGGCGAAATTTGCGCGTGTGCTGCCGACTTCGTTGAATGTGACACCGGCAAGCTCGCCGCTCGTAAACGCGCCGGAAAATGCGCCTACGTCGTTCCAAGAGACGCCGACCCCGGCTGTGACATAGGGCTCCCACAGTCCGAACGCTTCTGGGTAAAGCCCGTTCATGTCAAGATAGCCGTTCCCCATGACGACCAGCGAGGAGAATGACGCCGATCCTGACGGACTGCCGGCGGGCAGCGTGGTCGATCCGTGCAGGCTGAACGACGGCAGATCATCGACCGTTACATCGCCGCGCAGCAGCGGACTGAAGCGATATCCAACACCGCCGCCAAACAGGATGGAGTTATTGATCGTCGCCGGCAGCTGGGCGCCGCAGAGGTCGCAATTGGCCGCGTTCGGGTTAGTATCGGTAAACGTGACGTTCTGCCCAAACCCGCCGCCGAGGTCGCCGCGGAGGTAGAAGCCGGCAGGCATCGTCTGCGCCGCCGCCGCGGCGCCGGCGAGGCCGAGGCCAGCTATCGCGGCACTGATTTGGAAGCGCATCGGCGCTGTCCTTGCTGTGCATCCGCGAGTGCTGCCTACGCGATATGACGGCGAGTGCCAAGCCCGACGGGTATGATCCTGCGGAATTTCCCCGTTTCGGTCGCGTGCTCGGCGGCGGCACCGCTGCGTTCACGCGAATCGACGCCTCTGACCACAGCAATTCGACGTTGTCGAGCGGTCGCTGAATGCGTCAAATTAAAGGCCAGAGATCAAGCAGCCGGTATGGGAGCGGAGAACGATGAGACTGAAGGACGCCGTCAACATCGAAGACCTGCATCGGATGGCGAAACGCCGGCTGCCGAAGGTTGCGTTCGACTTCATCGAGGGCGGGCTCGAAGACGAGCGCGGCCTCGAACGCAATGCTGCGGCGTTCCACAAGCATTGCCTGCTGCCGCGGTATCTTGTCGACGTCTCGGTGCGCGATCAGTCACAGACGATATTCGGGCATCAATTCAGCAGCCCGTTCGGCATCTCGCCCACCGGTGGCGCCGGTCTCTACCGCCGCGGCGCCGACCTGATGCTGGCCGAGGCGGCGGCCGACGCCAACATCCCGTACATCATGTCCGGCGCCAGCAACGATTCGCTCGAGGCGGCGGCGAGGGTCGCCCCGAACCACGCGTGGTATCAGCTCTATGCCGCGAAGGACGGCGCGATTTCCGATGATCTCGTGCGCCGCAGCGCCGATGCCGGGCTGCAGGCGCTGGTGCTGACCGTCGACGTGCCGGTCCATTCAAAGCGCGAGCGCAACATCCGGAACGGCTTTGCCAGCATCCGCGGCAACTGGATGAAGGCGGCGATGAGCCTGAAGCCGGCATTGCTGGCCGAGGCGGTAACGCATCCCGGCTGGGTCGTCGAATACATCCGCCGCGGCGGCACGCCGGCGCTCGAAAACTGGCTGCCCTATGCCGGCGCGAACGCGACGCCGGAGGACACGGTGAAATTCAACCGCGCCCAGGTGCCGGCCCACGCCCAGACCTGGAAGGACCTCGAACGCTACCGCCGGCTGTTTCCGCGCACGCTGATCGTCAAGGGCATCATGCACCCGGCCGATGCCGTGCACGCCGCCGAGATCGGCTGCGAGGGGGTCATCGTGTCCAACCACGGCGGCCGCCAACTCGACCAGGCACCGGCGTCGCTCGACGTCTTGCCGGCGATCAAGGCGGCGGTCGGCGACCGGATGACGATCATGCTCGACAGCGGCGTCCGCCGCGGCGCCGACATCCTGATCGCGCTGTGCCTCGGCGCCGATTTCTGCTTTTTCGGGCGCCCGACGCTCTACGGCGCTGCCGCCGGCGGCCTGCCCGGCGTCAAGAAAGCGATCGACATCTTCCGCGGCGAGATCGACACCGTCATGGGCCAGATCGGTTGTCCGAGCCTCGACAGGCTCGGCCCTGATTTCTTGTGGCAGCAGGAAAGCTGGCCCAGTAACCGCTGACGAGAACTACGCCAGCGCCGGGCGGAAGCCGCCGTGGGCGCGCTGGCGCAGCACCAGCGAGCCGACCAGCACCAGATTTGCCAGGTTGAACA
>Ga0335074_10009496_pt1 | contig 13587 bp, 10 predicted proteins | sample Lox_Sample_23_FD_206715 | JGI IMG/M metagenome (GOLD analysis project Ga0335074, IMG submission 206715) | Soil microbial communities from Loxahatchee National Wildlife Refuge, Florida, United States - Lox_Sample_2.3 | ecosystem: Environmental > Terrestrial > Soil > Wetlands | place: USA...
CACGGGCGCCTCTCCTAACTGACGGCCTCCAGCCTACGTCCCCGGCGATGCCCCTTAGGATAGAGCCATCATGCCGCCAGACGCTGATCTGTCCCCTGAGCACCGCCCCGCTCTCCGCGCTGCACTCAAACAGCATGTCATTATCGCAGACGGCGCGATGGGGTCCATGCTGCAAGGCAGCGAAGCCACGCTCGATGACTTCGACGGCTACGAGGGCTGCAACGAGGTACTGAACGTTACCAGGCCCGATATCGTGCGATCCATCCACGACAGGTACCTGGAAGCAGGGGCGGACTGCCTTACGACGAACACGTTCGGCGCTAACCTGGGCAACCTTGGCGAATATGGCATATCTGAGCGAATTTACGAGTTCAGCCTGGCCGGAGCGCGGCTCGCGCGAGCTGAGGCCGACGCGGCAAGTACCGCGAGCCGGCCGCGCTGGGTGCTCGGCTCGATCGGACCAGGCACCAAGCTGCCCACGCTCGGGCATGTCTCTTACGCCGAATTGCGGGATGCCTACGAGCTGAACGCCAAGGGCCTGCTTGACGGCGGCGCTGACGCTCTGATCGTCGAGACCTGTCAGGACCTGCTTCAGGCCAAGGCGGCGATTGTCGGAGCAAAACGGGCGATCAAGACAGTCAATCGCGACATCCTGCTCATCGGGCAGGTCACGATCGAGATGACGGGCTCGATGCTGCTCGGCACGGAGATCGGAGCGGCACTCACCGCGCTCGAGCCGCTCGGCGTCGACGTGATCGGGATGAACTGCGCTACCGGGCCTGCCGAGATGAGCGAGCACCTGCGGTACCTGGCCGCGCACGCGCGCGTGCCGCTGTCCTGCATGCCGAACGCCGGCCTGCCCGTGCTGACCTCAAGCGGCGCCTACTATCCGGTCACGCCAGAGGAGCTCGCAGGCGCCCAGGAAGGCTTCGTCAGGGAGTTCGGGCTCGCGATAGTCGGCGGCTGCTGTGGCTCGACGCCCGCCCACATCGCAGAACTGGCGGCCCGCCTGTCCGGGCGCACGCTGGCCAAGCGCAAGCCAAGGCCGGAGCCGGGGATTTCCTCGCTGTACCAGCACGTGCCCTTCCGTCAGGACACCGCGTTCCTGGCGATCGGCGAGCGCACCAACGCGAACGGCTCCAAGGCGTTCAGGGAGGCCATGACCGCGGCCGACTTCGACGGCTGCGTGGAGATCGCCAGGTCTCAGACCAGGGACGGAGCGCATCTGCTCGACCTCTGCGTGGACTACGTCGGGCGCGACGGCGTCGCCGACATGCGCGAGGTCGCCAGCAGGCTCGCCACCGCGGCCACGCTGCCGCTCATGCTCGACTCGACCGAGCCTGACGTGATCAGGGCAGGGCTCGAGCTGATCGGCGGCCGGGCGGTGGTCAACTCGGTGAACTACGAGGACGGCGACGGCGAGGACTCGAGGATCGCCAAGGTCATGCCGATCGTCAGCGAGCACGGCGCGGCCGTCGTCGCGCTGACCATCGACGAGCAGGGCCAGGCCAGGACGGCAGAGTGGAAGGTCGCGGTCGCCTCCCGCCTGATCGAGGACCTGACAGGGAACTGGGGCATGCGGCAGTGCGACATCATCGTCGACTGCCTGACGTTCCCGATCGCCACCGGGCAGGAAGAGACCAGGCGCGACGCGATCGAGACGATCGCGGCGATCCGCGAGATTAAGCGCCGCTACCCGGACGCGCAGACCACGCTCGGCGTCTCCAACGTCTCCTTCGGCCTGAACCCGGCCGCGCGAGCGGTACTGAACTCCGTCTTCCTGAACGAGTGCGTCAAGGCGGGGCTCGACTCCGCGATCGTGCACGCGGCGAGGATCATGCCGATCTCGCGGATACCTGACGAGCAACTCCAGGTCGCGCTCGACCTGATCTACGACCGCCGCCGCGACGGCTATGACCCGCTCACCAGGCTGCTCGAGCTCTTCGAAGGCGTCGACACCAAGTCGCTTAAGGCGAGCCGGGCGGCCGAGCTGGCCGGGCTGCCGCTATCCGAGCGGCTGAAGCGCCGGATCATCGACGGCGAACGGCAGGGCCTCGAGGCCGACCTTGAGGAGGCGCTTGCCGGGCGGGCCGCGCTCGAGATCGTCAACGACATCCTGCTCGACGGCATGAAGACGGTCGGCGAGCTGTTCGGCTCCGGGCAGATGCAGCTTCCCTTCGTGCTTACGTCGGCCGAGGTCATGAAGGCCGCCGTCGGCTATCTCGAGCCGCATATGGAGCGAACTGGCGAGTCGGGCAAGGGCAGGATCGTTCTGGCCACGGTCAAGGGCGACGTGCACGATATCGGCAAGAACCTGGTCGACATCATCGTCTCCAACAACGGATATGAGGTCGTCAACCTCGGCATCAAGCAGCCGATCTCGGCGATCGTGCAGGCCGCGCTCGATCACGAAGCCGACGTGATCGGCATGTCGGGGCTGCTGGTCAAGTCCACCGTCGTGATGAAGGACAACCTGGCCGAGCTGAACTCGCGCGGGCTGGCGGAACGCTGGCCTGTGCTGCTTGGCGGCGCGGCGCTGACCCGTTCATACGTCGAGCAGGACCTGGCCGAGTTGTTCGACGGCGAGGTCAGGTACGCCAGGGACGCCTTCGAGGGCTTGCGGCTGATGGATGCCGCGATGGCGGTCAAGCGCGGAGTGCCCGGGGCGAGCCTGCCCGCGTTGCGGGAACGGCGGGTGCGGCCGCCCGCGAGGCTTATGACCAGCTCCGCGGGCGAGCAGGCCGGCGGGCAGGCAGCCGATGGTGCTTACTTGAATATCTCGGATGTTTCAAAAGATGCGCCAGTGCCGGCACCCCCCTTCCTCGGCACCGCCGTGGTCAAGGGCATCCAGCTCGGCGAGTACGCCAGTTACCTGGATGAGCGGGCGCTGTTCCTCGGGCAGTGGGGCCTCAAGCCCACGCGGGGCGGCGAAGGGCCTTCGCATCAGGAACTTGCCGAGAGCGAGGGGCGGCCGCGGCTGCGGATGTGGCTGGAGCGGGCGCAGACAGAGGGACTGCTGCAGGCGGCCGTCGTGCACGGCTACTTCCCTTGCGTGAGCGAAGGCAACGACCTGATCGTGCTCGGCGAGGACGGGAGGGAGCGCGAGCGGTTCACTTTCCCGAGGCAGCGGCGAGACAGGCGGCTGTGCCTGGCGGACTTCTTCAAGTCGTCGTCGTCGGGGCAGACCGACGTGGTCGCGTTCCAGCTCGTCACGATCGGCCCGAAGATCAGCGAGGCAACCGGCGAGCTGTTCGCCAAGCACGCTTACCGCGACTACCTGGAGTTGCACGGGCTGTCTGTCCAGCTCGCCGAGGCGCTGGCCGAGTACTGGCACGCGCGGGTCAGGGAAGCGCTCGGCATAGGCGGTGCCGATCCAGACGACCTCGACGACATCTTGCGGGTCGGATACCAGGGATGCAGGTACTCGTTCGGCTACCCGGCCTGTCCTGATCTCGAGGACCGGGCTAAGGTGATGCGACTGCTTGACGCCGAGCGGATCGGAGTGCGGTTGTCTGAGGAGTTCCAGCTCGCGCCCGAGCAGTCAACGGATGCGCTGATCGTGCATCACCCGGAAGCGAAATACTTCAGCACCTGATGAACCACCTGCAAGGCGTCCTGTTCGACATGGACGGGCTGCTCGTCGACACCGAGCCCCTCTGGTTTGAAGTAGAGCGATCGGTTATGAACCGCCTGGGCGGGTCCTGGACGGCGGCCGACCAGCAGGCCCTGGTTGGCGGATCGCTCAAGCGCACCGTCGACTACCTGATCGGCCGCACTGAACGGCCCGAGCTCGGGCCTTCCTTTGACCTGGTCGCGGACTGGCTAGTCGGCGGCATGGCCGAGAGGCTCGGCTCGCAGGAGATCGAGCCCCTGCCAGGCGCGATCGAGCTGCTCAGCGCCGTACGCGATGCGGGGGTGCCTTACGCGCTCGTCACGTCGTCAGAGCGCGTTATCGCCGAGGCCGTGCTCAAGGCGCTGGCCAGGTACGGAGTCGGGTTCGACGTGGTCGTCTGCGGTGCGGACGTGACCTCGCCGAAGCCTGACCCCGAGCCTTACCTGCTCGCGGCTTCGCTGGTCGGGGCGTCCCCTCGGTGCTGCGTGGCGCTCGAGGACTCGCCGAACGGCGTCGCCGCGGCGCTGGCGGCTGGCTGCGTCACGATCGCGGTGCCAGGGCTCGCCCCCATACCTGAACGGCCGGGGCTGCTGATCGTGAACTCGCTGACGCGGCTCGACCTGGCCACGCTGCGCGGGCTGGTCGCCGGGGCTTAGGCGTTTTCCTTCATGAACGCGCGGCTGGCCAGCCAGAGGCAGGCCGCGGCGAGGCCGATGGCCACGCAGATGCCCTCCAGCATGATCGTGGTGAGGTAGTGCCCGGCGAACGCGCCGCGCATCGCGTTGATGATGTAACCGAACGGCGTGCATTTCGCGGCGATGCGCAGCCAGTGCGGCCCGAGCGTCATCGGCAGCATGATCCCCGACAGCAGCATCAGCGGCACCATGATCATGTTGAGCAGCGGCGCCAGCGCGTCCTCGCTCTTCAGCAGCAGGCCGGTCGCGTAGGACACGGCGGACAGGCTGACCGCGACGACGGCCACGAAACCGAGGCCGACGAGTACACCGCCGAGCGGGGCGCGAAGCCCGAACGCGACGCCGGCGAGAACCAGCACGATCGCCTGGACGGTCAGCGTGATGACATCACGCAGCACCCGTCCTGCCAGCATCGCCATCCGGCTCACCGGCGTCACCCTGAACCGCTCGATCACGCCCGCGCGCCAGTCGGAGATGATCGTGAACCCGACGAACGCCGCGCCGAACAGGCCAAGCTGGATCAGCAGGCCGGGAACGAAGAAGCTGTACGGGTTACTGGCAGGGACGCCTAGCGCGCCGCTCTTGGCGACCCTGGACAGCAGCGGGCCGAAGAAGGCCAGGTAGAGGATCGGCTGGATGAGGCCGATGATGACCCAGGCCGGGTTGCGCAGCGACAGCCGCATCTGCCTGGTGAAGATCAGCCAGGTGTCGCTGAAGAAGCTCAGGAGCCTGTTCTCTGGCCGTAGTGCGCTGAGCTCGCCTGGCGGGGGCGCGGCGAGGTCAGGCGTCGTCGTTACGGTCGTGGTCATCGGGCCTGGCTCCGTCCTTCGCCACTGGTGCCAGCGCTTGCCAGCGCTTCTTCTTGGGTTTCTTGCTCGTCATCAGCGCCGGCGGCTCCAGAAGGCGAGTCGTCGCGCAGCGAGCGGCCGGTGAGCGTGAGGAAGACGTCGTCGAGCGTCGGCCTGGCGAGCTGGATCGAGGCGAGAGAGATGCCGTGGCTGTCGAGCGCACGAAGCATCGAGGGCAGCGCCTCCTCGCCGTGCTCCACCGTCATCCTGATCCAGCGGCCGTCAAACGCGATCTCGCGGACGTCCGGGTGAGCGGCAAGTATGTCCTTGGCTTCCGCCTGGTCGCCGGTCACCGACAACGTGACCACGTCACCGGCGATTCTCCGCTTGAGTTCGTCTGGCACGCCCTCGGCGATGATCTTGCCGTGGTCGATGACGAGTACGCGGTCACAGAGGGCGTCGGCTTCTTCGAGGTAGTGCGTGGTCAGGAAGATCGTCGTGCCCAGCTTCTCCCGCAGGTCCGTGATGTGCTCCCACATGTTGCTGCGGCTCTGCGGGTCAAGGCCGGTCGTCGGCTCGTCGAGAAAGACGATCGCGGGGGAGTGGATCAGGCCGAGCGCGATGTCGAGCCGGCGGCGCTGGCCGCCTGACAGGGTCTTGGTGAGCCTGGGCTCAAGTCCCGACAGGTCAAGCTGATCGGTCAGCAAGCTGGCGCGTGCGGCCGTCTCGGCGGCGGACAGGCGGTAGACACGGCCCTGGATGGCCAGTTCCTCGGCTACGGTGCAGTTCGGGTCGGTGCCGCCGGCGGTCACGCCGATCGCCTGCGGCACGTAGCCGATCCTGCGCCTGACCCCGAGCGGGTCCCTCAGGAGGTCACAGCCCGCGACGGTGGCGGTGCCCGCCGTCGGGCGCAGGAGGGTGGTCAGCATGCGGAGAGTCGTCGTCTTGCCCGCACCGTTGGGGCCAAGGAAGCCGACGATCTCGCCGCCTTCCACGGTCAGGTCCACCCCGCGGACCGCCTCGACCTTTCGTTTCCTGCTGGTGAAGGTTCTGGCCAGCCCTCTGGCTTCGATTATCGACATGTCTCCTCGCGGTGCTTGCTGCTTGCTCTCATTAAGTACTATCGCAATTATCTAGTCAAGTAGTATCGCGTTCTGACGCGAATCTACAAGTCGACAAAGTCTGGCTGGTCGGCGGAGGCGGGAACTTCATCGGGGACCGCGGGCAGTGGCGGGGGAGTTCCGCCGAACTCGGGGCAGAACTGCTGGTGGGCGCACCAGCCGCACAGCCTGCCACGGCGGGGGCGCCAGTCGGCCGCTTCACGGGCCTTCTGTATGGCCCGCCACAGCGCCTCGATTTTCCGTTCCGTCGCCAGCAGGTCGGCCTCATCGGGGGCGTACCGTACGATTTCGCCGTTGCCGAGGTACATGAGCTGGAGCATTTTCGGCACGGTGCCTTCCGAGCGCCAGAGGACAAGCGCATAGAACTTCATCTGGAACAGGGCGCGTGCCTCGAACTCCTCGCGCGGCGCGGTTCCCGTCTTGTAGTCCACGATCCTGACATCGCCCGCCGGAGACACGTCAAGCCGGTCAATATATCCGCGCAGCTTCAGGCCGGAAGCCAGCACGGCCTGGACGTGAAGCTCACGGTGCGCGGGCTCGAGCCTCCTCGGGTCCTCGAGCGTGAAGTACCTGCCGAGCATCGTGCGGGCCTGCGTCAGCCAGACCTCCCGCTCGGTCTCGTCGCCGAACACTCCCTCAAGCTCGGGCTCTGCGGCTACCAGGCGTTCCCACTCGGGGTCAATGAGCCCGGCAGCCGCCTCCGGGCTCCTCGCCAGGGCCGGAGCGTCGAACAGGCGCTCGAGAACGGCGTGGACGAGCGTTCCGCGTGCGGCGGCCGCGCTCGGTGCCTCAGGCAGCCTGTCAATGACGCGGAACCGGTAGAGCAGCGGGCAGGTCATGAAATCCGCTGCCCGCGAAGGGGAAAGCGACCACTCGCGCGGTGTCGCCTGCTCGAGAGTCGCTACGGCTACCTGACTATCGTCCACCCTTGGCAGGGTAGGCCAGGGCACCGACAAACCGCCCGGCGATGCGCGACTCCGCGATGACGGCAAGCAGTCAAAACCACGTAGCATCGTGTCGTGGCAACTAGTGCGCCCGAGCGCGGCAACGCTGATCCCGGGCAAAACGAGCCCGGCGGGCCAAGGCGCCGTGATCCGCGGCTCGGCCTCGTCGTGGCCAAGCCTTTCGGCATCCCTGTCTACATCTCGCCTTACTGGCTGATCTTCGCCGCGGTCCTCGTGGTGATGTACGCGACGAGCGTCGAAGCGGCGAGCATCGCCAAGACCTCCGACCAGTACATCGTGGCGACGGCCTTCGTGCTCCTGCTCTACGTCTCCGTGCTCGTGCACGAACTGGCGCACTGCGTGGTAGCACGGGCGTTCGGGCTGCCCGTGCGCCGTGTGCTGCTTTACCCGCTCGGCGGGTACTCGGAAATCGAGAAAGAGCCGCAGACCCCGGGCAGGGAGGCCCTGATCTCAGGCGCGGGCCCGGCGATCTCGCTCGTGCTCGCCGCGGCCGGATACGAACTGGCCAAGGTGGTCTCCGGCGGACTTCCTCATGACCTGATCGAGCAGGTGTTCGTAGCGAACCTGATCGTCGGCATCTTTAACTTGCTGCCAGGCCTGCCGCTCGACGGCGGCCGGATCTTCCGCGCCGGCGTATGGAAGCTTACGGGCAAGCCGTTCAGCGCCACGGTCGCGGCCGCCTGGGCCGGGAGAGTGCTCGCGATAGCCCTGGTCGGCCTTGCCCTGTACGGACAGCAGAGGTCCGGCGGTTCCTTCCTCAACCTCTCCTGGCTCTGGCTGCTCGTCATCGCCGGGTTCATGTGGCTGCAGTCGACTCAGGCGATCAAGGCGGCGAAGATACGGGAGCGGCTTCCTGCTGTCAGCGCCAGGCGCCTGGCAAGGAAGGCCATCCCGGTAACATCCAATGTCCCGCTCGCTGAAGCGGTCAGGCGGGCTCAGGCCGCCGGGGCGCGGGCGCTGGTGATCGTCGACCACGAGGGCACCCCGACCGCGATCGTGAGCGAAGCCGCGGTTCAGGCGACCCCTGAGGAACGGCGGCCCTGGATCGAGGTGGGCTCTCTCGCGAGGACGCTAGATCCCGAGATGGTGCTGTCGGCTGACTTGTCTGGCATGGACTTGCTGCAGGCCGTACAGCAGCACCCGGCAACGGAGTACCTGCTGACCGAGGCGAGCGGGCAGGTCGCAGGCGTGCTCGCCACTGCCGACCTCGACATCGCCTTCGCCGGAGTCTGAGTGAGGCCGCGTGGCACGCTAGCCTGTGCCGGGTGATCAAACCCCATCGCGGCCCGTTCTTGCCTGGCGACCAGGTGCAGCTCACCGATGAGAAGGGCCGCAAGCACCGCCTCGTACTCGAGGCAGGCCGCGCGTTCCACACCCACCGGGGCTCGGTAGCGCACGACGACCTGATCGGCCAGCCAGAAGGCAGCGTGGTCAAGGCCTCTGGCGGCACGCAGTACATCGCCCTGCGGCCCTTGCTCGCCGACTACACGGTCTCGATGGCACGCGGGGCTACCGTGGTCTATCCGAAAGACGCCGCCCAGATCATCGCCATGGCGGACATTTTCCCCGGTGCGCGTGTCATCGAGGCGGGAGCCGGCTCTGGCGCCCTGACCTGCTGGCTGCTCCGTGCGATCGGCGAGAGCGGCACGCTGGTCTCCTACGAAAGAAGGACCGACTTCGCCGGGATCGCCAGGCGCAATGTGGAAAGCTACTTCTGCGGTCCGCATCCAGCTTGGGAACTCGTGGCCGGCGATCTGCCTGGCGGGCAAGCCGGCGGTCTCCGCGACTTCGACCGGGTCGTGCTCGACATGCTCTCGCCGTGGGAGCAGGTCGAAGGCGCGGCAAGCTGGCTCGCCCCGGGCGGGCTGCTCTGCTGTTACGTGGCGACGACAACTCAGTTGTCCCGCGTGGTTGAGTACCTGCGCGCACATGGCGGCTTCGACGAGCCCGCGGCATCGGAGACGCTGGTCAGGGGCTGGCACGTCGAAGGTCTCGCGGTCCGGCCCGAACACCGTATGGTGGGGCACACGGGCTTCATCGTGACGGCCAGGCGGCTGGCGCCAGGCGTGATCGCACCGCCGCGCCGCCGGCGGCCAGCTAAGGGCGCCCAAGAACCTGAGTCGGCTGGTTCGTGAGCGTGGGGCCGGCTTAAATGGAGCAGGCGTTGCGATACCAGATATGGTGGAAATATATAGATACCGGACTGCGTCAGGTTTAGCCGAGGAAAACCACGAAATGCTACTAGCTGGGACACCAGCCTAGTCGCCTCGCAGGCGATCTTCGCAGGCGGTCCTCGCAGAAAAGAACGGGACGGATGCCCCACGTGAGGTTACGGAATGACCGGGGCTAGGTAGGGTCTAGGTAAGTCCGCTCTAAGGAGGGGGTGAGGGGCATGGCCTCTCGTGACGACAGCGCTCGCGCCGCGCGCCATGATGACGAGGTCAGGGTCAAGGTCCTGACGGACCAGGTCTCCTTCCTTGAGGAGGAGGTAACGGCGCTGCGTGGCAAGCTCGCCGATTCTCCCAGGACATCTCGGCTGCTCGAGGACAGGCTGGCGCAATCAGAGGCGGCGCTGTCGAGCGTCACGGGCCAGAACGAGCGACTGGCCGCGACCTTGCGCGAGGCCAGGGATCAGATCATCGCGCTAAAGGAAGAGGTCGACCGGCTGGCGCAGCCGCCGTCAGGCTTCGGCGTCTTCCTTCAGGCCAACGAGGACGGCACCGCCGACGTGTTCACCGGCGGCCGGAAGATGCGCGTCTCGGTCAGCCCCAGCATCGAGCTCGACGACATCCGCCCCGGCCAGGAACTTGTGCTCAACGAGGCGCTCAACGTCGTCGTCGCGCTCGGGTACGAGACCGTCGGCGAAGTGGTCATGCTCAAGGAGCTGCTCGAGGGCGGCGACCGGGCGCTGGTCATCTCGCACGCCGACGAAGAGCGCATCGTCCGCCTTGCCGAGCCGCTGCTGGCAGGGACCCTGCGGGCCGGCGACTCGCTGCTGCTCGAGCCGAGGTCAGGCTACGTGTATGAGCGAATACCCAAGGCCGAGGTCGAGGAACTGATCCTCGAGGAAGTTCCTGACATTACCTACGAGCAGATCGGCGGGCTCGGGCCCCAGATCGAGCAGATCAGGGACGCGATCGAACTGCCATATTTGCACGCGGACCTGTTCAAGGAACACCAGCTCAGGCCGCCGAAGGGCGTGCTGCTTTACGGACCGCCCGGCTGCGGCAAGACGCTGATCGCCAAGGCCGTCGCGAACTCGCTCGCCAAGCAGGTCGCGCGCCGTACGGCCCAGCTCGCCAGTGCCAGCGCGGACGGTGCGTCAAGCGCCGCCAAGGAGGGGAAGAGCTTCTTCCTCAACATCAAGGGCCCTGAGCTTCTCAACAAATATGTCGGGGAGACTGAGCGGCACATCCGGCTGGTGTTCCAGCGTGCCAGGGAAAAGGCCAGCGAGGGCATGCCCGTCATCGTGTTCTTCGACGAGATGGACTCGATCTTCCGCACCAGGGGCTCTGGCGTGTCAAGCGACGTGGAGAACACGATCGTCCCGCAGTTGCTGAGCGAGATCGATGGTGTCGAGGGCCTGGAAAACGTGATCGTGATCGGGGCCTCGAACCGCGAGGACATGATCGATCCCGCGATCCTGCGTCCTGGCAGGCTCGACGTGAAGATCAAGATCGAGCGTCCTGACGCCGAAGCCGCGCGGGAGATCTTCTCCAAGTACGTGGTGGCGGGGCTGCCGCTGCATCCTGACGACGTAACCGAGCACGGCGGCTCGCAGGAGTCGACCGTCGCCGAGATGATCCAGCGGGTCGTTGAGCGCATGTACAGCGAGACGCAGGAGAACCGGTTCCTCGAGGTCACCTACGCCAACGGCGACAAGGAAGTCCTTTACTTCAAGGACTTCAACTCCGGCGCCATGATCCAGAACATCGTGGACCGTGCCAAGAAGATGGCGATCAAGGAATTCCTCGAGACCGGCAGGAAGGGCCTGCGGGTGGCGCACCTGCTGTCGGCCTGCGTGGACGAGTTCAGCGAGAACGAAGACCTGCCGAACACCACCAACCCGGACGACTGGGCCAGGATCTCGGGCAAGAAGGGCGAGCGCATCGTCTACATCAGGACCCTGGTGTCTGGCAAGAGCGGCAACGAAGCTGGCCGGTCCATCGACACCGTGGCGAACACCGGCCAATACCTGTGACACTGGTCAGCGGTTTGGCGCGAGCCAATAACCTGGCTAGTCGCGGTGCGGCACTAGTGTGGGAGTCATGAGCGTTCGCCGAGTGATGGGCATCGAGACCGAGTACGGCGTCTCGGTGCCCGGCCAGCCTGGCGCGAATGCGATGGTCACCTCGTCCCAGGTGGTCAACGCCTACCACTCGGCGACGGCGGCCCGTGCCCGCCGCACCAGGTGGGACTTCGAGGAGGAGAACCCGCTGCGCGATGCCCGCGGGTTCGACCTTTCCAGGGAAACCGCTGACGCCAGTCAGCTCACCGATGAGGACCTCGGCCTTGCCAACGTGATACTGACCAACGGCGCGAGACTCTATGTCGATCATGCCCATCCTGAGTACTCGGGGCCCGAGTGCACAGAACCGATGTCGGCCGTCTTGTGGGACAAGGCGGGAGAGCGGGTGATGGAAGAGGCGGCCGCTCAGGCCGCCGCCATTCCAGGCAGCGCCCCGATCCAGCTGTACAAAAACAACACAGACAACAAGGGCGCGTCCTACGGCTGTCACGAGAACTACCTGATGAGCCGGTCGACCCCGTTCGCCGAGATCGTCAGGCACCTGACGCCGTTCTTCGTGACCAGGCAGGTGATCTGCGGCGCGGGCCGCGTGGGCATCGGCGCCGACGGCAGGGAAGACGGTTTCCAGATCAGTCAGCGAGCCGACTTCTTCGAGGTCGAGGTCGGCCTGGAGACGACGCTGAAGCGCCCGATCATCAATACGCGCGACGAGCCGCACGCCGACCCTGAGAAGTACCGCAGGCTGCACGTCATCATCGGCGACGCGAACATGAGCGAGATCTCCACGTTCCTCAAGCTGGGCTCGACGGCGCTGGTGCTCTCGATGATCGAGGACAGGTTCCTCGGTGCCGACCTCGCCATCGAAGGTCCTGTCGCGGAACTGCGCGCGATCTCCCATGATCCCTCCTGCAAGCACCTGGTGCCAATGCGGGACGGCAGGAAGCTGACGGCGGTCCAGATCCAGATGGAGTACGCCGAACTCGCCCGCAAGTACACGCAGAATAAGTTCGGCGCCAATACCGACGACCTGACCGCCGACGTGCTCGACCGCTGGGAGTCCGCGCTGGCCCGCCTGGCCGACGATCCCATGCAGCTAGCGGGCGAGCTTGACTGGGTCACCAAGCTCCAGCTCATCGACGGCTATCGCAGCCGTGACAACCTCGCCTGGAATCATCCGCGGTTGCAGCTCGTCGACCTGCAGTACTCAGACGTACGTTCCGATCGCGGGCTCTACAACCGCCTGGTGTCTTCTGGCCGGTTCAAGCGGCTGCTAAGCGAGGCGGACGTCCAGCGAGCCGTCACAGATCCGCCAGAGGACACCAGGGCCTACTTCCGCGGCCGTTGCCTGGCGAAGTACCCCGATGCGGTCGCGGCCGCCTCGTGGGATTCGGTCATCTTCGACCTTCCTGGTCGCGAATCGCTGCAGCGGGTGCCTACCCTCGAACCGCTGCGCGGCACCAGGGCGCACGTAGGCGATCTCCTTGACCGCTGCGCCACGGCGTCAGAACTGGTCACTGCTCTCACCGGCAAGTAGCGCCGCCCTGGTCGCCTCCGGCGTGATTAGCTTGGGCACGCGTGGGCGAGGATAGCTTTAGGTTCGGGCAAGAGTATGGAGGGCGTCGGTATGGCGACTAAAGATACGGGCGGACAGCGGCATGCGTCCCGGCGTGGCCAGGACGAAGAGGCCGAGGTCGAGCAGAGCACGGAAGAGCTCAGGGACCGGCAGGAGAAACTGGCCGACGACGTCGACGCGATCCTCGACGAGATCGACGAGGTTCTCGAGGAGAACGCCGAGGAGTTCGTCAGGTCGTACGTGCAGAAGGGCGGCGAATGACCGCACCGCCCCGGCCGGCGCGCGGCGTGGTGGCAGTAGGGTCAGGTGAGTGACCGCCCGGCCCATGAAGGGCGGCTAGGGAAAGGATCGCGTTGGCTGACACGAATGCCAGGCTGATGGGCGCGGCTTACCTGACCGCGAGGACGTCGTCGTTCAGCGATTTCGTCGCGGCTGCCGCACCAGAGTTGCTGCCAGGTGTGCGCGGCCTGCAAGTGACCCCTGATCTGGCCAGGGAGCTTCCGCACGGCACGACGATCGTCGCCGCCGCGTTCAGCGGCGGTGTCGTGATGGCCGGTGACCGGCGGGCCACCGCGGGGAACAT
>Ga0335074_10009497_pt1 | contig 13584 bp, 5 predicted proteins | sample Lox_Sample_23_FD_206715 | JGI IMG/M metagenome (GOLD analysis project Ga0335074, IMG submission 206715) | Soil microbial communities from Loxahatchee National Wildlife Refuge, Florida, United States - Lox_Sample_2.3 | ecosystem: Environmental > Terrestrial > Soil > Wetlands | place: USA: Florida...
AACTGCGCAGCGAGAACGAGTCGACCAGCTTGTCATAGAGCGCTTGATTGGATGGACTGATGTCGCCTTCGAGGTCCTTCGCTGCTACAAGCTTGCCCCGGCAGGGCGGCTTTACAAAGCTCAGCGCCGCCGCGTCCACGCACAGGCCGTCCTCACCGGCGTCGCGGATAAAGGTCTCGGCATACACCGCGCCCGAGAGATGCACATGCAGGTCGGCGCCTTTGGGGAAATCGGAAAGGAACGCGCGCAGAGCGTCGGGTCCCTGATGCAGATTGGCCTCGTAGACGAGCCCGGCGCGCATCTCAGCCTTTGTCCTAGGGCCCTGAACGCCAACCGGCTTGCGTTCGCATCCGCCCATGGCAAGGAACGCGAGACAAACGCAGAATCGGAAGAGGAGGGAAGCAGTTCGGCTGCGCATAATTGCACTCCAGTGTAGTCCACGACCGCCGCGGTTGGAGTCATTTAGCAGTTGCGGTCTCTGCCCGATCCGCCACGGCCAGCGCACCGCCGACGTTTGGTGCCTGACATTCGCCCTTGGTATACTGATCAGGTTGTTGCATCGTACTGTTCGTGGATACACCCACCCTCTCCGGCCCAGCCCGGAACTCCGCGCAGGAATTTGCAACTCCAGTCTGCACTGAGGCCAGGTAGCTCAGTGGTAGAGCGCGGCCCTGAAAAGGCCGGCGTCGGCGGTTCAATCCCGTCCCTGGCCACCACATAAATCAGTCATTTAGCCGTAAATCAAAGAAATACGCTCACCCGCGGTTCACCCGTGATTGCTGCTGCACCATATCCGTAGACGGATCTGCGAGCGGTGCAAAAACGTCTTCACCATATCCCTTCGTGTCTCGGTATAGGGTCGCGAAGGAATTGACCACAAGGTTACTGACGGATAGGCGACAAACGAGGAACTACCCCATCCTTTAACTCTGCCGCGTTTCCCGGCATTCATTCCCAGAGCGAATGGTCAACCAAAGCTCGATGAGTGAGTTGGCCTGAATTCACCTGACTCGGTCGCAACCGGTGTCCCGCCGGCGAAGGCAAGGGTGACAACGGTGATGTCATCCTCCTGGCCGAATGCACACGCTGTTTCTGCGATTTGCTCTGCGCTTCTGGAACTCAAATTCTGTGCACGCGCGAAGCCGAACAGTTCTCCCGTTTTCGAGCGCGCCTCAACCACGCCGTCAGTGAGCAATGTGATTTGAACGCCGGGTCTCAATTCGAGCCTGGCTTCCTCGTAGGTTGATTCAGCGCGAATTCCCAGGGGTAAGCCGCCATCCACTGCCAGTTCCTCGTGGTTGCAGTATGGGGGCAGATGCCCGGCATTGGCCACTGTCAAAGCGCCGTCCGGATCGGCCCTCAACACCAGACATGTCGTGAATCCATCCTTGCTCCGGGCCAGCATTCTCCGGTTCATGGCAGCCAGAATCTCGCCGGGGTTCGAGGTGTAATGGGCCAGAGTACGAAATGTGCCCACAAGGAGCGATACCGTCATCGCCGCCGGCATGCCCTTGCCGCTGACGTCGCCGATTACGATGAGAGCCCCGCCTTGCGCCGTGGGTAGAATCTGGAAGAAGTCTCCGCCCACCTGGCCGGCAGGTTGATACACGCTCTCGATCTTGAACGCAGGCAAACTGGGAATCTCGTCGGGGATCAGCACCTGCTGTACAGCTCGGGCCGCTTCCAGCTCAGTTTCTGCGCGAAGCTGGCGCGCTCCCTCGGTGTTGATGTGCTGGGTTGTTACGAATGCGCTGGCCACCAGGGTGACAAAGATGCAGAAAGCGTCGAAACGATAGGCTGCAGCCGCACTGGGAGATGGCAGATCGACGCCGGTCCGGTGAATTATTGCGAATCCATAAATGATGAAAACGATGGGCATGACAAACAGCAGTCGCTGAAAGGGAGGACGTTGGCGCAGCAACAGGATCGCGGGGCCACAGAGGCCAAACAGCGAAGCGAAGAGCAAAACGAGCGGCCGCGACATGCTTCCGCCGAGGATCACATCCACCATGAAGCCAACGGAGGCCATGCGAAGGAATCGCGCCATCAAAAGATTTCTGAGACGGCTAATAGGCAAAATACGGAGATGGCTGCCGAACCAGTCAGCGCGCTTTCTACGGAGCAGCAGCCACCACAGCAGCATCATAATGGCGAAGCCCAACCCGGCTCGAATCATCAATCGCGCTATGGACATTAGCGGCTCCTTACGCTATTTCCCTTTATGCAACAGTCACCCATAGGGTACATTTGAAAACCCTATTGGTGGGAGATTCTTGCGGAGAAGCTTCAATGGCTCCAGAAGGTGAGATGACCCGCGCCGCGCAAGTGGGTGAGCGCAGCGAAGTGGTATCGCTCGCGGCCCTCCGAAAGGCCGGCGTCGGCGGTTCAAGTCGCGCCCTGGCCACCATTCCCAAACATCCAGAATTCCCCGCCAGGGGAGCAGAGCGGCTTCGATCCGCTTCTGTCCCCTTGTGCGATGCCAATCATCTCCCGCCTTCAAAAACCTGCTTCGGAAGAACTGCCGCAATGCACTGCCTTCCTCACTGCCCCGGCGCGGATACTGTCAGGTTGACGGTGGCGGTTGTGGTGTAAGTGCCAAACGGCTGGACGATCATAGTCCCGGTCACCACAACGTTATAGGTGCCCGCTGCCGTCCCCTGATTGGTGATGTTGTACTGTCCTCCACTACCGCCGCAACCGCCCAGGCTCAGGAAGAAGACAAGCATCGCCAGCGCCGCCAGCGAAGAGAACAGTCGGCGCCAGCGCCGGCGGAAGCCAATCGCCAGCAATCCGGCCACCGCCAGCGTTCCAAATCCGTTCCATGGTTTTCGCCCAGGCGCGATCGCCGCGTGCTGAAGCGTTGGCCCGTTCGTGTAAATGGCGAGCGACGATGAGCCCGAGAGGATGCCGGTCGTTGAGTTGTATGTGGGGTCGAATGATCCCGGCGTAAAGACGCATGTCGCCCCCGTCGGCAAGCCTGAACAGGAGAGATTTACCCACCAGTAGTAGTAGTCGGTGAAGATGGGGTTGGTCGCAAACGAAATCGGAATCGCAGAAGTGTTTTGTCCCGCCGTCACCGTGGCCGAAGTGGAACCTGGCGACAGTGTCATGGAAATGATTGAGACTTGTGCGGCCTGCGACGCCGACCCAATATAATTCGCGTCACCCGAGTAGCTCGCCGTAATGTTGTGTGTGCCCGCGCTCAGCGAGCTTGTGCTCAAAGTGGCCTGGGCCTGTCCTGCCGACGGCGAGCCCAGCGGAGCCGTGCCTATAGTTGCGCCCGCGCCGTTGTCGGCAGAAGCGTCGGTGAAGGTTACGGTACCGGTGGGCGCGGTGCCGTTGAAGTCCCCAATGATCGTCGCCGTTAACATGATTGGACTGGAACTGTAGGTCCATCCGTAGCCGCCGCTGACGGTAGTGGTCGTGGGAACTTTTGTGCCTACCGTAATGTCGACCACACCGGAGGAATTGGCGAAATCGTTGGCATCGCCATCGTATTGTGCGACGATCACGTGCAGACCTGTGGTGCTGAAAGTGACGGGCAGCGTACCATAACCGCCAGACAGCGTCACGGTACCCAGTTTTGTCTGCGGGTTGGTGCTGGTGTCGTAAATGACAACGTTGCCCGTGGCATTAGAAGCCTGAATGAGCTGATTGTCGGCTTCGTAGAGCGGCACGACGCTTACCGCCAGATTGTCTACCGTGTTCACTGCCGGACTGTTATAGCCGGGAGTGACCGATACCACCACCTGGGTTTTGGCCACCACCACGGTGAAAGAAGCAGAGACGCTGGCCTGAAAACTTGCACTCGCCGCCGGCGAGGCAGCAACAATCTGATGCGTGCCCGCGCCCAGCGTGGTCTGCACGCAACAGGTCAGGCTGGCCATCGCGCCGCTTGTCACAAAGGCCAGGCCCTCGCCCGTCGCTGGAAGTGCTACCATTCCCAGTGTGGTTGTGCCTTCAGTAAATGTGTATGTGCCCGGAACCGGATAACCGGTTCCGCTGTTGTTGCCGTAAGCTGCGGCGAAGAGTGTGATCGGCACCCCATACGGAACCGAACCGGTGATGCTGCTCGAGCCCTGCGTCGTGGTCGGCTCAGGGCTTACTGTGAGGGCCACCGCGCTCGAATTGGCTGCCGCAAAGTTCGAGTCGCCCGCATAGTGTGCGGTCAGGTTGTAGCTCCCGCCCGGCAGTTCGACGCCCAATGCCGCTCCGAAGGTCACTATTGCAGTTCCCGCTGCGTCCAGCGTGATCCGATCCACGCCTTGCGAACCCGCCATCAGCACCACATCGCCTGTAGGTGTTGTCGCTCCGCTGCCTTTCACAGTCACAGTTGCGGTCAGAGGATCGCCATGCACGATGCTGGTAAGGCCACCGGTACTTAACGTTACCGTGGCGGCGCCGCTGCCCGTGGGCGGAAGCCAGCTGGTCACCAGCTTATTTACATCCACGCTGCCGAGCCCGGTGGCCAGGTCGTAGCCTGGTGTTGCCTGGTAGCCCGCCAAATCCTCATCCCCTCCGGGGCAATACTCGAAGAGGATCTCGTCGATGCAGTCATCGGGAACATCGGTATTGCCAACGGTGATGTCGTGGAAGGGCGAGCTCGATCCCGCGGCCAGTCGGTAATACGTCGGGTTGGGATTGCCCGCGCCACCCACTTCGTTGTTCTGCTGGTTCACCAGCGCCTGAATGCTGGCCCACGACGGCGAGGCCAGCGAAGTACCAATCAGCCCCAGCGCATAGCCCTGCGAGCAGTCTCCACCGTCATCGGCTTCGCACACCATGTAAGCCAGGTTGTCGCCCGCCACCAGCGAGACGTCGGGCACGTCGCGCGCGCCATCGGCCGGAACGCCGGGCCCGGTCTGCCACGCCGGCTTGGTGAAGTTAATTGAGACGCCTCCGCCGCCCGCCAGCGGCCGCCCATCCTCAGGATTCTCAAAGTCGTTCCACGTGCTCTCAGGAATGTAACCGGTAGCGGAGAAGCTGGGCGGAGGAAAGTAAACGTTCGCGTCGGGCATGACGAACTCGGTGCCGCCTACCGAGACGTTCCACGGCGAGTCGCCGATCGCGTTTACACCGTAGCCTGCGCTCAAGCCGGAATTCCCGCAGCCGTCGCCGCCGTAGTCGCCTGCCGCAACAAAATGGCTGATCCCCTCGGCCGCGCCCTGCTCATAGGCCGCTTTGTACAGCGCCACGGAGCTGGGCGCAAAGGCATTGTTCAGCACCTCGCACCCTCCGTAGCTCAGCGACGTTATAGGCGAGATATCGTTATCGACCGCGTATGCCGTCGAAAGGTCGATGCCCTCGTTGAAATCGGTGCTGCCCGTGACGATCACATCCAACGTCGCATCGGGCGTCAGCGCGCCGGCGTACTCCACGTCGGCAATGGCTTCAGTTTCATCGCCATAAACAGGGCCGGGGTCTGTTCCATTGACGATCACGTTCACTGTCGCCGCAGGAAGCCCCGTGATTTTCCTGAAGTCCGTCACATCCTGCAGAACGATATTGCTTTGCTCGATCAGCGCGATCGACTGTCCCTGTCCCAGCACGTTTGCCTTGGCGAGCGGCGCAGCGTCGTAGATGGCGCTCAAATCAGCCGGGCCCGTCAATGCCGACCCGTTGATTTCGATCTCTGGAACCGCCGCCTTGTGGTATTCAGGCGTCAATTCCGTAAACGAGTTCATGCTCGCCAAACCGCTTACCGCCGGCGCCAGTGCCTTGGGAATGCTGGCCGCTTTAGCGTTGGCAAAGTACGTCTTGCCATTCACGCTGTAGCGATGCATTTCCGTCTGGAAAGCTGACTCTACCTGAGCACTGGTCCCGGTGAATAGCAGGAATTGGCGTCCGTTCGACGGCTTCTCGACTGTGAAGCCCTCTGCCTGCAGCCAGCCCGTGATCTTGGCCATATCGTTCGCGCTGGGCCCGAAACGCTCGCCGAATTCAGTGGGCGTCAGCCACTGGTGATACTGTGGCGAACCCGGGTCCTGCTGTTCCTGCAGCAGTTGCTGCAAGTCAGCTTCATTAGCGGCGCTGCGCTGCGTCAACAAAACCATGCGATGGAACACTTGCGTTCCGGACACTCTACCCAGGTCGTGCTGTTTCGTAGCCAATGGATGCACACCGTTCGTCACCGTGCGCTGCGAGGCGACAATCGGAGAAGTCAGGCGGTCGGCAACCTGGGTCTGCGAATACCCCATGGCAGAGCACCCCAAAACGATAGCGGCTGTAATGGCAGGTAGAACATAGCATTGCTGCATAAGCGCCTCCTGGATGGCGGTTGGGGGGTCGATGTCTACGGTGTCTTCAGAAAACGCACATTTTCGATACTGAGGAGGGTCACAGTGCCGCGACTCGGCAAATGGAAGCCCAATAGCGAGGCCGCTGCTCCTTCTCGTTCGCGATGACCCTGGGCCCCATGCTGGCGGCGGACCGGAGCCATAGTGGAAGTTCAAATCAGTTTCGACCTGAAAGAGCAATCAGCAAGCATTACTATCACAATTCTTTGTTTTAAGTCTGTACTTATCCCGTGAACCGTTGCGTGTTAGTTTGGTCTTTACAGAGTCACACGAGACCAGCCCGACTATCACTGCACTATTCAACCTGTCGCCTAGGAGAATGGCTGATGTCCACTGCGTCGCAAGCCGCCAAGTCAGAACCAAGAACATACGCCGATTCGCAAGCCGCCTGGCGTCTTTTCCTGATGAGCGCCGCAGGTCTGTACCTGGAGATGGTTCTGATTCGCTGGCTGGGAACCGAAGTAAAAATCTTCGCCTTCTTTCAGAATCTGACCTTGATCGTCTGCTTCCTCGGCTTTGGAGTTGGCTGCTTCACTGCCGGCAAGCGCGGCAGTCTGTGGCCTTCCCTGGCGGCAACCAGCGGGTTGGTGGTCATGATCGCCCTGCCGTTTCCCACCTGGCGCTCTCTTCTTGGGATCCTGTCGTCGGTCCTCTCTTACACTCCCGATGCAGCGTTGTGGGGCGACACGGCGCCCGAGCTGAAAGGGATCGGCTACTTGCCGGTATTTGCAATCTGCATGGTGGTCATCACCATTTTTCTTTTTCTGCTCTGCGTGGCGATGATTCCGATCGGGCGCTGGGTGGGCTATTACCTTGAGGCATCAAAGAATACCGTTGGCGCATATTCAGTCAACCTGCTCGGCAGCCTGGCTGGCATCTGGCTCCTCGCCATCCTATCATTTCTTTGGCTCTCACCTTCGTGGTGGTTCGCCGCTGCATTTTTGCTCGTCGTTCTTGCGCAACCGGCTTCCTGGCGATCTCCCCTCGTCGCTGCCGCGCTTCTTGCCGCAACCCTCCTTGGATTGCACTCCATTGGCGATCCGCAATCTTATTGGTCCCCTTATCAGAAACTGACCGTTCAGGACCTTGGTGAAAGCCAATACAACATCTTCGTGAATAACGAAGGCTACATGAGTATCGCCAACGTAACCGCTCCTTTCCTCGCCAAACATCCTGACTTTGCGAGCGCTTATCCAAACAGCTCCTACGACAGCCCCTTTCAGTTCCTGCAAAACACCGGCCGCGTTTTGATCGTGGGCGCCGGAGCCGGAAACGACGTGGCCGCGGCTCTGCGGCACGGCGCGCAGCACATTGACGCGGTTGAGATCGATCCGCTTATCTCCACGCTGGGCAAGCGCCTTCATCCTGAGCAGCCGTATAGCTCGCCGAAGGTTCACCTAATCAACAACGACGCCCGCAACTTCATGCGCAACTGCAAAGATAAGTACGACGTCATCATCTTCGGCCTTCTCGACTCGCATACTGAGTTTTCCGGCTACAGCAATATGCGCATCGACAACTACGTCTACACTCAGGAATCGCTGCGCGATGCAAAGCGCCTGCTGAACGACGATGGAACGCTGGTGCTCAAGTTCGAGGTCCGGCCTCCGTGGACCTGGATGGGCCAGCGTTTCTACTCGATGCTTACCCAAACCTTCAACCATCCGCCTTTGGCGTTCCACGCCGATTTCGTGGGCGTGATGGTGAAAGCAACCGTATTCCTTGAATCCAATTCACCCGGCCTGTGGACTCGAGCCCAGGATCCTGACAAAGCGGCATTCATCGCCGCGCGCCCGCCCAATTTCCCGCTCACCACCGCAGGCGCTCCCGTGGAGACAACTGACAACTGGCCGTACATCTACCACTACGGACACACGATTCCGCGTGCCTATTATTCGGTATCGGTGGTGGTGCTGCTCACCGCGCTCTACCTGGTGGGGCCGCTTTTGAAGATACGCCAGGGCACGACATGGTTGTTCTTTCTGCTCGGCGCGGGCTTTCTGCTTATGGAGACGCAACTCGTTAGCCGGCTCGGCCTCTACTTCGGAACCACCTGGATCGTCAATTGCATCGCCATAACCGGCGTCCTTATTGTGCTGCTCGTGGCCAATCTCTGGGTCACGTCGCGAAGGCCTGAGAACCTGCGCTTGTATTACCTTGGGCTCTGCGGCATGTTGATTGTGGATTATGCCGTCCCATGGAATCGCGTGCCAGGCTCAGGAACCCTGGTGGGCATTCTCATCTGCCTCGCCTACTGTATTCCCATCCTCTTTGCCGGCATCATCTTCACTGAATCTTTCCGCCGCTCTGCCGGAAACAGCAGTTGCTTCGGTGCGAATATGCTCGGCGCCGTTGCCGGCGGTCTGGCCCAGAACCTTTCCTTCATCTTTGGAATGAAAGCTCTCCTGCTGATTGCAGCCGCCATCTATGCAGCATCGGCTCTCATGCAGGTCGTAAAGCTCGGTAGCCGCGCACAACCCGACCTTCAGGCCTGAAAACTTGCGGACGTGCATTCCTGGAATAAGTCGGTGTTTGAAAGGGCACAGTTTAAGCAGTGCCGCAAATGGCCGCGCCGCCCAGAAGCCACCCACTACCAGAAGTAACTGGCTTTCATCGTCGGCGATCGGGGTTCGCCGTTAACTGGGGCGTTTCCTGGCCCCGGAATTCGAGAGGCCTCGAAATCCCTTCACACACGAACTGCTCATTTCAAGCTAAGCAATATGCTCACGAAAGGCCGAGACGGTGCATCAGATCGTCGAATCGCGCGTCGGAGCGCAGAGGGTCGAGGCAGGGGTCGACCTTCAGATAGACCAGACCAACGTCGTGCGCGCGATAAGCCTCTTCGAGCCATTTGAAGGCTTCGCTCTTTTCGCCGAGCCCGGTGTAGACAAGGGCGATTTCGTATCGCCCGATTCCATCCTTCTTCACGTGCTCTTCGATCTGCGCGATCAGCTTCCTCGCTTGGTCGGGCTGCCCGGCGCGAGCGTAAGCATTTCCCAGGTGCCCCATGGTATACGGATCGTTGCCCGCCTTCATGAAAGCAGCAATGGATTCCGGATACATGTGCTTCTCTGCATAGATGTCGCCGAGGAGAAAACTCCAATCGGGCAGATTGATCTTCAGGTCGCGCACCGTGCGCGCAATTGCCAGGGACTGATCGTATTCGCGTGAGAAGTAGTAGATGAATCCCTCGGCGTGGAAAGTACTATCGGAGATCGGGTCGAGATCGACACTGCGCTGCACTTCAGCCAGGGCCTCCCGCAGATGACCCATGCGAACCAGATAGAACGCATATTTTTCGTGGCTGGTGGCGGAGTTCGGATTAAGTTCCAGCGCGCGATGAAACTCGGCCGCTGCATTCGACCAGTTCCAGTCCAGCGTCATTGAAGAATTGGCAAGCTCGGCATGCGCCTCGGAGAGAGAATCATCGAGCTGGATTGCGCGCATCGCCTCGGCCTTCTGATGCGTGAACGCCTCTTCATAGGGCATTCGTCCCGACTCGCCTAAACGTCCATAACAGCTGGCCAGCGCCGAGTGTGCCTCGGCATAGTCGGGATTGATTGCAATCGCCCTGTCAAAGTATCCGATTGCATCTTTGCAGTCGTCGGATTGCCGCAAGAGGATTCCATGCAGAAACAGGTCCTGTGCCTGGGGATCGACTGGCGTTCGCTGGGTAAGTCTCGCCTGTTCCTGCGGCGTAACTTTCGTGCTGATCTCTTCAGCGATTGCCTGAGCCACTTCGCCCTGCCACGAAAGACCACTGGCAAGGTCGTGCTCGTAGGTATGGGCCCAGATGGGCCGGTCGGTTCGCGCGTCAATCAACTGAACGCTGATCTGCACCTGATTGCCTTCGCGCAGTACACCGCCTTCGACCACGCCGTCCACTGAGAGCTCGTGAGCAATCTCGGGCAGCTTCTTCTTTGTGCCTTTGTAGCTCATTGAAGAGGTGAGCGAGATGACGCGCAGTGTTGAAACCTGGCCGAGGTCGTTGATCAGCTCCTCGGTCATGCCATCGGCAAAATAGTCCTGTTCGGGTGCTCCCGACAGGTTTTCAAGCGGCAGAATCGCAATCGAGTGAATTCCTATTGAGGCGCTCGAACTGCCCATCCACTTTCTGACGGCCCAGTAGCCGGCAATCGCAACCACGCACAAGGCAACCGCCAGCCCCACCGCAATTCGGCGGGTAAGCGGCCTGCGGACCGGCTCTGCCGCAACCGCAGCCACGCCGATCCCGTGTCCATCGGGTTGGTGGATTTCGGCGTCTGCCCCACGGTTTGTGCCGCCCGAATGCTCCTCTGAGCTTTCAAAGTGAAATCGGGGCACGTAGGAACCGCTCGGCAGTTCGATCCGGACCGGATGCTTTTCTTGGCTGGTGTCGCTGTAGTATTGCGCGAGCTTCTTGCGGACTTCGCTGGCGCGGACCCGCACCACCGAGTCGCTGCCCGTGTCGTAACTCACCGGGCGCCCAAACATCTCGGCGCCGATCATTCGCTCTCTGAGGTTGTCGGTGTCCCCATCGAGAGCGTGCCCGACAATAAGCCGCAGGAAGTCCTGGGTGCGCCTGCTCCCCGCAAAGGTGTGGCTGGTGAGAATGCCGTCAAGGTGTCTGCGGACCAGGCTGACTTGATCTGGAGCGAGCAAACCCGGCTCACCGACCGAAGATGAATCGGCCCGCATCATTGCGCTCTCAGTGGCTCCTGACCGCGGGTCTCCAATGGGCATGGAGCGGGGCCGCAACCCTCAAGCGGCGATTTTATTAAGAAAACGCCACCTGGCGCACCCCTTAAAAAACCCCGCAGGAATTGGAGAACCGCCGTAAGTCACTACTATACTATCGCCTCAACGTCTTCCCAAGACGGTCAGAGCCTTAAAAATACCTCGTAACGGGCACCGCCGAGAAGTCATCAACCATAACAAAATAAACGAGCTACATCACGTAACGGGCAGGTAAGCCGTTAATGACTTTACTTCGTTGCAAACCCGGTGCTCTGATTCCACTGCTTTTTGAAACGGGTGTTTCAAAGCCCCCAAAACATCCGTGTATCGGACCTTGGGGACTCGACGGTTTTGAAAATGACCCGATCGCACCTTCCAACTGTGCTTTCGAACTTGAGTACAATCCGGCAGCATTGGCTGCCGGGCGCAGGAAAGTCTCGCCTTGTGAAGCTGTGCCCCGCTCTCTGTTTCTGTCTGCTTTTATCTGCCCATACGCAGGGTGCTTTAGCGCAAGACTCCCCTGATGTTGGCATCAGGCAGGCGATGCAGCAGGGTGGGCAGGCAATGTCTTCCAGCAATTTTGCTGACGCGGTAACCGCTTACTCAATCGTGACCAAAGAGCAGCCCTCCTTTGCTGAAGGTCACTTCAATCTCGGGCTGGCTCTTTTTGAGAGCGGAAAGCTCGACCAGGCCCGGCCGGAGTTGGCGAAAGCACTCACACTCAAACCAGGCCTGCGTGGAGCCAATCTTTTCCTGGGCCTGATCGACTACCGCGAGAACCGCTTCAAAGACGCTGAGACCCACCTTGCTCGCGAAACCGCGATCGATCCGCACAGCGCCAAGGCTTTCATGTGGCTGGGGGTGTGCCGGCTGGCCGGGAACGATCCCCAGGCAGCGATTGAACCGCTTGACAAAGCCTATGCGCTCGACCCCGCTGATCCCGATATTCTTTACCACCGTGGCCACGCCTATCTGTTAGTGGCCAACCAATCCTACGACGCAATGTTCCGGCTCAATACTGACTCCATGCGCGTTCACCAGGTGCTTGGCGAGGCCTACGCGCAGTCTTACCGAAATCAGGATGCGATCGGCGAGTTCGAGCTGGCGGTAAAGATGGCGCCCCATCAGCCCGGACTCCACGAAGAATTGGCCGATCAATATTGGGTGGTTGGCAACCTCGATAAAGCTGCCGCCGCTTACCGCGAAGAACTTGAGATCGACCCGTACGCGGCTACCTCAATGTACAAGCTGGGCAGCCTGCTGGTTCTGAACCACGGAGCTGCCGAAGGGGTTCAGCTGCTTCGCAAAGCGCTGCATGCCGACCCGTCGCTGAGCGACGCGCATTACTACCTCGGGGTCGGGCTCGTGGCCACCGATCAGGCCCAGGAGGCGATCGACCAGTTCAACATGGCCATTGCTGCTGATCCAGGCAACGATCGGGCCATGCTTGCGTACTACAAACTTGCTCAGCTTTATCGCAAAATGCACGACACAACGAACCAGCAAGCGGCGATGCAGAATTTTCTGCGCATGCGCGCCGAGACCCGGGAACGCCAGGACCGGCACTCCACGCAAATCATTCGCAACCGTTCGCAACTCCCCGTCGACCATCCCGATTTGGCTTCGATTCCTGCCGGATAGACGGGAGTTACCAAAAGCTCGCCGTGGCCGCCGCCCGCCGCGAGCAAGAACCCCCGCAAGGAAGGGGAAAAACAAGGCGGCAAGAACAGCGATGCAAGGCTATTGAAGGCGAATCTCAAGAAAGCGTTTGCTCAGGAGGCAATTTCATGAATCGAACTTCGACTTCGGCGCACAATCTGGCTGCAGTCCCTCGAAAACCAACCGCTCGGGGCATTTCTTTTCGCGGATGGCTGCTGCTTCCGCTCCTCATTGTGGGGCTGGTCGCTCCCGCGTTCTCCCAGCTCGACACCGGCTCCATCAGCGGTGTCGTTTCCGATCAGGCCGCCAGGGTAATCCAGGGCGCAAACATCACCGCTCGAGAGAATTCCACCGGCACTGCCTACTCCACCATCAGTTCAGACACCGGTTATTATGTGTTTCCGTCAATGCGGACGGGAACCTACACCGTCACCGCGGTCGCGGCCGGATTCAAAACCGAGGTTTATGGCAACGTAACCGTTTTGGTTGGTTCGCATACGGCGCAGAACATCACACTTGCTGTCGGCTCAGTCAATCAGAGCGTCAGCGTGACCGCATCCATGACTGGGCTTGAGACCGAAAGCTCCGATATCGACACCTCCATCACCCCTGCGCAGGTTGAGGATTTGCCTCTGCAGGTGAACGGCACGCTGCGCATGCTCACCACGTTTGCGTTTCTTACGCCAGGCACGGTCGGTCCGGGCACCAACTTCGGCGGCGCAGGCGGCAACCTTATGTACAAGATGAACGGCGGCCAGGATGAGGGCTCCGACTTCCTGGTCGACGGCATCACCACCAACCGCCAGGAGAACGGCTCGGGATCTTTCGAGATTCTCGCGCCCAGCATCGACGCGGTGAACGAGTTCCACGTGAGTCTCTCCGGTCTGCCGGCCGATATCGGCAGGACCACCGG
>Ga0335074_10009498_pt1 | contig 13584 bp, 11 predicted proteins | sample Lox_Sample_23_FD_206715 | JGI IMG/M metagenome (GOLD analysis project Ga0335074, IMG submission 206715) | Soil microbial communities from Loxahatchee National Wildlife Refuge, Florida, United States - Lox_Sample_2.3 | ecosystem: Environmental > Terrestrial > Soil > Wetlands | place: USA...
TCGCCGAAAGTCCCATCGCCATTACCCAGCAGGACAGCGACGCCGCCCATATCCGTAGTGTAATTTCCTGGGTCATTAACCGCCAGGTCAATCTTTCCGTCGCCGTTAAAGTCGGCGGCCAGGATCTGGTTGGAGCCGGGACTGGTAGGGAACGGTAACGCAAACTGTTGAGTGGCGCCAGGAGTACCGCTGCTGGTGCCCAACTGTACCACCACGGTGCTCGATCCGAGCCAGGCCGTATCGGGAATGCCGTCGCCGTTAAAATCGGCTACCACCATACCCAGCGCAGCCTGGCCACTCGCCGCGATCGAGCCGCCGGTGCGGGGGACTGCGTGAGGGGCGGCATGCGATTCGTCCGGAGGGAAACAATACTTGTTCAACGCCGTGGCCAATGTCGACGCCGGAACCTCTATCGTATTCGTCGTGCCGGTGCAATTATCGTAAACGGCAATCGTGTAAACCTTCTGGCCGCTGGTGGTGGAAGAGTAGCTCTGCACCACGCCGCTTTCCGTGCAGGGCTCACCGCCGCTCGGCACTAAGATCTTGAACGCCGCGATCGCGCCTGTGAACGGGTCGTCGACCACCACACAATTTTGGTTTGCGGAGACCTGCGAGTGCACGGGGAAGCTCGCCGCCGATACCAGGCACCAAAGCACCGATACTTTCCGTAGCAAAAACCTGCTTCTCATGGCGACCCTCCGTTTTGGATAATATAGGTACAGTTTGGCCCGGCCTCGCGCCGTGCTGGAAGTTACCAACACCTTTTAACGGTTATGGGCGGCGTTATGAACCAACCAACCGCAGTCCGGGAAGCTCTTGAGCGCATTGCCGCCTCCTCTGGCTTTCGCCGCAGCCAACGGCTAGTCCGTTTCCTCCGTTATACTTCCGAAGCGGCGCTGGCCGGCCGCGCTACCGAACTCAAGGAAACCACGCTAGGTATTGAAGTTTACGATCGTGGACCCGAGTTCGACCCCCGCGCCGATGGTATCGTGCGCGTGGAAGCGAATCGGCTCCGCCGCAAGCTTCAGGAGTATTACGATGGCCCCGGGCGGCGGGACCCTATCCGCATCGAATATGCCACGGGCAAATATGCCCCGACTTTCATCGCTACTACGCCGTCTCCCGCCGGGTCCGCTCCGCCCGGACTCCGCGGATTCTTCGCGGCGCACCGCCTGGGCACGGTTGCCGGCGCCATCCTGTTCCTGACGGCGGCCGGGGTGGTGGCCCGCTCCGTTCACAGCCGCGAGGAGTTTCGCCCGTCTTTCGCCGTCCTGCCATTCGGCGACCTCTCCGCAGGCGGCTCGTTGGAACACGTGGCCGCCGGCGTCACAGACGAGATCAAGACGAGCCTCGCCGCCATGCCCGGCGTGCGGGTGATCGCGCGGGTCCCTGCGCCGCCGGGCGACCTGCGCAATCTGGGCGTAGATTACGTGCTGGAGGGCGACGTTCGCGCCGCCGGCCTCCGCGCGTCGCGGATCGAAGCGCGTTTGATCCACGTGCACGACGGCGTCTACGTCTGGTCGCAATCCTACGCGGTGGGCGCCGGCGCTACCGATGATTCCGAGTCGATCGAGCGCATCCTGGTCCTGGAAGCTGCCCGTGCCGCCGGCGTCCGCAATTCGCCGCCGCCCGCGCAACCCACGGCGCAGTCCGAAAATCCCAAGGCCCGCGATCTCTACCTTCGCGCGCGCTACCTGCTACGCATGCGGGGCTCCGATACCGGCGCGGCTGCCTCGCTCCTGGCGGAAGCCATTGCCATCGATCCCAACTACGCCAAGGCCTACGAAGCTCTGGCGGAATACCACGCCCTGCGCGTCGCCAACCACATCGCCAAGCCCGGCGCCGAACTCCCCGCCGGCATTGCGGCCGCCGAAAAGGCTATCGCGCTGGCGCCCAACTTTGCCGACGCACATTCGGCCCTCGGCCTCCTGCGCTACTCCGCATGGGATTTTGACGGCGCCATCGCCGAATTCGCCGCCGCCCTCCGCCTCAATCCCAACCTCGCCTCCGCCTACAACCGCAGGGGTGTCGCCGAGTATGCCCAGGGCCAGTTCCGCGCCGCCGAGCGCGACTTGCTGGAAGCCCAAAACCTGGACCCCTTCAACCTGGCCCACTCGGCCACCCTGGCCGAGCTCTACCATTCCTGGAAACGCTTCGCCGACGAAACCCGCGTGGCCAATGCCATCCTGGTCAAAGACCCGCACTACGATTACGCCTACGAACTCCTGGCGCAAATCGCTTTCGTCGAAGGCCGCTATGGTGAAGCCGCGTCGCTCATTGCCCGCGTCCCCAATTTGGGCGAGGTCCCCACGCAAATCGTGATGCGCGACCGCGCCCACGCGCTCCGCGACCTCGAAGACTTTCGCCGCACGCACCCCGAGTGCCCCGCCGACCTCCTGGCCGCCGCCTACGCCATGGCCGGCGATCCCGCCCGCGCCTTCGACTTCCTTCGCGCCGCGCTCTCGGAGCGCGACCCAGGCCTCATCTCCGTCAAATGGGATCCTGAATACGAGGCGATCCGCCGTGATCCCCGCTACGGCGAGCTCGAACGAGCGATCGACCGCCAAATCACGCATTGAGCAGGGACGTAGCGCATCTTACGCAGCCTTCGAAGGCCGGGTCCTTAATTCGCAATGCGACATAGCCACTCTCCTGGCGGCGGTAAGTTAATCAGCAACCTGCAACGGGACGGATTCCGAGCGCACGTTGGCGAACTCCAGGTGCAGGGAGTGCGCCCCCTTCGGCGAGCCGTTAATCAGCCGGACGTTGATCTGCATGGCGGACGTTTCCGGGGCATCCCCCACGTAAGTGGTGGTTTGCGGGCGGCCGCCGATGAAGGCCTTCACGTTGCTCACATCAGCATTCCTGGGCAAACCGGAAACCCAAACGGAAAGCTGGCCATGCTTCGCGGAGACGCGGCCGGACTCCCAGGTCTCGCTATCACACATGCCTTCAATGCGCAGAGATTCCGCTGCCAGCGGTATATCCACGGCGATTTCGTAGGAGTTGCTCTCGGCTTGCGGTGTGCGGATGGTTATGGGTTGCCACCCGGGCGGGAGCCCCGGCGGCAGCCTGAAGTTCACCTGCCACGCGCCTCCGTTCCTGCCGACAAAATACGGCTTTGCGTCATAGCGGCCAACTCGCGGCCAAACCGTTTCAAGCGTCAGTTCCATACCTTCGGCGAGCAGGGCGCACGCCACATATTCGTCGGACGCCAAGGAGCGGAAGTTAATGCCATTGTTTCTAAGGTGACGGGCCATCAGAAGCCGCATCATGGCCCCCGGCGCCGGTGCCGTGATGCATGACTGAGGCAAGTTGCGATGGCAACTTACGGCCGCGCCATATTCGTGAACGTTGCTCAACTCCACGTGGACGAAGCCTGCTGTCCGGCAGAGCGCCATAAGACACGGGACGGTTGGGGCGATCCAGTTGTCATATTGTCCGCCGAATTCTTCGTTCTCGTAGAATTCCATGAGGGCGTGCTCTTCAACTCCCAGTCCCGGCCGATGGCGGTCGCGCAGCACGAACGATTCGACTGCGACCATGTCTTTGGAGACCGCGCAAACCCGCTCCAATCCAAGCAATGGGTGCTTGAGATGATAAAGCACGCCCATGAAAAGAACGATGTCGAAGCGGCCAATTTCGCGCGGATCGAGATCATAGACGTTCAACTGGCGGTATGCGACACGCGAGCCGAGAAGTTGATGTATCTCATGGAAGCGCGGATTGTTCCAGGAGTCGATGGCGACTACTTCCGCGCCGCGACGCTCCATCTCAAAGGCGAACCAGCCGTCCCATGTGCCCACGTCGAGGACGCGTTTGCCGGTGAGTTCGTCCGGAATGGCGAACTGTGCCAGGCGGGTTTTTTGCGCGTCGAGACTGGATACGCCTTGAATCAGGCGGCCATCGGGAAGTTCGAAGCTGTGCCACCATTTGGCCTCTTGCAGCTTCTCGCTCCACTCGCCCACGTAGGCGAAAGCTCTGGATGGGCCGCTCGGGTCCGCCATATCTTTACGATAGCCAAACCGCGCCCCCACGGGGACGCGGCTCAAAAAGACGGCGCGTTACTTCGCGCGTTCCAGATGCCCGCCCTCGCGACGATCCGCGCGCAGCAGCAGGAACGAGAAGATCAGTCCGCAAAAGCCCAGCGCCGCAAACATGATCTGGCTGGCGGTGAAAGCGCCCGTGGCATCGCGCAACGCGCCGTTGGCCGAGGGAAAAGCGGCCAGTCCCAGATTCTGCACGGCGGTCATGACGCCGTAAGCCGTGCCCGTGCGCTGGGGATCCACGATCACGGCCACCGACGGCCAGATACACGCAGGCACCAGCACGAAGGCCGCGCCCAGCAGGATCATGGGCATTACCGGCCAAATATGCGTCAGGCCCAGCAACAAATGGGCGGGAATCATGAGGAGCGATCCGATCACCATCAGAGTCGCGCGGCGTCCCACGCGATCCACAAGATTGCCGGCGAAAGGCGCAAGCACCATGGAAGCCGCGATGATGATGGAGGTGACGCCTTGCGCGGTGGTGAACATATGGGTGAAGTTGTAGAACACGCCGGAAATAAAGCCGAGGCCTTCGCCGGATGCCATCGGCAATCCCCACTTGTCGCTGAAGAACTTCGTCGAGAGGGCCGTGAAGGGAAAGATCGCCGAATAGAAGGCTACGCAAATGCCGACGGCGAACCAGTAAGACGGCCGGAACTTGCCGATATCGCTCCAGGTAATCTTATCTCCCGAACCGGCTTCGGGCAGCTTCAGAATCGGCTCGGCATGCTTGTCCATCAGGGTGTAAATCCAGTTGCAGAGCAGGCTGAACAGGCACAATCCGGCGGCGATCCAGAGCGCGCCGCGCCAGCCCACGCGCGCCGCCAGCAGTTCCTCGGTATTGAAGGAAAACAAGGTGCCCAGGCGCGCGATGGTCAAGGTAATGCCGAACGCCATGGCCAGTTCTTTCCCGCTGAACCAGCGCGCGGTGATGGCGCTTTGCGCCACGATCATGGTTTCCGATCCCATGCCGAAGATCACGCGGCCGGCATATAGCACGGGCAGGCTGGGCGCGGCGGCCACCATAATGGCTCCCACCACCACGAACGCGGAGAAAATCAAGCTGGCCGCGCGCACACCCACGCGGTCGATCAGGTAGCCTCCCGCGAGCACCGCAATCACGGCGGCCACGCTGTACATGGTGTACATGGCGCCGATGCCGGCGCTGTCGGTGTGGAATGCTTTGATCAGCGTGGTCTCGATAGCGCCCACGCTATCGTACGCGAAGTAGCTGCCGAAAGCCATCAGCGCCGCGAAGGCCAGGATGGTGAACCGATAAGGCCTTCCGGCGGGATGAAAAAGCCGGGGTTCCGATGGGGACATGGATAGGGGAGTATAGCAGGGCGCGGCCAAGCCGTGCTTCGCACAGAGGGGATGGGGCCAGGGGATAGGGACCAGGGCTTTGACGCCCGTACTGCGAACTAACTGAGCCCCGATTTCAGCCGCGCCGGTAACGGCGGGGGGCAAATGCGCCCGGCGACACTACAAAACGCGCAGCTCCTTGCTGGTAGGCGTCAGCACCTCGCATCCCGACGCCGTAACTACCACGGTGTCCTCGATGCGCACGCCGCCGAAGCCTTCCAGATAAGCGCCCGGCTCGATGGTGATCGCCATGCCCGCCGCCAGCGGCGTTGCATCCTTGCGGCCGATGCGCGGCAGTTCGTGGATTTCGAGTCCCAGGCCATGGCCGGTCGAATGCACAAACGCACGATCCAGCTTGTGCGCGCGCAGCACCCTGCGCGCCTGGCGATCCACTTGGCCGCCCGTCACTCCTGGACGCACCGCGTCGATAGCCGCCAACTGCGCTTCAAGAACGGCGCCATATAAGCTTTTCATGCGCGCGGTGGGCCGGCCCAGAAACAGCATGCGAGTCATGTCGCTGGCGTAGCCATCTTGAAACGCACCCATGTCGATGAGCACGAGTTGGCCGTTCGCGAGCGCCGTGTCCCCGGGATGCGCGTGGGGCAGCGCGGACCGCTCGCCCATGGCCACAATGGTCTCGAAGGAAGGTTTCTCGGCGCCCAGCCGCCGCATTTGATAGTCGATTTCCGCCGCCAGATCCTGCTCGCGCATGCCCGCGCGCACGCGCCGCACCACCAGTTCAAAGGTCCGCGAATTGGTTTTTACGGAACGGCGGATGGCCGCGATTTCGGCATGCGATTTCAACATGCGATGCGCTTCAAGCCATCCGGCCACAGGCTCCAGCGATGCGTTGAGGGGCAGCTTGGCGCGCAAACGGTCGTAGCCGTCGAAAGAGATGTGCGCCGGCTCGAATCCCAAGCGGCGCACGCGCCGCGCAGCCGCCAGGGTGGCCACCGCGGTCACTATGGGACCCCTGCAAATCTGCGTGCGGCAGGTGATTTCGCGGCGCGATTGGATCGCGTAGCGTGGATCGGTAAAGAAGGTCGCGTCGTCCGGCAGAACCAGTAAAGCCCCGTTGCTCCCCGCATACCCGGTGAGATAGCGGACGCTGGCCGGGTGAGTGACTAGCATGGCATCCAGCTCGCGCGTCTCCAGACCGGCGGAGATGAGACGGCGGCGCCCGCCGTATTCGTTATTCACCCTGCAGTTCCCGCGCCAGGATCGCGGCGCGTTGCGATAAAGCGTCCGCCTGCGCGTATTCGCCGAGTTTCTCGGCTTCGGCGCTTTGCAACAGGAACGAATTAATGCGCTCGATCAGAGAACGGTCATGGCTCGTCAAATGCCGTTTGGCCCGGTTGATCCGTTCTTCGATTTCGTGCTTGCGCGTCTCGATGGCATCTTGCAATTGCTTCTGCTCGGAGCCGCTCAAAATCGGCTGGATGGGAGCCTGCTGTTGCACGGCGGGCGCGGCGGGCGCGGCCGGGGCTTCCGGCTCAGTTTCCGACTCTGGCTTGGGCGGATTGGTGTGATGCGCGGCACGGGCCGCCGGGGGCGGTGTTTCTGCCTGCTCCGGGGCCTGCACCTGAGCGGGTGGAGCTGGAATCGCATCGGGATTAACCGGCTGCGGGCTAGGCAGTACCACGGCGGTCTGCGGAATGGAGAGCTGCGGCTCGGGAGCGGGGGGTTGCACCGCGGCAGGCTTGGGCGGCGGCGGTGTCGCGGCCTGCTTTCTGCTTCCGAAAGTGCATGCCGCCAACGGCAGGATCAGCAGAGTTACAAGAAAGTGCTTTAGCTGAAGGGGCGGATACATCAAGGTATGCTTCGATTGTAGCGCCCCGGCGCGGTGGAAGTTTCGGAGGCCTTAGCGAAGCAGACCGTCCGCTGAATGCGGCATCCCTCTCAACCAGCCCGCCAGCGATAGATGAAACGGCGCCGCGTCAGTCCGCCGACGGTACGCTAGACTGGTTCTTACTCCGCATGAAGATCCTCATGGTGGCATCCGAGGCAGCGCCCTTCGCCAAGACGGGCGGTTTGGCCGATGTGGTGGGATCGCTGCCCGCGGCGCTAAAAGCGCTGGGGCATGAGGTGGCGGTCTTACTGCCGCGCTATGCCAACGTCGATCTCAGCCAGGCTCGACGCGTCTATGATTCGCTGCCCGTGTGGCTGCCACCCGACCGCTACGACACGTCGCTCTACCTGATCGAACAGGAGACGCCGTTCTATTTCGTGGATTGTCCGCCGCTTTACGATCGCCCCGGTTTCTACGGCGAGGACGGCGTCGATTATCCCGATAACCACATACGCTTCGCGGTCCTGGCGCAAGCGGCGCTTGAATTCTGCCGGCGGGTGTGGCGTCCGGACATTTTGCACGGCCACGATTGGCAAGCCGGACTGGCCCCTGCCTATCTGCGCACCATCTACGCCAACGATCCCACGTTCCTGGGCATCCATACGCTGTTCACCATCCACAATCTCGGATATCACGGCCTTTTTCCGGCCAGCACCATGGCTGAAATCGCGCTGCCGGCAACCGAGTTTCGCCCGGGCGGGATCGAGTTTTTCGGGAAGGTCTGCTTCCTGAAAGGCGGCCTGAATTATGCCGAAGCGCTGAACACGGTCAGCCCAACCTATGCGCGCGAGATGCAGACTCCCGAGTATGGCTTCGGACTCGATGGCGTATTGCGGGCGCGCAGCAGCGTGCTTTCCGGAATTCTGAACGGTGTGGATTACACCGAATGGAATCCCGAAACTGACCGCTTCCTCGCGGCCAATTATTCGAGCGCCGATTTGAGCGGCAAACGCAGTTGCAAACAAGATCTGCTGAGCGCGTTTGGGCTTCCGGGCGAGGCTATGGACGCCCCGCTGATCGGGATTGTTTCGCGCTTTACCAGCCAGAAGGGCGCGGATTTGATTGCCGAGGCGGCCGGGGCTATGGTGGCCGAAGGATATTACATGGTGGCACTCGGCACGGGTGAACCGCAGTACGAAGAGCTTTTCCAGGCCATGGCGGCCGAGCATCCCGCGCGCATCGCCGTACGCATCGCGTATGACAATGCCTTGGCCCATAAGGTGGAAGCCGGCGCGGACCTGTTCTTGATGCCCAGCCGCTACGAGCCTTGCGGCTTAAACCAGATCTACAGCCTACGATATGGTACTGTGCCGCTGGTACGCGCCACGGGCGGGCTTGATGATACTATCGAACCTGGGACTGGTTTCAAGTTCTGGCAGTATTCCGCCGATGCATTAGTGGGCGGTTTGCGGGCCGCGCGCGATGCCTTCGCCGATCCGGAAGGCTGGCGGGCAATGATGCTGGCCGGTATGGCCAAGGACTTTTCGTGGCGAGTTTCGGCCGCTGAATATGTGCGGCTGTACCAGCGTGTGGCGCGGCCGGGGTTAGCGGGCTGATCGGACTCGCTTGAATCCCGCGCGTTATAATTGGATCTAACTTAAGAGGAGCGTATAAGTATAATGGCGGGTCAAAATACCCTCACCTTCACCGACGGGAGCTTCGACCAGGATGTCCTCGGTTCGGACGTGCCGGTCCTAGTGGATTTCTGGGCCGAATGGTGCGGCCCTTGCCGGCAGATGGCGCCGACCATCGATCTGGTGGCGCAGGAGTACGCCGGAAGGCTGAAGGTTGGCAAGCTGGACGTTGATTCCAATATCAACACCGCCGGCCGTTACAACATCCGCGGCATTCCCACGCTGCTGCTTTTCAAGGACGGGCATGTGGTGGAACAGCGGGTGGGCGCGGTGGGCAAATCCGAAGTGGTGCGCATGCTGCAGGCGCATGTTGCGGAAGCGCAAGCGCAAGCTCAGTAAGCTCATCCCTTACAGAATCAACATACAATCCCCGTAGGAATAGAAGCGGTAGCGTTGTTCTACGGCGTGCCGGTACGCGGCTAGCGCCAGGTCCCTGCCCGCGAAGGCGCACACCAGCAATAGCAGACTGGTACGCGGCAGATGGAAATTGGTCAGGATGGCGCCCGCTGCGCGAAATTCGAAGCCGGGATAGATAAACAAATCGGTTTCGCCCGAGCTTTCGCGCAATCCACGCGAGAGCATCGCGCTTTCGATCGTGCGCACGCTGGTGGTGCCCACGGCCACGAGGCGCCGGGCCGCCCGCATACGCGCGGCGTTGGACGCGTCAATGCGGTAATGCTCGCTGTGCAGCTTCTGTCCGGCAGTCACTTCGCCATGCAGCGGCTGGAATGTGCCCAGGCCGACATGTAGCGTCACGAAGGCAATATCCGCTCCGCGCGCGCGGCATTCTTCGAGCACCTGCGGCGTGAAATGCAGACCGGCCGTGGGCGCGGCCGACGATCCTTTCTCACGCGCGAATACGGTCTGATAGCGCTCGCGGTCGGCAGCTTCATCGCCGCGTTTGATGTAAGGCGGCAGCGGCACGTGTCCGATGCGCTCGAATGCCTCGTAGATATCGCCCTCGGCATGAAACTGCAGCGTGCGCTCGCCGTATTCGCGCTGCGCGATCACTTCCGCCTCGAGTCCCTCGGCGAAGCTTACCCGTTCGCCGACGCGCATCTTCTTTCCCGGATGCACCAGCGCTTCCCACTCCCGTGCGGCGCTATCGATAGGCCGCAGCAGCAGCACCTCGACTTCCCCGGTGAGATACGCATGCCGCGCCGGATTCTTCTTGCCGATGGGCAGCGCATGCACGCCCGCGCGATGTCCGAAAAGCCGCGCGGGGAATACACGCGAATCGTTCAACACCAGGCAATCGCCTGCGCCCAGAAACTCGGGCAGATCGCGAAACCGGCAATCCTGCCAGTTTCCGTTGGCGCGGTCCACCACCAACATGCGCGAGGCATCGCGTTCGGCGAGCGGCGCTTGCGCGATCAATTCCTCGGGCAGCGCATAATCGAAATCGGCAAGATCCAACTTTCACTCTAGCGGAAACAGCGAGCCTTGCTCTTCGCCTTCCCAAAGCTCCGGCCGGTACTCGACGGGCGCTGAGCCCAGACCGTGCCGCTCGCGCACGCGCGCCACGACTTCGCGCAAATGCGCTTTGTAGCCAGGTCCAAGATAGGCGCTGTTGGCGTAGAGTTTGCGATAGGGCCCGGCCAGCTTCGGAAAATGCCGCTCCAGGAAGGGGAAGAAGATCTTGCGCGCGCAAGGCATCAGAAACAGCGGACCCCCGCCGAAGTACTCGGCGCCCGCTTCCCGCGCCGCGGCAGCCAGCGCGTCGAGGCTCTCCTCGGAGTCGGTGATCATGGGTAGAATCGGATTTGGAAAGACACCCGCGGCGACGCCCGCCTCGGACAGCGTCCGCACAGCGCCCAGCCGCAGATCGGGACGCGGCGCACGCGGCTCCATCAGGCGCGCCAGCCGCCGGTTGAGCGTAGTCACCGTAATGTTCACGGAAACCACGTTGCGGCGCGCGATCTCGCGCAGCAGATCCACGTCGCGCGCCACCAGATCGGATTTGGTGGTGATCGATAGATGCCGCCCGCTTTCCGCCGCGAACACTTCCAGGATGGCGCGGGTGCGGGCGAAGCGCCGCTCGGCGGGTTGGTAAGGATCGGTGGCCGTGCCGATGGCGATGCGATCGGCGCGATCGATCTGGCGCAGCTCGCGCCGCAGAATCTCGGGCGCGGCCGCTTTGGCGTAGATTTTGGATTCGAATTCGCGCCCGTCCTGCATGCCCATGAATTCGTGCGTGTAGCGCGCGAAGCAGTAGTGGCAGCCGAATTCGCAGCCGCGATAAGGATTGATGGTCCACGCGAACGGCATGTTCGGCTTGGTGCGATTGAGAATGCTGCGCGCGCCGATCTCGAAGTATTGGACGGGCGCGACGGTGGGGCCTTTGGCGGCGAGCACGATGCTTTCGGAGGCCATTTTGGCGATGCCGATGAGTTCAGGCATCCCCCTATTTTCGCTTTTTATTCGCCTTTACGCAAGGGGGCCGGATTTAGTCAGTCCGTGCGCGGAGCAGCTATCGCCTGGAAGTAATCTGATCGGCGGCGTAGTGGCCGACTTATCGAATGGCCCGATCATCGAGGACCCCCGAGATACGGGGTTCTGAGAGCGACCGGTCCCTTCACATAACTCCGGCCGCACCATTCCCTCTACCCAAAGCTGCCGGCACAGCAACAACAGGCCAAGGTTTTCAAGCGGATCAACTGCCGGATTAGGAGACGGCCGAGCTATTCCGGCAGCTTATCCTGGGCCGGCTCAGGCAGCCAGAAGCTCGACAGAAATCCCACGGCATAAGCCAGCAGCGCGACGGTGGCCGCCGCATAGGCCAGCGACATGCTTGGTTCCAATTGCGTGGTCAGCAGCGCGGCCGATGTGCCGATCATCCGCCCGCCGATGTTGGCCGCGAAGCCTTCGCCCGTTCCGCGCAGGTGGATCGGATACACACGCGGCAGATAATTACCCCAGAAGCTGAACTGTGCCACCGTCAGGAAGCCTGCCAGGAACATCCCGATTTTGACCATCCCCAAATCGTGAGTCGCGGCATAGAAGAACACCAGCGGTACGATGAACAGGCCCGGAAGCTGAAATATATGCAACAGCCGCCGGCGGCCGACGATACGCACCGCCAGCGCGGCGAGCAGCACGCGTCCCAAAAGCCCGCCCAGCTCCTGCAGGAACTGCACGTTGGCCGCGATGTGCTGCCGCACCAGTTCCGGCAGATGAATAACCTGCGGCAAACTGGGCACAATGCGCGGCATCTGCTGAATCGCGCCAAAGGCCGCGCCGTAACTGCATGCGAACATCAGCGTGGTCACCAGGGTGGTCCGGAGAAACTGCGGCTGGAACAACTCGGCGAGGCTCGGCCGCTTCAGCTTGCCCGCCGCTTTCTTCTGCTGCCACGCGGGCGATTCGGGCAGGAAGGGACGAATCAGAATCAGCGGAATGGCCGGGAGGATGCCGGAGATGAGCGCATATCGCCACGGCTTATGCGCGCCATAGATCGCGGGGAATGCCGCGGCATGCGACGCCAGAAACGCGTAGGCGCTGCTGATCAGCAGTCCGCCGAGCGAACCGAACGCTTGCGTATAACCCAGCACGGCCTCGCGGCGTTTGGGATCGGGGAACAATTCCGCCAGCCAAGCCACGGCCGCTACAAATTCCACCGAAACGCCGATGAACGTGGTGCAGCGCAGCGCCAGCAGCATGCCCGCCGAAGTCGCGTAACCCGAGGCCACCGCGGAGAAGGCATAGAGCAGAATGCTCCACACCAGCACGCGCCGCCGTCCCAACCGGTCCGTCAGATATCCACCTAACAGGCCGAAGATTCCGCCAGCCACCGCCGGCACGTAAAACAACAACCCTACCCAAGTGGTTGGCCGGACCTTCGCCAGATCCGCCAGCGCCGGCCGCACGATCAGCGGCAGGACCAGCAGCACATAGGTATCGAAGGCGAATCCGGTGGCCGCGATGCCGCAGATGACCCATTGAATGGCCGTCAGGCGATGCGTGGAAGCGGCTGCTGGTTGGGCCATTTTTTTGGCGTCCTCTTTGGGTGAATTTTCAGGTAGTATGGCATAGTCAGGCAGAGGATTTCATCGGATGCCACAAACGACGGTTGAGAACAAGAAAAGAGAGGGGAAGCGTTCCAAAATGTGGCTTGTTTTTGTGATTGGCGCGGTGTTGTCGTGGGGCGCATATGGTGTGGCGTTGTACAAGGGGCAGACCCAGCTTGGAAACCCGTTGAAGGCGCTGCTGTGCGTGGGATTCGCCTATTTTCTGGTGGGCGTGCTCGTGCCGGTGGTAGGTCTTTCCTCATCCGGCGGACTGGGCGGTTTCAACGCCGGCGGATCGATTTGGTCGACCATCGGCGGCGCGCTGGGCGCCGCGGGAGCGGTATGCATCATCTGGGCGTTTAAGACCGGCGGATTGCCCGTATACGTGATGCCGCTGGTATTTGGCGGCGCGCCGCTGGTGAATGTGGTGGTTTCGATGGCCACACACCCGCCGAAAAATCCGCCGCATCCGCTCTTGTATGTGGGATTTCTGTTGGCGGCGCTGGGCGGGGGACTGGTGCTCTATTACCGGCCGTCGTAGGCCGCGCTTCGCCCTAAAGTCCCGCGGCTCGCCGCGCTCAACTACTCCGCCGCCCACATGACCGAGAAGCTGCTGCCATCGCTCGAAAGTCCCGATGGGATCGATTCCTTGGCGCCGCGCTTCTCCATGGTGATTTGTTCGC
>Ga0335074_10009499_pt1 | contig 13583 bp, 12 predicted proteins | sample Lox_Sample_23_FD_206715 | JGI IMG/M metagenome (GOLD analysis project Ga0335074, IMG submission 206715) | Soil microbial communities from Loxahatchee National Wildlife Refuge, Florida, United States - Lox_Sample_2.3 | ecosystem: Environmental > Terrestrial > Soil > Wetlands | place: USA...
GCTCATGCAAGCCTGCGCGAAGCTGTCCGCACGGGTAAGGCGGCCGCGAGTGCCGAAGAGCGCCAGATCGCACGTGCCAGGCGATCGGTGTTGAAGGCTGCCGCGATACTCGCCAGGAGGGCGGACAGTACCGAGCTCGACTAGCGGACCGTGAACACCCGCGAGCGTTAAACAAAAGCGAGCCGGGGCCCCCACCGGCCCCGGCTCGCTTCTGTGGGCGGCCGCCCGCCAGCGGCCTGCCCCGTACTCCATACCCCCTTTGCTGGCCACGCAACCCCTGGGCAGGCGCGCTCGCACGAGGTTGCCCTCGCCGGCCCGAGCGCCCGGCCCGTCGGAGCTGGGGCTTGGGAGAGCGGCCGCTTGAGCGCCGCCGGCCGATTGGCGGGGGACTAGTTGGCCTTGACGGCGGCCAGCTCGAGCTCGAGGTTGATCTTCTCGCTCACCAGCACGCCGCCGGCTTCGAGCGCCACGTTCCAGTTGACACCCCAGTCCTTGCGGTTGATGGTGGTGCCGCCCTCAAAGCCGACGCGGGTGTTGCCCCAAGGGTCGATCGTGGAGCCCGTGTGCTCCAAGTCAATGGTGACGGGCTTGGTGACGCCGCGGATCGTGAGGTCTCCGGTGACCTTGAAGTTTGCCTCGTTCACGCGCTCCACGTCCGTGGTCTTGAAGATGATCTCGGGGTACTGGTCGACCGCCAGGAAGTCGTTTGTGCGCAGGTGGTTGTCACGGTCGGCGTTGCGGGTGTCGATGCTCGCGACCTTGATCTCGAGCTCGAAGTGCGAGTTGCTCGGGTTCTCCGCGTCGATGAAGCCCGAGCCCTCGAACTCGTTGAACGCGCCGCGAACCTTGGTCACCATCGCATGCCGGGCCGAGAACCCTACGCGGCTGTGAGCTGCGTCGAGCGTGTAGGTACCCGTCAGGGTGGTGGGGGGCCTCGTGGCTGTGGCCTCTACAGGGGTCATTGTTGGGCTCTCTTTCAAATCGGGTGTGTCGGTCTTTCAAGGGAGTGCAACATAGAGGATATATCCACTATTCCCGACTGGAGGACGTATCTACTATCTGCGCGCTGGCTATCCTTTCTCGCAATGAGCGCACCGAGGTGGCTTGACGGGGAGGAACAAAGAGCCTGGATGTCCCTCCAGATGATGCACCTGCGCCTCAACGCTGCACTTACCCACGACCTTGCCGTCAATTCTGAGCTGAGCTTGCAGGACTATGTGGTATTGGTGGCCCTCACAGCCGAGGCGGAGGGCAGGTTGCGCCTCTTCGAGCTTGGCCAGCTCCTCGGGTGGGAAAAGAGCCGCATCAGCCACCAGGTGAGCCGGATGGTGGAGCGCGGGCAGGTGAAGAAGTACGAGTGCCGGTCGGACCGGAGGGGTCAGTTTGTGGAGGTCACTCCGAGCGGTCGAGCGGCAATCGAAGCAGCGGCTCCGAGCCACGTTGAGGCGGTTAGACGGCTGTTCGTCGACAGCTTGAGCCGTGAGCAGCTCCAACAGGTTGCCGAGGTGGCCGAGACGGTGCTGCAGGCAGTCAAGGAGGAGACGGCGCGGACGTGCCCAAACCTCGAGGGTGAGCTCGAAGCGGATAAGGAGGCGTCCGGGGACAAGGAGCGCGACGAGCCTGGCTGAACTGCCCGAGGCCCAGCTCGGGCCGAGGCGCTGGCGAGATGTCAGGTAGCCGGCAAGGCTTCAGCCCTGAGCACATCATGCTCGCATTTGGGACCGCAAGAGCGAGCCTGGTATTAGGTGGTTGCCGCCCCGCTGGGCGGGCTTGCAGCGCGAGCTGTCTGGCAGGCCGGCACGGGCACCCCTTGGGGAGGCGGCGGCGCGCTCGGGAGGCAGTTGAGGGCGTCGATCAGCTGGCGGAGTTGCGCGTAGGAGTGACGGTTGAAGCTAAGTGCCACCCTCGCGAGCTCCAGGTGGTCTCCTTCCCTCACTTCTGCTGGGAGCGGCCCGGGAAGAGCCTCGATGCGACCGTTCATCGCTATGGCGCCGAACTCCTCGGAAAGCGACGCCACCTCGGCCGAAGTCGGCTGGGCCCGCAGGCGTAGGACAAGGCGGTCGCCCACCCAGCGCAGCGACTGGTAATTGCGGTAGAAGCCGAGGATCTCGCCGGCCGCTTCGAGAACGTCATCGGTTATGAGGAAGAGGCTGGCGTCGTCCGGGGAGATGAGACCGCGGCCGGCCACCTCGTCCCGAACGAAGCGCTCCCACGCTTGCCAGTAACTGCCCCCTGGGACTTCCAGCAGGACTACCGGTGCAGGCTGGGCCTTGCCGGTTTGGAGCAGGGTCAGGAGCTCGAAAGACTCGTCCAGCGTCCCAAAGCCACCCGGGAGCACGGCGTAGCCATCCGACTCCTTTACGAGCAGAAGCTTGCGGGTAAAGAAGTACTTCATCGAGACCAGCTTGGGGTCCGACACGATGAACTGGTTTGGCTGCTGCTCGAAGGGTAGACGGATGTTGATCCCGAAGCTGTGGCCGGGCCCGGCACCCTCGAGCCCCGCAGCCATGATCCCGGGGCCGGCACCCGTCACAGTCGACCAGCGGAGCGAGGCGAGCCGTGAGGCCAGGTCGCGCGCTTGTGCGTAAAGGGGGTCGCTCGGCAGGGTCCGGGCCGAGCCGAACATCGTTATCTTTCGGGTGCTCCGGTAGGGCGCGAAGACTTCGAACCCTTCTCTCATCTCGCGCAAGGCAGCATTTGCGATCTTGAGGTCGAGCCGGTCCGGGTGCCCCTGGGCCAAGCGGACGACGTTGAGCAGCATGTCTTGGAGCTGGTCGCGGTTGGCCGTCACCCCGAGCGTGTCGAGCAGCTCCTGGATTTGGTGGTCGACCTCGGGGACCCCGCTCGCGCGGCCCGGGTCGGCGGCATTGCCTTTAGTCACCGGTCAGAGCGAGCGCGGCGCTGCTTGTCGGTCGACGAGCCACAGCACTCGCCCGGCTCGCACCCGTGCCGCCGGCAGGTCTTGACCTGCATAGACCGCTTCCATGGCTTCCCGCTTCGCCGGACCGGCGACGGTGAAAATTACCAGCCGGGCGCGGGCGATCCCGGCGTAAGTCAAGGTCATGCGGCGGTGCTTGTTGCGGCCGTTGGGGTCCTCGCTGAAGGCGACGAGCTGGCCCGGGTCGGCGTCCAGCGCGACAGAACCGGGGAAAAGGCTCGCAGTGTGCCCATCGGGCCCCATCCCGAGGTGAACCACGTCGAGTTGGCCCACCTCGCCCAGGCGCAGTTGGTAAGCATCGATGCCTTCCTCACAGCGCATCGGGTAGACGGCGTTGGCAGCGCCGATCTGTTCGAGCAGCGCCTGGCGAGCGAGGAGCTCGTTCGAGTCCGGGTGGTCGGGGGGCACGCAAGACTCGTCACCCCAGAAGAAATTGACGGCCATCCAATCGATCGCCTTGGTGCCCTCGGCCGCGAGACGCTGATAGCACGTGCGCGCGGTCTCACCCCCCGAAAGGGCAATGTCGAACTCTTCGCCTGGGCGGTTGGTGAAGGCCGAGACCACCTCTCGGGCAAAGGCACCCGGTAGGTCGTCGACCACTACCAGCTCTCCGTTCACGGCGTCGACCCTAGTGCCCGGCGGGGCGCTCGCAGGGGCGCCAAAGTGAGGGCGGTCAAGACCTCGGCCTCCTCGGGAGGCAGTATTGGCGGCCAGGCTTAGAGGCCAGCCTCAGGAGGCCAGCGTGGCGGCGGCGGCGAGCGCGCGTTCCCAGACCCGGTCGGCTCGCAAGTTGGAGATCGCCGCCCCGAGAGCCGACGTCAGTGAATCGTCAGGGAGCGGCAGCGCTTGGCTGTGCGAGGGGCCGCCTTCAACGTTGGCCGTTGCCCAGACCGCCCGCGTCCGGTCGTCTCGGTGGACATGGAAAGTACCGTGCTGGTCAGCGACGTCGGCTTCCAACGTGATGTCGACGTGCTTTGCATCCTGAAGGACTAGCTCTCGAGCGCGCAGGTCTAGCTGGGCCATGAGCCAGCCCCCCAGCATGTGGCGCGGGCCTGGTTTGCCCGTGACCGTCGCCTGGTTGATACCCCCGAGGAAGGCCCGGTTGTGCTCAGGTACAAAGAGGCCGGCAAGCAGTTCGCGCCATGGCTGGAGACGTACCCAGGAAAGGTCGACTACAGGGCGGTGGTTCGAGAGCTCGAGGAGAGTGCGGTAGGCGTGCCCGATCACGGCGGCGGCGGGGCCGACGTCCCGAGTGTCCACCAAGAGAGCCGAGGCAATCCCCAGCAATGGGTCCGTAGGGCTCGGCAGCTCCCAGGGGAACCACATCAGCGCCGGCAGGTCGGCGAGCACGAACGGGCTCACGATGGAGGCAAGGTGAGAGGCAGCTTGCCCGCCCACGCGGAGGCGGATCTCCTCGAAGAAAACAGGGTGCTCCGCCCCTTCAGGTGGCTGCGCGCGCCAAAGGCAAGCGCTGGCATCTATCGTTGGGGTGCTGTCAGGGTCGGGCTGCAGGAGGACAACCCGGCAGGGGTGATGCGCGCCAAGCGACCTGACCGAAGCGACGAAGTCCTCGAGGTCGTCCTCGCCGCTCGAAACCATGACAAGGGTCATCACCGCGGTCCGGGTACCGGCTTCCCGTCCCGACGCTTCCTTGCGCAGCTCGGGGAGGGCGGCTATCACTTGGTCGATGCTCGTATTGGCCTTTTGCCAAGAATGGACGGCCTGAGGGCCGTAACCAGCGGTGTCGGCACCCGTGGCACCCCCCGCCCGTCCCGCGCTGTTCGCCTTGCCGTCTGTGCCCTCTGCACCGCCCTCTGCGCCGTCATGACCCGCTGGGTTGGCCGGCTCGGGCGAGGGAGTTACGGCGTCCGCCATTTGCGCCCGTCGCGCTCGATGAGGGTTTCGGCGGGGCGGGGCCCCCAGGAACCAGCGGCATAACCGGCGAGGGGAGCATCGCCCTTGGCCCACGCATCGAGCAACGGCTGGACGATGCCCCATGCCGTGTCGACTTCGTCGCTCCGGATGAACAGGGTGGGGTCACCAACCATCGCGTCGAGCAGTAGCCGCTCGTACGCGTCGGGAGGCTCCTCCAGGAAAGCAGCACCGTAAGAGAAATCCATCAACACGTCCCGCACCATGAAAGCTTGCCCCGGCACTTTGGCGCCAAAGCGCAGCGTCACGCCTTCGTCGGGCTGGATCCTCATCACGAGGGCATTGGGGTGGAGCCCGAGCGCCGCCTCTTTCGGGAACGCAAGGTGGGGCACCTCCTTGAACTGGAGCGCAACTTCGGTAACCCGCTTGGGGAGGCGCTTCCCGGTGCGCACGTAGATCGGCACCCCCGCCCAGCGCCAGTTGTCGACCGCCAGCTTGAGCGCGACAAACGTTTCGGTCTGGCTTTGCGGGCTGACGCCGTCTTCCTGGCGGTAGCCAGGGACGGAGTTGCCTTCGACCCAACCGCTGTCGTACTGCGCTCGCACTGCAACATTGGGAATTTCACCAGCGTTGGGGATGACAACTGAACGAAGGGCTTTTACCTTTTCGCCCCGGAGGCCTTCTGCGTCCGTCGAGCTCGGCGGCTCCATCAATGTGAGGGAAAGGACCTGCATGACATGGTTCTGGACGATGTCCCTGAGCGCGCCTGCGGTTTCGTAGAAACTGCCTCGCTTTTCGACTCCGACCGTCTCGGCGACGGTTACCTGCACGTGGTCGATGTAATTACGTGTCCAGAGAGGCTCGAATATCGCGTTGGCAAAACGGAGAGCGAGCACATTTTGCACGGTCTCTTTGCCGAGGTAGTGGTCGATGCGATATATCTGTTCTTCCTCGAAGACTTCGTGCAGAGTCGTGTCGAGCTCGCGCGCCGTCGAGCGGTCGCGGCCAAAAGGCTTCTCGATCACGAGCCGAGCCGAGCCGCCCGTTTCGGGTTGGTTGAGGCCGACTTTTCCGAGGGCTTTGGCGACTTCGCCGAACATCTCAGGGATCGTCGCGAGGTAATAGGTGCGGTTCCCACCGGTACCGAGCGCTTCGTCGATGTCTTTCAGCCTGTCCTGAAGTGCGCTGAAGGTGTCGGGGTGGGCGTACTCGCCGGCAATGTAGACGCTGTTTTTGACTATCTCACCCCAGCCAGGCCCGGCGTCGGGTACCGCGTCGGACATCAGGTCCCGGAAGCCGTCGTCTGACATCTCGGTCCGGGCGACGCCGATGACAGCGAAGGCGGCTGGGAGCAAACGCCGCCTCGATAGCCGCTCCAAAGCCGGCAGGAGCTTTCGATGAGTCAGGTCTCCTGAGGCGCCGAAGACGACGAGTACTCCCGGCGGGGCCCGCCTCACGGTTTCCAAGCCCTCTGCCAGTGTGTTGACTGGCGGTGCCGTCGTGGCGCCGGCGCTCACGACCCTGCTCTCGCTTGGTGTTCGTTGGCCTTGTCTTCGAGAGCCTGAAGGAGCTCGTCGTAGCTCTTCGAGAACGCGGCGACCCCTTCCTCCTCGAGCTGGCGTGACACCTCGCCCATGTCGATGCCTGCCTCCCCAAGGGCATCGAGGCTGGCTGTCGCCTTGCCTAAGTCATGGTCGACGGTCCGAGCGACCGTCCCATGGTCTTGGAACGCGGCGACGGTAGCGTCAGGCATCGTGTTGACCGTGTGGGGCCCGATCAGGTTGTCCACATAAAGCAGGTCGGGGTAGGCGGGGTTCTTCGTAGAGGTGGAAGCCCAAAGCGGGCGCTGGACGTGAGCCCCTTTTGCGGTCAATGCCTCCCAGCGCGAGCCACTGAAATGCTCTTGGAACAACTTATAAGCCAACTTTGCCTGTGCTACAGCCGCCTTGCCGCGGAGCTCGGCGACCTCGCCAGAGCCGCCGAGGTCGCGCTCGAGGCGCCTGTCAACCTCTGTGTCGACGCGGCTCACAAAGAACGATGCCACGCTGTGCACTCGAGCGAGGTCCCCACCCGCCTTGTCGAAAGCCTCGAGCCCAGAAATGTAAGCCTCGATCACTTCTTCATAACGCTTAAGGCTAAAGATGAGGGTGACGTTTATGTTGCGACCTTCGCTTATCATCTGGCGTATTGCCGGGACGCCCGCTTCGGTCGCCGGGATCTTGACCATCAGGTTGGGCATGGCAATCTTTTGGTGAAAATTGCGAGCCTCGCTGATCGTGGCCTCGGTGTCGTAAGCCAGCCGGGGAGAGACCTCCAACGAAACAAAACCATCGGAGGCACCGCTTTGTTCGTAGAGAGGGTGGAATATCCCGAGAGCGGCTGTCACGTCGGCGGTGGCCATTTCCCAAAAGGCTTGTTCCACCGAGCCGCCTTCGATCAGGCGGCCGAAGTCCGCGTCATAGACGTCGGTGCCTGTCATCGCTTTTTGGAAGATGGTCGGGTTGGAGGTAACGCCGCGGATGCCGTCGTCGACCATGTTGGCCAGGCGCCCGTTGCGGATCGCGTCGCGAGAGAGGTTATCGATCCAAGGGCTTTGGCCGCCCTCGGAGTAGAGCTGGTGAAGCCGCGTCACTTCTTGCCTCCTGTTGTTTGGAGAAGGGCCCGGGCTTTGTCGGCCACATTTTCGGCGGTGAAGCCGAAGTGGGCCAGGACCTCGGCGCCAGGCCCGGAAGCGCCGAAACGGTCCTGTGTCACCGTTGCGTCTGCCCAACGCGACCACCCGAAGCTGGCCGCCGCTTCGACCGCCAGCACAGGGATGCCTCGCCCGAGCACCTCCTGCTGGTACTGCTTGCCCTGCTGCTCAAAAAGTTCCCAACTCGGTAGCGAAACAACGCGTGCCTTCACGCCTTGCGCGGCGAGCGCCTCTGCGGCCCCTACGCACACGGCGACTTCGGCTCCTGTGCCCACAAGGACTATGTCAGGTCCGCCCTCTGCTTCCTTCAGCACGTAGGCGCCCTTGTGGAGGAGCTCGGCCCGCTCCGCCGTGCCTTCGAGCACCGGCACAGCTTGGCGCGAGAGGATGAGCGCCGTCGGGCCGTCATGGAGGATTGCCGCGCGCAGCGCCTGGGCGGTCTCGTTCGCATCGGCCGGCCGCACCACCAAAAGGTTGGGCATCGCACGCATGGCGGCGAGCTGTTCGACCGGTTGGTGAGTCGGCCCGTCTTCGCCGAGGCCGATCGAGTCGTGCGTCCAAGAGAATATGACCTTGGACTGGGAGAGCGCGGAGAGCCGGACCGATCCGCGCATGTAATCGCTGAAGACAAAGAACGTCCCGCCGATAGGCAAAAGCCCGCCGTGCCGCGCCATGCCCACCATGGCGCCGCCCATGCCGTGCTCCCGCACGCCGAAGGCGAGGAGGCGGCCCTCGGGGTGCTCTTTGGACTGGAGGGGCTCGCCGTCGAGCATCGTGCCTGTGTTGCCCGTGAGGTCGGCGCCACCGGAGACAAGGCCCGGCACGTCAGGGGCTACGGCATTGATGGCTGACTTGACGGCAGCCCGGGTCGCGAGCTTTTCACCTGCCTGCCAGGTGGGGAGCTTGGCTTCAAACCCAGGCAGGCCCTCTCCGCGCCATTGGGCGTCCCACCGTTTGCGCCCCTCACTTCCAGGGGGGAGCTTGTCCTCTAGTCGCTTACCCCAAGCCTCTCGCTCGGGATGCCCTCGCGCTCCGGCCTTGCGGTAAAACTCGACCACTTCGTCAGGTACGTAGAAGGTCTGGTCGGGTGGCAGGCCGAGGATCTCCTTGGTCACACGGATCTCCTCTTCGGGGAAGGGGTCGCCATGAGCCTTGGGGCTATCGGTCATCTTGGGCGACGGCCACCCGATATGCGACCGAAGCTGCAGGAAGCTCGGCCGGTCTTCCACCGCCATTGCCCGCCGGAGCGCCCCTTCTAGCGCCTCGGTGTCGTTCGCGATCTCCCCGAGGTCCTCGGTGTGCCACCCATAAGCCTGGAAGCGCTTTACCGCGTCGTCGTTGAGCGCGATCTCCGTCGGCCCGTCGATCGTGATGTGGTTGTCGTCGTAAATGTAGATGAGCCGCCCGAGGCCGAGGTGCCCGGCGAGCGAGGCGGCTTCGTGGCTTATGCCCTCCATGAGGTCGCCGTCGCTGCAGATGACAAACGTGTGATGGTCCACGAGCTCAGGGCCGTACCAAGTCCTCAGCATGCGCTCGGCGATGCCGAAGCCGACCGAGTTCGCAAATCCTTGGCCAAGAGGCCCCGTAGTGACCTCGACCCCTTTTAGTTCGCGGGACTCGGGGTGCCCGGGGGTCCGCGACCCCAGCTGGCGGAACTGTTTGAGGTCCTCGAGGGTGAGGTCGTAACCGGAAAGGAAAAGCATCGAGTAGAGCAGGATGGACGCGTGGCCGGCCGAGAGGACGAAGCGGTCCCGGTCCGGCCAGTCGGGGTCGGCGGCGTCGTAGCGCATGACCCTGGTCCATAGGACGTGAGCAAGCGGGGCAAGGGCCATCGCTGTGCCCGGGTGGCCCGAATTGGCCTTGCGTGGCGCGTCCATCGCGAGGCCGCGCACCACGTTGATGCCGAGCTGCTCGAGGGGCGCGAGCACCTTGGACGTGGTGCCTGCACCAGGTGCCGCTAGGTCGCGACCGTGCCCATCGCCCGGGAGATTGGTAGTGGTGCGAGCGGAGGTCTCGGTCATGAGCGCCAACCTACACGCTCTGCCGGATATGGCTAAGGGCTCGCCGAGATGGGGTTGCCCGCGCCCGGCTCAGCCGCTCAGTAATACAACCTTGCTCAGATGGGCCCTACGCGAGCGGAGGGAGCAGCGTGAGCGGTACGACTGTGGCATGGCCGTCCGGCACGAGCTTGCAGTGTGCTTCGAGCGTCCCAAGCTGCTTGTACTCGAGCTCGCCCCGGACGAGCCGATATGTGAACTTGCCGGGTTCGACATTGAAGGGCGAGACATTGCGGGCCACTTGCTCGCCGGATTCGTCTTTGAAAATCACTTCGAGGACCCCGTTGGGGGGGTCGTCGCGGCGCGAGCGAATGAGCACGATCAGGTGGGGTGTGATGGTCACGGGTGGGGCCGAGGGGGCCGGCAGCGAGAACATCGCCCCATGGATGTCGACACGAGTCGACGGCCCGGGCACCGGCCGCAGCTCGAAGTTCTCGATAAAAAGTGCCGAAACTATGTCCATCGCGCGCCCCGAGCGAGCCCCGAGAGGCCTGCGCTAAACGAGCTCCGGTTCGCGTTCGTCGGCCCCAACGGGTTGTGCTTGTGCCGTGGCACTTTTTAGCTCATGGTCCAAGCCGTGCTGCGCGAGCGCAGTTAAATGGACGGCGTCGTGGCGGACCTCGAGCCAGCCGAGCTTTCTCAGCAATAGGACCACCCACCAGCCATGGTCAAGCTGGCGGGGCGCGAGCGAGAACTTCGCCGAAGTAGGGGCGGCGTGGTGGTTGGAGTGCAGGCCTTCACCCCAAGTAAGGACGGCGAGCCACTGGTTGTTGGTAGCGATGCCGAGGTAAGGGCGCCTGCCCCACTTGTGGCCGACAGCGTTCACAGCGGCGTTGAGCAACAAGTAGACGACGACGTGGACGGCGGCCGCCACGAGGGCCATCTGCCAGCCAAGGAGCGCCCAAAAGATGCAATAACCGAGCACGAGACCAACAAAACCGTGGTCGAAGATGACCCGGTCCCAGCGGTCGGTCTTGATGTCCTTGCTGTACTTACGGAGGGTTTCGGGGTCGTGGGCGGCCTTTTTGTAGAGCCCGATGTTCCACAGCTGCACCCGCCAGTAGCCCTCGAGGACAGGGGAGTGGGGGTCGCCGAGCACGTCGGTGTACGCGTGGTGGCGCCTATGGACCGCGGCCCACTCGCGAGGCCGGATACCCGTTGAAAGCCACAAGAGGGCCCTGCAGGCAAACGCAAGGCCTGGCCGCATTGTCACCCCACGGTGAGCGAGGGTGCGGTGGAGGTAGAGGGTTGTGAGAAGAAGGCCGAGCTGGCAGGAAACCAGGCCCGCGATTACAGCGACCAGGACATGAGGCACGCCGGCAACGCTACTCTAGATGGGTCTACCTTGCGACCTAAGCCCGCCCTAGGGCCACGTCAGGCAACCTTCGCGGCCATTGTCCCGAAGGCCGCTAGTCTCCAAAGCCCTGGGACTTTTGCGCTCGCCACTCCGATGCTTCGCCACACTTGCCCCACTGCTGGGGCTTGGTTTGTCGCTGATCGCTACTACAGCCATGAGCCATCTGCCGGGTGTGCCCAAGGGCGGGCGGCCCACGTCGGGAGCGTCCTCGGGCGCGGTCTTGGTTGCGGCTAGGAGGCACCCGGCCCCGCCCCTCGCTGGCGGGGGGGAGCTGATGACAACGCCGCTGCTTTCGCCCGCCCGCGTGCCTATGGCCCTCCAAAGTCTTTGGGCACAGCGCCGTTTGGGCGCGCTGCTCGACCAAGCCACCTCAGCGGCTGCTCTCGGCAAGACAGCTGCGACGTCCAGTTGCGCGGTAGTGGCACAGGATGGGCGGGTGATCTTCTCGGACGGGGCTGGGAGGGCGGTGGCGCCCGCGTCAAACATGAAGCTCGTCACCGCCTGGGTGTTGCTCAACAAGCTGGGCCCCGGCTACCGCTTCACGACAAAGGTGGTGGCAACGTCGCGCCCCCAAGACGGGGTGCTTCGTGGCAACCTCTACTTCGTCGGGGGTGGCGACCCGCTCCTTCGTCTCCCGAGCTATGTTGCCAGCCTTGAAGACGCCGGGACCGTGTTCACCAATGTCACCCAGTTGCCTGGCCTCATCAAGGCGGCCGGGGTGGAGCGAGTAGCGGGCTCGGTCGTAGGTGACGACCTGCGCTATGACTCGCTGCGGACGATCCCGTCTTGGCCCCCGTCCTATGAAGCAGAGGGCGATGTCGGGCCCTTGTCGGCGCTCGGCATCGACGACGGGAACGCGACCGCTCAGCCTCTCGTGCCCGCCGGTGCGCCTCCGGCGCTGGAATCGGCGGGTGTCCTCACCCAGTTGCTGGACGAGGCGGGGGTAACAGTTGGCGGTGCTCCCTTGCTCGGCGCTGCCCCCTCCGGCGCCTACGTCGTCGCGAGCCTGGTCTCCCCCCCGCTCAGCCAGGTCTTGAAGGAGGTGTTCTGGGAGAGCGACAACACGGCGATGGAGCTCATGACCAAAGAGCTCGGGCTGAAGGAGTACGGCTCCGGGTCGACGGCCGCGGGGGCCCGGGCTGTCCGGGCCGACCTCGCTGAGCACGGCTTCCCGCTCACGAAGTTCGTGAACGTGGACGGCAGCGGGCTGTCCCACCACGACCGCGTGACATGCGCTCTCTTGCTCAGCGTGCTCGAGCGGAGCGGCCCGCAGAGCGTCCTCACGCAGGACCTGCCCGTGGCGGGGGAGTCGGGCACGCTCAGCGAGGAGATGAAAGGGACCATCGCTGAGGGCCGGGTGGAAGCCAAGACGGGCACGTTGGACGGTGTAAAGGCACTTTCTGGCTGGGTGATGCCCGTGCCCGGGGAAGCGCCGGGGGACCCGTACCTCTCAGCGCCGGTGGTGTTTTCTCTTGTCCTCAACGGGCTGCCAAGCTCGGATGCCGACCCGGCTGCGTTGACGGACCGCTTTGCGGTGGACGTTGCCGAGTACCCGCAGGCGCCCGCACTGGCGCTGTTCGAGCCGAGCTGATTAGTTCCGGCGCTGGAGCGCCTGGGTTACCTCCCGTGCGTGTGCAGTCCCCCAACGAGACCGGTTAGCTTCTAGAGGATGCCTGGCCCGCAAGCGCAGAACGGCCCCCCTCGCAGTGCCACCCGCCGCAGTGGCGGCGGCGCCAAGGACCGCGTCGAAGAGGTCCTCCAGCTCATCATCGCTTACGCCAAGCAGGAGACGCTCGAACCCGTAACTCGGCAGGCCAAAGCCCTGGGAAGAGGCCTCATCGGCGCCGTCCTGCTCTCGCTCGGCACGGTCTTCCTAGGGATCGGTTTCCTGCGGGCGCTCCAGGCCGAGTTCGGCAGCGCGGGGGGTTCGCTCCCCCAGGTCACCGTGTCGGTCTCACCCTCAGTGGGGGGGGGCTCGACGAGCAGTGGCGGCTTGGTAAGTGTCAATAGCGCAGCGTCAATGCTCCCCTATGGCGTCGGTCACCATCTCTCTGGAGACTGGTCCTGGGTGCCTTATATGGGGGGCGCCCTGTTTGCCGTGCTCGTCGCCGTCTTCTGCGTTACACGCATCCTGCGCGGCGGTGAGGACCGGTGAGCCCTCGCCTCGGTGGTACGAAGGGACGGCGGGGCGGCAAGAGGCCCGGCCCACAGGGGAGCGGACCTGGTGGCCGGATCACTCCGGAGGACATCAAGAGCGGGATCGAGGAGCTCGCCGGCGGCGTGGAGAGCCAGGTCCAGGCGAAAGTCCCATTGCTCAGGTACGTAGCGGTTGGGGGCGCCGTGGTCGTGGTTCTCGCCGCTTTTTGGCTCGGGCGGCGGAGCGGGACGCGTCGGTCGACCGTGGTCGAGATCCGGCGCGGTTGACGGCGGCGTGAAGAGCCTTCTCGACTACCTCGTCCGCAGGGGCTGGCGCCGTGGGCTAATGGGCGGCGAGAACCTCTGGCTCGCTCTTGGTGGGGCGGCCCTCGCCCTGCGTTACACGCTCAGGCTGCTCCGCAAGAAGGAGGAGCTCGTCTTCACAGAGAAGCTGGGCCTCGGGGAAACGATCATCATCACGCACCGCCCGCCAAAAGGGCACAATGGGCGGCGTGAAGGTCCTGCTTCGCA
>Ga0335074_10009500_pt1 | contig 13582 bp, 14 predicted proteins | sample Lox_Sample_23_FD_206715 | JGI IMG/M metagenome (GOLD analysis project Ga0335074, IMG submission 206715) | Soil microbial communities from Loxahatchee National Wildlife Refuge, Florida, United States - Lox_Sample_2.3 | ecosystem: Environmental > Terrestrial > Soil > Wetlands | place: USA...
GAGGCTGCGGTCGTTGTTGGTGCGAACTTCGGCATCGCTGCCAAGGAATCCGATGAGGGTGACTTTGTTCTGGTACATGGTGGTGATCTCCGTTTCGTTGAATTTCCCGTATCCTGCTCGGGTCACCCTTGGCGAACGCCAGCGAGTGGCCCCTGCTCCCAAGGCCGAAGCTCTGCATTTACGGAGGGTCCGTCGCAGACGGAAACCGTAACCCGGAGGGCGGCGCAGCCGAAGCAGAAGAGCGAGCCTGCCGCAGGGCGCAGGACAGGCCCGAAGCGTGACCCCGAGCAGAGGACGGGATACGAGGCGGAAGGCACGCACATGCGCCAAAGGCACCGGCAAGATTCCGGCGATGCCAGCTCGTCACAACCGCAGCCTCGAACGAAGCGGCAACTGGCCTGCAAGAAGCCGGCACCGAGCCTGCGCACCACAGCGTCAGGCTGGGCGAGAGTGCCATGCCAGGCGCATTCGGAGACGAGTTGGGTTGTGCAGCCGTAAAGGCAGCAGGACCGGACATCGAAGTGACCTCGGAATCGGGTTGGGGGATTTAGCTCGAAGGCCGGCGCTCAGGCGTCGGAAGCACGATAGACCTCCTGCGTCTGGAAGGATTGCTCCTCATGGCTGTAGCCGGAGACGGTGATCAGCTCGCGTACCCGGCGCCGGCCCGTATGATCGCGCTCGCAATAGAGAACGAAGTCGATGGCCTCGGCCGTCTCAGAACGTATGAACGCGTGATTGAGGTTCGGCCTGGCACTCAGCGCCAGATCCGACAGCCGGTTCAGGGCGTCCCACGCAGACTTTGCGTGGATAGTCGAAAGGGTTCCGCCGTGGCCGGTATTCATGGCCTGCAGCAGGTCATAGCCGCATCCATCGCGGATCTCGCCCATGATGATGCGGTCGGGACGGTGGCGCAGCGCGGCGGCCACAAGCTGACTGGCCGTGACGGCCACCTGGCCCGGAATAGCCTCGACTGCTTCCCAGCGAACGGCATTCGGATGGGCAATCTTCAGCTCGGCGGGCTGCTCGATCACAATCAGCCGTTCATGGAGAGGAATGTGGTCGAGTAACGCCTTCATCAACGTTGTTTTGCCCGAGCCGGTTCCGCCGCTGATCAGTCCGTTCTTTCGTTCACCAATGAGGCGGACCACCGTGTCCCGAATCAGCTCCGGCAAGCTGCCCGACGCGATTAGTTCATTGGACGTAAACCACCGATTGAATTTTCGGACGGTGAAGGTCGGGCCGCTGAGCGACGACGGGGCGCCGACGACGGCGACTCTGGAGCCGTCGGGCAAGCGCGTATTCAACACGGGATTCTGGCTGCTGAGATCCTGCCCGAGGATGCGGGCAACGCGCTCAATGGCAGCCTGCAGGCGTTCATTCGTATACGGCGCCGCCAGTGTGATTTTCTCGATGCTCCCGCCCCGGTCCGCGAACACACCGCTCGTGCCATTGATCATCAGGTCGGAGATCGACGGATCGAGCAGGAGCGCCCGCAACTCTTCGGGAAAGAACGGAAGAATCAGCTCGAAACTCACTGCGTGCCCCCTCCTGCCGGCGTCGTACCTGCGCCCGGCACCAGCGGATCCACTGAGACCTCGTTCTGATAAAATTGGGTGATCGTGAGGCCGAGCGGATTGATGGTCTCAAACTGTGGGAAAATCCTTGCCTGTTCGCTGACCTGTGCCGGGTTCAGATAGTAGGTGACACTGAGCATCCAGTGTTCCGTTCTGGGCTGGCGTGAGTGGTCCGGCGAATAGATCCTGTCGATGGCCACCAGCGCCGTTCCACGGGCGATGTTCGCCCCCTGAATCTTTTCGACGGACATTGAGGTGATCGTCACGTCACGCACTTCGACATCGCTCTGCTCGATCTGTCCGGCGATCACCTGCGAGACCAAGTGATCGCGGTTGTCTTCGGCCATCAGCTGTGTGGCCAGCGATTGCGACAAGAAGTAATAGTTCAGAGGGTATTTGGTCGCGATGGTGTCGCGGTTGATGGTGTACCGGTAGTTGGCCCAGTCGGTGAGATAGGTGCGCACCTCCCCCTCGCGGGGCGTGTAGTCGAGATCGCTATACTGGATGGCCTGGGCGCGGCCCATCTCGTCGATACGGATATAGCGGTTGACAACAGGCCGGTGGGCCAGTGAAAAGTTGAGCCACATAGACCCGCACAGCAGAACCGTTCCACACCCGATGAGGAGCCGATATGCCTTGCGCTCGGCGTAGTGCGAGGCATAGACCTCGTTGCCGATCTGATCGGCGAGCAGGGCCTGCTCGGGAGTCAGCGGCTGCTCAATGGGCGCTGTGTGCGTGGACATGGGGAGATTGACTCCTTTCAGTTACTGCACGAAACACGACGGTGGCGTATATCAAGCCCGCGACCGCGACGCCAATTCCGAAAATGATCAGGAGTGGCCTCATCAGCCGTCTGCCAGTGCGAGTGCTCGATACCGTACTGCCGAAGAAAAATGCCAGTAAGAAGTTCCACATAGTTACGCGCCTCCTCCGGACTTCATTAGAAACAGGCCGGCCGCACTTCCAGCAGCGCCAGCAGCGGCAGATGTGAGTCCAGCGGCCCCGCCGAAGATCGCCTGCGTCATGCTCGGAATAAAGAGCATGTTGATGATGAAGGCGATAAAGACCATGATGCAGGGAATGAGGTTCGCAAGCCACATCTCAATCGAGTAATTTCCGTTGAAAGTCTGCTGCAGAAAAGCGTTCATAAAGCCGGCCCACACGAAGATGAAAGCCGCCGCGACAGCGCGAATCATAGCGAAGCTGATGAGAACGTCCAGGAATTGGAAAAACTTCGCACGAAACGTGTGCGTCATCAGGAGTGGAATGAACACCGGGCCAAAGAGCGCCGTCACGCCGTAGAGAATAAAGGCGCTGCAATTGATCACGAAAAGGATCGCGGATGCGATGCCCAGAAGGGCCTGAACGACGAAATAGCAGAGGATCTGCACAGGCGCCATGAGCGAGGGCATCGCCGTGTTGTCGCCGGCAGTCTTGAGCAATTGCAGCAACTGATTGAGGGAATTCTGGTCGAAGGCCGCGACCATCGCCTGGGCGATGTAGCTGAAGAAGTGGTTGATCCCGAAGCTGGCGCCGGGCAATGGGTTGACCCAGTAGTTTTCGAGCAGACAGCACACGATAAGGAGCAGCAGGAAGTTCACCAGATCGCCTGCCTGCACTGGATGGGCATGGAGGCGCAGCGTCATCCCGGACGTATTCCAGTTGATGACCATGCTGATGAGCGTGAAGAGCGCGATCGAACTGAGTTCGATCAGCCCAAACTGGGTCAGCGCTCCGCCATTCTGCGTGGTGAGGTTGGTCAGGTTGTTGGTGAACTGGTACAGCCAGTCGACGCCGGAACTCGCGCTCGGTAATGCCTGTGCCAGCAATGTGGGAGAAACCATATCGGAGCCTCGATCCCGTCATGGGATGTACTTTTGCCAGATCTTGCCCTCATTGGCTGCGGCTGAGCTGTGCTTCCTCTTGTCTTTTTCCACCTGCTGCCGGAGCAGTTTGTATTCCCTTTGTTCGCGCAACTCCGCTGCCTTCGCCGCCTCGTGCCGGCGCCAGGCCGCTGTGCTGGCCATCGCCAGGAGCACGGCGAGAATGGCCAGCAGGATCTTCGTGTTGAGTGCCTTCAGCATCCCGACTCCTGTTTACGGCAGATAGCTGTCCCAGGTGCTGCCTTCGTTCGCTGCGCTGGTGTCGTCCGCCGTGCGTTGCTCCGCGACGTACGAGGCGGTATTCAGGTCGAGAGCCGCGGCATTGCGCTGCTCCATGTTTGACACAGCCATTTCCGACGCAAGGCAAGCCTGCAGCACGCCCTGCGACTGCATTTCGGACATCTTCTGGGCCTCGGAGGCATTCAGCAGATTCAACTGCTCGACTTCACTGTTGGTGGCCGTGCTGCCGTCAAGCTGCTCGGCAGCAAGGCTGCTGTTAGCCGTTGCGTTCCCCGTCCTTGAGGCCCGGTACTGGCCGACGGCCGTAAAGCAGTCGGGCGAGACCGAATCGGAGGCTTCGATCATGGCAAGCTCCGAGAGTTGGGTGCTGCCCGGCGTCTGTCCCGCCAGATAGCTCGCGGTCGTGCCGTTGACCGGAACGGTAGCCGCCGTCCACGCGGTGGACGATGCTGTCGGCGAATTGGTGTTCAGGGCCGTGGTCATTCCGTTGGTTTCGCCAAACAGGTTGCGGACGTTGGCGTTCTTCATCGTGTTCAGCGCCGTCTGCCACTGCTGCTTGAAGGAGAAATGCTCGATGTTGTTCTTGAGCATGGTGTACTGCATTTCGAGCGTCGTAAGCTGGGAGACCAGGTTGGCGTAGCTCGTCGGGTCAAAGACGATGTCGCCGATGCCGAAAAGCGCGAAGCTCGGCGTAGCGGCGAGCAGAAGCACGATGCCGCCAACGATCCATTTACGATGACTTTTCATGACAAAGCCTCCTTCCGGGCACAGGGTTAAAGAGTTGGGTCCATGCGATGTTCGGCATAGGACGGAACGAGGATGTCGCGGCCGACGTAGATGCGGGCTCGGGAGCCTTCCCTGAGGGTGATCACGGGCAGACGATTGAGGAAATGGTTCAATACCTGCTCGCCTTCGACAGCAGATTCCTCGGAAATGCCGTTCTGAATCTCCGTGGAGGGCGAGAGAATGCTGCCGTTGTTGCCGATCTGGGCCAGGCCGCCAAGGCCGCCGATCATGGCGGCGGCGGCAAACGCCTGAAAGTATCCGTGGCTGACTTTGGTGGCGAGGCCAGTAGTCCCGATCTGATCGAGACCGATGTACTTGTCGAAGTCGATCGAGAACCCGTCCGGGCAGATGGCGCGATGGAAAGTGACGAACAGCTTGCGTTGCTGTGCGTTGCCGACGCTCTGTACAGTTCCAATCAGCCGAGTACCCTGGGGCATCAGAAGTTGCTGGTGATCGTGAGAGTAGTAATCGGTCGTCAGCATCACCAGAACGGGGCCGCTGAAGCCGCCGTCGATGTGGTTGGTGACCACTCCCTCCAGGATCGTGCCCTCGAAGATCCGGTAGAGACGGCCCTGATACTGATCGAAGGGGTAAGGCGCCATCGGATCGCTGCCTCCGGCGGACCTTGCCTGTTGTACGGAAGCAGCCTGTGCGCCAGACGTCTCTGGTTTGGTTTCCGTCGAAATTGTCACGGGCGATGGAGCCGCGGCGGCGCTGGGGTGCTCGAAGTCGATGGCCACGGTATCGCTGGCGATGGCCTCCTGATGTTGCTTCTCTTTCGCCAGCTCGCGCTGCGCGGCTTCTGCGTGCTCCTGGGACGCGTCTGAGGTGAAAACCGGCGCGTTGGGACTCTCGCCATAGATCGCGGCGCGCTGGGCCGCGGTCATCGGTGGCGCGCCGGCGCCTTCCGGTCCTGGAATCCCCTCCGCAGCCTCAAGCTGCTGCATGGCAGCCGTTACTTCCTGCTGGTGCTGATGCTCCTGCGCATCGCGCTCCGCCTGCAACTGCTGCTGCGTCTCGAAACTGTTTACCTCTTGCGCATTCGGCGCCGCTGGCCGGGCGACAGGGACGGAGCCGGCGGGCGCAGCTTTCTTACTACCCCGGAGCAGGCTCGAAAGGTTGGCAATCCCAATGAGCCCCATGATGACGACCAGCGCGAGGATCACAGGCATGGTCTTCCGCAGCGGCGGCTTCGCTTCCGGCTGTTCCGGAACAGTCGCGGGCGTGTGGTCGTTCGGCTCCGCCATGGCTAGTTCCTTTCATCCGTCCGATGGAACGCGACCTTCTGCTTGCCGATGGCGAGATACCCGCGGTCGAGTTCCTTGGGAACCGTGTAGAGGCCGTCGTTGAAATCAAAGTTGATGAGTGACGGCTTTCCGTCCTTCACTTCGTAGAGCGCGGGCGTTTCCTGAAACTGGCCGCGCAGGTAGGTGAATTTGTCGTCATGCCATATCTGGCGCAGACCGAGGGCGTCGCCCTTCGACCGGTTCCAGGTGAAATCGAAGCGCAGTGTGCCGGGATACCGGCTGCGGTACTCTTCCTCCTTCGTCTGCTCGGCGTTCAGCGTGGCCGCCTCGGCGGCCCTGGCTGCCGCGATCTGATGTTTCGCCTGATTCAGTTCGGAGGCAGGCACAAAAACCGGCAGCTCGATCAGCTTCTCCTTAGCGGCTTTGTCGCCCGGCTGGATGAACACCGTGGAATCGAAGTGGGGGTCCGAATCGCCCGAGACCTCCTGAAGCTCAAGGGTGTACTCATTGCCGTGATCCGAGATGATGTGAATGTCCGTCATGCTGTTTGCGACCGTCGGCTTGATGCTGATGAACCGGCTGGCGACATGACCGCCGTCAAAGACCCAGTCCACCGTGTCGCCGGCGAACACATTCGCAACCTTTTCCTCGGGCGGTAGCTCAATGAGCGTCGATTGCAGGAGAGCCGCGCGGACCATAGGAGGAGGAGCAGACGCTGATACCACTACCGTGCGCGGCGCACTCGGTACAAAGTGTTTGGGCGCCGGCTGCGCGCAGGTCACAGAACCGGCCGGGAGCATGAGTCCAATGGCGACGGCAATCGGAATGAGGGGTTTCACGGTCGGTCCTTTCTCGGTTACGCAATTTCGCCCTGGGCAAAACGTCGAATGCCCTCGGCGAGTCCGTATTGGGCGATGAGCTTCGACCGGCGCACCCGGTCTTTGGGCCTGGTGGAGAAGGTCGCGTAACTCCGGCGGTCGAGGTTGAGAATGACCACCTTCGTTAGCCCGTCGCGGCGGATGTACAGAGCCTCCCGGTCCCCGAGGCTTTCGAAGAGTGCGATCTGCTGCTCGTTCATTTTGAACAGCTCGGCGTAACGCTTTCGGTTGAATGTTGCGTCCTTCAGAAACAGGAAGGACGTGCAGGAGTTCACGATCGAATCCGCGTTCTCGCCCAGGTCTTCCGCGGACTGGCCGATCATGGTCACGCCCCCGAGATTCTTGCGCACGGTCTTGATCGAGGCCAGCGCCGCCTCCAGTAACTGCCGGTTCTTCATCGAAGAGAAAATCTCCTCGATCAAAATGTGCTTCGGGACGCCGAGATTGGCTGGATCACAGAGCACGTCGTTAATGCGTCGGAGCAGCCATACCATCAGCGGCTCGATCAGGTCGGCATATTGAGCGTTGTTCACGCCCTGGAAGTCGAAGCACTGGAGGCGGGACAGCGAAAGATTGTCCTCTGCGTTGTCGAAGATCGCGTTGTAGATGCCCCTGCCCACCCATTTCGAGAGGTAGCGGTCGAGCTTCCTGGGCAGGAACAAGTTGGAGAGGCGGCGGTTCTCCGGATCGAGCAGGTACATATCCCGAACGGCCTTGTGAATCACGTCGTCGTCTTCCGGCTCCAGCTCGGCGCCGCCATTGGTCAACAGCAGCCGGATGAAGCTGTACAGGAACTTGATGTTGCTTTCGGTCGGTTCCAGCGCGAAGGGATTCACGCGCGGGCCGTCTTTGCCAATGCGATCGACGCGACCGCCGTACAGTTCGACGACACTCTCATAGCTGGCGCCGATATCGAAGATGTAGCTGAAACCGCCGTACTTCTGTTCGAGCGCGATGATCTGGTTCCCGTGCACCGATTTCCCGGAGCCGGTTGGCCCGAGGATGAGCATGACCCGCACCCCGTCCACATACACGTCCTGAAAGAACGGCGTCCTCGTGCGCGTCTCGAAGATGTTGAGATATTCGGCGTCGAGGTCCTCCGAACGCAGATGACCGAGATGCGGCGCGAACACGGAAGACAGGCGTGCATGGTGCTCTTCCGAGAGCCACAGTGGAAAGACGTTGAACCTGCGATTGCCGGGGAACATCGCGTAGAACGCGGAGAGATTGCCAAGCGTCTCTTCGATCACCTGCGCCCGCGCCCCGACAAAGATCCGGTGGACGGCGGGTGTCACGGCGCGAAGCTGCTCCGCGCTGTCGGCGGCAAGCAGGAGGCGGAGCGAGTATTCGCCCTGCGCCTTCTTATCGAGCGAGCGGATCACCTCGCTCAGGTCATCGACGCTGCTGTTGGCGGCCCTCGCGCCTGCTCCGGTTTCAAGCGATGCGGTATCGCGTGCATTCAACACACGCGTCAGGATCCCGACTTTGAAAAACGAGATGAACTTTTCCTGCGCGTCGATCTCACTGCGCGCCGCGGCCGTGGACTTCGGCCGCCATGTGGAGCACAAAATGCTGTCGCAATCCAGTGTCAACAGGTCGGAAAACAGGCACGGCCGCGACGCTTCGGGCGGCATCTTGAGAGAAAACATCTGAACATGACGCTTGCCAACCTGAATATGGTCGCTGTGCCAGGCAATCGGACACTTGACGATCTGCCGGTCCACTCCCGTGTCGCTCCGAAGGTGGTCGGCCGCGGCCCATTCTTCAAGATTGAAAAGGTGGCTGAAAAACTGGAACGTCGCATCCCTGTCGAGGAGGCGCAAGCCGAATGTGCTGCCGAGGTGTCCCTCCAGAATGGTGGCCGTCTTCTGGAGTTCCGCAAGCATTCGAGATGTGTCGGCGGCATGCTCCTTTGGTCTCTGATCGAATGCTCTGACCTTTGGCGGCTCCAGCGCGAGGCACCAGTGCAGGTCGATCCGCCGAAAGCGTGCGGTCTTGTCCAGAAACGCCAGCCGGTCATCAGCGAAAACCTGGGTGACTGCGTTCGCGTATTTCCGCTGGCGCGGAAGGTTGAACCCGGACATCATGCGCGTGTACTGATACAGGCACGCGCCTTCCGGCATTCCACGCAATGCGCCTTCGATAGAACGCATCCGTGCGTCGAGCTCCTGGTCTGTTAATCCCTCTTCGTCGATGCCCGACAGTGCAACGAGGCATCCATAGCCGCCGCCCTTGAGGGCGAAAACATTCGGACCGATAAACCGCGCAATCGGCACGATGCTCGACGCGGCTCCGGCTCGCGCGAACCACGGCGTATGTTTGAGCTGTTCACTGTTTGCGCGGATCATAGTACGACCTCTGGTTGAGGCTCAAAGCCCAGAGCTGAAACATCTTTGGGTGTTTGCGGACCACAAGCCAGCACCCGGTTGCGAGCAGCGGGAAGGACAAAACCGCCAGCATGTGGAAGCCGGCGAGGAAAACCATTACGCAGATCATTACGATCGCCAGCCAGGTCGGCAGATTGAGGCCGAGCTTTTCGCGCGGCTGATTGAGCGCCTGGTTGATCGCTATGGGCTCTCCTCGCTTCGCGGTCTGCATGGTCAGCTCACACTCTGCCCGGTCAGAGAGCTGATCCAGCCCGCTCCCCATCCGAGAACGGCGGCGCCGAAGATGGCTCCGAAGAGCCCGATGACACCGCGTTGAATGTTGCCGCTCATGAAGTTGATGCCGGCGAATATGAGGCCGACCAGACAGATCACCGCGCCTGCGTATTCTGCGAACGTCTGGATGGTCTGCATCAGGGTCTGAGCACCGCTGAAGCTGATGGTTCCCTGGGCGTGGGCGACGGCGCTGCTGGCGCCCATGAACACGAGCGCACTAAGCGTCGGACTCATCACGTGCGCGGCCTCGAGAAGGTTTCGCTTGGAGAAGATTTGCGCCAATCGCTTGGCAAGGCGGTTGGTCTTATGGGGCATGACGGCACTGCGGGGGAACATCGGCACCTCCAGCGGCCTGTTTGAGGCCGCGATATGCCGCAAAAGTAGGCCTGAACTGAGCCTAATGTCTAATAACCTGTTCGACTGATCGCGATAACTTTTCGGCCATCAACGAACAGGGAGATACCGTTGGGGATCTCAATCTTGTCGGAGGCCACCTGCCTCAAAGCTGGGCGCGGCTTTGACCTGCTCCCCCATTTCGCACGATTTCAGGTATCGCCGAACGCCGTCAGATTCACTCAATTTACTGGACTTCGGCGTCTGTCTCCGGGGGTGTCTTCGGGAAGAGAATAGGCTGGCCGAGTCCGAGCGTGCCCAAATAAACGACTCGTTGTTGTGAGTCAAGCAGGGGAAACCGGAGGCCCGGACGCGTCAAATGATCTTTCACCCGCGTCGAGACAAGATATCCCGTCTTTTTGATTCTTACGAGTTCCTCTTGCTCATCTACTGCAGCAGCGAGCTCGGCGGCATCCTTTTGCGGGAACCACCATTCGATCAGCTTCTTGCCGATGATCTCACTCCACTCTCTCTCGTGCTCGACCTCATCCAGCATAGCCTTGTTTGCCCATAGGTACCGACCACCCAGATCTTTGATCACGGCAGAAATGGGCAGTCTTTCTAAAAATGCTGCCTGACGACCGCGTAGTAGCTTGTCGGGCATTGGGATCTCTGGAGTGCTGCTTTGCCTCGACGGCACCGGAAGGAGAACGCCCTGTCCTCGGAGCGCATTCTCAACTGACCCGTGAGGCAGGAGGAGGTCGCCTTTGTACTGTTTGCCGTTGGCGTCGAAGAGGGCGAACTGCCAAGATTCGAACAGGATTCTCTCTGGAGTCACTTCGGATTCTCTGACCGCCTTCAATTCAACTACGCGGAAGCCACGTAGCCGATCGGGAGGGTAGTCGAGGTCAGCGAAATTTTCATCTTCGTCGGCTTCGTTAAAGGTCGCAAGAAATGAAGGATTCTTCCAGGAGCACGTGCCGTCCAGTTCCCGAATCACAACTGGAGCAGGTACACATTCGAGGAATCGATCTGCCCACTCCATCAGAAAGTCGTGACCTTGGCTGTCTGGAACCGCCAAGATCATTCGAATCATGTCAAGATTCTCCTGAAGAGATCTCTCCAGCGACCTCAAAGTCATGCGCTCATTTCCTTGAGGAATTTCCGAGAAGCGATCCTGATCGGGACCGCTCAATTCCCTCTCAACGGCTGAACAAACGAGATCCTCTATCGTTCTTCCAAGCGCGCCAGCTTCCTTCTTGAGAGCGGAATGCAGTTGCCTAGGAAATCGTATCGTGGTTCGTACCCAGCTATCCTCAGCCATTAATTGCTCCCAGGACATTGTACGGCACACGACGAAACAGCCATGTGCAAAACGAGGAAAATCGTGCTGGCGTCCTAATTATATTAATATTCAGCAACAGTTTAGACAATACATCAGACGTTTTTATGAGCGAAATATTTTGCGTCTTGGAGACATTATTCAGTATGTCAGACATCCGTATGCGTGATTTTATTTAAATAACACAGTGAGATGCTTGACTTAAAGTGTCAATGTGCATTATCGTGGTGATGGCGATCGCTACAGCGAAACCGGGGGCTGCACCGGCCGGAGCTGGAACCTGACCGGGCCTCAAACCAGTGGCTCGTTTTTATGGCGGGGCGAGCCAACCAGCTTGCCCTGCTCAATGGCGTTTCTTTGGGTTTCAGTCCGACGGGAACAGCAACCCATTTGTCATGGCTTGTGGCACCGCGACTCAGCGCGTGCTCACTGAACCTCGATCCGCAACCGGAGAAGGAGATTCAGATGAAGGTTGGTGACATCCTATCGACCACGACAGCTAAACTTGGAAATGGCGCAAACAAACCGCAATCCTCTGCGCCACCAACCTTGTCCGTTCCCGATCTCACCTGTTCCGGGGAAATATCATCAACCCAGTTCCACCAAGACATTGAACTGGCTTTCGAAAGGGGATTTAGAAGAGGTTGGCGTTCAGCAATCGAGGCAGGTGGCGAAGTTGACTGGGACAATCTCAAGGTAGGGGGAACCGATTAAGGCACTTGATCGACACAGTCAGCCCTTTCCCCACCGTACTCTGCGAGCTCTTTTCACTGTCGGAAGGGCGTATGGTTGATTTCGATCCACTGCTCGACAAGTTCGAGGAACGCCCTTACATGGACCAGCAGTTCGTCGGCTTCGGTGCGGGTTGCAATCGTGGCGCCGGTATAGTCAATCTCATTCCGCTTGCGGCGGCAGGCATCGAAGTAGTCGGTCAAGGTGGTCGCTGACTTGCCAAGCGCCAGCTTTGCCCCCTCGAACGTGAGGCGGTGGTGTCCCGGTACGCTGGCGATGCGGTAGCCGGCACAGGCGATGGCCATTTTTGCCGTCTGCAAAGCCGCGTTGTAGGCGGTCGCAAAGCGGCGGTCTTCGGACAGTTCGGGAATCGCGGCGTCGGCGAGATCGCGCGCGATCAACCGCCGCAGCTCAATTATTTCCTGAGGACTCGTTCTGTGGTGATGGGCTTTATGTTCCTGCAGGAGTTTCTTCCAGCTCATTGAGCGCGCCTTTCAGGATGATGGTTTTCCCGTTCAGAACAGTCGAGGTGAAGTGGTCCTTCTCCGATCGCTTGCGGTGGAATTCTTCGGGGGAAAAGAGCGTGACGTTGATTTCGCGCCTGAAGCGGCCTTCGAGCTTCCGCAGCGTCGATACCAGATCAATCTGGCGGAGCTTTCCCACAACCATGAGATCCACATCGCTCGCGGAGTGCTCCCGCCCCCGAGCCATGGAGCCGTAGACGAGCGCCAGTTCGATGCGATCTCCGAAGTCCTTCAGGGTGTCGCGCAGCACGGGAATGATGCCCGCCGTCTTTTCAACCAAATCGCGCAACTCCGGGAAGATAGGGGAAGCGGCGTTTGCCCTGAAGTAGGTCCGTCGGCCGTCCTTGCGGCGCTGGAGCAAGCCCGCGCGCGCCAGCGACTCGAGCTCCCGCTGGAGGCTGGAGGGAGTCACTCCCAGATGCTCGGCCAGCTCGCTTAGGAACCACCAGCGGTCCGGATCGAGCAGCGCCGCCGAGAGGACTTCACCCCGAATGGTGGGGAAGAGCGCGTCGAGGGCAGGCGATCTACTCATAATGCGTAATTATAAACGCACTTTGCGTAGATATGAGCACCATCTGTGGTGCTTCCAGTGTATTCATTTTTGTCACTACTTGTCGCCACTGGCGCTTACTGGGGCCTGCTGCCGTTTGCGGAGCCAGATTCCCATAACTATCTGAACGGGAAGGGGAAAGCTCATTTCTTGAGTGGCTTATCGGAGGTTGGCGGAGACCCCGGGGTCAAGATGGTGTGTCTGCCAATTTCACCACTTCCGCACTTAAAAACTGCTTTGTTTTCAGGTTGTTGACCGGAACCGTTGTTGAGGGCCGATTCCAGTGTACTCAATTTTGTCTCTGCCTTTGGCCGCAAACCTCTGCACCAGGCCTTGCGGGACTCCAGGCCGTCGTGACAGCGTCTTCTGCACGGCGTTGGCCTGCGAATGCGCGGAGCGCCTCGCCCTCCTAATGTTATCGTGGCCCGCCACGTACTGCAACGTAAACCAATCCCCCGGCCCCGGTCGGGAAGTCAGGCTTCCGAGTCCGCGTATTGACCCAAAACCCCACGCCACGGCCACCGAATCGCTGACCGCTGATCGCTGAACGCTGCTAGACTGAGAACCTTATTCCGCCCGCATCCTCATCCGAAAGACCGGGGCGGGTCCATCGCTGAGCCGCAGGTCTCAACCGAACTCCACACGGGAGCGCATTGACTCTATGGCGCGCGTCGTCCGATGTTCCCTCATTCAGGCCGCTAACGTCGAACCCGCAGAGAAGTCCCTGGCCGCCATCAAGAAAGCGATGATTGACAAGCACCTGGGGCTCATCCGCCAGGCCGCCGCCACGGGCGCGCAGATCGTCTGCCTGCAGGAGATCTTCTATGGACCCT
>Ga0335074_10009502_pt1 | contig 13581 bp, 14 predicted proteins | sample Lox_Sample_23_FD_206715 | JGI IMG/M metagenome (GOLD analysis project Ga0335074, IMG submission 206715) | Soil microbial communities from Loxahatchee National Wildlife Refuge, Florida, United States - Lox_Sample_2.3 | ecosystem: Environmental > Terrestrial > Soil > Wetlands | place: USA...
CTTCGTCTTCGGGCTGTCGATGGGCGGCTGTCTCGCGCTGCGCGTGGCCGAGGTGCACGGCCGCGCGGTGCGCGGCGTGGTGGTGGTCAACCCGTCGCTGGCCCCCGACACCAAGCTGTTCGTGCTCGCTCCGGTGCTCAAGTACGTGCTGCGATCGCTGCCCGGCATCGCCAGCGACATCAAGAAGCCGGACGCGCACGAAATCGGCTACGACCGGATCCCGGTCCGGGCGGCGGCCACGCTGCCGCAACTGTGGGGAACGACCAGCCGGGCGCTGGGCGACATCACCCAGCCCGTGCTGGTGTACCGCAGCACGGTCGACCATGTCGTCGGGCCGCCCAGCATGAAGGTGCTGCTCGCCGGGCTACCCAAGGATCAGGTGACGGTGCGCGAATGCGCCGACAGCTACCACGTCGCGACCCTCGACAACGATGCGGAGGCAATCTTCGAGGGCAGCGCGAAGTTTGTGCACGATCATGGCGGCTAGCCGTCCGGATAGGTGGGCCGATGCCGCGATTTATCCTCCCGGCACCGGACCAGGGACGGCTATCGTGGAGAGCAGGCTTCGATACGCAGCGGTGGGAACGTGCCGGACTGGGATAACACGGAGAGCAGAGAGAGCGACGAGGACGCGGCATGGCGCGACCTCGTGGCCCGGTTCGATGCGCCCCTGACCGGGCAGGAACCCGTTCCCTGGCCCGCCCGCGAAGACGTGCTCACCGACCTGGGACCTGGCCCCGACGGTGCCGGTGAGGCGGATGGGGCACGCGGGTCCGACGGGAAGCACCGGGGGCCCGAAGCTGATCCGGACGGCGAGCCCGGGCGGCACGCGGCCGACGGGGAGCACGGGCGGCACGCCGCTGAGGGCGACCATGGACGGCACGCGGCCGGCGGGGACCGCGGCCTGGCCGGGCCGAACGGCAAGCACGGGCTCGACGGGCCCGGCAATGAACTGGACGGCGAGCCGGGCGGGATAGACGACGGGGTGACCGGACGGCACGGGAGGCTGCAGGCCGACGGGGCGTTTGACCCCGAGGTGGTGCAGGTGCCGCGGCGCATCCGCGGTCCGGTGGCGCGTGGCGTCCCGGCGTCCGGCGCGCCAGCCGATGACAGCGAGGAACACTTCATCCCGCCGACCCCGCCGCCGCTGCCCAAGCTGGACCCGGTGACCAAGGGCGCCTGGGCGGCGCTATTCGGCGGCCCTGGTTACCTGGTGGTGGCCACGGCGGCGGGCTGGGGCGTGTCGGGTCTGGCGGCCTTCTGCGCGGTCGCGGCGTTCGTGGCCGGGTTCGCCATCCTCGTGCTGCGCATGCACGAGCCCGGGCCCGGCGGCCCGGACGACGGCGACGGGGGACGATACGGCTTCGCGGGCGAGGTCGGCGGCGCCGACGATGCCTGCGTTCTCGCCGAGCTCGGCGACCCGGATCTCCGCGAACGGCCGGTGGCCGCGGCCGGTCAGGGCCCGTTCGAACGCCGTGCGGGCCGGCTCCAGGAGCAGCTCACCGGCCTCGGACACACCCCCGCCGATCACGAAGCAGGCCGGATCGAGCACCGCGGCCAGGTCGGCCAGGCCCTGGCCCAGCCAGCCGCCCACGGTCTGGAAGCAGCGCAGCGCGGCCGGGTCGCCCTCCGTCGCGGCCTCGGTGATCTCCGGGCCGGAAATGCCCTCGGGTACTCCCCCGCCCAGCTGGAGCAGCCGCATCGCCCCCTTCGGGGTACGCCGGGCGAACTCGCGCGCCTCGGCGACCAGGGCATTGCCGCTGGAGTACTGCTCCCAGCAGCCCCGGTTCCCGCAACCGCACAACCGCCCGTCAGGGACCACCCGGACGTGCCCGGGCTCCCCGGCCATCCCCCAGCGGCCGCGGTACAGCTCGCCGCCGATGATGATGGCGGCGCCGATCCCGGTCCCGACCGCCACCAGCATCACGTCGCGGTAGCCGCGGGCGGCGCCGAACCGCGCCTCGGCCCAGGCCGAGGCGTTCGCGTCATTTTCCACCACGACCGCGCGGCCCAGGCGCTCCTCGACGCGCTGCTTGAGCGGCTCGTCACGCCAGGCCAGGTTCGGCGCGAACAGCATCGTGGCCCGCGCGCTGTCGATGAACCCCGCGGCGCCCAGGCCGATCGCGGTGACCTGGTAGCCGTCCAGGAGTTCGTTCACCACACCGGCGATCGCCTGCTCGGTCAGCGCCGGGCTGGCCGCGGGCGTAGCCCGCTTCAGCCTGGCCAGAATCTGGCCGTGCTCATCCACCACTCCAGCCAGGACCTTGGTACCACCGACATCAACGCCGATGGCGAGGGTCAAGGTGCCGTCTCGGTCGGCTCGGGAGGGCGTGGAGGCTCACTTGGGCGTTGAGCGCCCGGCCGTTCGGCAGACCGATTTTGATCTTGGGTTTTGATGATCTGCTCGAACGCCGAAAACGCGTCCTGAGCCATCGACGCCAGAGCCCCGCCGGCGTCGGCCAGGCTGGACATCAGGCTGCCGGAACCGCCCATGCGGGCCGCGCGGGCGGCCTGGCAGACCGGGCACCACTGGCACTCCGGCGACTCCTCGGGCGGCGGCTCGTTGGTGGCCGTGTCCCACACATCACCGCGGTCGCGCCGTTCCTGGCCGATTGTCTTGCGGACCTGGTCGGCGACCTGGTTGGCCATGCTGCGCGCACCGGCGCGCATCAGCCAGCGCTGGAGATCGGCGACGGGGTCACTGCCCCGGCCTGATTGGCCGTTGGTCCTTGACTGACCGTTGCTTCTTGACTGACCGCCGGAGCCCGGCTGGTCGCTATTTTTAGGCTGTCCGCTGCCCGCGGGCTGGCCATCATCCACCGATTCCGACACCTAATGCCTCCTACCACGATGGTACCGCTACCACTGCAGGACAAAGGGAACGCCGGTGGCGCGGAAATGCCCCACGTTCAGGCATTCGGTGACTCCGATCCTCGTCCGGCGGGCCAGCGGCTGATGGACGTGCCCGAAGATCGAGTACCTCGGCCGGATGGTCTTAATCGTGTCCAGCAAGGCCACGCTGCCCTTCTCCAGCCGCCTGGCCACGGTGTCGTACAGAAGTTCCGGAACGGCGGGCGGGATGTGCGTGCATAGCACGTCGACCTCGCCGAGCGCCTCGAGCTTGGCCCGGAATTCGTCCTCGCTCATCTCGTTCGGCGTCCGGTAGGCCGATTTCAGCCCGCCACCGACGAACCCGAACCGCCAGCCGTCCAGGTCGACCGTACCGCCGTCCAGGACCTGGTGCCCGGGTTTGGCGTACGTCTGCCACATGCGCGGGACATCAACGTTGCCGTAGGTGAGGTAGGCGGGCTCCGGAAGGGCCCCGAACAGGTCGGCGTACTGCCTGCTGATAGCCGCTTCGAACAGCACATCCCGGCTTTCGCTTCGCTGCGTCAGCAGCCGGGCTGACAGCTCCCGGGCCTCGTCGAACCTCCCGGCGGTGCGCAATTCGACGTAGGCCCGGGCCGCGTCGGCGCCGAACAGGTCGGCGAAGATGCCCTGCCCGTAGTCGGCGTAGTCGAGGAACAGCAGCAGATCGCCCAGGCAGATCAGCGCGTCGGCACCGTGCCCGGCCCCGGCCAGCGCGTCGGCCCGGCCATGCACGTCGCTCACCACGTGAACTCGCATGCCACCCACGGTACGGCCCGCCGGATTCGGGCTGACTCGCGCGTGATCGTCCACCGGAAACGGCCGCCAAGCCCCGTAAGCTTGTCGTGCCGAGCGTGTGTCACTGAGTTATCAACCTGGATGGAGCTGCCGTGCGCGAGTACAGCATTCCGGCCCTGGCGGAGATCCCCGCCACCGCGAATCTCGCCAAGGCCGTCTTCCGCCGCGCGGCCGAGCAGCCGCAGGTGGTGATGCTGCGCCGGCCGGGACCCGCTGGCCTGTCCGGGGAGTGGACCGACGTGACCGCCCTGCGGTTCAGGGACGAGGTCACCGCGCTGGCCAAGGGCCTGGTCGCGGCGGGCATCGAGCCCGGGGACCGGGTCGCGCTGATGTCACACACCCGGTATGAGTGGACGCTGATCGACTACGCGATCTGGACCGCGGGCGCGGTCGTGGTCCCGGTCTACGAGACGTCCTCGGCCGAGCAGGCCGAGTGGATCCTCAGCGACTCCGGCGCGCGGGCCTGCTTCGTCGAGACCGCCGCCTTCGAGCAGGCCATCGACGGGTTCCGGGACCGGGTGCCGGCGCTGGAGCACGTGTGGCGGATCGAGCCGGGCGGTTCGGCGGCCTCGCTGGCTTCGCTGACCGAGGCCGGCGCCGGGGTCGAGGATCAGGTCGTTTCCGCGCGGGCCGCGGCGGCCAAGGCATCGGACCTGGCCACCGTCATCTACACCTCGGGCACCACCGGGCGGCCCAAGGGCTGCGAGCTCACCCACGGGAACCTGCTGGCCGCCGTGCGCAACGCGTTCCTGGGACCGCTGGTGGCGTTCACGGGTTCGGACGAATCCGGCACGTTGCTGTTCCTGCCGCTCGCGCACGTCTTCGCCCGGATCATCGAGGTGGGCTGCATCGAAGCCGGGATCGTGCTGGGGCACTGCGCGGACCTGAACGCGCTGCTGCCCGCGCTGGCCGCTTTCCGGCCCACGTTCATCCTCGCGGTGCCCCGGGTGTTCGAGAAGGTCTACAACAGCGCGGAGCAGAGGGCGGTGAGCGAGAAGAAGGGGGCCGTCTTCGGCCGCGCGGCCCGGACCGCGATTGCCTACAGCGAGGCGCTCGACTCGCCGGGCGGTCCCGGGTTCGGTCTGCGGACCCAGCACGCGCTGTTCGACCGGCTGGTCTACGCCAAGCTGCGCGCGGCGCTCGGCGGCCGGGCGGACTACGCCGTCTCCGGTGGGGCCGCGCTCACCGAACGCCTCTGCCACTTCTTCCGCGGCGTGGGCGTCACCGTGCTGCAGGGATACGGGCTGACCGAGACGACGGCCGCCGCCACCGTCAACCGGCCGGACCGGAACAAGATTGGCACGGTGGGCCAGCCGCTGCCCGGAGTGGGGATCAAGATCGCCGAGGACGGCGAGATCCTGATCACGGGCGGGATCGTCTTCCCGGGCTACTGGCACAACGAGACGGCGACCAAGGAGACGTTCGCCGAGGAGGGCTGGTTCCGCACCGGCGACCTCGGCGCGCTCGACGACGAGGGCTTCCTGACCATCACCGGGCGGAAGAAGGAGATCATCGTCACCGCCGGGGGCAAGAACGTCGCGCCCGCGGTGCTCGAGGACCGGCTGCGCAGCCACGCGCTGATCAGCCAGGCCATGGTGGTCGGGGACGGCAGGCCGTACATCGCCGCGCTGGTCACGCTGGACCCCGAGGCGTTCGAGCCGTGGAAGGCCCGGGCCGGCAAGCCGGCCGACGCGACGATCGCGTCGCTGCGAGAGGACCCGGACCTGCTCGCCGCGGTCCAGGCCGCGGTCGACGACGCCAACCAGGCCGTCTCCCGGGCCGAGTCCATCCGGCGCTTCCGCATCCTCGACGACGACTTCACGGTCGAGAGTGGCCAGCTCAGCGCCAAGATGGGTATCCGCCGGAGCGTGCTGGCCAAGGACTTCGCCGCGGACATCGACGCGCTGTACGCCTGACGCTGCACGTCCGAGACCGCTGTACGCCCGAGTCCTAGCGGGCCGGGCGGGCGCCCCTGCGGCCCGCCGCGGTCGGCTCGTGGAGCAGCGTGCTGGAGGTCCGGAACAGGAACTCGGCGTAGTCCTCGGGTGCCTTGTCCCCATCGACCAGGTAGCTGTCGGGGTTGGTCCGCAGCTCGAACATCCGGCGCTGGGCGTAGTTGCACTCGGCCATGACGTCGGCGACCCGCCGGCCGAACCGGGCCAGAGCGCTGGTCTTGGCGGCCATCACGCGCTCCGCAGGATCCGGTGGGTGGCGCGCCGGGCGTGAGCCGCCCGCCGGTGGCCGTTGCGCGCCGAGTTCGCCTTGCGCGCCGCGGCGGCCTGCTGCCGCGATTCCCTGATGTGATCCCAGGCGAGGTTCTGCGCCAGATACGTGTTCATCGTTCCTCCTCGACGTCCTGTCCCTACACCATTGAGTCTCGCCGTAAGACCCCTGCCACCGCGTCGGAGGAAATCCCTATTTTGCCTGCTGAGAGGGGCCTTAGCCGGTTCTGGAACGGGCTTAGGTGGGGCTTAGCGCGGCCTGAGGTCTTAGCCGGCTTTTAACCGGTCAGGATGGCTGTCAGACGGGCGGCGGCCAGTTCCCAGCGCCATTCCCGGTCCACCCAGGCCAGGCCCTTCTCCCCCATGGCCCGGGCCTTGGCTCGGTCGGTGAGCAGCTCGACCACGCGGGCCGCCGTGCCGGCCTCGTCGCCGACGACGTAGCCGGATTCGCCCTCCAGGATGGCGTCGGGCGCTCCGCCCGAATTGCCGCCGATCACCGGCAGGCCGGTGGCCGAGGCCTCCAGGTAGACGATGCCGAGACCCTCGACATCGAGCCCGGCCCGCCGGGTCCGGCACGGCATGGCGAATACGTTGGCCGCGTCGTAGTAGCCGGGGAGTTCGGGCCACGGGACCGGCCCGGTGAACCGGACCGCGTCGCTGACGCCGAGACGGTCGGCCAGTCGCCGCAGGTGCCCGGCGTAGGGACCGTCGCCGACCAGGACGAGGACCGCGTCGCTCACCTCGGCCAGCACCCGCGGCCAGGCCGTGATCAGGGTGTCCTGGCCTTTGCGCCGGACCAGGCGGGACACGCAGACGACCACCGGCCGGTCATCCAGGCCCAGCCGCTCCCGGACCGCGGCGCCGCCCGCTCCGGGACGGAAAAAGCTCATGTCGACGCCCGGCGTCAGCCGTACCATGCGCCGGGCCGCCTCCGGTGACAGCGCGCGGGCCAGCCGGACCCTGAAGTACTCGCCCAGATAGGTCACCACGTCGACCTCGTCGCCGATACGGCGCAGCAGGCCGCGGGCGACCGGCAGGCCCGCCCAGCCCGCCTCGTGCCCGTGCGTCAGCGCGACCGCCCGGGTCACGCCGGCCCGGCGCAGGGCGGGGGTGATCAGGCCGAGTGGTGCCGCCGCGCCGAACAAGGCCGTGTCACAGCCGTGCTCGCGGGCCAGGGCCGCGGCCCGGCGGGATACCGACGGGACCGGCAGCATGAGTGACGTCGGATGGCGGATGACCGGGAAGGGCTGCTGGGCGTCGAAGGAGGACGCACCCTCCCAGGCCGGCGCGTACACCACCACCATGCCGGGCGGCAGGAGGGTGGCGAGTCCGTGCACGAACGACTGGATACCGCCCTGACGGGGCGGGAAGTCGTTGGTGACGATCAGCGTCCGGCGCACTCGGACGAGTGTATCGGCCAGGTCTCACCGGCTTGGTTTTACCGGCTTGGTTTTACCGGCCTGGTTTTACCGGCCTGGTCTTACCGGCCTGGTCTTACCGCTGGGCGTTGGCCAGTCGTTCCGCCTTCTTCTTCTCGTGCTCGCCGTAGCCCAGCGTCCAGACCGACAAGATCACGGCGAAGACGTAGGGCACCACCTTGGAGAACAGCAAGGCGATCCCGGTCGAGGCGGTCTCCACGACTGCCAGGCGAGCCGCGACCTCGAACAGGTAGGCGACGCCCCAGGCAGCGGTGATGACCTGGAAGGCGCGGCGGAAGCCCGGATATCGCCAGGCCCCGACGACCTCGCGGCCCTTCGGGGTGTCAGGGCCGATCAGTTCGACCGCGAACCGGTAGATCAGCGGCTTGGAGGCCCGCAGCGAGGCCAGGCAGGCCACGGCGAAGACCAGCGAGGGCACCGCGCCCTCGACCAGGTACAGCCGGGCGTTGTCGCTGATAAGGCCGAGTACCGTGCCGACGACCAGCCCGGCCAGGACCACCACCCCGATGATGTCGAGCCGCCGGTCCACCAGGGCACTGATCACGATGCCCAGGGCCGGGAATATCCCGCTGAGGATGAGCGCGGGCACGGTGCTCATCCCGTTTGAGCGCAGCAGGCTGAAGGTGAGAAGCGGGCCGCCGAGGTCGAAGACGAGCATCATCATGATCTGGCGCGCCCGGCTGAGCAGCCAGTGGCGGGTGGTCGGCGGGGGGGCTGCCGTTGCGGCCGGATCCGTAGCGGCCGGATCCGTAGCGGCCGGATCCGTAGCGGCCGGATCCGTTACGGCTGGTTCCGTTTCGGCCGGTGCGACGGAGTGGGCGACGGCAGCCGGACCTCCGGACTCCAGGCCATCCCCGTCCACCCGATAAGGCTAGGCCAACTGGGCCATACGGGGCGAACGCGGCCGGGCCCGGCCGGGACCTGGCTGTCGCGGGCCAGGCTTTCGCGGGCCAGTACCAGGGCGGTGCCCGTGAGCACGGCCAGGCCGCACAGCACGTACAGGTCTCCGGCCAGCAGCAGGGCCGGGCGAGGCGGATGCCCGGGCCAGGGCAGCGGCACGAATCCGGAGAAGGCGACGGCGACGACCGCCGCGATCAGGCTGCAGGCCCACGACCGGCGCCGCCACGCCGTCGTGACCAGGCCGATCATGAGCGGAACGGCCCAGACCCAGTGGTGGGTCCAGGAGAACGGCGAGACGAGCAGGCCGGTGACCGCGCAGCACACCACGCCACCGAGCCGGTGACCGCGGCGGTGCGCCCACGCGGCGACCGCGATCCCGGCCAGCCCGGTCAGAAGCGCCGCCGCCAGCCACCACCCCCTGACCCCGTCCAGCCCGCCGGCGAGCCGGGCGATCGCCCCGGCCAGCGACTGGTTGGAAGGGTTGGCCGGGTTGCCGACCCGGCTCGGATTCGCGAACGCTCCGTCGAGCCAGAAGACGCGGGACTGGCCCGGGAGCAGAATCAGGCCCACGATGACCGTGGCGGCGAAGGCGGCCGCAGCGGTGACCGCCGCCCGGATGCGGCGAGTGAGCAGCAGGTAGACCACGAAGATCAGCGGGGTCAGCTTGATCCCGGCGGCCAATCCGGTGGCGATACCCTGCCATCGGCCGCCGTCCCGCCGGGCCAGCAGGTCCGCCCCGGCCAGCGCGGCCACGATCAGGTTGATCTCGCCCAGGTGCAGCGTGTAGTCGACCGGCCAGGCCAGCAGGGCCAGCGCCGCGACCGCGAACACGGTCTCCGGCCGCCGCCGGACCCCGCCCGCGCCCAGGGCCAGCCAGCACAGCGCGACCAGGGCGACGATGCTGCCGGCGGTGACGACGGCCGCCAGCCAGCCCTCCGGCGCGGCCGCGCCGAGCCGGAACAGCGCCGCAGCAAACGGCGGGTAGGTGAAGTTATAGGGTCCCCCGGAGGCGTACAGCGCCCCGTGCCGGGCGGCCTGCTGTCCGCCCCACCAGTACACCCGGACATCCCACAGCGGCCAGCGCGCTCCCGGATCCGAGATCCCGGGCAGCAGGTAAGCGGCCAGTACGGCCAGGCCGACCAGGACCGTGCCCCGCCGGATCCGGCGCTCCGCGCGCCCGGCCGACGGCGCGGCCCGGCGCGACGGCTTGCTGGCGATCATCCTGCGGGCTGCCGCTCTCGGCCCCTCATACCTCAACAGTGCCGTACGGCGGGCGGAGGTGCCAGGTCAGGGGCGTACTACTCCATCGAGGTTGTCGGCGTACCAGGGCGTGCTCATAGGGATCCGTTCCACGTCCATGCCTGTTTGTGGCGCATCGATGATGTAGCCGCCGCCCACATAGATGGCGACGTGTCCCTCGCCGTTGTAAATCAGCAGGTCGCCGGGCTCGAGCGCGGATTCCGAGACGTGCGGAAGCGCGGCCCACTGCTCGTAGCTGTCGCGCGGTATGTCCACGCCGGCCGCCGCCCAGGCGGCCTGGGCCAGGCCGGAGCAGTCAAAACCACTCTGGCACGGACCGGTGCCACCGTAGACGTACGGGCAGCCGAGCTGGGCGTAGGCGAACGCGACGGCCGAGTCCGCCTGCGAGCCGGTCGGCCCGGTGTACGAGGCGGGCGCGGAGCTGCCGTTCCCGCCGATCGTGTTGCTCTTGACCACCTGCTGTTCGGGCACGGTCAGGCTGTCCAGCGTGGCTTGCTCGGTGGCGATGAGCTTGCTCAGGGAGCTCTTATGGTTGGCGAGCTGGGTTTTGAGGGTCACGATCCCGTCGTCGGTGCGCTGCAGCTCCTGTTCGGTCCCGGTCAGCTGGCTGGCGTCGGTGAGCAACTGGGCCGTTTCCGCGTTGTCGTTCCCGGACAGCTCCATCAGCAGCGAGCCCTGCTGGAGGACGACCGAGGGATCACCCGAGGTCAGTACGCCGGCGACCGAGGTCGCGCCGGTGTCCTCGAAGACGGACGCGGCAATCTGGGCGACGGTCGTACGCGCCGCCTCGAACTGGGCGTTGGCGTGTTTCACGGCCACGCGGACCTGGGACAGCCTGGTCTGCGCGGCGGAAAGCTGTTCGTCGACCTGGTCGAGCTGCTCGGTGACCTTGTCGTACTGCGACGTGAGCTGATTCACCTTGGCCTGGACCTGGGCCACGTTCGGCGGCGGAGAAGCGCCGGCCACGGAGGCGGCAACGGTCAATCCGGCGACCGCCACCAGCCCGGCCGCGATCGCGATGCCGCGGCGGGACCGGGAGAGTACGCCCGCAGACCGCGTACCCACGTACTTACCACGCTCCTTGTTGTCCCACGCGCCATTGCGTGTTCGTCCAGATCCTCGACACTGGTCACTGACCAGGCCACATTTGGAGCCAGCGTAGTAAAGGCAAATGGGCGCTTCAACCGGTTCGGCTAATTCCAACTACTCCATTACGATGCTGCGATTCACCGGCGGAAGCGGTATCGGTGCGCTACCATCACGACGCTTTCGTGTCGGGAAAGACCCAGGTCCGAGACCGCGGGTCGGCCAGTACGGCCAGCGGCGGCACCAGGCCCGCGTCCGCGAGAACCCGGAGTGCCCGCAACTCGGCCTGCCCGAGATGACCCGTCACGTTTCGTGTTTCGGTGACCGTAATTACGCAATCATGGCAGCGGGTCTCGCCCATCATGCATCGGCCGCAACCAATCATCGCATCCTCCCGGTGTATTCAGCGAATTGGACACAGGCACATTAACGGCGCCCTCTGACATTTCCCGGGGCACCGGGACCGGCACCGGACGGGACGTCATGGACGGGGAGCCATGGGACAGGACCTCGAGGTGTGCGCCGGCTTCTGGTGGCTGCATCCCGGGCACCGCCGGGGCCGGCACCGCTGGCGCGGCTGCGGTGGAATCGCCACATCCGCCACTCTAGCGAACTTATTTTCGCTATGGTCCACGCTCTTTTGGGAATCACCAGTCATTGTGTGTCAAAACTGTGCTCAGAGAGGGGTTTTGACACACGATAATCGAAACCCTTGTTTTGATGCCCGATTTGTGGCGAAATGGGACGGCGTTGTCGGCGCGGGATGAGGGGTGGAGCTGGGCGGGGCGCTCCGGTCATCGCTGGCGCGGCTGCGGTGGAATGTCGGTGGGTGGCCCTACCGTGGTGAGCGTGACCAAGGCGACCGTGAACGTCCGGGCAACAGGCGGGCGTCGGTACGGGGAGGTTCCGCTCGTCCAAGGGCAGCTGGCCGTCGGCGGGCCGGCCGCGCCTGAGCCTGCGGAGGCGGACCGGGAGGCGATCGCCCCGCGGAAGCTGGCCCTGGTAGAGAGCGCCAAGCCCGAGCTGGCGGAGCTGGAGTTCGGGGGGCTGGAGTTCGGGGAGCTGGAGTTCGGGGAGCTGGACTTCGCGGTGATCGACCTGGAGACTACGGGGTGGTCGCCGGGAGCGGCGGCGATCACGGAGATCGCCGCGGTGCGGGTGCGCGGCGGGCGGCGCCAGGGCGAGTTCGCGTCGCTGGTAAACCCGGGTATCCCCGTGCCGCCGGGAATCAGGGACCTGACCGGGATCAGCGACTGGATGCTGGCCGCGGCTCCGGGGCTGACGGCAGTGCTGCCGGGTCTGCTCAGCTTTGCCGGTGGATGCGTTCTGGTTGCGCATAACGCGCCGTTCGACGTGGGCTTCCTGCAGGCCGCGTGCACGCAGTGCGGCCTGGCCTGGCCCGGCTTCACCGTGCTGGATACGGTCATGCTGGCTAGGTACCTGATGGACCCTGACGAAGTACCAGACTGCAAGCTGCGCACACTGGCCGGGTTCTTCCGGGCCCGCACGGCCCCGTCGCATCGCGCGCTGGCCGACGCGCGGGCAACGGCGGATGTGCTCGGCTGGCTGATCAGGCGGCTGACGCACCACGGCATCCGGACCCTGGATCAGCTCCGGCCCTGGCCAGACGTAGTAGCGTAAGCGCCAGCCGGGAGAACCTGGCCGAAACAGTCTGGGAGGCATCCAGTGGTCACCGCGATCGTCCTGGTGCGGGCCGAGATCCAGCGCATTCCCGAGGTGGCCGAGATCATCGCCCAGATTCCCGAGGTCAGCGAAGTGTACTCGGTCACCGGGGAGTTCGACTTGGTGGCGATGGTCCGGGTGCGCACCCACGAGGAACTGGCCGACGTCATCCCCGGCCGGCTGAACAAGGTGCTCGGCGTGTCGCACACCGAGACTCACATCGCGTTCCGCACCTACTCCCGGCACGATCTGGAGGCCGCGTTCTCCCTCGGCCTTAGCGCCGACGCCTGACGAGCCGACCGCGCCGTTCTACCGGATGCGGGACGGGTCAGCGGGCTTTGGGGTCCAGGCGGTGGCTGGCTGCTATCCAGCGGTCTAGCAGGGCGCTCGCGGCGCCGGAATCCACCGCTTCGGTGGCGCGGGCGTAGCCGTCGGCCAGCGCCGAGTTGACCGCGTCCGGGCTCGGCACCCCGGCCGCGGCAGCCAGGGCGGCGGCCGCGTTGAGCAGGACGATGTCGCGCACCGGGCCGGGCTGGCCGTCCAGGACGGCCCGGGCCACAGCGGCGTTGTGCGGGGCGTCGCCGCCGCGCAGGTCGGCGAGGGAGGCCGGGGCCAGGCCGAGCGCGGAGGGCGAGAACTCCGTCTTGGCCACCTCACCGTCATGCACGACCCACATCGAGGACAGGCCGGTGGTGGTCAGCTCGTCCAGGCCGTCGGAGCCGTGGAAGACCAGGGCCGAGCAGCCCCGCCCGGCCAGCACGCCCGCGATGATCCCGCCCATCACCGGGTCGAACACCCCCACGGCCTGGGCCGAAGGCCGGGCCGGGTTGGCCACCGGGCCGAGGAAGTTGAACACGGTCGGGACGCCCAGCTCGCTGCGTGTCGGTCCCGCGTACCGCAGCGCCGGGTGGTACAGCGGCGCGAACAGGAACGCCACTCCCACCTCGTCGGCCAGTTCGGCGGTCGCCGCGGGCGGCAGGTCGATGATCACGCCGAGCGCCTCCAGCACGTCGGCGGCCCCGCACGCGGACGACGCGGCCCGGTTGCCGTGCTTGACCATCCGGACGCCCGCCGCGGCGGCCACGATCGTGCCCATGGTCGACACGTTGACCGTGCGCGCTCCGTCGCCACCGGTGCCGACCAGGTCGGTCAGGTGGCCGGTGACGTGGATCGGCGTGGCGTGCGCGAGCATGGCCCGGGCCAGCCCGGTCATCTCCGCCACCGACGTGCCCTTGATCCGCAGCGCGACCCCGAACCCCGCGATCTGGGAAGGCGTGGCCGCGCCCTCCATGATCTCGTTCATGGCCCACTCGCTCTCGTCCGCG
>Ga0335074_10009503_pt1 | contig 13580 bp, 16 predicted proteins | sample Lox_Sample_23_FD_206715 | JGI IMG/M metagenome (GOLD analysis project Ga0335074, IMG submission 206715) | Soil microbial communities from Loxahatchee National Wildlife Refuge, Florida, United States - Lox_Sample_2.3 | ecosystem: Environmental > Terrestrial > Soil > Wetlands | place: USA...
AAAGCCCGGACCCCGCCCAGGCGCTCGTCGACCTGCTGCGGGCACTGGTGCCGCCGGCACCGCCCGAGTCGGGACCGGCCCAGGCCTAGACGGCTGCGACCTGCGGCTGAGAGGCAGCGCAGGGTCGCCCAGCCTCGCGACGGGCCCGGCGGCCTACCTCTTCAGCAGGCGGCCGAGGAGGATGGAAATCTCGTAGAAGATCACTAGCGGTATTGCCATCCCGAGGAAGGTGAAGGGGTCGTTCGACGGGGTGACGATGGCCGCCACGGCGCAGAGCACCACGATGGCGGGCCGGCGCCATTTGCGCCATTTCGCCGAGGGGACGACCCTTGCCAGCATCAAGAACACCACGACGATCGGGTAGAGGAAAACGACGCCGAAAACCAAGCAGACGAGGAGGTAAAGGGTCACGTACCCAGAAGGAGTGAAAAGAGGCGTCACCCCGCTGCCGCTGGCGCTGATGAGCCAATCGAGGGCCTTGGGCCACACCAGGATGGCGGTGACGACACCGAGGCTGAAAAGGAACAGCGCCGAAAGGACGAACGGGACGGCATATTGCTTCTCGTTGCGCCTGAGCCCGGGGGTCACGAAGCGCCACATCTCCCAGAGCCATATCGGAGCCGCCAATGCGAGGCCGATATAAAGCGAGACTTTTATGCGGGTCGTAAAACCTTCGACCGGGCTCGATATCACGAGGTCGCTCGTCACAAGGCCCTTGTGGTGGTGGTAAAAACTGCGGTACGGGCCTGTCATGAAGTGGAGGACCGGGTTGTACAGGAAGTAGCCGGCAATCGAAGTAACCACTATCGCGGTGGCGCAGATGAGGACCCTCTTGCGCAGTTCGGCGAGGTGCTCGAAGAGGGTCATGCGACCGCCGTCGCCGTCTAGCTCCCCCGTGGCGCTATGGCCGTTGGAGCTGGCGCCCGACCCATTGCCGGCCGCCGCCGTCGCCGTCGCGGCCGAGGTTGCCGCCTCCTCGGCCGTGGGCAGCGGGCCGGAAGAGGTCTCGTAGGCCTCGCCGAGTATGTCCGTGCCGGCAGCTTCGGCGGCCGGCACCTGGTCGCCTGGCGTCATGGCTAGTTGAGGGTCGGGTCGTCAGGGACAGGCAGTGCAGCCTCGGTGCCTTCCACTGCGCCAGACATGACCGGCGGCGGCGCCAAGGTGGGTGAAGCGGAGGGCGCTTCGGGGTGCCACCCGCTCCTCATCTCCCGGGCACCTGCCTCGATGGCCTCGCGAGGCTCTGCGAACGCCTTTCGCAGCTCGTCGCGCATGCCTGCGCCGTCGTGGGCAGGGTCATCGAGCAGGTCCCGCATCTCGTTGCGCAGGCCTGCGCTGTACTTGCGCACTTCGGCCAGCCAACGCCCGGCGGTGCGGGCCGCTTCGGGGAGGCGCTTGGGCCCGAGCACGATCATCGCTATGACGAAAAGCACTATGAGCTTGTCGGGGTCGAGGTTCATGGGCGCGCTCCGGTGGTTGGTTTCAATCTAGACGTCCCTGCCCTCGACAAGGACTCGCCACCGTCGAGTAACTACTATGGCGTTCGGCCGTGAGACACCTGCTCCTTCCTTACTTCGACCGCGCCCCTGCGCGCCACGCCCGGGCTACCGTGGCCGCCAAGACGCTGGTTCCCGCCGTCGCCCTCGGCCTGCTTGCGGCCGCCCTGTCGGGCTGCAGCACCGCACCCTCGGCGGCGTCAGTCAACGGCCAGACCATTTCCCAAGAGCAGCTGGCGGAACAGTTGCACGTCTTGGCCTCCGACCCGGCTTACGTGAAGGCCCAGGATGACGCTTTCTTCGAGGAGTACGAGGAGGAGACCCAAAACGGCGAACAGGCCCCGGAGCTGACCGTGGAGGCACCCTTCGGTTCGGGCCCGGCCATCTACGGCATGACCTGGACGAGCCTCGTGCTCACGGACATGATCACTGCTCTCGCTGTGGAGGAACATGTCGCCAAGGAGGGTCAGTCGCCGACTGCGACCGAGCTGGCGGCTGCTTGGGCGAGCGAGTACGCCGCCAACCCGACGGAGTGGCAGGACCTTACTCCCGGCGCCCGCACGGCTGGCGCCCTCTACGACGCCGACCACGCTCTGGTCGAGGGCGCAGCGCGCAACAGCGCTACGACCGACACGCAGTTTTACCGGGCACACTCGTCTTATTTCTGGTCCCGGGTCTGCCTCACCGTCGTGGACGTCCCCGTAAGCAGCTCTGGGCCCGGAGCAGCGAGAGCCCAAGCCGCCTCGATCGCCTCCGAGCTGAGCGGGCATGGGGCGCAAGGAGCCCCGCCCGTGCTCGGGGCGAACCTCTACTGCGACTCGCCCGAGCAGCTGATCGAACAGCCGGCGGCGTTCCGCAAAGTCGTGAGCGGGCTCAACCCCGGGCACTCGGCTGTGTTGCCGGAAAGCTACGAAGACCAGGTGGTCGAGGTGCGCTCGAGGGCGGCTGTGGCATTTGACAGCCAGGTGGCCGGCGACATCGACATCGTTGCCACCGATGGGGGCAGCCAAGCGTTACCCGCAAGCGACTCGAAGGTGATCGCGGTACTGCTCGGGTCGCAGATCAAGGTCAACCCTGCTTACGGCAGCTGGTCCACGAGCATTCCCGCGCCCTGCCCGCCGGAGATATTGCCGCTCGAAGGCGGCTCGCTGTGTTCCTCCTCCAGCTGACGTCGCCCTCGGGTGCCAGGGGCCGGGACTTCTCGGACGGGATGGACGGGACCAGTTCCCCGCCAGGTCGCTGACGGCGGCGCCGCGCGGGAGCGTGGTCGTGTCACCGTGGTCGGGCTTGGCCCCGGCCCGCTCGGGCTTGCCACTTCGGAGTCGCTCGCCGCAATAACATCAGCGCCAGTCCGCTGGGTGCGGACCTCGCGCCACCCATCTGCGGCCCTGGTGCCCGACGCCCGCAGTTTCGACTACCTCTACGAGTCCATGGAGGACCTCGAGCAGGTCTACTCGGGGATAGTCGAAGCCCTCGTCTCCTCGGCCGAACGCGAGGGCCGCGTCGTCTACGCCGTCCCGGGTTCGCCCATCGTCGCCGAACGCAGCGTCGAGCTCCTGCGCCTGGACCCCCGCGTCGACGTGGAGGTGCTTGCGGCCGTGTCGTTCGTCGACCTCGCCTTCGCCCGGCTCGGCGTCGACCCCCTTGAGGCAGGGGCGACGCTTGTCGACGGCCAGCGTTTCGGTACCGAGGTGGCAGGTGGCAAAGGGCCGTTCCTCGTGGGGCAATGCGACTCCGTCCAGGTCCTGTCGCAGGTCAAACTTGCGCTCGGAGCGGCGCTGGACAACCTTCCCGGGGCCGGCGGGGAGCTGATGGTGACCGCGCTACAGCGCCTCGGCCTCGACGACGAGGTGGTGCGGGCGGTCCGATGGGACGACCTCGACCGGGCGGTGGTGCCCGACCATCTGACGAGCCTATGGGTGCCGGCGTTGCCGGCACCGTTCGCCGCCGAGATGGCCAACCTCGAAGAGCTCGCAAGAGCGCTGCGCGCCCGCTGCCCCTGGGACCGCCAGCAAACCCACCAGAGCCTGACGCGCTACATGCTCGAGGAGGCCTACGAGGTCCTCGAAGCGATCGAGGAACTGGGCGACGACGGTGCCGGTTTCGAGCACCTCGAAGAGGAGCTCGGCGACGTCCTGTTCCAAGTCGTCTTTCACGCCACGCTCGCGTCGGAGCAGGGTCAGTTCGCTCTCCCAGATGTCGCCCGCAACGTGCACGACAAGCTCGTCGCGCGCCACCCCCACGTCTTCGGCGACGTGGACGCCTCCACCCCCGAAGAGGTGTCGCGCAACTGGGAGCAGATAAAGCGCAAGGAAAAAGGGCGGCACGGCGTGATGGACGACGTCCCGTCCAACCTGCCGGCGTTGTTGTACTCCGACAAGATCCAGGGCAAGGCGGCATCGGTGGGCTTCGACTGGGACGGTGCCGAGGGCCCGGTCGACAAGGTGAAAGAAGAGCTGGCCGAGCTGGTGGAGGCGGTGTCGGCGGCGAGGCCCGAAAGCCTCTCGCCCGGTACGGGCGGTGCCTGGGCCCCGGAGCCGGGGGACCTGGCCGTACGGGACGAGCTGGGGGACCTCCTCTTCTCCGTGGTCAATGTCGCACGGCACTTGAGGGTCGACCCGGAGGCAGCGCTGCGCGAATCGACTGCCAAGTTCCGCAGGCGCTTCCAGGCAGTCGAGGCCCTCGCCAGGCGACGCGGCCTGGAATTACCCGCGCTCGGCCCCGAGGCCCTGGACGAGCTCTGGGTAGAGGTCAAGGCCGACGAGCTGGCCGAGGGCCTTGGTCCGCCCGGCAAAGGCCCTGTCAACTAAGCTCTCTACTCACTCCAACAACAGCTGTCACTCGAGCCACAGGTCGGGGCGGATGCGTTTCACATTGAAGTTTGGGTTCGCCATGGCAGCCCTGCTCGGCGTCATGTACCTCTTCGCGTTCCCGACGCGCACTTACCTGGACCAACGAAGTGCAATTGCAGCCGAGGAACACACCGTCTCGGTGCTGAGCGCCGAAAACGGCAAGCTTTCGGCGCAAACTTCAGCCCTTCGGGACAACGCGACCATCGAGATGATCGCCCGCGAGGAGTACGGGCTCGTCATGCCCGGCCAACAGGCTTTCATGGTCCTCCCGTCGCCGGCCCCGGCAGTGGTACAGGTCCGCCGGCCCGCAACGCACCGGCCCTGGTACGCGCCTTTGGAGGTCTGGGACCGCCTCTGAGCGCCAGCTCTCACTGCGCCGCCGCTCGGGAGTGCGGACGGTCCCGGCGCCCGGGTCAGGAGCGCAAAGGCGCTGGTTCGGTAGCCTTAGGATTGGTGCCTGATGCGGACGGACGGCACCTCGCGCAGGCGAGCCGTCCTCGACCAGCTGCCTGGGGGCGACGATGGCGGGCCGCAGGGGCGCCTTGCCTTGTTGCTCGGGCGGGAGCCGCGCCAGCCCTACGACATCGTGCTGAGCGACGCTGAAGGGTGGCCGATCGTGATCCGCAACGGGCCGGTGCTCGCCGACGGCTCTCCGATGCCGACCCGCTACTGGCTCGTCGGCCGCAAGCAATGCCTGGCCGTCGACCGCCTGGAGTCTGCCGGCGGGGTCGCCTCCGCCGAGGCGGCCGTCCCAGCGGACGAGCTCGAGCGGGCGCACCGCCTCTATGCGGCCGAGCGCGATGCGGCCATCCCGACGGGTTGGGCCGGGCCGCGGCCGAGCGGGGGAGTGGGCGGGACGAGGAGGGGTGTGAAGTGCCTGCACGCCCACTACGCCTGGTACCTGGTTGGGGGTGACGACCCTGTCGGGCGGTGGGTGGCGGGTGCCCTCGGCGGCGAGGCCGACCGGCCACAACGTTGAAACCGTTCGCACCCGGCGGCAGCGGCCCCGGAGGCAACCTCGCCGCGCTGGACTGCGGCTCGCTTTCGACGCGGCTGCTCGTCCAGGCGCCCAGCGGGACGACCCTCGCGCGCCTTTCGACCATCACGGGGCTCGGCGAGGGCGTCGACGGCTCGGGGGCCCTCGTTCCCGATGCTGTCGGCCGGGTGCTCGCCGTCGTGCGCAGCTACCGGGAGGTCATGGACGACCTGGACGTATCAGCAGCCGCGATGATCGGGACCTCGGCCTTGCGCGACGCGCGCAACCGTGGGGCGTTTTCTGCCGCCGCAGCGTCTGTAGCCGGCGTCCCGCTCGAGCTGTTGACGGGTGAAGAAGAGGCCGGGTTGTCCTTCGACGGCGCGACCGCCGCGCTCGCGGCGGAGCCTGCCCCGTGGCTGGTAGCCGACATTGGCGGCGGGTCTACCGAGCTGGCCGTCGGCCCGGCGGGACCGGCCCCGGGCTCCTCGGTTCTTGGTCGCGCAGGTGTGCCCTCCGAGCTGCGTGCACCATCCTCTGCCGTTTCGCTCGACATGGGTTGCGTCCGGGTCACGGAGCGCTTTTTCGCGCACGACCCACCCGCTGCCAAGGAACTCGAGGCCGCTCGCGAATGGCTCATCGGCGAGCTCTCACTTGCTTCGAGGGAAGTCCCCGCGTTGGCTGAGGCTTCTACCCTTGTCGGGCTCGCCGGCACGGTCCTCGCGCTCGCCCGCTCCGACAAGGGCATCTCGAGCGCCGGCTCCCATGCCGTCCACCACCACCGCCTCTCCCTCGATTTCGTGGAGGGCGCGCTGGAGCGCTTCGCAGGCCAAACGTGCACGGAACGTGCCGGTATACCCGGGATCGACCCCGGGCGCGCCCGTTACATGGTCGGGGGCACGCTCGTCCTGGCGTCGCTCATGGCTGCCCTCGGTTACAACGAGTGCCTCGTTTCCGAGGCCGACATCCTGGACGGCCTCATCAGACGTCTCGCGCGGGCTAGACAGGCCGAAGTGGGCGGCGGATAGCATTCCCGACGATGACCTGGGGCCACGCAATGGTCAACCCGGAGCTCCGGGGACGGAGGGTCCTGCTGCGGCCGTTGGTCGCGGGCGATTTCGAGGCTTGGCGCGAAGTGCGGCTCCGCTCGCACGATTGGCTCGTCAAGTGGGAGCCGCGGCCCCTGCCCGGCCAGGCCGACCCGACCGTGGACAAGCGCGCCTTCAGTGCCCGCTGCAACGCCCGGATCCGCGAGCGTGAGCTCGGGACCGGCTACGGCTTCGGCGTCTTTGTGGGCGACCGCTTCGCGGGCGAGATAAACATCTCCTCGGTGCAGCGGGGGCCCTTCCAAAACGCCTATGTCGGTTACTGGGTGGACCGGGCGATGGCGGGCAATGGGTATACGCCCGAAGCGTTCGTCGTGATAGCGAAGTTCGCTTTCGAGGACCTGATGCTCCACCGCCTCCAGGTTTCGATCATCCCGAGGAACGGCCCCAGCCTGAGGGTGGCCCAAAAACTGAAGCTCCGCAACGAAGGCACGGCCGTGCGCTACCTCGAGATCAACGGAGCCTGGGAAGACCACGTCCGGTTCGCGATCACCTCCGAGGATTGGGCGCAAATGCGAGAAGAGTACTTGCGCGACTGGCTGTTGCCGCTTCGCTGAAATTGCCCAGCCTCGGGTGGGCTATTGGGCTGGAGCGCGCGGGACCGAGCCGGCCAGTGCCAGTGGGACGTAGCGGTAAACGGCCCTTCCCTTTACCGAACTGAGCGGCACCGGGCCGAAATGGCGGCTGTCTGTGCTCTGTGCCGGGTTGTCACCGGCGAGCCAGATCCCTTCGGGGCCAACGACTTGCGCTCTCTTCACAAGTGTGCGTCCCGGGTCGCGGGGATCCGCGGCGGCGACGATGTCGCCAGGCCGCACCTGCCGAGAGCGCCAGATGACCAGGTGGTCCCCGTCTCGGAGCACGGGCGCCATGCTCTCGCCTTCTACGGCGACCCGCAGGAGACGTCGAAGGGCCAACGACCACGTGAGTACAGCGGCGGCCGCACTGGCCAGCACGAGCGCCGGCGGCACCATGGGCGCACGCGTGGCCGCGGTCTTTGGCGCTCGCCTCGGCGCCGGGCCCGCTCCCTGTTCTCCCCGCCATCCCCGTTCTCGCCGCCGCCCCCGTTCTCCTGGCTGCCTTGGCGGCCTCGGCACAGGTCTGCTGAAAGCCGGGGTTGCCTGTGCCGGGTGCGCATTTGGGCGGGTACGGCGCGAACGGCTATAGCGTGTCAACGGGTCACGTCCCAATCGACGTACCCCTTAGCACAAACCGACGACGCTCAAGAAGGAGCCCATTTCATGACCTTGCTGGCGCGACTGCTGGTCTTGGCGGACCGGGTGAGCGAGCCCCGGGCCGTTCACGCTCACTGCGACCTGCCGTGCGGAGTCTACGACCCGGTCCAGGCGCGGGTGGAGGCCGACTCGGTGAAAGCCATCATCGAGAAGTACCAGGCTTCGAAGGACGAGGTTTTCCGTGCCCGCGCGCTTTTCATAAAAGAAGAGCGGGCCGAGCTGGTGAAGCACCACCTCTGGGTGCTGTGGACGGACTATTTCAAGCCGCCCCACCTCGAGAAGTACCCCGAGCTGCACGACCTGTTCTGGAAGGCCACAAAGGCTGCCGGCGAAGCCAAGCACTCGGTGGACGTCGCCGTAGCGGACGACCTGCTACGCCAGATCGCCGAGATCGACCGGATCTTCTGGGAGACAAAGAAGGGCTGAGGGCGTCGCGGGGCGCCTGACGCCCTGCTCCCCGACTCTTGTGGGACGCCGCTTGTAGGCGCTCGAGGATGGCACCGGGTGCGCCTCGGGCGCCCCTGCGGCGCGGTCGCTCAATTGGTAGCAGCATGGCCGGCGTCGTCGACGCTCGTGTAGTCGAGGTAGCGTCGCGCAGACCGGCGCAAGGCGGCTGCACCGTCGGCTTGCACGACGCGCCCCCACCAAGCCCCGTAAATTCGCTCGAAATCGTAGGGCTCGAGCAGCCTCACGGCCCTTTGCACGACGGACCGCCGTTCGGGGATCAGGTTCGGGTAGCTGTACATGAAGCTCACCCAGCGGCGGTCCATTACGACTTGGAAGATGTCGCCGCTGAACACGGCCGCCGGGCGGTTGCCATCCCCTTCCCAGTGCAGCACGGTCCCCCCCCGAAAATGAACGCCCGCATTGACCAACGTCATGCCAGGGGCGATGTCGTGCTTGGCCCCGTCCCAGAAAGAGATCGTGCTGTCGGGCCGGGCGACCCACTCACGGTCGGCGGCATGGACCAGGACCGGTGCCCCGAAGGCCTTCCCCCACTCGACCATGGCACCGTAAAAGTGCGGGTGGCTGATGGCGATCGCGCTGATGCCGCCTAGTCTTTTGACCGACTGGACGAGGTCGTCGTCGAGGTAAGGGGTGCAGTCCCAGAGCACGTTGCCGTTGGCCGACCTGAGCAAAAGAGCGCGCTGGCCGATGGCAAACGACGGCTCGCACCCGACACCCATCACGTCAGGGCCCTCCTCGGCCAAGTGCCCGCGGTAGCCCCCGGACCGCAGCTCTTCGAGCGAAGTCCACTGCTGCCCACCCCAACCCACGTACTGGCGTTCGTCCAGGCAGATCGGGCAGTCCGCGCGCGGGGCAGAGTATTGGGCTCCGCAAGTCCGGCATATGGGAAGGGAATTGTGCTGGGGCATGACGTGGTCCGGGTGCCAGCATAGGGGTCGCTAGGCGACCCGGTAACCAGCTCCCGTGAGGGTCTCGATGACTTGCGGCTCGCCCAGTTTGCGCCGTAGGCGGCCAATGGTCACCTGCACCGTCTTGGTGAAAGGGTCAGCGTTTTCGTCCCAGACCTGTTCGAGCAGGTCCTCGGCGGACAGGAAGGCTGGGCTCGCCTTCATGAGGGCTTCGAGCACCGCAAGCTCCTTGACCGAAAGCTCGATCTCGCGCCCGTCCCGGCTCACCGCCCGGCGAAGCGGGTCGAGCTCGATCCCCCCGGCGCGCAGCACCCGGGGTTGTGCCGCCGGCTGGCGCCTCGCGAGAGCCCGGACCCTCAGCACAAGCTCGGGGAAATGGAAGGGTTTGCTCAAGTAGTCGTCGGCGCCGAGCTTTAGCCCCGATACCCGGTCGCCCGGCGTCGCCGAGGCCGTGAGCATGAGCACCATGACCGGGCGGTCGCCGTCAGCGATCATCTGGCATATCAGGTCACCGTGAAGCCCGGGCAGGTCCCGGTCCAGTACGACTACGTCATAAGGGTTGAGCTCTAACTTGCTCACTGCCTCGAGGCCGTCGTAGGCGACGTCGGCTGCGATGCCCTGGTCGCGGAGCCCCTCCGAGATGTCGTCGGCCAGCCTGTGGACGTCCTCTACGACCAGGACCCTCATGGGCGCACCCCCGGCCGCTGCGCCGCCGGCAGCTCGACAGACACGTGGAGACCTCCTTCGGGCCGGGCCCGCAGGTAAAGCGCCCCGCCGTGGGCCGTGGCGATGGCCCTCACGATCGACAGCCCGAGCCCGGCACCGTTGTTGTCTGCGACGCGGTCCGGGCCCAACCTCTGGAAAGGCTGCGCCAACGCCCGCACCGCCTCCCCGGCGAGGACCGGGCCTCCGTTTTCGACCACGAGGAACGCCTTGTCGTCGTGCGCGCCACTTGTGATCGTGATGGTGCCCCCATCGACGTTGTGGCAGACGGCGTTGCTGATGACGTTGGCGACAAGGCTCGTCAGGAGAGTCTCGTTGCCCCGGACCTCACCCGGCCCGGTCTCGTCGTGGACGTCGAGGTGCTTCCGGGAGATCTCGTCCTGCTCGGCGGCCAATGCCGCGGCCACCAAATCCCCAAGCGGGACATCGGTGATCTCGCCGAGCGCGCCTCGTTGCGCCCGAGCAAGCAGCAGGAGCCCCTCGAGGAGCTTGTCCGCCTGGTTGAGCCCCTCCTCCAGTTTGTCGCCGAGCACCTTGACTTCTGCCGGCGCGTGAGGTTTGCCCACAGCGACGTCGACGGAGGTGCGCATCATGGCCAGGGGCGTGCGTAGCTCATGGGAGGCGTTGGCAACGAACCTTCGCTGGGCCTCGAAGGCCGTTTCGAGGCGGCCGAGAAGGCTGTCGATGGTGTCCCCGAGATCCTTCAGCTCGTCGTCGGGGCCACGCACGGCCAAGCGCCAGTTGAGGTTCAGTTCGGAGATCTCACGCGCCGTCGCTGTCATCGAGCGGAGCGGGCGGAGGACCCGGCCGGCCATCACCCAACCGAGGCCGATCGATATGCAGGTCATTATCCCGAGGGCAATTATCGACACCACGAAGAGGTTGTGCTGCTCGCTGGGCGTCGGGAGCGTGGCAAAAATGGCACGTATCGTGGAAGGACTGGGGGCGGCGCCCGCCTTCACGTATTGTCCCCCAACCGCACCGCTCGGGAGAACCAGGCCTGGCGGGCACTGGGAGGCAGGGGCACCTGGCACGAGGCAGGCCGGCACGGCGCCCGAGACCTGACCGGCAACTACTTTGACGATGCCTCCGCTGGCGCTTTGGACCCGGAAACTTGTAACTTCAGGCCGGCCGACGACGAGCCCGTAGGTGATCGCCAAAAGGACGGCGCCCGATATCAGGAAGAGCCCTCCATAGAGCGCGGTGAGACGGAGCCGGACCGTCCTGCGAGGTAAGTGCAACCAAGATCTTGGAGCCACTAGAGGCCCTCCTCCCACACCAGGGTGCCCGATGGCTGGTAACAGCAAGTTAACTGCCGTTGTTGCGCTCCTGTTACCGCGCACCGCTTATAACGGAGCCCATGGACAAACCGCCGACCCCATTGGCCTGTACCAAACGGCCCCGGACCGTCCGGTTGAGCGTCGTCCTAGCCGGGTGCGCAGCCCTTTTGCTACCCGCTTGTGGCGGCAGCCCGACGAGCGCCGGGGTGGCCCATCTCGGGACCACGACGACAACAAACGCCAGCAGTCCGGCGGCCACCAGCTCGCCGGCGGTGACGAGCGCTACGGGCGGTGCCTCCGGTCCGAGCGCCGGCGCAGCGCCGAGCGGCGGGTCGGGGTCGGGCAGCCAAAGCGGTTTCTCTATTGCAGGCGGCAACGAGGCCGACGCGCTCGCCTTTGCGGAATGCATGCGGTCTCATGGGGTGCCGAGCTTCCCTGACCCCAATTCGCAAGGGGTGATCCAAGGAAGTGGCCTCAACCCGAATTCTCCCTCTTTCCAGTCGGCGAGCAACGCTTGCCGGCACTTCATGCCGAACGGCGGGAAGCCGACGCCGGCTCAACAGGCTAAGGCCATGGCGCAAGCGCTCAAGTTTTCCCAGTGCATGCGTTCGCATGGCATCCGCGATTTCCCCGATCCCAAATCAGGGCCGGGCGGCGCGATCGGCATCAGCATCCGCGGTGGCCCGGGCAGTGACCTCAACCCCAACAACCCCCAGTTCGAGGCGGCCCAAAAGGCGTGCCAGGGCATCATGGGCGGCGCTTTCGGGGCCAAGGCCCCTTAGCCAGCACGTCTCAGCGCCTCCGGGACCGCACATGGGCGGACCGGCGGAACAAAAACACCACCCGAAGCTGGACCGAAGAGAGACTGGGGTCATGCACACTGACGAGCGGATCGCGAAAATGCTGGATAAGGCTGGCAAAACCGGCAATGGGCACAAGAAGGGGTACAGGAGCGGCCTCGCGGTGGTCGCCCTGGCAGCCGTCGCCATGCTCGCATCGGCCTGCGGCGGCGGCGCCAAGGGAGCTGCCGGATCTTCCAATGCGGTGGCACATCTCGGCACGACCACCACGGCCGCGGGCGCCGGCTCCAGCCCTGGCGCTTCTTCGGGCGGGGGGCCGCCCAACCCTGCCAGGTTGGGCGCCGACGCAATGAAGTTCTCGCAATGCATGCGCTCACACGGCGTGGCCAACTTCCCCAACCCGCAGATTTCGGCAAGCAGCATCAGGCTCCAGATCAACCCGAGCATCGCCGGCAACCCGCACTTCAAGACTGCTCAAGCGGCGTGCCAGCACTTGCTGCCAAACAAGGGGACACCCCAGCCCATCACCCCCGCCGACCAGGCCGACTACCTGAAAGCGGCGCAGTGCATGAGGTCGCACGGCATCAATGGCTTCCCGGACCCGGACTTCTCCGGCGGCGGTGTCGAGTTCCCTCTCCCGCCCGGCATGAACGCCAACTCCACCCAGTTCGAGGCGGCGCGGGAGATCTGCCAGAAGCTCATCCCCAACGGCCTCCCCTACAGCGCCTCCTCCGAGGGCCAATGAACCTCGTGAGAGGTTGCCGAGGTTTTACTTGCAAAACGAGAAAGAGGAGTTCTCACGCCCGGAGCGGCGGTCGCCCCGGGTGCTCAAGGAGGTCCCTTAGAAAATGACGAGCTCTCAAACCAGCCCGGGCGGCTACCAGGTCCTCGGCGCTCAGGTTGGTGACAATGAGGACGGCGCTCCCCCAGGTGGCCCGAGCCCCGCGGAGCGTAGGCGGCGCAAGCGTTGGTGGGTCGCCGGCGGCGCGGCCGTGGCCCTGGTAGCAGCGGCAGGTGTCGTTGTGGCGGTGACCAACCCGTTTGCCAGCCCGTCCAATTCCAACAGCGGCGTAACCGACAACACCTACCCCATCAGCTACGCCAACGTCGCGCTCGAACCGCTCCAGTCCCAGACCGAGGTGTCGGGGACCCTCACCTACGCGAGCACCAACGACAGCAGCACGACGGCCAATGTGGTCTTGCCCGCAGGCACCGCCACCTCAACGGTCCAGCAGGAGGAGCAGCTCGTCGCCACGGCAAGCCAAAGCCTCTCGGCGGACCGGGTCGCCTTGCTCACGACCGAGGCTTCCAATTCCGAGAGCCTTGCCCAAGCGGAGCAGGCTGTGAGCGCAGACGAGGCCAGTCTTGCGCTGGCCGAGACGTCCAACGCCGAAGGCCTTTCGCAAGCTCAGCAAGCCAGCAGTTCGGACAAGGCTGACCTCGCTTCGACCGAGACTGGCAACTCCCAGGCTTTGGACCAGGCACAACAGGCCGTCGGGCTCGACGAAGCCGCCCTCAAGACGACCGAGACGAGCAACTCCCAGTCGCTCGCCCAGGCACAACAAGCTGTGGCGCAAGACGATGCCGCCCTCAAGACGACCGAGACGAGCAACTCCCAGTCGCTCGCCCAGGCGCAACAAGCCGTGGCGCAAGACCTCGCCGCCCTGAAGACGACCGAGACGAGCAACTCCCAGTCGCTCGCCCAGGCACAACAAGCCGTCGGCCAGGACCTCGCCGCCCTGAAG
>Ga0335074_10009504_pt1 | contig 13579 bp, 15 predicted proteins | sample Lox_Sample_23_FD_206715 | JGI IMG/M metagenome (GOLD analysis project Ga0335074, IMG submission 206715) | Soil microbial communities from Loxahatchee National Wildlife Refuge, Florida, United States - Lox_Sample_2.3 | ecosystem: Environmental > Terrestrial > Soil > Wetlands | place: USA...
CGCGGCAGGACACCGCCCGCGCTGACCGGCCCCGCTGGCCCCGCCGCGAACCCGGCGGGGCCTCAGCCGCTTCCACCGAGAAACATGAGCCCACCGGAACCACAAGGTCCGCACAGGGCAACTGGCACGAGAGCGGAGACACCGATGGGGCGGCTGATGCGGCCGGGCGGCTGGCCCGGTTCCGGCGTGAGCTGTACTTCTCCTTCGGCCTGCGCCGGGACGCGCTGTTCGACGTGGCGTGGGCGATCAGGTCCGCCCCTAGCCGTCGCATGTTCGGCGCGTCCGCCTCCAGCCGGACCGTGACCTTCTCCAGCTTGGCGGCGAGTTTCTCCTCGGTCGGCGCCTCGCACTGCCGCCGCTGCCCGTTCTCGTGCCAGACCGCCCGCCACCGGCCTCCCTCAGAGCGGGCCGGGTACACCGTCACCCCGCACTCCAGCTCGATCACCTCGCCGCTCCCCCGAGTGGCGGCGCGGCCGCTACCGCTGGCGAGGACCGGGCTCCGGCGCGGGCCGGAGGCCTTCTTCGCCCGGGGCGCCGGAACCGCGACCCGGGGCTTGGCCGTACGATCCGGCACGAGTTGTGGGGAAACTGTGGGGATCTTGAAGATCGCGGCCGGTGCTTGCGCCATGAGACTTTCTCTCTTCCTGCGTCGATGCAGGTGAGAGGACTGACAGCCGCCTGTTCCTCGGTGGGCGGTACTGGGCTCGAACCAGTGACCTGCCGGTTGTAAGCCGGCTGCTCTTCCGCTGAGCTAACCGCCCGTTCAGTCCTTCCGGCCTCATCGTGGGGCCGAATCCCTGCTAGGGTACCGGCTCCGGGAAGGCCAGTGGTACGCGCCGGCGGCGTAGTTCCGAAGCGCACCCCGACCTCACCGCCGAGGACATCCACGAGTCCCCTCTGTACGCCGCGGAGGCCGTCGAGAGCGGAACTGACGCTCACTGAGTGAAGCTCCTCGTCGGCAGCAACCTGTCGCCGGCCCCGGCCGATGCGCTGAAGACGGCGGGCTACACCGCGGCGCCCGTGGCGCTCGCGGCGGCGCCGCGGGCCCGCCTCACCCTCCGGCGCCGTCGGTTCCTGTGGGGCCTGCTCTTCGTCAGTCCGTGGATCATCGGCACACTCGGGCTCGTGCTGTACCCGATGCTCCTGTCCCTCTACTACAGCTTCACGAACTCCGGATCATGACCTACAACATGCTGCATGCCCCGGGTGACCGCCTCGGGCAACTCGTCGATGTGGTGCGGGGCGTCGATCCCGACGTGCTCGCCTGCCAGGAGATCAACACCTACGAGGGAATGATGTCCCTCTCCAAGAGACTCGGGATGCTGCCGGTGCGGGGCCGGGCCAACAGCGAAGAAGACACCAGGGACGGCCAGCCACTGTACGAGCACCTCGTCGTCTTCACCAGGCTGGCGCCGAGGACCGTGCAGGTCCACCGCGGTGACCGCCGGGGCCATGTTCCGTCCCGTGCTCGAGGTAGGTCTTGAGACGCCGGACGGCGGCACCGTCACCTTCTTCGAGGTCCACCTCAGGGCCGTGCTCGACGGCACCGAGGCGTACCTGAAATGGCGGGAGCTTAGCAGCCTGCTCTCGGTGATCTCCGAAGCGGACGGCCCCGTCGTTGCCCTGGGTGACTTCAACGCCCTCCCGCCCGGGCAGCTGCCGGCGGTGATCGGTCGCCCTGGGCTTCCGGAGGATCACCTGGCCGCCGTTGGCGCGGGGTGGTGACGGCCGATCGCCGGGGCCGGCCTGGCCGACTCGCTGCGCCTCGTGCACCCGTACAAGGGCACGCCCGACTCGACGCTGCTGCAGGGCGAGCGGAGGCGCGTCGACTACATCTTCGTCAGCGCGGAACTCCAGGACCGGGTGGCGGACGCCTACACCGTCGACAACGAGGCCGTCGCCGTGGCGTCCGACCACCGGCCCGTCGTGGCCAAGCTGAGCTACCCGCACCCCGACTGACCGGCCGGCTGGGCCGGCCCGAGGGGAGGTGCCAGTACTCCCCCCTCGGGCCGGGCCGGTTCCGTTGCCCCGCAACGGGCAAGGAACGTTGTCACCGCGGCGTCAGCTATCGGTCATCTGTCGGGTCAGTACCCGCCGCCTCCGGCGCTCGGCGACGACGGAGTCCCGGCCGGCGCGGGCGAGGCCCCTGACCCGCCGGCGGCGAATGAGCTCACGGCGGCGGTGATGTCGCTGCCGGACGGGGAAACCAGCCACCACTTGGCGCCGAACCCGTCGCTGCCCTGCCCGGCGGCCGTCCCGGGTCCGGAGTCACCAGAGAAGTAGTACAGCGGGTGCCCGTCGTAGGTCACCTGCTTGCTGCCGTCAGACCGGGTGATCGTGCCCAGGTCGCTGGCCTTCGCGCCGCCGGACGCGGTCACTGAGCCTGTGGCCGTCACCGGGGGCCAGGCGCCCGCGCACGCCCCTGTGCACGCGGACGTGCCACCGGTGTCCTTCTCCCACATGTACACCGCGCGACCCGAGCCGTCGGTCAGCACGCTGCCCGCGGACGACGAGGCGGTGGTGATGACCGTCGCGCTCGATCCGCTCGCGCTCCCGGCGGCAGGGCTGCTGCTCGCCGCGGTCGCCGGTGCCGGAGTGCTGCTTGCCGCTGCCCCGGTGCTGCTGCTCGCGCTGCTGCACGCCCCCGCGAGCAGGGCCACGCCAAACGCGCAGCCCGCAAGCGCGGCCAGTCTGCCCGGTCCCGGCATCCGCTTCACCATGGAGTTGCCCATTGTGTTCGCCTCCCGTCCAGCGCGGCCCTGCCGCGCCAGTTCCGCTCACACGTTGTCTGTCCACCTACATACGGTCCGAGGTGCACTTTTGGATTGGACACCGACGGTTGAGCGGAGAGCGATCCGGGTAACTCATCGTGCCACGCAGCCGCGGCCCAGAGACATGACCGACGGCCAGCGGGGCGGACCGACCGGCAAAGAGACTTGGGTCGGCCGGCTAGACGCGGCGGGCGGAGCGACGCTGCGAACCGCCCTTGCGGCTCTGTTCTCATGACGGCCGGAGGATCAGCATGTCAGCAGAGACGAACGAGCAGCGGGAATACGAGCGGGCTCTGCAGACGGCGGAGCGGCTGCTCGGCCAGCCGCTCGTCCCTTCGCTCAGCGAGGGAGAACCGCCTGCCGGTGAGGACTTCCGGCGGCTCGCCACCGTCGCGGCCTTCGGCGCGTCATGGTCCAGGGAAGGGCTCGACGACCGCAGCCGTGCGCTCATCTCGGTCACCATGGCCGCCACGCTCGGTACCCACGAGCCGCTCCGCGGCCAGCTGCGCATCGCGCTGCACTCCGGGGTGACCAAGGAGGAGATCGTCGAGCTCTTCATCCACCTCGCCGGCTACGCCGGCGCAGCCCGGGCTTTCGACAGCTATCAGGTCGCCCTCGGCGTCTTCGCCGAAGTCGGCTAACTGGCGGCTGCCTCGCGCAGCTCGCGGAAGGCGGCTGCCAGACGCGGGGGCTGCCAGGATGCGTTGAGGCCGCTGGGGTTCGGGAGGATCCAGAGACTTGCAGTTCCCAGGGTGTCCGGCTGGGGGCCGACCGCTGCCCTGGGGCGGGCGAACGCGGTGCGGTAGGCGGTGACGCCGAGGATCGCGACGTAGCGGGGGCGGCGGGCGTCGACCACGGCACGGAGGCGGGCGGCGCCTTCCCTCAGCTCGGCCGAGGTGAGTTCGGCGGCCTGGGCGGTGGCGCGCGGGGCGATGTTGGTGATGCCGAGGCCGTAGCTGGTCAGTCCCCGCTGCTCGGACGGCTTCAGCAGGCGAGGGGTGAAGCCTGAGGCGTAGAGCGCGGGCCAGAACCGGTTGCCGGGCCTGGCGAAGTGCCAGCCCGTGGCCGCCGAGTACAGGCCCGGGTTGATCCCGACGAACAAGACGTGGAACGGGTCACCCGCGGTGGGCAGCACGTCGGGGATCGTGGCATCCCGCGCCGCGTCCAGGTCAAGCCTCATCGAATTAGCGGTCTTGGATTTCGTCGCGCCAGGAGTGGGCGGGGGTGTAGCCGAGCAGCTGCTTGGCCCGGTCGATGGCCAGGAGGGTTTCGTGCTCGCCGAGTTCGCGGGTGACCGGCGTGTCCGGGAAGACCTCGGCGAGGAGGTCGCGGGACGGGCGGTTCATGACCGTGTCCGCGGCGGCGATGATGACATTCTGGCTGCCGGTGACGTCCGCTTCCAGGCCGAGGCGGCAGGCGGCGGCGACGTCGCGGACGTCGACGTAGCCCCACGCGTTCCACTTGCGGAGCTGCGCGTCAGGCCAGTAGCCAGGAAAGCGACGGTAATCGTGAGGCTCCATGATGTTGGAGATCCGCAAGCCCACGAACGGGACGCCGGACCAGCGTGAGATCTGCTCCGCGATGGTCTCGCTTGCGACCTTCGACAGGGCATAGGTGGTCGCGGGGAACGGGAAATGATCCTCGTCGACCGGGGCGTAGCGGAACTCGCCTGGCGCGCCAGGTATCTGCTCCGGATCGCCGCCGAACGGCAGGCCGAGGGTCGTCTCGCTGGACGCCCACACCACCCTCGTCAATCCGAGGGCCGCGGCCGCGTGGAACACGTTGAAGTTCATCGACGTGTTGGCGTTAAACGTGACCGCGGGAGTGGCCCGCCCAGGGGCCGGGATGTTCGCCAGGTGGACGACGGCGCCGGTGTCGCGGAGTACTTCGGTCGTCTGCCCGTAGTCGGTGAGGTCTGCCCTGAGCACGCCTGCCGCCACGTCGTCACCGCTGAGCGCGTTGTCGGTGGCGATCACGTCGTAGCCGTGCTCGCGCAGGTGCCTGACGGTTACCAGCCCCGCCTTGCCAGTCGCTCCAGTAACACAGATCCGCCTTGCCGCCGTTGTCATGTCTAAGAGACTAGCCCCGGGGTGACGGCCGGCCCGTGGGACCCCAAGGCCGGCGCGGCGGCCGCGCACCGGTTGAGAAGATCCTTTTCTTTAGCGGGCGGTGCGGCTGGCGGGGACCCGTTCCGGCTCGGGAGGGGGGCCGGGCGGGGTGCCGTCGCCGAAGGGGCGGCCGCCCAGGTCTTCCCTGTGGTGCCTGGTGAGCCAGCCGGACAGGTCCGGGCCGTCGGGGACGATGCCGGACGGGTTGAGGTTCTTGTGGACCAGGTAGTAGTGCTGCTTGGTCTGGACGAAGTCGATCGTGTCGCCGAAGCCAGGGGTCTGGAACAGGTCACGGGCGTAGCCCCACAGCGCGGGGAACTCGATGAGCTTGTTCCTGTTGCACTTGAAATGGCCGTGGTAGACCGCGTCGAAGCGGGCAAGCGTCGGCCAGAGGCGGACGTCCGCCTCGGTGATCGTGTCGCCGACCAGGTAGCGGCGGGCAGTGAGCCGGTCCTCGAGCCAGTCGAGCCGCGCGAACAGGGCCTGGTACGCCTCGTCGTAGGCCTCCTGGCTGGCCGCGAAGCCGCAGCGGTAGACGCCGTTGTTCACGTCGCGGTAAATGGGCGCGCTGACCTCTTCGATCTCGTCCGTGAGCGCATCCGGGTAGAGGTCCGGGGCGCCGTCGCGGTAGTAATCGGTCCACTCGCTCTCCATGCCACGGGGGATCTGGCGGAAGTCCGAGGTCACGACCTTGCCGGTGGGGATGTCCACGATCGCGGGCACGGTGACGCCCTTGTCGTAGCCCGGGACCGCCTTTTCGTAGGCCTCGCGGAGCCAGTGGATGCCGAGCACCGGGTCCTTCTCCTCCGGGTCCAGGTCGAACGTCCATGACCGCCAGTCGTGGGTCGGGCCGCAGATGCCCATGGACAGGACGTCTTCCAGGCCGAGGAGACGGCGGACGATCATGCTGCGGTTCGCCCACGGGCAGCCGCGTGCCACGGCGAGCCGGTACCGGCCCGGCTCAACCGGCCAGCCGTCGCTGCCGTCCTTGGTGATCAGCCCGTCCAGGTAGGTGGTGTCGCGCTTGAATTCGCCGGTCTTGCTCATGCGTCAACCCTAGACCGGCGACCATCATCCGGCCTGGCCGGTGCCTAGCACTGGCGGCCTTGACGGCGGAAGAGCTCCGCCCCGGCACGCGGCTTCGGGCACCGGGGCGGAGGAACCAGGGACGGAGCCGGCTGAGGACCTGAAGGCCGGGTCAGTGGGTGGCGGCGACCGATTCCACGTATGCGGCGGCCTTCGCCGGGTCGAGCAGGAAGTCGTGCACGGTGCCGGGATTCGGGAAGACCTCGGCGAACTTGTCCGCGATCTCCTGGAACTGGGAGGCGGCGGCGAGAACCTGCTGCGCGTGCGGCGGCATCGGCTCGAGCATCATCTCGGTGAGGATGACCGAGTTCTGCGCATGCGCCCAGAACGCGTCGAAGGTCTGCTGCATCCACTGCGGCGTGAACAGCGCGCTGCCCCGCTCGAGTATGGCGTTGAGGTACATGCCGGCGGCGTGCGCGGCGTTGTTGGCGCCTTGCCCGCTGATCGGGTCGTTGACCACGACTACATCGCCGATGCCGAAGACGTAGCTGCCCGGCGCGACCTCGGCGCAGGGATGGCGGACGGTGGTGGGGAACGCGCCGACCAGGGAGGCGCGCCCGTCGGTCGGCTCCGCGTACTGGTAAAGCTCGCCCTCCCACGGGAAGTGCTCAAGCAACATGGCCTTGAGCCTGCGCAGGTGCTCGGCGGGTGACGGGCGGTCGCTGAAGATGTCGAACGCGCCGCCGGGCACCGCCTCCACGAGCAGCACGTCACAGGGACCGGTGAAGGTGTAAGCGGGCATGTGGAAGAACTCGCCGGTGCCTGGCCGCAGGTTGACCCGCATCCGCGGCTCGGTCACGCCGTCGGGAACGGCGATCCCGTTCAGGTAGATGGCGGCAAGGTGCCGGGCAGGCCTGGTGTAGTGCGACCGCGCCGTGTCCCGGTCGAACATCTCCACGATCTCGCCCTTGCCGGCCGCGATGATCGTCAGGTCGTAAAGCGGCGCGAGCCCGGACAGGTCCGAGGTCATCACCGAGTGATAGATCACCCGGCCGCCGCGCTGCTCGAAGAGTTCGATCCAGGCGGACATCTTGAGCCGCTGGTCGACGGAATTGCCCGGGCGGGCCCACGCGCCTGAGAACGAGAACGCCGACACCCCCGGGACCGGGGACAGGTTGAAGCCGATTCCGCCGATCGGCGTCGCCTCGTCATCCCACAGGTTCAGCTTCACGTCGCGCTCGCGGTCGAGCGCCCGGTACATCATCACCTGGGTGGAGGTCGGCCACCCGTTCCTGATCTCCTCGGGTGTGCGGGCCGACATGAGGGTCACGTCGTAGCCTTCGGCCTGCAGGCTCAGCGCCAGCTGAAGCCCGGCCTGGCCGGCACCCACGATGAGAATCTTGCGCACGGAATACTCCTTGTGTGAGGGTAAGCGCCGGGTTCTGCCGAACCCTTCTTCGTCCTGACGTGACGCGAACTCAGCGAGCGGTCACCGGTGACGTCTTCTCCATCGTGTTGGTCAGGCTGACCAGCAGCGCGTGGGCCGCGGAGCGGCGGTCGCGGGCGTCGACGGTCAGCAGCGGGACCGAGTCGGCCACGCCGAGCGCGTCCCTGACCTGGTCGAGCGGGTGCGTCTGGCGGCCGTCGAACAGGTTGACGGCTACGACGAACGGTATGTCCGAGTCGTTCTCGAAGTAGTTGACCGCCGGGAACGAGACATCGAGGCGGCGGGTGTCCACCAGCACGAGCGCGGCGCTCGCTCCGCGGCACAGGTCGTCCCACATCGGCCAGAACCTCGGCTGGCCGGGCGTGCCGAACAGGTAGAGGATCAGGTCCCTGGCGAGGGTGACGCGCCCGAAGTCCATGGCCACCGTGGTGGTGGTCTTCTCGTCGGTGCCGTGCAGCGGGTCGACCGTCTTGCCCGCCTGGGTCATCCACGCCTCGGTGTTCACCGGGGGGATCTCCGAGACGGTGCTGACCAGGGTGGTCTTCCCCACACCGAACCCGCCCGCGACGACGATCTTCGCCGACGTGATGCTCACGTCCGGCGGGAGGCGGTCAGGCGAACTCGCGTAGGCCATCGATCACTCTCTTCAGCAGCCGGTGGTCGTAGGGGGACGCGTAGGTGTCGTCATTGATCTGCACGCGGTCAGCGGCCGCGAGGTCCTCGAGCAGCACGCGCGTGACGCCGAGCGACACGCCGCAGTGCGCGGAAAGCTCGGCCACCGACTGCGTGCCGAAGGACGCCCGCTCGTACAGCCGCCGCGCCTCTGGCGACAACCGGATCGCCGCCGCGGGGTCGTAGCGCTCCACCGAGACCAGGGTGTGCACGTACAGGTGGTGCCGGGTCCGCGTCCGCCCGCCGGTCAGGACATAGGGCCGGACCCAGGGGTTAGCGCTCATCGCCCGCCCCCTCCGCTCATGGCGTTCAGCCGCCGCAGGTCGTCGCGCAGCTGCGGCGTCAGGACGTGGCCGACGGCATCGACGAGCTGGGCCATCTGATGCGCGACCACGCCGAGGTTCGCGCCCTCCCGCACGAGGACGGCGAACCCGGCCAGGCTCCCGATGCCCATGAAGAGGAAGTGGCCGGACGGGAACTTGAGCATCACCTGATCGCAGCCCGCCTCGCCGACCTTGCCCGCGATGTTGTTCGCCAGGCTGATGATCCCGCTGGTCATCGCGGCGAGAGGATCGGCCAGGTCGGCCGACATCCCGCCCGCCGCGATCAGCGGCAGGCCATCGGCCGAGACGATGAGCGCGTGCGTGACCCCCGGCGTCGACGCGACGAAGTTGTCGACGAGCCACCCGAAGTCCTGGGGATCGCGCGGCGACAGCACGGCCGGGTTCGTCATGGCTGAGCTTCCTCTTCGATGGCGGTATCGTCAGCGCTGTCCTCGGCGGCGGTGGCCCCGAGGGAGAAGGCGCTGAGCTCCTCGGCGAACGCCCGGCGTGCCGCCGCCTGCTGCTCCGGCGTCCGCACCGCGGCGCCCTCCTGCGGCTTGGGCCGCAGCTCGTCGCCGCGCAGGCTGGCGCGCTCGCGCCGGGGCAGCTCGCCCGGCAGGCGCGCCTGCTCACGGTCCGGCAGCTCGGGAGGCTCCCACTGCGGCGGCTGCTGCGGCCGGGTCGGCTCACCGCGGGACAGGTCGGTGACCGCCGCGGTCCGCACGGCCGACTGGGATGCCGGTGCGGTGGCCGGCCCTGGCCGGCGCCTGCCCTCGTCCGCCGGAACCTCGCACAGCAGATGGGGCGGGAGCGTCACCATGGCGACCGTGCCGCTGCTCGGCAGCGGGCGCGAGGCGAGCCGCACGCCGATCGAGTGCTTGCGCGCGATCCGGTGCACGACAGGGAAGCCGGTATGCCGCCCGGTCCGTTCGTCCACGCCCGGGACCTGGCCGGCGAAGGCGGCGTTCAGCGCGGCGACCTGATCGGCTCCGATGCCGATCCCGGTGTCCTCGATGCGGAACATCACGCCGCCGTCCTGGAGCAGGTGCCCGCTCACGCTCACCGTGCCTGGCGAGTACCTGGTCGCGTTGTCAAGCAGCGCGGCGACCAGCGATCCGACGTCGTCGGCGGCGTAGCCGAGCACGGCCAGCTCGGTCACGCGCCCGACGGTGACCTGGGTGTACCGCTCGATCGCCGAGGCCGCCATCCGGATGACGTCGAGCAGCGAGGTGGTGAATCCCGCCAGTTCCTCTTCGCTCCTGCCCGCGAGGGTGCGCAGGTCGCGGCTGGCGCGGCGCATCCGGGTGACCGCGTGGTCGACCTGGTAGAGCCGCCGCAGCCGCTCGGGGTCGTCCTCGTCGGCCTCCAGTTCGTCGAGGGAGGTACGAAGCTGCTCGGCGAGGACGAGCAGGTGGAGCCCGAACTGGTCACAGATGTCCGGCCAGGCACCGTCCGGCTGCGCTGCCGCCGTTTCCTGTTGGCCCGGCTCGGGGCGGGAATCCGGGGCCGCGCCCGGCGCGGGTTCCGGTGACCGCTCGACGGGGGGCGCCTGGGTGGCGGCAGGCGGCGGCGCCATCACGGCGACGCCGCCGCCCGGCTGGCTCGCGCCGTACTTGGCCGCCCCGTACCGGGCGGAGGCGTACTGCGCGGCAGCCGGCTCGCCGTTGCCGTACGGGCTGGTCGCCTGGACGCGCTGGCCCCAGCCCGGATCGAACCAGCCTCCGGGCGGCTGGCGGGCCGCCTGCTCTCCCGGTGGCTGGTGTTCCGCTGGCGGCTGCGCTGTCGGCGGTCGCCCGGCCGCAGGCGCCGCCATCGCCGGCGGGTAGTCGGGCTCAGGCTCCTGGGTCAGCCCGAGACGGCGTCTGAGGCTCCACCGAGTCATGGGCAGCAAGCTCTTCCCGCGTCGTCGGAATTACGGACGCTGTTCAGATTGGCACAGACCCAACACAATTGCGCGACCTTCGAAGCAGGAACTCAGGCCCACACCATTAAATTCTCGGCCGACTGGTGACCTATCTTCACACATATGAATATAAGTAATAAAAAGGACAAAACCCTACATAGCAGGAGGAACGCTGGCGGCTAGCAGCGCCCAGCCACCGCCTCCGGGTGCGGGGCTATCCCTCCCCCGGGGTCGCCGCCGCCGCGGCGGTCAGCGGCTGGCCGCCGCGGCGGCCAGGCGCTGCACGATCTCGGTGAGGATCGGCCGCGGCGTCGCGAAGTTCAGCCTGACGTGGCCGCGGCCCGCCTCGCCGCATGCAGCCCCGTCCGTCAGCATGACCTGCGCCTTGGCGAGGAAGAAGTCGGCCGGACTCGTCCCGGGCACCCCTGTCTCCTCGGGCACGGCGGGCCGCTCCGCCACGGGATGACCGCGCTCGGCGAACAGCGCGCGGCAGTCAAGCCAGGCCAGGTAGGTGCCCTCGGGAGGCCGGTAGCCAACCTCCGGCAGGTACTCGGCGAGGAGCCGTTCGAGGAGCGTCCGGCTGCCGTCCAGGTAGCCCACAACCTCGTCCAGCCACGGTCCGCCGTCGCGGTAGGCGGCCACGGTCGCCCATACTCCCGGGGTGGACGCGCCGTGCTCGAACGTCGACCCGCGCTCCGCCCAGACCGCCGCGTCCCTGTCACTGGACAGCAGCAGCTGAGCGCACTTGAGGCCGGGCAGGTTCCAGCCCTTGGAGGCGGCGGTGCCGGTCACGGTGTGCCCGGCGGTGACCGCGCTCAGGGACGCGTAAGGGATGTGCGCGCCGCCGGGGTAGATCAACGGGGCGTGCACCTCGTCGGCGTAGACCAGGCCGCCGTTGGCATCGACGACATCGGCGACGGCGGCCAGTTCTTCCCTCGTGTAGACGCGGCCCACCGGATTGGCCGGGTTGCAGAGGATGAGCAGGTGCCCGCCGCGCTTGAAGGCCGCGTCGATGCCGTCGAGATCGAGGTGATGGCGGCCGCCTCCGGTGGCCATCGGGACCTGGATGATCTCCCTGTCCAGGCTCTGTGGGTAGGTCAGGAACGGCATGTAGGCCGGAGTCGGCACGATCACCGGGCTGCCAGGGCGGGAGAAGACCCTGATCGCGGCGCCGAGTCCGGTGATCACGTCGGGCAGCGGGCGGATGCGCTCGGGGTCCACTGTCCAGCCGTAGCGGTCTTGCTGCCACGCCGCGCACGCGGTCGCCATCTCGGTCACGGCACGCTCGCTGAGGTAGCCGAATTCTGCGCGCCCGATCACCTCGCGCAGCGCGGCCTCCACCGGCGGCGCGGCGCCGAAGTCCATCTCGGCAACGAAGGCCCCGATCACGCCGGGGCCGCCCTTCCCCCACTTCCAGCCGCCGCGAGCACGCAGTTCGTCGGCGGTTACCCGGTCGATGCTCTCAGCGAACGAAGTCATGGCACCCGCACAGTCGCAAACCAAATCAAGGACCCCGGAAACAACTGTAACAACCGGACCGCCCGCGACACCAAACCGCACATAATGCGACATCCCGGGCGCAGCGGTTTCACTGTCCGTGACTTTTGGAGGCCATGAGCCTGGAAACTGCCTCTGGCTCAATAACGTGACCGTAACAGCGGACAGGCTGGATGGTTGTGGCAACGATACGGTTATGGGCGTATGGCTGCCGCAACCATTGCCGCGGCGTCAGCGCTCCGGCCTAGCGGGGTGAGGCTGCGGTGACGCACGGTGTCCCTGGGGCGAGGGTTGCGGCGAAACCGCGCCGCGGGCCGGCCGGCGCCATCGATCGTCATCACGCTGGGCGTTACCACCACGAGATGCGGGCCAAAGGCTGGAAACTTTGCGCAAGCTGGAAACTACGCGTGCGTGGCGCACGCGGAAGTGACATGTTGCGCAAAGTTTCCAAGATCTTTCCCGACCGGCCGGGAAAGGACTGTGCAGGGCGGGCGGCTCGGCGGCGGCAGCGTCGAGGGAGCGGTGCTGGCCACGGCGCGTGCGGCTGGGTAACTCAGTGGCATGGGGCTGCAACTCAGTGGCAAGGGGCTGCAGGGTCGGCCGCGCCCGTCCGGATCCGCTGATTCTCAGCCTTGTTCTTTCGCCGCGGCCCGGGACAGGACCTCTTCTTCCGTGAGGGGGGTGGACGGGTGATGGCTGAGGCACATCGGGGTGCGGATCTGCTGGAAGCCGCTGCCCTCGGTGGCGAGGTAGAACTCGCCGGCGGCCAGGCGGCTGATCGCGGGGACGTCGCCGCCCTTGGCCCTGGCGAGGTCCCTGGCGGCGTCGATCTGCGCGGGGGCGTTGAGCAGGCCGAAGAACTGCGTGGTGGCGTTGCCTGGAATGGAGTTGTGCAGGGCCTTCGGTGACTGGGTAGCGAAGAGCAGGCCGAGGCCGTACTTGCGTGCCTGGGAGGCCAGCCGCCTGGTCGACTCGCTGCACGCGGTCGTACCCGTGGACGGCACCAGATCCTGTGCCTCGTCCATGACGAGCAGGCCGGCCAGCGGCCGGTCCTGCGCCGGGTTCCGCTTGACCCAGGAGAACAGGGCCATCTGGAGCTGGTTGACGAAGGCCTGCCACTGGTCGAGGCCGAGCATGCCGACCATGCTGATGATGCTGACGCGGGCGCGCTTGCCTGGCGGTGGCGTGAGCAGGATGCCCGGGTCGGCGGCCTCGCCCGTGCCGCCGAAGAGCGGGTCGGTGGCGCGGACGGCGCGGAGGCGGTCGGCGAGGTCGGCGGCGATGTACGCCGCCCTGGTCTGCTCGGAGACACCCTCGGGGAGGCTGGCGAGCAGGTCGATGAACGCGCCGAGGTCGTAGCCCGCGTGCTGGGCGAAATACCGCATCGCCTCGGTCAGCACCGCCTTCTCCTGGGCGCTCTTCGGACTCTGGCGGTGTGCGCCGACGCGCGGCGCGAGCGCCTCGACCGCCGCCTCGACGGCCGCACTGAACTCGTCCGCGTCGTCGCTGACCGCGCCGAAGTCGGGGAGCGGCCGGAAGGTGAGCGGCCGTCCGCTCTCGCGGCGCGGAGTCCAGACGACTACGTCGGTCTCGGCCAGGTACGACCGGGCACGGTCGCCGTCATCGCTCAGCCACGGGTCCGGGGTCGCGGGCCACTCGTCACCGAGCCTGGCCAGGTCGTTGTTGGGGTCCAGGACGATGGACGAGACGCCCTGGAGCGCGCACTCCTCGATCACCCGGCGCAGCAGGACCGTCTTGCCCGAGCCGGACCCGGCGAAGATAGCCACATGACGGCGCAGGGACGCGAGGCCGAGGGTGACGCCCGGGCGGCC
>Ga0335074_10009505_pt1 | contig 13578 bp, 9 predicted proteins | sample Lox_Sample_23_FD_206715 | JGI IMG/M metagenome (GOLD analysis project Ga0335074, IMG submission 206715) | Soil microbial communities from Loxahatchee National Wildlife Refuge, Florida, United States - Lox_Sample_2.3 | ecosystem: Environmental > Terrestrial > Soil > Wetlands | place: USA: Florida...
CATCCGCCGATCAGCCAGGTCCCGCCTTGTAGCCCACGCCGCGCACCGTGACGACGATCTCGGGGTGCTCGGGGTCGTGCTCGATCTTGGCCCTGAGCCGCTGCACGTGCACGTTCACCAGCCGGGTATCCGCGGCGTGCCGGTAGCCCCAGACCTGCTCGAGCAGCACCTCGCGGGTGAAGACCTGCCGCGGCTTGCGTGCGAGCGCGACAAGCAGGTCGAACTCGAGCGGGGTGAGGCTGAGCGTCTCGCCGTTCCGCTTCACCGAGTGGCCGGCCACGTCGATGGACACGTCACCGATCTGCAGCATCTCCGGCGCGGGCTCGTCCGTGCGCCGCAGCCGGGCCCTGATCCTGGCGACCAGTTCCTTGGACTTGAACGGCTTGAGTATGTAGTCGTCCGCACCCGACTCAAGGCCGAGGACGACGTCCACGGTGTCGGTCTTAGCGGTCAGCATCACGATGGGCACGCCAGACTCGGTCCTGATCTGACGGCACACGTCGATGCCATCGGAACCAGGCAGCATCAGATCGAGCAGCACCAGGTCCGGCCGGGTGTCGCGGAAGACATCCATTGCCTTGTCCCCGTCAGCGACAAACGTCGGCTCAAACCCTTCACCGCGGAGGACGATGCCAAGCATCTCCGCCAACGCCGCGTCGTCGTCGACGACCAGCACACGTCCTTTCATGGGCCCCATCGTTCCATGTATCGGGCTCTAAGCAGAGCACCCGCGACGACAGACAGTGATGTCTGTCCTGAACCCGCGTTCGCATGCGCAGGTTACCCCTTTTTTACCAGGTCCGCACGAGACAGGTGCCCGTTTACCAGGCAGAGGGTCCGGGCGCGCGGTCAGCCCCCGGCACCGGCGGCACCGGGACGACGAGCGCGGGCGATGCCCGGGCGAGGCGCGCGGGGTGCCGGGCAACGAACGCCTGCATATGCGGATTTCTCGTAGTTATAAGAGCAATGAAGCGCATTGCCTCCTTTAGTGACCCATATAGCCAGTATGCGGAAGTAGGCGGGTGGAAGCGGGGAGAAAACGCACCCGTCCCGCCTTCTCACCGCCGGTGAGAGATCCCTCATCAGCCAAGTATGGACCCCGTCGCTAGCGAAAACCTATGGGTAGCCGCTAGTTCCGGCGGGTAGGTGGGGACTGCGGCAATCGTCGCGGCAAAGACAGAATGCCGACCCTGTGCCGGTATTCCGCAGGACTAGCGGGGAGAAGCATGGGAATCTTCGACAAGGTCAAGGAAATGGCGCAGAAGGCCGAGGAAATGGCGCAGCAGAGGAAAGGCCAGAATGCTCAGCAGCAGTCTGGCCAGTCCGGCGGCGGCCAGTCCGGCGGGGATATGCAGACCGCCCAGAGCACGATCGGCCAGCAGGGCGGGCCCCAGGACCCGAGCCAGCAGCAGGGTGGCTCCCAGGACTCCAGCCAGCAAAGCGGCTACCAGGACCCGAATCAGGACCCGAGCCAGGGCGGCAGCCAAGACCCCGGTATGCAGGCCGGCAACCAAGACCCGAACCAGGACACCAGCATGCAAGGCGGCAACCAGGACACCAGCATGCAGGCCGACGACCAGGACCCCGACCAGGACCCGAATCAGAACCAGACCCAGAACCCGAACCAGGGCTGGTAACCGGCTCCCTTCATCCTGATGACGCAGGCCAGTCGGACGTTCGGGACGAGGGACAGGAGGTAGGGCGTCACCGGCGTCACTAATCGGGCGCTCGGCGGTCCGGACTGCCGGGCGCCTGCGCTATTTTCTGCGCATGCCTGAGCCGTTGAATAGCCTCGTCGAGCAGGGCTGGGCGGAAGCGCTCGCGCCGGTCGAGGATCAGATCACCCGGATGGGGGCGTTCCTGCGCGAGCAGATCGCCGCGGGCAAGCGTTACCTGCCCGCGGGCGACCAGGTGCTGCGCGCCTTCCGGCAGCCGTTCGCCGGCGTGCGGGTGCTGATCGTCGGCCAGGATCCCTATCCGACGCCCGGCCACCCGGTCGGGCTCAGCTTCTCCGTGGATCCCGGCGTCCGGCGGCTGCCGGGTTCGCTGGTCAACATCTTCCGCGAGTACTCCGCCGATCTCGGTTACCCGCCGCCGTCGAACGGCGACCTGACGCCATGGGCCGAGCGCGGTGTCCTGCTGCTCAACCGGGTGCTCACCGTCGAGCCCGGCAAGCCGGGCAGCCACCGCGGCAAGGGCTGGGAAGAGGTCACCGAGGAAGCGATCCGCGCCCTCGCCAAACGGGACGAGCCGCTGGTCGCGATCTTGTGGGGCCGTGACGCCAGGAACACCGCTCCGCTGCTCGGCAGCCTGCCGCGCATCGAGTCGGCCCATCCAAGCCCCATGTCCGCGCATAACGGATTTTTCGGCACCCGCCCGTTCAGCCGCGCCAACCAGCTCCTCCAGCGCCAGGGCGCCGACCCCGTTGACTGGCGCCTGCCGTAGCAACCCGCGGACGGGGCCGCTCAGCGGTGTACGCTTCACGGGCGACGCGGCTGAGCGTCTGGTGAACATATGCTCGGTGACCGTGAATACCAGGTCCGTGGCAGCGGCTGACGACGCGCACGCGGCGGGGCAAGGGGAAGCGGGGCACGACGACGCCCCGCACGCCGCCCTGCCGAGCCGGCCCGTGCTCGCCGCCTGGTTCGGCGTGTTCGCGGTCTACGCGGGCGCGATGATCTTCACCAGGCACGCCGACGGGACCTGGGCCGCCTGGGGCTGCGGCGCCTACGCGGTGACCGCGCTGCTGCTGCTGGCCCGCACGGGCTGGGTCGTCCCGCTCGCGGCGGCCATCGGCGGCGCGCTGATCGCACCGCTGCTCTGGCTGATCACCACGTTCCCCCCCACCGGGGAGGTCGTCGTCATCGGGCAGTCCGCCAGCTACCTGCTCAAGCACGGCACCCCGTACCTGCCGCCGGGGCTGGTCACCAGCTGGACGTCCTATAACCCCTACCTGCCGCTGATGGAGATCTTCGGCCTGCCCCGCTCGGCGGGCCTGACCGGCGTGCCCGGCGACCCGAGGATCTGGACGACGCTGACCACGATCGTGGTGCTCGGCGCGGCCTTCGCCGTTGTCTCGCCGCACCGGTTCCGTGACTGCGCGGACTGCCGCAGGCGCGTCGCCTGGCGCACCGCGGTCGCCGTCGCCTCACCGCTCATCGCGTTCCCGCTCGCCGTCGGCGTCACCGACCCGCCGATCATCGCGCTGACCTGCCTGGTGCTGGCCTGGGCGGGCCAGGGCAGGCTGGTGCGGGCCGGCGTGGCGCTCGGCGTCGCCTGCGCGATGAAGACCACGGCCTGGGCGGTCGTCCCTGTGCTCGCGGTCATGGCGTGGGTTCGCTGCGCACCGCGCGCCGCCGTCCGCTTCGCGGCCGCCACCGTGGCCGTCACCGGGATACTCGCGCTGCTCGCCGCCCCAGAGGCGCTGGCGACGCCGGCGGCGCTCAAGCAGAACCTCATCGAGTACCCGATGGGCACCACCAGGTACAAGACGGTCGCGGCCAGCCCGCTGCCCGGTCACCTCATCGCCGGGCTCGGCCCGGCCGGCCGGCTGACCGTGGACGTGCTCCTGGTGATCGCGGTGCTGGCCTTCGTCGGCTGGCTCATCGTCCGCCCGCCGCGGGACGCACGGGACGCCGCCGTGCGGCTGGCCGTCGGTTACGCGGTCATGTTCACCCTGGACCCGTCGACGCGGTTCGGCTACTACGCGTACCCTCTCGCCCTCGTTGGCTGGCTGGCGCTCACCAGGCAAGAAGAGCAGGGATCCGAGGAACGGAACGGGCCTGCCCTGCTCGCCAGGTTCCTCCGCAGGCGCAGCGAGCCCGACGCTCCGTAGCTCTCCCCGGCTCCGCTGAGTGCCGGCGGCTCTGCCCCGGCTCCGCCGGATGACCGCGGCTGCACGGTCGCCGGTTTCCGACTTCGCCGAAGATCAGGAAGGGCTTATTCCCGGCGGAGGAAAAGCGTCGCACAGGTGCACGGAGTCTTCACGGAAAATAAAGCCTTCCCGACCATCGCCTGACCTCGGCAGCCTGCCCGAAATGTTACATATGCCCGTTTGGTGGAAGCGAGGCCATAAGGCCGGGACATTACCGGGCGGTAGGCAGACGAATCCGCGCCAGCCAGGTTTAGTTTCGCGCGGTTTGTGATGTAAGTGCCGATACCGCGGCGGGGCACGATTCCCTATCATCGTTAAATATGGGGCAGCCGGCTGCCGGCAGTGCCGCGCTCCTGGAACGCGGAGCTGAAATCGCCGTGATCGAGGCGGCGATCGGCGCCGCGTGCGCCGGAACCGGCTCGGTCCTGCTCATCGAGGGCGCGGCGGGCATCGGCAAGACGCGGCTGCTCGCGTACGCCTGCGAGCGGGCGACGGCCGCGGGGATGACCGTGCTCACCGCGCGGGCCGCGGAGTACGAGGGCGGCTACGCCTGGGGCGTGGTGCGCCAGTTCTTCGAGGCCGAGCTCAGGGCGGGAACCCTGACCCGCCCCGGGATGGACCGCGGCGACGCGGCGGCGCTCGCCGCCCGGGTGCTGACCCAGCCGGTGCGGACCGGCGACGAGGACCGCTACGCGGTGCTGCACGGCCTGTACTGGCTGACGGCCGACATCGCACGGTCATCCCCCGGGGGGGCGGCCCCCCGGACCCCCCGGGGCGTGTCCGACGAAAACGCGAGCGTAGCGGACACGCACGGCGTGCCGCTGCTGCTCGCGGTCGATGACCTGCACTGGGCGGACCCGCCGTCGCAGCGGTTCGCCGCCTACCTGGCACGCCGCCTTGACGGCCTGCGCGTGCTGCTTGTGGCCACGGTCCGGGAGCCCCGGGCCGCGACCGTCCAGGACAAGGCACTGATCGCCGGGCTCGCCGCGGAGCCGGGGGTGCGCACGGTGCACCCGGCGCCGCTCAGCCCGGACGGCTGCGCCCGGCTCAGCACGGCGGCACTCGGCGGGCACCCCTCGGCCGCGTTCGTCGGCGCCTGCCATGAGCTCTCCGGCGGCAACCCGCTGCTGCTTGGCGGCCTGCTCGCCACGCTGTCCGCGGAAGGCGTCGCCGGCACCGACGCCGATGTCCCGCACCTGCGCCGGCTCACCCCGGAGAGCGTGTCCAGGCACGTGCTGCTGCGCCTGGGCAGGCTCCCGGACGGAGTGCTCGCCGCCGCGCGGGCGATCGCGGTACTCGGCACGTCCGCGACTACTGCCCGGGCGGCCCGCCTCGCCGGGCTTGACGACGGCGCGTGCGCGGACGCCGTCGCCGTCCTCATGGCCGAGCAGTTCGTCACCGGCGACCTGGCGCTGCGGTTCACCCATCCCCTGGTACGGTCCGCGATCTACCAGGACCTGTCGGCGCCGCTGCGGCAGCAGCGGCACAAGGCCGCCGCACGGCTGCTGGCCGCCGAGGGAGCCCCGGTCGGGGAACTGACCACGCACCTGCTCGCGGCGAGCACCGAGGCGGACCCGTGGACCGTGGCGCGGCTGCGCGCGGCCGCGGCGGACGCCCGCGCCCGCGGCGCGCCCGACGTGGCGGCCCAGTGCCTGGAGCGGGCGCTGGCCGAGCCGCCGGCGGCCGGCGTCCGCGCCGAGGTGCTGTACGAACTCGGGGCGGCGCGGACCTTCCACGCGCCCGTCGCCGCGGTCGAGCAGCTGAGCGAGGCACTGACGCTGGCCGCAGGCTGGCCGCTGCGCGGCAAGATCGCGGTCGCGCTCGGCGAGGCGCTCGCGCTGTGCGGCCGGTTCGCCGACGCCGTGGCGATGATCCAGGAGGTCAGCGCCGAGGCGCAGGCCGGCGAGGCCGGCGAGGCCGGCGGCGCCCGGGACGACGTGGCCGGCGCCGTCGCCTCGATGCAGGCGGTGCTGCTGAACATCGCGCGCTGGGACCTGTCGACCAGGACGGTGACCCGGCCGCTGGTCGAGGAGCTGCTGGCCCGCGCCGAGACCGGCGCCGCGCTCGACCCGCAGCTGCACGCCAACCTGGCGATCGAGCTCACCGTGGCCGGCGAGGACCGGGAGCGGGCGCTCCGCCACGCCCGCGCGGCGATCCGCGCAACGTCCAGCCTGATGTCGCTGACCTCAACCGCGCTGCCCGAGGCGGTCCTGGTGCTGTCGCTCGCCGACGCCGGCCGCGAGGCGTGGGCCGGCGTCCAGGAATGGCAGGAACTCGCCAGGCGGCGGGCGCGCCCCGTCGCGGCGGCGATGGCGGCCTCGATCGCCGCGCACCTCGCGGCGCGTGACGGCGACATCAGGCAGTCGCTCGCGTTCGGCGAGCAGGCACTGGCGGCCGACGACACCTGGGTCGCGATCCTGGCGACGGCGTTCCTCGTGCCCGCGCTGATCGACGCGGGACAGCCGGACAAGGCCGGAGCGATGCTGGCCGAGCGCGGCCTGCTGGCCGGCGAGCTGCCGCCGGTCTTCCCGTTCAACGTGGTCAAGTACGCCCGCGGCCGGCTGCACGCCGCCCGCGGCGACCACGGGACCGCGGTCGCCGACCTGGTCGCGCTCGGTGCGGAAGCCAGCCGCTGGGGCATCGTGAACCCCGCCGCGATCGGCTGGCGCTCGGCCGCGGCGCTGTCGCAAAGCGCTCTCGGCGACCGGGACACCGCCCGCCGGCTGGCCACGGAAGAGATCGAGCTCGCCCGTCGCTGGGGGGCGGCACGGGAGATCGGCGTGGCACTGCGCGCCGCCGGGCTGGTCGCCGGCGGCGATGAAGGGATCGGCCTGCTCGGCCAGGCGGTGAGCGTGCTGCGCGGGTCGCCCGCCCGGCTCGAGCTGGCCCGCGCGCTCGGCGATCTGGGTGCCGCCCAGCGCCGCGCGGGCAGCCGCAGCGCCGCCCGCGACCTGCTGCGGGAGAGCCTGGATCTCGGGTACGCGCTCGGCGGCCAGGCGGTCGCCGCCCGCGCCCGCGAGGAACTCGTGGCGGCCGGCGGCAGGCCGCGGCGCGACGCGAGCCGCGGCCGCGACGCGCTGACCCCGAGCGAACTGCGGATCGCGGAGCTGGCCGTGGCCGGCCGGACGAACAGGCAGATCGCCCAGGCACTGTTCGTGACCCAGCGCACCGTGGAGAACCACCTGACGAGCGCGTACCTCAAGCTGGGCATTTCCGCCCGCGCCGAGCTAGCCGGGGCGCTGGCCGGCCGGCCCGGGCCGGCGCTCGTCCCGTTACAACCATGTCGCCGCCGCGACCATGGCGCCGCACGCTGGCGCTGTCTATGATCGCCAGGAACGGGCCTGGGGGTGGGTACCTTGGCTGATCTGCTCCTTGAGCGGAGCTACGAGGTCGCCGTCATAACAACAGCGATCAAGGCCGTGCGCGCCGGCGACGGCTCGGCCCTGCTCATCGAGGGGGCCGCGGGCATCGGCAAGACCCGGCTGCTGGCCCACGCCTGCGAGCAGGCGGCCGCGGCCGGGATGACCGTGCTGTCGGCCCGCGCCGCCGAGTACGAGGACGGTTACGCCTGGGGCGTGGTCCGGCAGCTGTTCGCGGCCGGACAGCGCGGCGGCATCGCCCGGCCTGCGGACGACGCGACCGCGCTGGCCGCGCTGGCGCTGGCCGGCGGGGCGGGGCCGGGAAACGAGGACGAGTTCGCGGTGCTGCACGGGCTGTACTGGCACACCGCCGACATCGCGCAGCGGGCGCCGCTGCTGCTCGCGATCGACGACCTGCACTGGGCGGACCCGCCGTCGCAGCGCTTCGCCATCCACCTGGCCCGCCGTCTCGAGGGGCTGAGCGTGCTGCTCGCCGCCACCGTCCGGGAGCCGCGCGCGGGCACCGCGCAGGACAAGGCGCTGACCGCCGCCCTCGCCGCCGAGCCCGGCGTCATCCAGGTACGGCCCGGTCCGCTCACCCCGGACGGCTGCGGGCAGCTCGCGGAGGCGCGGCTCGGCCACCCGCCCACGCCCGCCTTCACCAGCGCATGTCACGAGCTGACCGGCGGCAACCCGCTGCTGGTGCGTGCCCTGCTGACCGCACTGGCCGCCGAGGGCGTCACCGGGAGCGACGCGGACGTCCCGCACCTGCGGCGGCTGACCCCGGATTCCGTCTCCAGGTACGTGCTGCTGCGGCTCGGCAGGCTGCCGGTCACCGTGCTCGCCGCGGCGCGCGCGATCGCGGTGCTCGGTACCTCCGCCACCACGGCCCGGGTGGGGCGGCTGGCCGACCTGGACGGCGCGGCCGCCGCGGACGCGGTCGGCGTGCTGATGGCCGAGCGTTTCATCGAGGGCGACCGCCAGCTGCGGTTCGTGCACCCGCTGGTGCGGTCCGCGGTTTACACCGACCTCGCCGTGCCGATCAGGCAGCGCTGGCACAAGCGGGCGGCACAGCTGCTGACCGGCGAGGGCTCGGGTCCCGCCGAGGCGACGGCGCACCTGCTCGCGGCGGCGGCGGAAGGCGACCCGTGGGTCACCGGGCAGCTGCGGGAAGCCGGCGCGGACGCGCGGGCCCGCGGCGCGCCCGATGTCGGCATCCAGTGCCTGACCCGGGCCCTGGCCGAGCCGCCGGCGGCCGCCGACCGCGCGGCGGTGCTCTGCGAACTGGGCACCGCCGAGACCACGCTTGCCCCGGCCGCGGCCCTCGCTCACCTCACCGAGGCGCTCGAGCTGGCCAGCGGCTGGCCCCAGCGGGGCGAGGTCTCGCTCGCGCTCGGTGAGGCGCTCGCGCTCGGCGGGCGGTTCACCGACGCGGTACGTGTCCTTCAGCAGGCGCTCGGCGAGGCAGGCGAGGCGGGCGATGCCGGCGAGCCGGGCCCGGCAGGCAAACTCGTCTCCGGGCTCAGTGCCGCCCTGCTCAATATCGCCCGGTGGGACCTGGACACCAGGGACGTCACCTGGCCGCTGCTGCGCCGCCTGCTCGCGCAGGCGGACGCGGGGGCCGAGATCGACCCGCAGCTGCACGCCAACCTGGCGATCGAGCTCGGCGTGGCGGGCACGGACCGGGAACGCGCGGTGCGGCACGCCCGGGCCGCGATCCGGGCGACCTCGGAGCTCATGTCACTGACCGCGACGGCGCTGCCCGAGGCCATCACCGTGGTGCTGTTCGCCGACGAATGCGAGGAAGCCTGGCAGGCGGCGCAGCACTGGCTGCGCCTCGCCCAGCAGCGGGGCCAGCCGCTCGCCGCCGCGATCGCCACCTCCGTCGTATCGCTGGTCGCCTACGTCAGCGGGGACGTCCGGGCGGCGGTGGCCTACGGAATGCAGGCGGTCACGGCCGGCAACGGCTGGATCCCGGTCCAGTCCACCGGACTTGTGGTGCCCGCGATGCTCGATGCCGGAGACGTCGGCGGCGCCCGCGCCCTGCTCGCGGAGCAAGGCCTGCTCGGCGAGCTGCTCACGGTCTGGCCGTTCAACCTCGCCCGCTACGCCCGGGGCTGCCTGCACGCGGCGTCCGGTGACCACCGGGCGGCGGTCACGGACATGCTGGCCGCCGGGGAGGTCGCGGTGCGCTATGGCATCCGCAACCCGGCGGCGATGCCCTGGCGGTCGTCCGCCGCGGTAAGCCTCAGCGTCCTCGGCGAGCGGGAACAGGCCGGGCGGCTTGTCGCCGAGGAGCTTGAGCTGGCCCGCACGTGGGGCTCGGAGCGGACCACCGCGGTGGCGCTCCGCGCCGCCGGCGTGATATCAGGCGGCGACCGCGGGATCGAGCTGCTCGGCGAGGCGGTGGGCCTGCTGCGCCAGTCGCCTGCCCGGCTCGAGCTCGCCCGGGCCCTGCTTGACCTCGGTGCCGCGCACCGCCGGGCCGGCCGCCGCGGCGCCGCCCGCGACCTGCTGCGGGAGAGCCTGGACCTGGCTCATGCGCTGGGCGGCCACGCCATCGCCGCCCGCGCCCGGGAGGAACTGGTCGCCGCCGGCGGCCGCCCGCGCCGGGACGCCCTGCGCGGCAGAGACGCGCTCACCCCCAGCGAGCTGCGCGTCGCCCAGCTCGCGGCGGCCCGCCAGACCAACAGGCAGATCGCCCAGGCACTGTTCGTCACCCAGCGCACCGTGGAGAACCACCTGACAAGCGCCTACACCAAGCTCGGCATCACCGCCCGCCCCGAGCTCGCGGCGGCGCTCGCCGCCGTGTCCGGGATGGCCGGCGCGGCCGGCCCGCCGCCGGGCTAGCCGCCTACTCCGTCCCTGCCTCTGCCCCCGCGAGCAGGGTCGCGAGCACCTTTTCCAGCACCGCGAACAACTCGGACCAGCCGCTGAACTCCTGCGCGCCGCCGTCAGGCGCGCGCACGAGGCCGGTCACCGGCTCACGGTCGCCGGCGATCTCGAGCCGGAGAACGAAAGCGCCCCCATCTGCCATGACGGAATCCTGCAGGCTGGCAACCGCGAGCACATCACGGTAACCACCCCACCCTTTTGCGGGGAGGCCGGCCGCGGCTACGAGCCGAGGCGCCAGCTTGCCAGGTAGGCCTGCTGCGCCTCGGTGAGGGTGTCGAGACGGGCGCCGAGGGCGTTGAGGACCAGGCGGGCCGCCTCGGCGTCGATGTCCCCTGGCACCGGGTGGACGCCCGGCGGCAGCTTCTCCGCGCCGCCCGCGAACTCCGCGGAGGCGGCCAGCCAGCGGAGTGCGAGCGCCTCGATGCCGAAGGCGAGGTCCATCACCTCGGGCGGGTGCCCGTCGGCCGCGACCAGGTTGACCACGCGGCCTTCGGCCAGCAGGAGCAGGCGGCGGCCGTCGGCGAGCCGGTAGGCGTCGGCGTGCGGCCGGACATCGGTATCGACGGCAACCGCCATCGCGGACAGCGCCCTGACGTCGATCTCCACGTCGAAGTGGCCGGCGTTGGCGAGGATCGCGCCGTCCCGCATCACGGCCAGGTGCTCGCCGGTGATCACCTCGGCCGAGCCGGTCGCGGTGATGAAGACCTCGCCGAGCGGTGCGGCGTCGGCGATCGGCAGCACCCGGAAGCCGCGGAGCACCGCGTCGAGCGCGCGCACGGCGTCCACCTCGGTGATCACGACCCGGGCGCCGAGCGCGCGGGCGGACTCGGCGATGCCCGCCCCGCAGGCGCCGAACCCGGCCACCACCACGGTCTTGCCCGCGAGCAGGACGCCGCTAGCGCGCAGCAGGCCGTCGATGACGGACTGCGCGGTGCCGTGGGTGTTGTCCATGATCCGGGTCACCGGGGTATCGCTCGCCGCGATCATCGGGAAGGCGAGCGTGCCCTCGGCCGCCATCCGGCGCAGCCGCAGCACCCCGGTGGTGGTCCCCTCGCATCCGCCGCGCACCCGGTCGAGCACCGCCTGCGGCGCCATCGTGTGCAGCGCGGCCACCAGGTCGCCGCCGTCGTCGAGGACCAGGTCGGGGCCGTCGCCGGTGCCGTCCGCGCAGGCCCCGAGTGCGAGCGCGATGTGCCCGTAGTAGGTGTCCCGGTCCGCCCCGGCGCGGGCGAACACCTCGACCCCGTCGCGGGCCGCGAGCGCGGCGGCGATGTCGTCCTGGGTGGACAGCGGGTTCGACGCGGCGAGCCGGACCCGCGCGCCGCCCGCCCGCAGGACCCGGACGAGGACCGCGGTCTCGGCCGTCACGTGCAGGCAGGCTGCGACGGTCAGGCCGTCGAACGGCTTGTCCGCGCTGAAGCGGGAACGGAGCGCGGCGAGCAGCGGCATCATCCGTTCGGAGTAGCGGATACGGCCTTCCCCGAGCTCGGCGAGCCCGGGGGCGGACCGCTGCCGGCGCCGTGCGTCCCGGACGTTATCCCCCTTCATCGCACCCGCCTCGAAAGCCAGTAGTCATAAGGCACGGACAGTCACCCGCGTATCTGAACCGAGGGGGACGGGGGCGTCCCCGTCCCCCCGGATGACTCAGTAGCGGTAGTGGTCCGGCTTGTACGGGCCCTCGACCGGGACGCCGATGTAGTCGGCCTGCTCCTTGGTCAGCACGGTCAGCTTGACGCCGAGCGCGTCCAGGTGCAGCCGGGCGACCTTCTCGTCCAGGTGCTTGGGCAGCGTGTAGACGCCGATCGGGTACTCCTCCGGCTTGGTGAAGATCTCGATCTGCGCCATGACCTGGTTGGTGAAGGAGTTCGACATCACGAAGCTCGGGTGGCCGGTCGCGTTGCCCAGGTTGAGCAGGCGGCCCTCGGACAGCACGATGATCGTGTGGCCGTCGGGGAAGGTCCACTCGTCGACCTGCGGCTTGACGTTGACCCGCTTGATGCCCGGGGTGGCGGTCAGGCCGGCCATGTCGATCTCGTTGTCGAAGTGGCCGATGTTGCCCACGATGGCCTGGTGCTTCATCTTCGCCATGTGGTCGGCGGTGATGATGTCCTTGTTGCCGGTCGTGGTGACGAAGATGTCGACCTGGTCGATGACGTCCTCGATCGTGGCGACCTGGTAGCCGTCCATGGCCGCCTGGAGCGCGCAGATCGGGTCGATCTCGGTGATGATCACCCGGGCGCCCTGGCCGCGCAGCGACTCCGCGCAGCCCTTGCCGACGTCGCCGTAGCCGCAGACCAGCGCGACCTTGCCGCCGATGAGGACGTCGGTGCCCCGGTTGATGCCGTCGACCAGCGAGTGGCGGCAGCCGTACTTGTTGTCGAACTTGGACTTGGTCACCGAGTCGTTGACGTTGATCGCCGGGAACTTGAGCGAGCCCGACTTGGCCATCTCGTACAGCCGGTGCACGCCGGTGGTGGTCTCCTCGGTGACGCCCTTGATCTCGGCGACGGCCTTGGTCCACTTGCCGGGGTTGTCGGCCAGGGAGTTGCGCAGCCGGTCGAGGATGACCAGCCACTCCTCGGAGTCACCTTCGGCCGGCGACGGGACCGCGCCGGCGGCCTCGTACTCGGCGCCCTTGTGCACGAAGAGCGTGGCGTCGCCGCCGTCGTCCAGGATCATGTTCGGCGCCGCGCCGTCCGGCCAGGTCAGCGCCTGCTCGGTGCACCACCAGTACTCTTCGAGCGTCTCGCCCTTCCAGGCGAACACCGGGATGCCCTTCGGGTTGTCCGCGGTGCCGTCCGGGCCGACCGCGACGGCCGCCGCCGCGTGGTCCTGGGTGGAGAAGATGTTGCAGGACGCCCAGCGCACCTGCGCGCCCAGGGCCACCAGGGTCTCGATGAGCACCGCGGTCTGGATGGTCATGTGCAGCGAGCCGGTGATCCGGGCGCCGCGCAGCGGCTGGGACGCCGCGTACTCGGCGCGGGTCGCCATCAGGCCGGGCATCTCGTGCTCGGCAAGCTGGATTTCCTTCCGGCCGAAGGCGGCCAGGTTAATGTCAGCGACCTTGTACGGCTCGGCGCTCATGCGCATATCCCTTCGTTGGTTGGCCCCGGTGCCTGCGCGTGCCCGATGCCTGGCGGTTTCCGCCGTGCGCGCGGCCGGGGAGGTACAGGGGTCGCCCCCCGGAAGACAAGTGCGACCAAGATGACGCTACGGGATGCCGGGGGGACCGCGCACGCTCAGGCCGCACTTTTTGACAGCAGAATGTTAGATTAGCGGTCATGCGGATCACTGAAGCCGCCGCCCGGCTCGGCATGTCGCCCCGGATGCTCCGCTACCGGGAGGATCTCGGGCTGCTGCCGCCGCTGCGGGACCGGCCCTCCGGGCGGGGCCACGCGCACCGGCAGTTTACCGAGGAGGACATCGCCGCGATCACGGCGGCGCTCGCGA
>Ga0335074_10009508_pt1 | contig 13578 bp, 13 predicted proteins | sample Lox_Sample_23_FD_206715 | JGI IMG/M metagenome (GOLD analysis project Ga0335074, IMG submission 206715) | Soil microbial communities from Loxahatchee National Wildlife Refuge, Florida, United States - Lox_Sample_2.3 | ecosystem: Environmental > Terrestrial > Soil > Wetlands | place: USA...
ATATCGTACTGCTCCACGCGCTTCGCGAGCTGCACCGCTTCGTACCAACGGTAGGCGCAATTGGCGTCGATCATCAGCTTCACGTCCGGCCCGACCGCCTCACGCGCGGCGCGCACCCGCGCGACGTCCTCGGCGATCGTCACGCCGCCCACCTTCATCTTCACTGCTCGCGCGCCCATGGCGACATTGTCCTCCATCTCCTTCGCCAGCTCGCGCAGCCCCTTGCCCTGTTCGTAATAGCCGCCGGCAATATAGGTGGGCACCCGGTCGCGAAAGCCGCCCAGCAGCTTGTACAGCGGGAGGTTGGCCGCCTTGGCGCGGATGTCCCACAACCCGATATCGATCGTCGCAATCGCCCGAGTCGTGAGCCCGCGCCGACCGATCAGTTTCGGCTCCCACATCTTGTGCCACAGGCGCTCGACGTCGATCGGGTCCTCATTGATCAGCACCGGCGTCAACCGCTCGATCGTCGCCCGCTCGATCGCGCCGCCGCTGCCCAGCCCGATGCCGGTGATGCCGTCGTCGGTGGCGATCTCGGTGATGGCGAAATCGACGTGTGTATAGGTGTGCTTGCCGTTGGTGATCGGCCGGGCGCGCGGCCAGCGGAACGCCTTGGTGGTGATGCCGGTGATCTTCATGCTGCTGTCTCCGTCAATCCGTGCGCATCAGCCCGCGCACATGCACCGCAACCGATGCGGCCAGCGCTTCGAGATCGTAGCCACCTTCCAGAACCGAGACGATCCGCCCGTCGGTGTGCCGGTCGGCAACCGCCACGAGCTCGGCGGTAATCCAGGCGAAGTCCGACGTTTCCAGGCGAAGCTGCGCCAGAGGGTCAGCCTTGTGCGCGTCGAAGCCAGCGGAAACGATTAGCAGGTCCGGCGCGAAACCTTCGAGTGCCGGCAAGATGGTGCCGGCCCAGGCGGTGCAAAACGCATCGCCGTCCGCACCCGGCGGCAGTGGCACATTCACGATATTGCCGGCGCAGCCGCGCTCATGCGGAGATCCGGTCCCCGGATAGCACGGACTTTGATGCGAGGACGCGTAAAACAGATCCGGGTCGTCAAAGAATATAGCCTGCGTGCCGTTGCCGTGATGCACGTCGAAATCAACCACTGCGACACGCTGCAGGCCGTAGCGGCTGCGCGCCCACAACGCAGCGATCGCGGCATTGTTAAACAAGCAAAACCCCATCGGCCGGGCAGGCTCTGCGTGATGTCCCGGGGGCCGCACTGCGGCAAAGGCGGTGTAGGCGGTGCCGTCCAGGACCGCGTCGACCGCGGCGACCGCGGCGCCAGCCGCACGCAGCGCCGCCTCCGCGCTGCCGGCATTCATCGCGGTGTCGGCATCGAGCTGCACCAATTCGCCGGACCCGGGACGGATCGCCAGTATGGTATCGACATAGCCCGGGGGATGCGCCAGCAGAAGCTGCTCACGCGTCGCCCGCGGGGCCGTCTCGCGCAACAGCGGAGCGAAGGTTGGAACTTCCAGCGCAGCCAACACGGCGCGCAGCCGGTCGGGGCGTTCGGGGTGCCAATCCCCGGCGTCATGCTCCAGGCAAGCGGGGTGCGAAAACAGCGCCGTCCCCACGTCAGTCGTCCTTCGGACGGGGATCAGTCTCGCGACGGCGGATCAGGAAGCTGAACACACCGCCCTCGTCGCTCCAGGCCAGAAGAGCGTGCCCGGTTTCGCGACAATACGCCTGGAAGTCGGCGACGCTCGCGCGGTCAGTCGCCAGCACCCGCAGTCGCTCGTTCGGCCGCATGCCGCGCAGCATGCGGTTGGCACGCAGCACGGGCAGCGGGCAGCTCATCCCTTTCACGTCGAGCACCGCTTCCGTCATCGGCCCATCCTGCGGCGCATGATCCGCTTGAGCAAGCCGGCCGGCTCCGCCATGCTGTCAGCCATGGCCCAGTACCGCATCGGCATCGACCTCGGCGGCACCAAGATCGAGATCGTCGCGCTTGCGCCCGATGGGACCGAACGGGTGCGCCACCGCATCCCCACACCCCCCGGCTACGACGCCACACTAGAGGGCATTGCTGATCTGGTGCGCGAGGCGGAGGTGATCCTGGGACAGCAGGCCACGGTCGGCATCGGCATTCCCGGCGTGATCAGCCCGGCGACTGGTCGGGTGAAGAACGCCAACTCGATCGCGCTGAACGGACACGCACTCGACCGCGACATCAGCGAGAAGCTGGGCCGCGAAGTGCGGGTGGACAACGACGCCAACTGCTTCGCCCTGAGCGAGGCCATCGATGGCGCCGGCGCCGGTTTCCGGGTGGTCTTCGGCGTGATCCTGGGCACCGGCGTGGGCGGCGGCATCGTGGTGAACGGCCGCGTGCACCAAGGGCCGCACCGCGTCGCCGGCGAGTGGGGCCACAACCCGCTGCCGTGGCCAAGCGTCGATGAACTCCCCGGCCCCCACTGCTGGTGCGGCCAGTACGGCTGCCTGGAGACGTACATTTCGGGTCCTTCGCTGGCGCGCGACTGCGACGGCCCGGCTGCCCACGATGCCAGCAGCATCCCGGCACGCGCCGCGGCCGGCGAGCGCCGCGCGCAGGATGCGCTCGACCGGCACGCGGACCGACTTGCGCGTGGGCTCTCGGTGGTGATCAACACGCTCGATCCGGAGGTGATCGTGCTGGGCGGCGGGCTGTCGAACATGCAGCATCTCTATCGTGTGGTGCCGGGGTTGTTGCGCCGGCAAGTATTCAGCGATGTGGTGAACACGCCGGTGATGAAGAACCGGCACGGTGACTCGTCGGGCGTGCGTGGGGCCGCCTGGCTGTGGCCGGCAAACCCAGCAGAGGCGTGAGATGCCAGCCATCGAGCGGAAGCTGGTCGACGGCCAGGCCGCTCCGTTCAGTCACTACTGCCATGTGGTGCGAGCCGGCGATCTGATCTGGGTGTCCGGCACTGTCGGTATCCGCCAGGACGGCTCGATCCCCGCCGGGGTGGTGGAGCAGTTTGATGTCGCGCTGCAGAATATGGACGCTTGCCTGAAGGGGTTCGGGGCGGGCGCCGAGAATGTCGTGAAGGTGACGGTGTATCTGACGGATATTGACGATCGGGCGCTGATCAACCCGGCACGGCAGCGCTATTTCGGCGCCCACCGCCCCGCTTCGACGCTGGTCGAAGTCTCCGCTCTGGTCCTGCCCGAGCTGCAGGTGGAAATTGAGGCGCAGGCAGTGCTGGGCTGACGACGAGGAGTCGCAGCGCAATCTGCTCGTGGCTGGAAGCTGCTTACAACATCTGTGTGCATCTGTAGTTCCATTCCTTTGCATCTCGATCAGCACCGCTGCTGCTTCGGTAAGCAGGACATTCGAACCACAGGCGCACATGGATTCACACGGATAAAGTCCACTGGCACGCCACAGTGAGGACCAACTCGGCACGACTCGCGCCGGCTGAACGACGCTATACGGACCTCCTGAATGCTCCGAGGATCGTCGCTACGAATCACATTCCGGGGGTATTGTGCGAGTGTTGTGCGCCGCAGTCGGCGTATATTTGCCCCGGGCCGTGTGCTCAGGGGCTCTGCACAGAATGACGTGGTTTTCTGCCGCTACGTTGTTCGTGGTACGGCTGAGCCTACTGGTGCTCGGCTGGGCTGAGGTGGTGCCGCCGCGCTCTAAGGTGCCGGACCCGAGCATATATGCAATTTATATGCGTGCCTGGCGAGCTCGGCATGGAATCTATACGCACCCTTGGTCATCTTCACGGCACCGCGGCAGGCCGGAGCTCGCTGCGCACCTGCCTGGCTGTCGTCGACCCGGCATCATAGTTGCAAACCGGAGGAGCCCCGTGCTCGATGTCGTCTACCTGCTGATCGGCGCCGTCTTCCTGGGCGGATGCGCGCTCTACGCCATCGCCTGCGAACATCTATAAGGTTCAAAGTCATGACGTTCGACTATGTCCTGGGCGCGATCGTCGCCGTCTCGCTGCTGATTTATCTGGTGTACGCGCTGATCCGCCCTGAGAAATTCTGAGCCTCGGCTCCGAGGAGCAATATAAGATGATGGGCTATATGACCCTTAACGGCTGGGTACAGATTGCGATCTATGCCGCGCTGCTCATTTTGGTGACGAAGCCGCTCGGCGGCTACATGACGCGCGTGTTCAGCGGCGAACGCACCTGGCTTTCGCCGATACTGCGCCCGCTGGAAGTCGGCTTCTACCGGGTCTCCGGCGTTAGGGAAGGGGAAGAGCAACACTGGATCAGCTATGCCGCCGCCATGCTGGCCTTCAGCTTTGCCGGATTCGCCATCCTTTACGGCATTCAGCGACTACAAGGGTTGTTTCCGTTGAATCCAGAAGGTTTCGGAGCGGAATCCACTGATCTCTCGTTCAATACCTCGGTAAGCTTTGTGACCAACACCAACTGGCAGTCGTACGTGCCAGAGCAGACGATGAGCTATATGACCCAGATGGCCGGGCTGACGGTGCACAACTTCGTCTCCGCGGCCACCGGCATTGCTCTTGCGATTGCGCTGGTCCGCGGCTTCGCTCGCCGTTCGGCGCAGAGCATCGGTAACTTCTGGGTCGATCTTACCCGCTGCGTGGTCTACGTCCTGCTGCCGATCTCCTTCGTTACCGCCATCTTCTATGTATGGCAGGGGATCCCGCAGAACCTCTCGGCGTACACCGACGCAACAACGCTGGAAGGCGTCAAGCAGGTGATTGCGCAGGGTCCGGTGGCGTCGCAGGAAGCCATCAAAATCCTGGGCACCAACGGTGGTGGATTCTTCAACGCCAACTCGGCGCATCCGTTCGAGAACCCGACCGCGCTCACGAATCTGGTGCAGATGCTGTCGATGCTCTCGATCGGAGCGGCATTGACCAATGTGTTTGGCCGCATGGTGGGCAGTCAGCGCCAGGGTTGGGCGATCTTTGCCGTTATGTTCGTACTGTTCCTGGGCGGCGTCACTGCCTGCTACCATGCCGAGGCATACGGCAACCCTGCATTCGCCGCGCTGCATGTCGATCAGACACCTGACGCGTTGCAGTCCGGTGGCAACATGGAGGGCAAGGAGGTCCGGTTCGGCATCGCCAATTCGGCACTGTTTACCACCACTACGACCGATGCGTCCTGCGGCGCTGTCAACAACATGCATGACAGCCTGCTGCCGATCGCCGGCGCTGTGCCGATGGTCAACATCATGCTGGGCGAAATTATCTTCGGCGGCGTCGGCTCTGGCCTCTATGGCATGCTGCTGTTCGTCATTATCGCCATGTTCGTGGCTGGGTTGATGGTCGGCCGGACACCGGAATATCTGGGTAAGAAGCTGGAAGCAAAGGAGGTTAAGATGGCGATGCTTGCCATCCTGATCCTGCCACTGTCGATCCTTGGCTGGACAGCCCTCGCGGTGGTGCTGAAGCCGGGACTGAATGCACTGGCCAATGCCGGCCCACACGGTTTTAGTGAGGCGTTGTACGCGTACACCTCGGCCACCGGGAATAATGGCAGCGCGTTCGCCGGCATCTCCGCCAACGTGCCGTTCTGGAACGATACCTTAGGCATGGCAATGTTCATGGGACGGTTCCTGTTGATCATTCCGACGCTGGCAATCGCTGGCTCGCTGGCACGGAAGAAGATCGTGCCTGCCTCGCTCGGCACGTTCCCGACCACCAGCCCGCTCTTCGTCGGCCTGGTCGTTGGCGTGATCGCCATCACCGGGGGCCTGATCTATTTCCCTGTGGTTTCTCTCGGCCCGATCGTCGAGCATTACGCCATGAATGCCGGAACGCTGTACTGATCCAGGTGACGCAAATGGACATCCGCAACAAGCAGCGCGGTTCGCAATCGACAATGCTCGATTCCGCCATCTTGGTACCGGCGATCAAGGAGTCGTTCGTCAAGCTCGACCCGCGCATTCTGATCCGCAATCCGGTGATGTTCGTCGTCGAGATCGTCGCCGCACTCACCACCATCGTGTTGATCCGTGAGCTTATCACCGGCGACGCGCATCTTGGCTTCACTGTCCAGATTATCTTCTGGCTCTGGCTTACCGTGCTGTTCGCGAACTTCGCCGAAGCGGTCGCCGAGGGCCGCGGCAAGGCGCAGGCGGCAACACTGCGCAAGGCGCGCACCGAGACGATCGCCAAGCGACTGCTGCCGGGCAGCGACGGGAGCTATGACCCGCACGGGCTCTACGAAACCGTGCCGGCGCCCAATCTCAAATCCGGCGACTTCGTGCTGGTGGAAGCGGGTGAGCTGATCCCGAGCGATGGTGACGTCGTTGAAGGGATCGCCTCGGTCGATGAATCGGCGATTACCGGCGAGTCGGCGCCAGTCATTCGCGAGTCCGGCGGCGATCGGTCGGCGGTGACCGGCGGCACGCGCGTGCTGTCGGACTGGATCAAGGTGCGCATCACCGCGGCGCAAGGCTCGACCTTCCTCGACCGCATGATCGCGCTGGTGGAAGGCGCAGAGCGGCAGAAGACGCCGAACGAAATCGCGCTGAATATCCTGCTTGCCGGGCTGACCATCATCTTTGTTATCGTGGTGGCGACGATCCCGAGCTTTGCCCATTATGCGGGCGGCGCCGTCTCGGTGGTGATTCTGGTGGCGCTGTTCGTGGCGCTTATTCCTACGACTATTGGCGCGCTGCTCTCCGCGATCGGCATCGCCGGCATGGATCGGCTGGTGCGATTCAATGTGCTCGCCATGTCGGGTCGCGCGGTGGAGGCTGCCGGCGACGTCGATACGCTGCTGCTGGATAAGACCGGCACCATCACGCTCGGCAACCGCCAAGCAACCGAGTTCTACCCTCTGAGCGGCGTCACGCCGATGGAGCTGGCCGACGCGGCCCAGCTCGCTTCATTGCCGGACGAAACACCGGAAGGCCGCTCGATCGTCGTGCTGGCCAAAGAGAAATACAGTATCCGCGGGCGCGACATGGCGCCGCTGGGCGCCCGCTTCATCCCGTTCTCGGCGCAAACACGTCTCAGCGGCATCGATTCCGACGGCTCCTCGATCCGCAAGGGAGCGGTCGATGCAGTGCTGGCCTGGGTGCGCAACGGCTCAGGGTACGGCAACGGTGAAGTCACAGTGCAGTCGAGGGTATCCGAAGCTGCGGTTCGTGAGCTGACGGCGAAATCGGACGAGATCAGCAGGGCGGGCGGTACGCCACTCGCGGTGGCAAAAGACGGTCGGCTGTTGGGCGTCATTTACCTCAAGGACATCGTCAAGGGCGGCATCCGCGAACGCTTCAACGAACTCCGGCGCATGGGCATCCGCACGGTGATGATCACCGGCGATAACCCGCTGACCGCCGCCGCAATCGCGGCCGAGGCCGGGGTCGATGACTTCCTCGCCCAGGCTACGCCGGAGACCAAGCTGAAGCTGATCCGCGACGAGCAGGCGCAGGGCAAGCTGGTGGCGATGTGCGGCGACGGCACCAACGACGCGCCGGCGCTGGCGCAGGCGGATGTCGGTGTGGCCATGAACACCGGCACAATGGCCGCGCGCGAGGCCGGCAACATGGTCGATCTCGACAGCGACCCGACCAAGCTGATCGAGATCGTCGAGATCGGCAAGCAGTTGCTGATGACCCGCGGCGCTCTGACCACATTCTCGATCGCCAACGATGTGGCGAAATACTTCGCCATGATCCCGGCGATGTTCATCGCTTTCTACCCGCAGCTTGAGGCACTGAACGTGATGCGGCTCGGCAACCCACAGAGCGCCATTCTGTCGGCGATCATCTTCAATGCGCTGATTATCGTGGTGCTGATTCCGCTTGCGCTGCGTGGCGTCGCCTATCGCCCGATCGGCGCCGCGGCGATCCTGCGGCGCAATCTGTTGATCTATGGCCTTGGCGGCATCGTGGCGCCGTTCGTCGGCATCAAGCTGATCGACATGCTCGTTACCGCTATCGGCCTTGCGTAAGGGATGACTCCCATGAAGCATATTCGCCCGGCAATCGTAATGATCCTCGCCATGACGGTGATCACCGGGCTCGCCTATCCGCTGGCCTTGACCGGCATTGCCCAGGCAATTTTCCCCTATCAGGCGAACGGCAGCTTGATCGAGCGGGACGGAAAGGTGATTGGCTCGGCGCTCATCGGTCAGAACTTTACGTCCAACAAGTACTTCCATGGCCGGCCATCCGCGACCACCGAGCCTGATCCGAAGGATCCCAGCAAGTCCATCCCGGTGCCTGATGCGGCCGACAACTCGGGTGGCTCCAACCTTGGCCCGACGTCCAAGGCATTGGTCGATCGCGTGAAAGCTGATGCCGCGACGCTCGCTGCGCAGAACCCGGGCACGCCGATCCCGGCCGATCTCGTCACCACCTCGGCCAGCGGGCTCGACCCCGACATCACCCCGGCGGGGGCGCTGTTCCAGGTGCCGCGAGTGGCAAAGGCACGAAACCTGCCGCCCGAGCGGGTTCGCCAACTGGTGGAAGAGCATATCACCGGCCGTCTGTTCGGCATTATCGGCGAACCACACGTCAACGTGCTGAAGTTGAACCTCGCGCTGGATCGGCTTTCAGCCGGGTAGGCATTTGCCCTGGCGCAGGGCGGCCGTACGGCGGACCGCCTCTGCCCGACGTTCGCTCTGTGAGGCGCCGCGCAGCGCGACACCGAACAATCAATTCGACCCGCGTCGGCCGCCGGCCGTGCGGGCGGCGAGCCATCGCGCTCTCGAATTCGTGACTAGCATAATGGTAGCCATCTGTCCATAGTGACTTGCGTCATGCAAGTCACCTCAAGGCGTCTGGCCGGCCATGCAGCATAAGAGCTTCGGCACCATGCAGTGCCCGATCGCCCGCAGCCTCGAGTGCGTGGGCGAATGGTGGAGCATCCTCATACTTCGGGACGCCTTCCAGGGGCTTACGCAGTTCGACCAGTTCCAGAAGGACCTGGGCATCGCGCCCAACATGCTGAGCCGCCGTCTCAGCGCGCTGGTTGAGGCGGGACTGCTCGAGCGCCGCCGCTACCGTGAGCGGCCGCCCCGCGACGAATATGTCCTCACCGAGCGCGGCCGTGATTTCCGCCCCGTGTTGTGGGCACTGCTTGCCTGGGGGAACCGGCACTTCGCCCCCGAAGGCCCGAGCGTCCTGATCGTCGACGCTGAAACCGGCCGCCCCGCCGACCCCGTACTGGTCGATGGCCACAGCGGCAAGATCATGACCGCGGACACATTCCGCAGCGTCCCCGGGCCCGCCGCCGACGAGATTACCCTCGCCCGATTCTCCAGCAGAAGAGAGCAAGCCGCATGAGCGCCGCCACTGTCGTGGAGCGTGACACACTCGCTCCTGTGCCGACTGCCGTGCGCGTCCGCCGGTCCTACAGGCGCCCCGGCCTCGCGGCTCTCAGCCTCGCCGTCCTGCTGGGTGCCGCGGATTATAGTTACAACTGGTGGACCACCGGCCGATTCATCGAAACCACCGATGACGCCTATGTCGGCGGCGACGTCACCCAGATTGCGCCGCACGTCGCCGGCTTTGTCAGCCGCATCCTCGTGAAGGACAACCAGTACGTCCACGCCGGACAACCCCTGATCCGCCTGGACCCGGACGACTTCAACGCGGCTCTGCAACATGCGGAAGCCGTCCTGCAATCGCGCCAGGCCAACCTCGCGAACCTCGTCGCCAAACGTGTCCTCCAGCAGGACATGATCGCCCAGGCGCAGGCCGACTTCACGGCCAAACAGGCCCAGGCGGTCTTCGCCGCCCAGGAGGATCAGCGTTACACCGCTCTCGAGAACACGCCTGCCGGATCACGCCAGAACGCAGAGCGTGCCCACTCTGCGGATCAGTCCGCCCGCGCCGCCGTTCTTGCCTCTGTCGCCTCACTACAAGCCGCCAAGCAGCAGCTCGTCGTCCTCGACACCGATATCGGCGCCGCTGACGCTGCTGTCTTGGAGGCCAGGGCCGATTTGCGCACCGCGCAGCTCAACCTTGGCTATACCGATATCTCCACCCCCATAGACGGTTACGTCGGCAATCGCTCAGCGCAGGTCGGCGCCTATGCGGCCACCGGCACCGATCTCCTTTCAATCGTGCCTGCCCAAGGCCTGTGGGTGGATGCCAATTTCAAGGAGGACCAGATCGCCCGGATGAAGCTCGGCAATCCCGCTACCATCGTTGCGGATGTGCTGCCCAACCGGACGTTCCACGGCCATGTCGCGAGCCTCGCGCCGGCGACTGGCGCGGTGTTCAGCGTCATCCCGCCCGAGAATGCAACCGGCAACTTTACCAAAATCGTGCAGCGCGTGCCAGTCCGAGTCCTGCTCGACGGCGATGGGGGCGACCTCGGCCTGCTGCGTGCGGGCCTGTCCACCACCGTCAGCGTCGATACGCGTCAGGACGTAGCGAGGTGAGCGCCTTCCGCGAGATCCTTCCGTTTGCCGTCATGTGTGTCGGGATGTTCGCGGCTCTGCTCGACATCCAGATCGTCGCGTCGTCTTTGCAGGACATCGGCGGTGGCCTGTCCGCCGCACAAGACCAGATCAGTTGGGTGCAGACGGCCTATTTGATCGCGGAGATCATCATCATTCCGCTGTCTGGCTGGCTGACGCGCGTGTTCTCCACGCGTTGGCTGTTCACCATGTCGGCGGCCGGTTTCACCGCATCCAGCATGCTCTGCGGGGTGGCCTGGAACATCCAGAGCATGATCCTGTTCCGTGCGCTGCAGGGCATGCTGGGCGCCTCGATGATTCCGACGGTTTTCACATCCTCGTTCCACTATTTCCCGGGCAGGCGACGGGTTTATTCAGCGGCGGTGGTCGGCACGATCGCTTCCGTCGCGCCCGTTCTGGGACCGGTGATCGGCGGATGGATCACCGATACGCTGAACTGGCACTGGCTGTTTTATGTCAACCTGCTGCCGGGCATCGCGATCACCATCCTGGTGCCGATCATGGTCCGCATCGACGAGCCCGATCTGTCTCTTCTGAGAGGCGCTGATTATCCCGGCATCGTGCTGATGGCGCTGGGTCTCGGCAACCTGGAGTATGTGCTGGAGGAGGGCACGCGATGGAACTGGTTCAGCGATGACACCATACTTACCTGCGCCTGGATCGCCGGAATTTCTCTTGTGTTGTTTATTGTCCGCAGCCTGACATTCCGCAATCCAGTTGTCGATTTGCGCGCACTGACCAACAGAAACTTTGCGTTGGGTTGTCTGCTGTCTTTCATCACCGGTATCGGTATCTTTACCACTATCTATCTGACGCCGCTATTCCTTGGCTATGTGCGCGGGTTCAGCGCCTGGCAGACCGGACTCGCGATCTTCTCGACAGGGGTTGCTTCGCTGGCTGGCGTGCCTGCCTATATCATGCTGGCACGCAAGTACGATCTGCGCTGGCTGATGATGTTCGGGCTGGCAAGCTTCGGCACCGCCATGTGGTTCTATAGTTTTATCACGCACGACTGGGGCGCAGATCAGCTTCTATTGCCGCAGGTGCTTCGTGGCTTTCCGCAGGTATTCGCTGTCGCGCCGGCGGTGAATCTCGGCCTGGGCAGCCTGCCGCCCGATCGGCTGAAGTTTGCCAGCGGTCTGTTCAATATGATGCGCAACCTGGGCGGGGCTGTGGGTATTGCCGTCAGTGCCGCGATCATCAACGATCAGACAAACTTTCATTTCCTTATCATCGCCTCACGCCTTACCCCGGCGAATGGCGCCATGGACCGGCTTGTGCAGGGCGTTGCAGCGCGATACACAGCGGTTCTTGGCAGCCTGGAGGCGGGGCATGCCGCGGCGATCAAGCAGCTATGGTTGCTCGCGTATCGGGAGGCATCGACGCTGGCTTATGCGGATGCGTTCCGCGCCATCATGCTGGCGTTCATCGCTGCCACTCTGCTGGTGCCGTTCTTGCATAAGGTAGCGCTGCCCTCAGCGCCTTCAGGTGAGGGGCATTGAGCGGGCGGCGAGCGTTTCCGTCCGATGCCGCACCATTCTTGTCGTGTCCCGCAAACAGCAGGCGGATGGTGCACCACTGGTCTTCGCAATCGTCTCGCGGGTAATGCTCGTGCGGCCCATGACCATGTGAGGGCCCGCGTCGAAATCGAGACTGGACGCGCACGTCCGGTTCACGGGAAGGCGACCTGATAGTGGTTCCACACCCATTGCACATCCGTTCGCCGCGCAAATTGTCATGGACCGCTGCGGCGATTTGCACAAGAGAACAAGGAGTCCTGCCGTGACACTTGCAAAAATCCACGTTGCCGAAAGCCGCTACGACCAGGGCCGGATTAGCAGGGTATCCGGCGCTGTCCAAGTCGCTCTGATTAACACGCTTCTCGTACCGGCTGATGACTTTTACGAAATGATCTTTGAGCTACCGAAGAACCGGTTTCGCCATATGACTTCGTTTGTCGGGACGCACTACACCGCAGTATCCGGCGCTAAGGAGAAGAGACTGCTATCTGCACGCGCAATCCCGGCGAGTACGGGAGCGGCGCGGACCAAAAAGGCCTACTGCGCGGTCGCTGCCTCGATCCTCACCGCAGCCTATCATATGCTGCGCGACGGAACGTTCTATCAGGACCTCGGTGCCGACAACTTCCGCAACCAGAGCCCGGCTGCCCAAGCCAGAAAGCTTGCCCAACGAATCAGCAAGCTGAGCTTTGCCTGCACCATCACGCACGAAGTCGCGGGAGTTTCTGTCTACCTGGAATGCCCCTCTGGCCAGGCTAGCGCCCAGGTTGCAGCGTCGTCTCGACCGTCCGCAACAGTTCTTGGATGCCGAACGGCTTGGTGATGAATTTGTGCCGCCCTGCACTGGCCGCGGCCGCCCGCTCCGCATTGCCGCTCATCAGCACCACCGGTATGCCCAGACGCGCTGCATGCTCGATGACCAGCTCGGCACCACCGCCCGGGATCAGGCAGTCGAGCAGGATCAGGTCGTACCGGCGATCACCGAGCCGCTCCAGTGCGGCCGCGGCGCTGCCGACAGATGCGGCACGATAGCTGCCTTGGAGCGCCTCGGCCAGCACTTCGGAGACCAATTCGTCGTCTTCGACCACCAGGATGCTGGCAACGTCGTCCGATGTGGCGGTACCCATCGAATATGACCCGCGTGTTCCGTCTTGCTGTCCCGATGGTGCCACACTATTCGACTATTTTGGCAGAGTCCAGTGCTGTTTACCAAGCCGGAGAGCCTGCCAAAGCACAACCGGAGCCTCCTGCAGCGCGAAGGGGCGGCAGGTCGGCACCCCCGATACTCTGGCCGTAGCGGCACCCCGCCGCTAAACACCCGGCCATCCCCGCCATGATGAGGAAGCAATGCCCCCGACGTGCCGAGAGCAGAAGCCGCGACCGATGCCGTCCACGCGACGCCGCACCGGCACATCGTCGGCTGCGGCCGGTCTTCTGCTCGGGTTGGCCGTCGCTGCCACTCTCGCTGCCTGCGCGCCGGGGGTCATCGCGGTCGGGCCCGGCCGCGAGGTGACGTCACCCGGCCGGGCGATCTCCGAGGCGTCGGATGGCGACACCGTGCTGATCGATCCGGGTGTCTATGCAGACTGCGCGCTGGTCAGGGGCAGCAACGTCACCATCCAGGGCGCCGGTCCCGGCGTGGTGCTGACCAGCAAGACTTGCGGCGGCAAGGCGATCCTGGTGACCAGGG
>Ga0335074_10009509_pt1 | contig 13577 bp, 14 predicted proteins | sample Lox_Sample_23_FD_206715 | JGI IMG/M metagenome (GOLD analysis project Ga0335074, IMG submission 206715) | Soil microbial communities from Loxahatchee National Wildlife Refuge, Florida, United States - Lox_Sample_2.3 | ecosystem: Environmental > Terrestrial > Soil > Wetlands | place: USA...
TGCAGCGTGCGTAATAGGAAGAAGCGGGAGCGATAGGTTCTGGTGGACGTGAGGGGATTTGAACCCCTGACCCCCTGCTTGCAAAGCAGGTGCTCTCCCAGCTGAGCTACACGCCCGCCGTTGTTTCTCCTTCCATTCTAACTACTTACAGACTCCTTCGCAGCCGGTTTCTTCGCGTCTTTTGAAACGTAGTAAAAACGTAGTAACTTCGGATCGCGGTAGGCCTGCTCGTTCGCCTTTTCAATACCTTGGCGAACTTGGTCCACCATGCCGAGTTGGTAGTGACGCTTCGTTTCCGGACTGCTGTGCCGCATCGCCCGCTGCACGACCGCATCGGGAGCCACCCAACTGAGACGCGTGCAGAAAACGTGACGCAGGTTGTAGATCGGAAAATACGGCACTCCCGCTTTCTTCAACGCCGATCGCCACGCGCTTTTTACGCTTCCCATGGGTTCCCCAGATTTGCGGCTACTTGGGAAGACATATGGGCTTCCCAAGACCTGTTTACTCTTCCATTCCTTGAGAACGTCGGAGGCCAGCCGGCTCAACGGTAACGGTTGAGCCGAGCCGGTTGTCTTTACGTTGCTATCGAGATGCAGGACCCCGTGATCGAGGTCCACTTGGTCCCACTTGAGCGATAGCCCCTCACTGTAGGTTCGCCCACCGGTCTGAACCAATAAGACGATCGCCACCCTCAGATACGGCGGCGCCGCGTCCAGAATTCGGTGTTCTTCTTCAACAGTAAGCATTCTCTTGGACGGTCGTTCACGACGCTCATCGAAATGTTTCACTCCGGTGGTAGGATTCTCGCCGAGGTACTTTCGCTTGAGCGCGAACTGGAAGATGCAGTGCAGACAAGCCAGTTCCCGATTAACCGTCGCTCCCTTCACCGTGCGTTTCTTGTCCCATCGTAACGGTTGGGTGCGTCGGTAGTTGCGATAATCAACGACACTCCTCTCGTCGATCTCCGTCAACTTGCGGTCTCCAAAATAGGCCCGCAGATGCTTGCTGAAATTCCGGTGGTTTTCCTGACTCTTCGCCGAAAGCGTCGAACTGTGCGATTGCAAGAACTCTTCGCATAATTCCGCGAAGGTCATTCGCTCGCCCGGCCAGCCGACCTGAAAACGCCCCAGCGCGATCTCGGCTTCGCGTTTCTTCCATATCTTCTTTGCCAGATCTTTGCTGGAGGTTTTGGTCGACTCGCACCGTTGTTCGCCTTTCGCCGTGTAGCCCATCCACCAGAACCGCGAGTCTTTCCTCTTGTATAGTCCCACTGGCGCTCCTCTCACTTGCCGGAGCCGAGCGCCGAAGGAATTATACGCCCGGAAGAAGGCCATCGAGTGGCCGGGCGGATGTGCAGATCTTTGAATTTGTCCAAGGCGGAGAGCCGATACTCAAGGCGACCACAGAGCTTACGTGATTCGATCTTGTGTTGGCAGGCGTAGCGATACAGTGTGCTCGTTGCGATTCCGAGGTATTCCGCAGCCTCAGGGTGCCTTAGCCACGGATCGGAACCGTTGTGGGGAGCTATCGTTGGCAAGGTCGCTGCGGTCTCTGGCACAGGATCAGCGACTCCGGTCAGCGCTTCACGCAATAGTTCCAAGAGATGCTCGGGATCCTTGGTCTGGAACACCACGCACGCGACCACGGTTGGATCACCAATCTGTCGCTTCCCAATCGGCGCTCTTCCGTTGTCCATCCGGCCTCGCTACGCTCGAAGCGAATCCTAAGCTGTCCGAGCAACCTGTCAAACAGGATGGCCGAGGGCATCAAGGTGACTTCGTGGCGTGTCGTACAGACCGCGGGGTCTGGAGGACCTGCAACCTATTGGAGCGCTTGAGGCTTGCATCACTTCGCCCTCTGCTGGCCTCCAGGGCGCAGTTCCTCTTTCTTAGGGAGCCTTTTTTTGCCAAACCCCCGTTTCATGGCTACCTTTCGACTTTCTTGAGTAAATGGAGGCACACACATATGTCCAGCATCGGAGTGAACAAAGTGATTCTCCTCGGGAACGCCGGGCAGAGTGCAGAGGTGAGGTCCACGTCTGGCGGCAAATCTGTCGCGAACTTCTCGCTCGCTATCAATCAACCCTCCCGCAGGAAGAAGGACGGAAACCAGCGCGTGGAATGGGTTCGCTGCGTCGCCTGGGATAAACTGGCGCAAATTGCCGAAAAGTTTGTGGCAAAAGGGACCGTAGTCTTTGTCGAAGGGCGGCTGCAGACGCGGCAATTCGAGGATCGGGAAGGTGGCACGAAGACGGTGACTGAGGTCGTCGTCGCGTCTCTGCGGGTTCTTGGTGGAGCCAAGGCATCGAGCCATAGCGACAACAATCGTGACGCGGCAGCGAGTAGCACCGCGGATGCGGAAAGCGAAGCGGTTCCATTCTGGAGCGGCAATTCCACAGACACATTCAAACCCCTTATTCGGCAGCCTCGGCATAGTCCACGACCTCACCGAGACGCACTTTCAGTTCCTTCAACCACGCCGGTGGCTTGAGACCGTGAATAATTCGGCCTAAGAAGCCGAGCTTCTCAGCCACATTGCTGCGGTTCTGGAGAATATCTTCTCTGGTGACCGTCGCATAGAGAGCCAAGAACTCGATCATGCTGGCCGGCTTGGAGAATAGATAGGTGGCGTGGCCGAGTTGGGGTATCTCGACAATCACTGCCTTCTCAAGGTCGAAGATGTACTCCGAGCGGAACAGGTAGAGCTGGCGAGCCCGCTTGCAAAGCTGCCTGTAGTAGAAGGCGTCGTAATCTGCCTTCCATGTGATCAATGCGACGTCGAAATCTCCGGGAATGCCTAGTCCCGCGCAGAGCTTTTGCAACTCGGCCCTTTCAAGGGGGCTGGATTCGGCGCGCGTCCGAATTCGATCGAAAGCTTCGGCGAATTGTCCGAAGCGATGATGGGTCTGTCGCGCTTCGTTAATTTCTTCAGCGATGCTGATCGGAAGCGTAGCTTCAGTGCGGCTCGGCAGTGCGGTTTCCCACTTTACCAAATGCCATGCCTCGTTGCGGTGCTGATATTTTCCGCTCTGAATGAAGGCTGCCTTAACGCTGACCTTGGCGCCCAGCAAGTGTTTCCACTGGTTCCAGGTGGAATCCCACGACAGCGGCATTGAGGCCTGATCAAACGCGATTTCCAGCTTCCGGCGCGCGTCTCGATACACTGCTCTGTCCTCGTAGAATGTGCAGTTCCGCAGTGGGACTTGCATGCGCTTCGTCCTTTGTTCGGGCAAGAACGAGAGGATGCGCGAAGCGTAGAAGGTCCTCCCATCACGCGAGCGATCTCCGAAAACCAGCAAGGAACCAAAGCCGCCGTACGGGAAGAGTGCAGGTGCCCCGGGATCATTCAGGAGAGCGTCGTAACAAGCTCTGAGTTCTGGATGCGCAAGGATATTGAAGGCGCGCTCTAGCGCACGAAGTTGTCCGGCGGGTGCATGGGCCGTGCCGAGTTCGAGAGCACGAAGTTTGAAAGCAAGGCGCAGCTCGGCTGGTGCCGCGTTGGTATCGACTCGCAGCAGCTCATACAAAGAGGGTTGCCGACCCCGCGGGCCACGCCGATTGCCAACGTAGAAATAATCCCTCAGCGCCTCACAACGCACGTGAATGGCGGAGATCCCGAGACAACCGCCAACCACGTCTGCGGAAACGAACAGATTCCCTCGCTTGTCTTTCTTGGGCTGTGTTGCGTAGCCAATCTCGGCCTGAAATGTGTCCTGCCTTCTCTCTTGAGTATTTGTGTTGCGAATGTAGATTTCAGTGCCTGCATTGGCTGCCTGAGGCTCCAGAGGGAAAAGCAATTCGTCACCGGTGCGAATTGAAAAGGCCAAGAAATTCGACACCAGGATTGAAGTGCCATCTGCAAAAGTGCATTCGGTTTTGGTGCCTTTGGGATTCGTCCTAAGAACCGTCCGCCGACCGATCTTCGGCTGCGAACCTTCCTCACTTCGAAGTGCCTCACCCATTTCGACGCGGACTGTAACAGTGAGCGGATTGTTTGCCAAATAACTGGACGAGTCCTCACTGAGGCCCTATCCCCCTCATGCGGCACAGATCCTTGGCCGGCGCAACGTTCACTTCCGCTTTCAAAAGGCAAAAAAAGGCGGTGCCATCATGTCTACCGACGATCGTTTCGCGGAACTCTTCTTGTATGGAGATCGACCGCAAACGTTCGAGCGTCACTGGGCGTACGAATTGCAGAACCTGGAGCTGCACGGGCTTCAAAACCAACTAGCGTCCGTGGTTAGCCCAGGAGGTCTCATCGGACTTTCCAAGCCAATGACAATGATTCACGACCTGATCCGCAAGGCAACGGATCGTCCGTTTCCGGTACTGATTAGCGGCGAGACCGGCACGGGGAAGGAGCTCGTAGCCCGATCCATTCACAATTTGGGTCTGCGGCGGAGCGCTCCTTTTGTTGCGGTGGATTGCTCGTCCCTGTCGCAGACTCTGATCGAAACCGAATTGTTCGGCCATTTGCGCGGCGCATTCACAGGAGCCGATGCTCACAAGAAGGGGTTGGTTGAGGCCGCCGATACCGGCACCCTGTTCTTGGACGAGATTGGAGAACTGCCGCCCGAATTGCAGGCGAAACTTCTTCGCGTAATCCAAGAACACGAGGTTCGGCCGGTCGGGTCTGCGCACGCCAAACTGATCGACGTTCGATTCATAGCGGCGACGCATCGCGACTTAAGGATTGCTGTCGCTAACGGAAGATTTAGGAGCGATCTCTATTATCGTCTGAATGTAATTCCAATCGAGATGCCTCCTCTGCGCGATCGAAAAGCCGACATCCCGCTCCTCGTGACGGCATTCCTCGCAAAACACGCCGACCCAGCGCGCCCCATCGACAGCATTTCCGACGATTTTTGGCGCCTGGTGAATTCCTTCAACTGGCCGGGAAACGTGCGTGAACTGGAGAACTTCGTACTGCGCTGCATCGCCCTCGGCTCGGGACCGGTGCTCCGGAACGAAGACGGTTATCCAATCCTAGAAAAGCTCGCGGACGGTTGCCCGGCGCAAGACACCCAGTGCCTGGCGGAATTGGAGCGGCGCGCCATCATGAAAGCGCTGGAGGCGACCAAGGGAGACAAAATCGCTGCTGCACGAATCTTGGGGATCGGCAAAACAACTGTGTATCGCAAACTCAAAGAATACGCTCAGAACCATGAATAACCAGAGCGGACTAAGGCTGCGAATGTGTTGCCGAATCGTGGCTCTGCCCGCCGAAGGTTCACAAATTGGAGGTTACCATGCGTCTTGCTGGGCGAGCGCGTCTTGGCTTTTATCCTCTGCCACTGCCAGAGGCGGAGCGGATCCGAAAATGTTTAGCATTTGCTGACGAACGGTGCTGTGTGCTTGATCCTTGCGTGGGCGATGGTGCAGCGTTTGCTGAGATCGCCTCTGACAAAGGAGCTTTGCGCTATGGCGTTGAGCTGGACGCCGGCCGCGCGGAGCAAGCTGGCGCTAAGGGTATCGAGGTGATCCACGGCAACTGCTTCGATGTGCAGTGCCCCGTGGAATCGTTCTCGCTGATCTATTTGAACCCTCCGTATGACTTCGAGATCGACGAGGAAAGATCGCAGCGCATGGAACGGCTGTTCCTCGAGCATGTGTATCGCTGGCTGAAGCGCACTGGGGTCTTAGTGATGGTGATCCCTGGACGCTACATCCACGATTGCAGCCAGATCCTGGCGCATCAATTCCGCGAAGTTCGCGTCCACCGGCTCACGGAGCCCGAGAGCGCGAAATACAAGCAAGTCGCTGTGATGGCAGTGCGACGCACGCGGGCCGAAAGGGATCGGGTTCAAGATGCCGAAATCACGCGCGCCCGAATGCAGTTCGAGTCGCTCGCAACCGACCCGGATAGACTCTCGCCGTTACCTGCGGAGCCAGAACATCTGTACGCGATTCCACCGGGGGAGCCTGTGCGGATGGCCTATCGGGGGTTGCCCTTGGACCAAATAGAGGACCTTCTTCCGAGGTCGTCTGCCTACCGGCAGGCGTCGGCTGTTCTTCTTGCGCATCAGGCGGATGTCAGCGGCCGACCGTTGACGCCCTTACATGGAGGGCACGTTGGGTTGCTCTGCACAGCCGGAATGCTCAACGGTATTTTCGGCGAAGGCGAAACGCGCCACATCGCACATTGGCAGTCGGTCAAGCTGGTAGACAAGTCAGAAGAGGAAGAAGACGGAAAGACAATCATTCGAGAAAAGGAGCGATTCTCGAATGAGCTGACCCTGGTCTTCTGCTCAGGGGAGATTGCCACCCTGAAATAACTCACGTACCGCAGGAACCCGCCCTTTCCCGTCGATCGCTGAAATCCCGCTTCGTAACTCAATTCAAAGCCGGAGATTCCAAAATGGACACTTGTGTCTCCGCGGTCCAGCACCTTCGCAGAATGCGAGGAGGATCGCAATCGCATCTTCTCCGAGCCTCAGACGGTGCCCACTATGTCACCAAGTTCATGAACAACCCTCAACACGTCAGAGTTCTTGCAAATGAAATGTTGGCAACAAATCTTGGACTTCGGCTTGGATTGCCAATGCCGCTAGTCGATGTTATCGACGTGTCGAACTGGCTGATCGAAAGTACCGACGACCTGCGCGTCGAGTTGGGAGGAGCCAGTATTCCGTGCAGCTGTGGCCGCCAGCTTGCCTCTCTCTACGTGGGAGACACGGCTGAAACAGGGATTTGCGACTATCTTCCGGATGCTGTGATTAAGGATGTCGCGAACATCGAGGATTTCGCGCGCGTCCTGGTTCTTGACAAATGGACGTGTAACAGCGACGGACGCCAAGCTATTTTCAAGCGCGAGGCATCACCAAGCCGCAGATACACGGCGGTATTCATAGACCAGGGATTTTGCTTCAACGCTGGCGAATGGAATTTCCCCGACGCTCCGCTGCGTGGCGCGTACGCGCGACAGGGCGTGTATGAGAACGTGACCGCATGGGAGTCGTTCGAGCCGGCGCTCACACGCGCCGAGCAAATGGATCTTGAAGAACTCTGGCGATACGCAGCCCAAGTCCCAGAGGAATGGTACGAGTACGACGTCAGTGGGATGAATCGTCTGGTCGAGACGTTATATCGAAGGCGCCTCAGGATCCGCGACCTGATCAGTGACTTTCGCAAGTCAAACCGCAATCCATTTCCGAATTGGGCAGAAAGGTAGGAGCCTCCGTGGAAGACCATTTCACGTTCGAAGAACAGCTAAAACGACACCACACCGCAGCCAAAGCCGCCATCCTCGCGCAATGCGACGGTCTGGCCACTGCGGGTATTACTTTCGTCGCCGCGCACTTCGATGGATCGGGCGATGACGGAGTAACTGAAGACGTCAAGTGCTACAACTCCGACGTCTACACCTACGAAGACTGCGAGGAGGTCGCGCATGACGCTTCCCATCTGCAAGAGCATTTCGAGGCGCTGGTGCCGTACGGTTACGAAAACGATGCCGGTGGGTTCGGCGACGTGGTCTTAGACGTGCGTAAACGCAAAATCACAGTTGAGCGCAACGATCGCTTCGAGGACTACTCAACGACGACCTATGAGGTTTAACTATGGCGCATCCACTCAAGCATGCGCAGAGCAGCGCGAAGAAGTTCGGGGGCCAAGCCGAGGACTATCTCGCCGTTCACCAGTGGTTCGATGAGTCGAAAGCATTTTTCGCCGACTTTCGCCACCGTGCCCTCCGCCACCACGCAGAGGGAATTTTCCTGAGTGAGAGGATTTTTGGTGTGGCGATCACAAACAGCGATGGAAACCAGGTTCCGGTCCGGTATATCGGAGAACAACACGTCAGGGAAGACCTGGGTCGAATTCCGACGGCCCAGGATTGGCTGTCACAGATCAAGCCACAACGCTGGATGCATGGCCAGCGTCTCTCTGTCGAGGAAGCCGGTAGTGGTGACGACAGTGGGCGCGGATAACGGAACTCCGTTGGCCATACCTCTCAATGCTAGGTGTGCTTCGCGTCTCTCTGGCAAGATAGATGACCGAACCGCTCGGGCCACTTCGCTAAGGATTACCCTCGCCAGCGACCTCTGGTGCGAATTTACAGGCGAGTCCCATGCAACCGCAGACTGGAGGAAATGAAAATTGCAAAACGCACATCAGCGCTTTGGATCGTTGGAGTTCATGAAGCGCGCGAAAGACACGACCACTCGTGTTCGGGTCCAAATTGACCGAGCCGTTCTAGAAACTCCACAGGACGAACGAAGCCAAGCACGAGCCCACCTGATCTCGATGATTGGTGGAGATTCAGAGATCGGCGCGTTGTGGGCGGCAGTAACCGAGGGAGCTGTGTTCCAAATTCATCTTCCGGGCCGCGCGAGCGTTGCTGCTTCTCTTGGCCCCGAAGCGCAATGCTTTCGTGGCAGTGTGATGGTTCCAGGCAGGAAGCGCCCGGTGCGGCACCTGGTGGCTGTGTCGGCCGAATTGTCCAAGACGAAACCAGGGGCGGACCATGATGGCGCACGAACCGTTCTGTGCGACGACGATCCTGTGTTTGTGCTCTATCGCGTTGCGTACCGATATGGCCTACCAGTGGTGCCGGAGTGGGCGCCCTGGTTTATGCGCGAACTCAATCAACGAAAGGCGATGGTCCCCTTGCTCGGGCTGGGATGCTCGCCGGTTCTGGTCAGAGGCAATAAGCATACGTTTCTCAAATGGATTGGCAGGGCGCTGAGAGAGCGTCTCATCCGGATACCAGAGCAGAGCGGGTCGATCTGTTGGAGGGTGCACCAATTCGAGACTCACCCGTTGCCGGAAACGCGGACAGGAGCGAATACTTCGTGCGTGCGGTCGCTTAGCCCATGCGTGTCAGGCAATTTGAGCTCTGCGTGACATTTGCTGATGACCGGCCTCCAGGTCTGCTCATTCTGCGGGCATGGCCTTCCATCAGGAAATATGTCCCCTGTGAAATACAGAAAAACGAGGCGCGCGGGAATCTTGGCTACGACGTTTAGGAAGTACAGAGCGGCAAGGCGATTCGCGTATTGATAATATCGCCCGTGCCAGACGGTTTCGGAAGGCACACCGAAGAAGAGCTTCACTTCGTCGAGTGCCTTTGTGATCTGCCGCAAACTTGGTGGCGATGCTCCAGTTCCTGGCGAGCATAGCTCGGATTCATTTGCCTTGGCTTCAAATAGAAGCCACTCCTTACCGCAACGCGCGACTCCGTCCCAGCTTCTGTTCCCCGGATTCGGCCAAAATGCACGCCATTGTTTTAGCTGTGATTCAGTAAAGTCCACGAAGGTCAGATCCTTAGGCTCTTCGGCTATCCCCTGTGCCGGATACAACCAGGTGATGTCGCTCTGGTGTGGCAGTGCAGCTTTGATGTACGAGTCGAGCAATGCGGGATGGTCAGTTCGGTAACGAATGAAATGGTCTTCACTGCCATATCCATGCCCTCGTTGTCCCATGCCGATTCGCCTCAAATCGAGCGGTCATGCACCCCAAACGTTTCGCCCTGCTAGCTAATTTGAAAACCATCCAACTCTATAACAGTGAGGAGTCCGTATGTAATCCGGTTGGGCGTCCCCGCTCCCATCTTGCTAATGCTCGAAGCGATTCCCATCCGCAGCCTTTTGCTCGACCTTTCGAACGATGAGGAAACACCATGCCAATACCCAAGGGCCTCGACTCGATTGCCGCCTACTTGCGTACGTGGGCCTCGGAACTGGGTGAAAGGATTCTTCAGACTTATCCACCACTGCACGGTTTTGACGACGGGGCATCGCCGCTCATCGGGCAACTGCTCCGCAAGCCTTTCCCGGCACAGACGCTCGCGATCATGGGTGTGGTGAAGCGATGGAATGAAGCGCGCGGCGCAGCGGTCATCGCGGAGTGCGGAACTGGAAAGACGCTGATCTCGCTGGGCGCCGTCCATGTGCACAGCGAGCGAAAGCCTTTCATCGCGCTCGCCATGGTTCCACCGCAGTTGGTTGATAAGTGGGCGAGAGAAGCATTTCTAACTTTGCCTCGCGTACGCGTCTTCTTCATCGACGGGCTACGGACTCCGGGGAGTTCCGTGGGCCATGCGGGAATCAACGAAGTCAGGCTGCGCCATGGCCGAATCGCGCGGGAAGGATTGCGCACCACGCTGACTGAACTGCGGCTGCGGAAGACCGCTCGGACTGCTCGCCAGCGGTGGGATTCCATTTGCGGATTCCCCGCTCTGTTCATTGTGGGGCGTGAGCGCGGGAAGCTCAGCTACTTCTGGCGACATGCGTATGGGCACGCCCGATGCGGGCGCTACCAGGGCAGCGTTGTGAATTCCGACACCGGCTGCCCGATCTATTTGGGTGACGATGGCGAGCGATTGCTGTCGGCGGATTTCAAGAAGGCGAAGTTGAGCGAGATTCTAGGTGCCCGGAACGGAGACGAGTCCGCAAAATTGCGGCGAGCGTTGTACAGCGCGTTGTGGCAAGCGGACGGAACCAAGACCCGGCGTTTCGCTCCCGTCGATTTCATCGGGCGGTACATGCCGGATTTCTTCGACTACGCCATCGCAGATGAGGTACACGAGTTGAAAGGAGATACGGCCCAGGGTAACGCGCTCGGGACGCTGGCGGCTTGCGCGCAACGCACTGTAGTGCTCACGGGGACACTGCTCGGCGGCTACGCCGATGAGGTTTTTAACATTCTCTACCGTGTGGAACCATCGAAGATGGTCGCGGAAGGATTCGAATATGGCGAAGTTGGAGTTCGGACATTCACAGAAACCTACGGGCTGCTCGAGAAGATCACTGTAATTGAGCCAGCGGACAACGCCTGTTCTGAAGCGCGCATTACAAAACGAATTCGCAGGCGACCGGGAGCCTCGCCGCTGCTCTTTGGCCGCTTCCTGATGAGTCTCGGAGCGTTCATTTCGCTGGAGGACATTTCCGAGGCGCTGCCGCCTTATCGCGAAGAAGTTGTCAGTGTGGAGATGGATGCCCCGCTAAAGCAAGCCTACAAGAAGCTTGAAGAGGACGTAAAAACTGCGCTGAAGGAGCATCGCGGGAATCAGTCAGTGATGAGTGTGGCGTTGAACGCACTGTTGTTGTATCCGGACCGGCCATTTCGACTCGGGAATCTGTACGGCTGGGAATTCGACCCGCAGACGCAGCAGCGAGAAAGGTTCCTGATTTCAGAGACACTGGATTTGGACGAGAGGCTAGTCTACGCAAAGGAGCGCCGCTTGTTGGAAGAAGTAAAAGCGGAACTCGCGCGCGGTCGTCGCTGCCAGATTTACGCGGTGTACACCCAGAAACGAGATGTAACCCGGCGCCTGGAGCGCATTCTCTCGAACGAGGGAATCCGAGTTGCCGTCTTGACGACCGAAGTGCCGCCTGAGTTACGGGAAGGGTGGTACGAGCGCCAGCTACGAGCTGGGGCGCAGGCCGTCATCTGTCACCCAAAGCTGGTGCAAACGGGCCTCGACCTGATCGACTTCCCCACGATCCTCTTCTACGAAACCGGATACTCCATCTACGTGCTTCGCCAAGCAAGCCGGAGGAGCTGGAGGATTGGGCAGCGGCTCCCCGTGAAGGTGAAGTTTCTCCATTACGCCGAAACGATGCAGGAAAGCTGCCTGCGGCTGATGGGCAAGAAGCTGCTCGTGTCATTGGCCATGGAAGGCAAGTTCTCTTCGGAAGGATTGCAAGCGATCAACGAAGAAGACGACATCCTCATGGCAATGGCACGCGAGCTGGTCACGGAGAAAGGAATCGGAGAACGGGCAGACGCCGTCTGGTCTGCTTTACAGAAGAAACAGGAAGAGGTCTTCGCGGTGAGATCTTCCGAGACGGAAGTCTCGACAGCAGAGCTTGTCCAGGATCTCGGACTTGCTGAGAGTGAGTCCGCCATCGCGCCAGCCAATTGCAGAGCTAAACCCTCACGCATTCGCTTCTTTGCGTCTGGCGAGAGGCCATCATCCTCGGTACCTAACTCAGAGGTAGATTTTGAAAGCAATGCATAGTTATCGAGCGCACGGGGATTGATCGGCGGCTTCTCGCCTTTAGTAGGGCCCCCGCCGTGCCAGGACGCAGCGACGAACCCAATAACCAAAACCCCGACCAACGTTCCAACGAGTATGAAAGCAGTGCGCACCGCGGCCTTCCTCTTCGCAGCCCCCGTGTTGCCGTCGTCTGGTTTCCTACTTGCGCCTGACGACCGGACGCCGTAAACAACGGCTGCGGAAAGGAGCAATTCAACGGGCGACGTTAGTCGGCCCAGGGCCTCCAAGAATATGAACAGGCCATTCTTGTCTGCGTTTTGAGACCAGTGGGAAGCAATGTTGAACGTCAGAAGGCCAGCGAACCATCCGATAATCCATAAGCTTCTGCTCATTTTTCCTATGGACACGTCTCTCCTCCTGAGGCCCTCAGAATTGAGGAGCATCTTCCAGTATCGCGGAGTGCAGCGCGATCTAGCGCCAGTCTGAGTTTCTTAGTTCACTACCAGTTAATGGCGCAGCAGCGCAGAATTTAGCGCGTCCGGTAGATGCTGCACAACATACGCTATTGACTTGATCTGGTGTGCGCAAAACAGGAGGACCAATGCCGACACTTGAAGTCCACCAGCTTTCGGCAAGTGAAGTGTACCGTGACATAGTCAGAGTCAATGAGGCTCATCGCACAGATAAGGGGATGAGAAGAATCAAGGAAGGCGGAATCTGCGTTGTACGCGCAAATGGCCGAGAGTGCTACGCGATTTTGCGCGGTAACCAGGACAGCTCCACCCCAGAGATAAGAATGGACGACTACACGCGCGGCCCGGACAAACTAAATCTGAAATTGAACCACTCCTATGAATTCGAGTTCAAAGTGGTGCGCTTCTTTGGCACCCTCCGGTGGGCGTGGAACGCGACCGAGATGGGCTATCAGGTCGCGTCGCGAATAGCCATCATTAGCTTTTTCATGGGCCTTGTTGGATTGCTCTTGGGCATAGACTGGGGCTGGCTTTGGTCAGTCATGCGAACTTTGACTTGTCGCGGTTGAGAGGGTTCGGCAATAACGTGCTAGCAACATTGGCCGCGATTCGGGACTCTTTAAAAAAGCTCTGCTTAACAACGCCGTCGCAGTTCAGGCAGCGGTGGATTTTCGCCCGTTGCGCTTCACGGACATTTTCTGGGCTACGGATAGCAACAGCTTTCTGTCGTGCTCGTCCGCGCGCGCCAAGTGTCTCCGCAAATTCGAAAGGAACCGCCCATCCTTCCCGGAGCTTCCCCAGGCAATCTCGTCTGCTGTCAGCCTTTTGGGAAGGTTTGGAAGCTCGGGAGGCTTGTTCCCATCATAAAAGAGCTGGTACATGGGTACCTCTAAAGCCCGAGCGAATTTTTCAATCGTTTCGACCGCAGGAACCGTGTGGCCGTTTTCCACTCGGGATATGTAGCAGCGGAGCAAGCCCGTGCGCTTTTCAACGTCCCCTTGCGACAGCTTCTTTTCTTCCCGTAGGGACCGCAAGCGATCACCAATGACCATGTTCGCCTCCTCGTTGTATCAGTGCCTTCAACTTCAAGCAACCGGAACGCTAGCACAGACTGTAAGCAAAGGAAAGGTAGGCTCCAGGCTCTTGGGTTTGCAGACCAGT
>Ga0335074_10009511_pt1 | contig 13574 bp, 13 predicted proteins | sample Lox_Sample_23_FD_206715 | JGI IMG/M metagenome (GOLD analysis project Ga0335074, IMG submission 206715) | Soil microbial communities from Loxahatchee National Wildlife Refuge, Florida, United States - Lox_Sample_2.3 | ecosystem: Environmental > Terrestrial > Soil > Wetlands | place: USA...
GGGGTCAGGGCATGCTACCCAGGCTCCGTTGTACATATCGGGATAGAAGACCTGCGTGGCAAAGGCTTCCCATCCGCCGGTTGAGCCGCCGAAGGTGGCGCGCGCCCAGCCCTGGCCGATGCCGCGGTACTTCTTCTCAATGGAGGGGATCAGCTCCTTGTTGATGGCGGTTCCATAGGGGCCGACATTGGCGGAATCGACGTCGTAGGAGTCGTCATAGTACGGGTTGGCGTTCTGGACGTAGGTCATGATGACGCGCGGCAGACGGCCCGAGGTCCAGTCCTGGAAAAAGCGGTATCCGGCCGCTTCCCAACGGTAGTGCGGTGATTTGGGATTGGGCTGCGAGGTGATAAATGGATATGGGCCAAAGCCAGGGTGGTAGTGGTCCTGATAGATGACGACGGGGAAGTGTGCATCAGGGTGCTGATCAAAGCCGTCAGGAAGAAGAATCCACGCGCCGAGGTAAACGTCGCGGCCCCAGAACTTGCTGAGTACGGGGCTGCGGAAGCGCATGTACTTGAGCCACTTTGAGGCAGGGTACTGGGCGGCGATGACCTCGGGGTCTTCCGGCGTGCCCTTGATGGATGGGATGGCCTGATCGAGCGTAATGTGAAGCGTGTCCCGTGACTTGGGGTCAAAGTGGATCTTGACCGGCTTGTTGTAGAAGTTGCCGGGCTTACGGTTCCATTGCTGGCCTTCGCCCTTGTCGGGAGGCAGCCAGAGCGTATGGCCAGAGGCGAGGTGGAACTGCTCGTAGACATTAAAGACGGCCTGTACGTAGTAGTCTCCGGCCGGGATGTCACTAAGCGAGGGAAGGGGATTGCCGAAGGTCTTGTCATCAACGATGATGACCTGGCCGGGGGCAACGTCGGGGACATCGACGCCGAAGCCCTGCGCGGTGTGGTAGTTCTCCGTGAGCTGGAAGCGGGGCTCGGGATTGTCTTTCCTGGCGAAGACGAGAACCAGGTGGCCATGCATCGGAGCGGTGGCAGCCGGGATGGTAACTTCTATCTTCTGGGCGTAGCAGGTGGCGGCCGATAAGAGCAGGAGGGCAAGACCAAGAGAGCCGAGGCGTCGCAAGCGAGTGTCCTTTGCGATGGAGGTAAGCGCCAGTCTAGCACGCAAGGGACGCGCCGATTTGCGTGGCGGCGCGGATATGGCCCGCATACAATCGGCGTGAAGAGCCGTTCGAGATATTGCCGGGAGTGCCTTTATGCCCTACGGAATTACGGTGCACGGGGTTCATACCTCGTTTCCGGACTTGCGGACGCTGCTGGCCAAGGCTACGCCGCTGCGCTCCGGTGACGAACTCGCGGGTATTGCGGCGTCGGGTGCGGAAGAACGCGTGATTGCGCAGATGGCGCTGGCGGAGGTTCCGCTGACGGCATTTCTGAATGAGGCTGTTGTTGCCTATGAGAGCGATGAAGTTACGCGACTAATCCTAGATGCCCATGACAAAAGGGAGTTTGCGCCGGTGGCCGGGCTGACGGTGGGCGAACTGCGCGACTGGCTGCTGGGAGATGACGCAACGGGCGAACGTATTGCCGGGCTCACGAACGGCCTGACGCCGGAGATGGTTGCGGCTGTTTCGAAACTGATGCGGGTGCAGGATTTGATTTATGTCGCGCGGAAGATCCGGGTTGTTACGCGCTTTCGCACGACGGTCGGACTGGCCGGGCGGCTTTCCACGCGGCTGCAGCCAAATCATCCAACGGATGATCCCGTAGGGATTGCCGCAAGCATGCTGGACGGGCTGCTTCTGGGCTCCGGCGACGCGGTGATTGGGATCAACCCCGTTTCGGACAACGTAGGCACGGTCGCAGCGCTGCTGCGGATGATGGAACATGTGCGCCTCAGGTATGCGATTCCGATGCAGAGCTGCGTGCTGGCGCATGTGACGACGCAGATGGAGGCGATGCGGCAAGGTGCTCCGCTGGACCTGCTGTTCCAGTCAATTGCAGGGACGGAGGCGGCGAATGCGTCGTTTGGGGTGAATCTGGCGCTGCTGGGCGAGGCGCACGCGATGGTACGGGAGTTGAAGCGGGGAGGGATTGGCACGGAGTCGGGCGGCGAAAACGTCTTCTATTTCGAGACGGGACAGGGAAGCGCGCTTTCAGCCAATGCGCATCATGGTGTTGACCAGCAGACGCTGGAGGCGCGGGCTTATGCGGTGGCGCGACACTTCAAGCCAATGCTGGTGAACACGGTGGTGGGATTCATCGGGCCGGAGTATCTGTATGACGGCAAGCAGATTCTGCGCGCCGGACTTGAGGACCACTTCTGCGGCAAGCTGCTGGGGCTGCCGATGGGATGCGATATCTGTTACACGAACCACGCGGAGGCCGACCAGGACGATATGGACGCGCTGCTGACGCTGCTGGCCGCTGGAGGAGTGAACTACATTATGGGAGTTCCTGGCGCGGATGATGTGATGCTGAATTATCAGAGCACGTCATTCCACGATGCGCTCTATGTGCGGAGGCTGCTGGGGCTGCGGCCTGCACCGGAGTTTGAGGAGTGGATGAAGAGCGACGGATGGCAGCGGCTGCGTCTGGGTGGACAGCCCGCGGCGCTGTTGCCAACCCCGGTGGTCGTATGAGCGGCGAGGTCGCGAAGAAGAGCGAGACAGCACAGGGCATGGGCCCCGGGCTGGATTTAAGACGATTCACGCCGGCGAGGGTTTCGCTTGAGCAGGCGGGGGCGGCGGTATCGACGCGGGAACATCTGAACTTTCAGCTCGATCATGCCATGGCGCGCGATGCTGTTCATGCGCGGATGAATGTGGTTGCGATGATGCAGAGTCTGCGCGCACGAGGACGAGCGTGCATTGCGCTGCGAAGCGCGGCGTCGCCGCCGGGACAGAGTGACCGAAGTGTATATCTGCGTAGGCCGGACCTGGGACGGAAGCTGGATCCGCGGTCGGTGGAGGCGTTGCGGGAGGGTTTCATGAAGACGGCGCGTGGGCTGGAAGTTGCTGTTGTGATTGCCGATGGATTGTCCGCGCTGGCAGTGGACCGGCATGCGCTGGCTTTGCTGGATGCAGTGGACGCCGAGGGTCTGGATACCTGGGCCGAAGCGCCAGTGTGCATTGTGAGTAATGGCCGCGTTGCCGTCGGAGATGAGGTTGGACTGGCGCTCCGGGCGGAGCTGGCCGTGATGCTGATTGGGGAGCGTCCAGGGCTAAGTTCGCCGGATTCGTTAGGGATTTATCTGACATGGGAGCCGCGTCCGGGGCGGACAGATGCGGAGCGAAACTGCATCTCGAACATCCGCGCGGAGGGCTTGGGCTATCGGGATGCCGCGCGGCGGCTTGTGTATTACATCCGCGAGGCTCGGCGGCTGAGGACGACGGGCGTGGTGCTGAAGGAGCGGTCAAGCGAGGAACGGGCGAAACTGGGCGGCCGCGCGTCAGATGCCGACGACTGAGCTGCGGCGCTCGAGCAGAACGACGTCGCGCCATTGTCCGTTCATCTGGCCGAGTCGTTTGCGGGTACCTACGGTACGGAATCCGGCTTTGGCGTGAAGCGCGAGACTGGCGGTGTTCTCGGGGAAGATTCCGGCCTGGAGGGTCCAGATGTTCGCGGCTTCGGATTCAGCGATGAGAGCGGCAAGGAGCGCGGTGCCGACGCCCTGTTTTTGGGCGGACCGGGCGACGTAGACGCTGACCTCGGCGACTCCGGCGTAGACGCAGCGGCTGGAGACGGAGGTAAGCGCGGCCCAGCCGAGGACTGCGCCGCCGTGGACGGCGACGAGACGGCAGTTGGGCAGATGGCCCTTGTGCCACTCTGGCCACTCCGGGGCGGACTGCTGGAAGGTCGCGTTGCCGGTGGCGATGCCTTCAAGGTAGATGGCGCGCGCGGCGTCCCAATGTTCGGCAGTAAGCGGGACGATTGAAATCATGGGCGCAGGATAGCCGATAGGAAAGACGAAGTGAGAACATTATTGAACGGCACGGGCAGACATCCAGGGAATCCATTATGGCATCCAACGTGCGGCTGCGTGAATTCCAGTGGTAAGAAAGGCTTGCGATTGAAACTTAAGATTTTAATTGGAGTTCTTCTGATCCTGTTTGGAGGCATTGGGCTTGTGATAAACGGCTTCCACTCCGCATTGGAGAAGAAAGACGTTGCAGTGAACTCGATGCAGATGCCCCAAAGCGACACGAGCACGACCCGGATTAGAGAAATATTGAACTCAGTTGTTCTGCTTGGTGGAGTAGGGCTGATTATATGGGGCGCCAGGGGAAAGTGACCCCAGACTGAAGCGGCTGTTCCAAGGTCTTGTAGATCGCCGTCCCGTATACTTGAGGTAAGCCGCTTCCTCATGTATCCCTTCATTCATATTGGCAGACTCACCATCGGTACCTTCGGCATCCTGCTGTGGTTTGCCGCCGTGTGCGCGTGCTGGGCGTTGCACGCCAACTTCAAGCGCTGGAAGATCGACGCGGACGCCATAAGCATTGTGGCGATTGCGACTGTTGCGGGTGTTGTAGGCGCAAAGCTATGGCATGATCTCCAGGACCCGCAGACGCTGTTTGCGCATCCGATCGCAGTCCTTTTCTCGCGCGCAGGATTTGCATGGTTCGGCGGACTTTTGCTGGGCATTGCTGCGTTGTTGTGGCAGGGCAGGACGTATGGCATCGGCAAACTGAGGATGCTCGATTTGTGTACGGTGTCGGCGGCTATCGGATACGGAGTGGGGCGTATCGGGTGTCTCGTTTCCGGCGATGGCGACTACGGCATTCCAACGAAGATGCCGTGGGGCATCGCGCTTCCGCATGGACTGGTGCCAACGCCGCCGGGCGTCAAGGTGGAGCCGACGCCAATCTATGAGTTGATCGTGGCGCTCTTGATTGCGTGGTATCTATGGCGGCGTGGCGCTCCGGAGCGACCGAAGCGATTGCCACTGGGGCAATTGACGGGCGAGTATCTAGTGCTGACAGGGCTGGCGCGGTTTCTGGTAGAGTTTATCCGGATCAATCCCAAGCTGTATTTCGGGATGAGCAATGCACAGGTGGCGAGCATCGGTTCGATGATTGCAGGCGCGGCTTTGATCTGGTGGGTGAAGAGGCGTAAAGCAGTGGAGATTCCAGATGAGAGGGTGGCGCACTCCTCGACAGCATAATTCATGCCACATCCGAGTCATCAAAGGGCTCGCTTTGCTTACGCTGTTTTTCTCCTCTGTTTTGCCAGGGGTTTGCGCTGAAACCTACCAGACAGGCGAACTTATCCGCATCGAATCCGTGCAGTCTTCAAAAGCAAAAATATTTGAACTGTACATACGAGAAGGCGACCACACATATGCCGTTCGCCTGAATGAAAAGCCCAGTTATCAGCTCGAATGGCAACTCAACCAGCCGATAGAGTTTCGTATCCATAAGAATGTCATCTATCTCAAGCGGCCCAGCGGCAAGGAATACAAAATCACCTTTGTTGAGCCGTCCAAGACCGCGACCGATGTTCCGCATGATACGCCGGACTTGCCATTCCCTCCGGCACAATCGAACCCGAACTCTTCAGGTGTAAGGGGGAGCAATCTAGGGCCGCTTATGCCGCTGTGCGCACGGATCGCAGGGCTGGGGACGCAGTATTCAGGGCTAGCGAATGCCTGCCAGTTTGCAAGCTCTGCACGAAATTTGCCAAATTACATATGCGAAGAGACGATGCAGCGCAGCCGCAGACGCTTTAAGGATCAAGAATGGAAAAAGCTGAATGTTGTGACAGCGCAGGTGACATCAATAAAAGGGCAGAGAGACCAGTACTCAAATTTGGAGGTCAACGGATATCCCTTCCATTTTGTGAGCGGCCAGTCACCTGGGTTCTGGTCCTTCGGACAATTTGGTGGAGAGCTGTCAACCATATTTGATCCCGCTACTCTGTCTCAGTTCATGTTTAGGGGCAATGTAGACCTACCGACAGGCCCGGCCGAAAAATATAGCTTTCAATTTCACAGCGGTAACAATCTGGTGTTTCCATTAACAGCGGGTCGTGAGCGATATTATCCAGGGTTGTCGGGTACGATCTGGGTGGACCGCAGTAGCGGGAATCTGGTACGCGTGGAAGCATTCGCCACGGATCTCAACCCTAAATTCCCGATGACATCGTATTTCAGCGCTGCAAACTATAGTTACGTGCCGATTCCGGGTCTCGGGCAATTTCTGCTGCCAATTGATAGTGAAGTTGAAGTCTGCAATCGTGGCGACAAAATCTGCTCGCGCAATCTGGTGTCATTTCACAGTTGCAGGAAATTTCAAGCGACGGTGAAGATTCTTCCGGATGTCGGCGGCACACAGTGAGCGCATACCTGGCGCTTACAAGGCCTTCAGATACTTTCTTGCTAATTCGAGTTCGGGGAAGAATTTTTCTTCCTCTTGAAATGCGCGGGAATGGACGCATCGGCGTCCATTTTTTGCTTTTACCGGGTGCCGGAGGTGGAGCATCTCGTGGTACATGAGATATTCAACCGCGTAGCGCGGCGTGCCGTGACGGTCGAAGACACGACTGATCATAATGGTGTTGTGCGCGGAGTCGTAATGGCCGAGTAGGCGGCGCGCAGAGTGTTCGCTCCATGTGAGCAGCGGACGGCCCATGAGTCCGTGGAAGAAGCGCATATTCAGGGAATCGAAGATTTCATCGAGGTCATAGTGGTCGCCGCGTGCGGTAGAGATGCGCTTGCGGCCGCGTGTCTGGCGAATGCGCTCGCTCTGGCGGACGACGGCTTCGCTGGTTGCGAAGCGGCGGTAGCGGTTGTTGACAGCGGCATCGATGGGCTTGTGATAGAGCTTGGCGAGCAGGATGTGGGCGATTGCGTGAAGGACGGGCTCAGGTGCGCCCTCCAGAATGTCAGACAGGCTGATCTTCAGACGGCCTTCGCGCAGCCGGATGGTGGTGTTGAGGCTGGTAAAGCGGCGGAAGCGGATATCGAACGAAGGCATGGGCGCGCGCGGACGCAGAGCCCGGTACTCATGCTCAAATATGCTTAAGACTTCGCGGTGCATTAAAGACAGAGTAACGGGGAATGGGCTAAGGCACTACCCGTCCCCGCGGGAGAGCGCATTTCAGTGCCGCGTTGACGGTGCTCCGCTGATTGCTAGCTGGGGCCGGTGCCATTGGTGCCGCTCTCGTGCTTGTGATTCTTGAAGTATTTTACCTGGCTGTCGTAGAGCTGTTTGGCCTGGTCGCTGGTGCTCTGTGCGGAGTCAAGCGCGGTCTCGCGGGAAAAGTCGTAGGTGCGGTCCGGAGCAGCCTCCTTGAGGATGGTTGGCCATTTCTCGGCCGCCGGAAGGAGGTCTTTGAGCGCCTTGCGAATGTCGGCATGAGCGTCGTCAAAAGTGTCCAGGTTGTCCTGCAGTTCATCGGAGAGGCGGGTGAACTCTTCGTATTTGGCGCGCAACTCCGTCTTCAGGTCTTCTTCCTGAGGGTTGGGGCCGATTGCCTTGATAGCGTCGATGCGCTCCTGAATGAACTTTTGGAAGAGCTTGATGCGTTGGTTGGGTTGGTCGCGCAGGTTCGCTATCTCGTCGGATTCCTGGGGCGTGAGCGGGTCCTGGTTGCGCTGCGCGTGCAGCATGGGAACGCAGAAGAAGGGGATGGCGAGCACAAGCGCCGCCAGAATCTGGGCGAAGATTCGTCGCATGGCTGTTCACCTTTCCACTTACTCTTAAGATGCTAACGCTGCCGGAGGCAGAATGTCTGGCAGATAAAGTCCCGTGCTAGACCGCGTATTTGCTCTTGCTCCGGGCTATAGCGGCGCGGGCCTCGCGATCCGCCTCCCGGCGGCGCTCGGCTTCGCGCTTGTCCCAGTCTTGTTTGCCCTTGGCCAGGGCCAGCTCGCACTTTACTTTACCCTTTCGGAAGTAGAGCCGTGTGGGGATGAGCGTATGACCCTTGATCTGCGTCTTTGAGGTTAACTTGCGGATTTCTTCCTGATGGAGCAGGAGTTTCCGCGTTCGGAGCGCCTCGTGATTGCTGGAATTGCCGTGGGAGTAAGGCCCGATGTGGGCGTTGAGCAGGAAAGCCTCGCCGTCTTTGATGATGCCGTAGGCGTCCTTGAGGTTCGCCTTGCCTTCGCGAATGGATTTGACCTCGGTGCCGCGCAGAGCAACGCCAGCCTCAAATCGGTCGAGCAAGAAGTAATTATGGCCGGCGGCCCGGTTGACGGCAGCGTCCCGCTCGCCAGCGGCGACGGGGTCGCGCGGCTTGTTCTTTTGAGGAGCCTGAACGTTGGAATGTGTCGCCTGACGGGGCATACTTGGGGGTCCGAACCTCAATGCTAGCACGCGGAGACGGGCAGCCGGAGCAACCCGGCGGGGGGCAAACCGATGCTGCTATACTCAACGTGCGTCAGGGTACGTGCTACAGCGCATGGAAGTTGCAGCTGGAGGCGCGGTTGCGGACGCTTCCAACGCCAGCCTGCCGGAGTTTCATGAAAAAACGCATCTTGAAGTGGGCGCCCAGTGCGGCACTGATTCTTGTTATGGGCCTCTTCCTTTTTGGCGCAACCTCAGGCGTTCTAGCTAAGGAGCAATCCGCCAAGAAGCTTTACAAAAATGGCCAGGCCGCCGAGGCCCGAAACGATATTGAGACGGCCTACCAGGACTACTACCAGGCCTACCAGGAGAAACCACAGGATCTTCGCTACAAGACGGCTTATGAGCGGGTCCGGTTTGACGCCGCCGCGTTGCACGTAAGTCGCGGGGAAACGCTGCGCAGCCAGGGCGATATGACCGGTGCGCTGACGGAGTTTTTGCGGGCGCTGCAGATTGATCCGAGCAACGAGATGGCAACGCAGGAGATTCGCGCGACACAACTGGCCGCACAGGGAAAGGCCGGCAAGCCGCAACCGCAGAGCGGAGAAGTGCCTCTTCCAGCCGCGGAAGTACAGGAGATGAGCGAGATCGGAGGACCGATTCAGCTCAAGCCACTCTCTAACGAGCCTTTGACGCTGCACATGGTCGAGGACAGCAAAATTATCTACGAGACCGTGGGGAAAGCAGCGGGTATCAACGTATTGTTTGACCCGGATTACACTTCGAAGCGGATCCAGGTCGACCTGACGAACACGAATCTGTACGACGCGCTACGCATTATCGGCATGATCTCGGATACCTTCTGGCAGCCGATTACTTCGAACACAATTTTTGTAGCGCAGAACAGCCGCATGAAGCGGACGGAGCTCGAACAGGAGGCTGTACAGACGTTCTATCTGACAAATGTGTCGCAGCAGAACGACTTTACCGATATTCAGACCGCATTGCGGAACATGTTCCAGACGGCAAGGATCTATGGTGTTGCCAGTCAGAATGCAATCATCATGCGCGGGACTCCCGACGAACTGCTTCTAGCGCAGCAGTTGATTGACGACCTCGACAAGCCGAAGCCGGAGGTCGTGCTAGATGTTGCGGTGCTGGAAGTAAGCCGCAACTACGAGCGAACCATCGGCATACAGCTCCCACAGACAGCGAGCGTGGCATTCCAGGCTTCGAATTACAACAACAGCAATTCCAGCTCTTCGTCCAGCAGTTCGAGTTCCTCCTCTTCCTCGTCGAGCACCAGCAACGGCCTTACGCTGAACAGCCTCGCGCATCTGAATGCGACAAACTTTGCAGTAACGATCGGTCAGGCGCAGGCGAACCTGCTGTTGACGGACAGTTCGACCAGGATTTTACAGAACCCGAAGATCCGGGTTCTTGACGGGCAAGAGGCAACGCTCAAGATCGGTGAGCGGATTCCGGTTGCCACGGGGTCGTACCAGACGGGAGCGGCGACAGCGATTGTAAGTTCGCTGGTCAACACGCAGTTCCAATACCTGGATGTGGGCGTCAACATCAAGGTGAAGCCGACGATCCACTATGACGGCGATGTGACGTTGAAGCTGGATATTGGAGTGACATCGCAGAGCGGTTCTACAAATATTGGCGGCATTACCGAGCCAATTATTACGCAGCGAACGGTCAGCCAAACGATTCGTCTAAAGGAGGGAGAGGCGAATATTCTGGGTGGCATTTTGCAGAAAGAGACGAGCGAGACCTTGTCCGGCACGCCGGGGCTGGCCAACCTTCCGATCCTGAAGTACATTTTTGGCAGCAATGACAAAACGATACAGGACGACCAGATCGTCTTCCTACTGATTCCGCATATTGTTCGCGCGGAAACGCTGGATCCGATGAATCTGCGTGAAATTGACACCGGCACGGCGAACAATATTGAGCTGCACTTTCTGAACAATGCCGCCGCAGTGAAGTCGCAGATGCAGGCTTCTCCGGTTGCGATGACGCAGACTGTCCCGGCACCTGCGGGTGCGCAGGCGACAGCCGCTGGCGCGGCGCAAGCTGCGCTGGCCAACATGCAGCAGCAGGCTTTACCTGCCGCTCCGGTACAGCTCAATCTTGCGCCGGAGATACAGCAGGCGAAGGTGGGGTCAACTTTCCAGATCAAGGTGAATCTAGCAGGTGGCACAGATGTGTTCTCGGTCCCGATGCAATTGCAATACGACCAGACGAAGTTGAGCCTGATCAATGTGGACCTGGGAGATTCGCTGCCGGGCGCGGGCATGGACTTCCTGGGCAAAGACGGCCAGGCGGTGGCGCTGGTGCATCGCGACGCAGGAGACGGCAACGTTGCGATTTCTGCGTCCCGCCCGCCAGGGGCGCGCGGTGTCAGCGGGTCTGGAACGGTGTGCGTGCTTACTTTCAAGGCGACGGCTCCGGGGCCGGCAGCAGTCGTGATTACTCGGCCGGTGGTCCGCAACAGCGCGCAGCAGGCGGTTCCGGCAACGGGTTCGCGGGCCATCGTGCAGATTCAGCCGTAAGCTGGCTGTGGTCGAAGGCGGCAAATGAAGTTGCAGCAAAAACTCGGACGCGAAGACGGGCTGACGCTGGTTGAGCTGATCGTTACGGTGGCGATTTTGTCTATTCTCGCCTCGGCCGCAATTCCGGTAACGCGGTTTGAAGTGAAGCGCGAAAAGGAGCAGGAACTGCGGTACGACTTATGGGAGATGCGCAGCGCCATCGACGCTTACAAGGATGCGGCGGACCGGGGAGCATTCCAGACGAAGATAGATAGCATGGGCTATCCACCCGATCTGCAAACGCTGGTGGATGGCGTGGACGTACACGGCAAGAAGGTACGCTTCCTGCGCAAGATTCCAGTGGATCCGATGACGGGGAATACGGACTGGGGGCTGCGCTCGAATCAGGATGATCCGGACAGCGATTCGTGGGGGGGCCAGAACGTATTCGACGTGTACTCGAAGTCGAACGGTACGGCGCTCGACGGGACGAAGTACAAGGACTGGTAGACGTGCGACTGACACAAATTCCGGAACCGCGGGACGCGCGGCGTGAGAGTGGCTTTACGCTGATTGAGCTGGTCGTTGTGATGGCGATCATTGCGATTCTTGCGTCGCTGGCCATTCCTATCTTCACGGCCCAGATTCAGAGGGCTAAAGAGGCGGTGCTGCGGGAAGACCTGCACGTGATGAGGAATGCGATCGATGCCTACACTATGGACAAGGGCAAGGCCCCCCAGTCGCTCGATGATCTGGTGCAGGCAGGATACTTGAGAGCGATCCCGGTCGATCCCATGACGCACTCGAGCGACACCTGGGTTACAGACACGAGCGACACCTATGAAAGCGTGGATGAAAGCGAGCCGGGCATCGACGATGTTCATAGCGGATCACAGGACGCCGGCTCAAACGGGACATTGTATTCGACGTGGTAAGAGCGCGGCAACGACGAGAGCGAAATCTAATCCGAGACACCGCCTCCAGGGGCGGCGATTTTATTTGTTTTACAGTTAGGGAATGATTCCGAGTTCCGGGGCTCAGCTGGATTTGCCCAAGATCGACGCAGTGTACCGGTGTTTCGCAGCATTGGCTGCGCTCGATGAAGATCTGGGTGGATTGCTTCTGCTTTATGGAGGACTTGACGCTGAGGGCATTGCAACTGTAACGGCTGCGAACGTGGCGGGCGCGGCGTCACTGGGAATTGAATCAGACACTGAGCTGGCCAAACAGGCTTTGCGGGCTGGGGTGTGCGACTTCGTGGTGAATTCGCTGGATGAGGGGCTGCGGATTCTGAAGAACGAAGTCCGCCAGCACCGGGCAGCGTCCGTGGTTGTGACGAAGGCTTTCGAGGCGACCGTGGCGGAGATCGCTGAGCGAGGAGTCCAGCCGGATGTTCTAGCGCTCACTGTGCCTGAGCTGATTAAGCGCGGGGCAAGGATATTGCCGGCTGATACCGGCGACGAGCATGACGGGATGCGGGCGGTGGCGTGGAGCGTGCAGCGCGAACCGATGCGCTGGCTGCCGGTGCTGGATGAGCTGGCGGCGATCTCGCTCGGCGAGGGCGACGCGGGCAGGTACTGGAGAATTCGCTGGCTAGAGGCAGCACCGCGATACCTTGGCCGGATGTTCGCTGGGCAACGGTATTTGCGGATGACTGCAGAGGAGACAGATCGCTTTGTAGCAGCGGTAGAGGCCGCGGTGAGGGAAGGGGCGGTTCAGGCTGCTGTCCATATGGCGATTGATGGGGAAGTGCTGCTCATCCAGATCTAGAGCTGCTGCACGGCGGTATGGATGGCGTCCCAAAGGTCCTTGATGCCGGCCGAGGTTTTCGCCGAGCAGAGCAGAACATTCTCGACATCGAGGCCGTTTTTTAGCGTGGCGCGCGCCTTGGCGCGGCCGTTGCCGGATAGCTTGTCGGCCTTGGTGGCGATGACAATAAGGCTTCGGCCTGCATGTTTCAAATACTCGATGAGTTTCATGTCTGACTGTTGCGGGGGAATGTTGCTGTCGACCAGGCACAAGCAGAGCGCGAGCGTGGGGCGGTCAGTAAGATACGGCTCAATAAACTTTGGCCATTCGGCAGAGACGGATTTGGAGATTTTAGCGTAGCCGTATCCGGGCAAATCGGCAAAGTACATTTGCGGCTGCTGGCGTTGTGGGGTGTCAGTGATGGAAAAGAAGTTGATGGCGCGAGTGCGGCCGGGCGTGGAGGAGACCCTTGCCTGTTTTGAGCCGAGAAGGGCATTGAGCAGGCTGGACTTGCCGACGTTCGAGCGGCCGAGAAATGCGATCTCCGGAATGGACGGCGCGGGAAACTGCGCCGGCGAATTGGCGGAAATGACGAATTTTGAGTGGACGCGCAAGGCTTAGTATACCGGCGATCTAAAGGATTGCCGTTGCAACAAGAGGGCCATGCAGCGACCGTATACTAGCGTTGATTGGCTGGTTCCGGACGGGGAAGGCTCTATCTATGAAGAAGAAGGCGTTGGTTTCATGGAGCAGCGGGAAGGATTCGGCGTGGACGCTGCATGTGTTGCAGCAAACAGGCGAGTATGAGATTGCCGGACTGCTGACGACGATGAACGCTGCATTTGACCGCGTGGCCATGCACGGAACGCGCCGTGCTCTGCTCGAAGCTCAGGGGGCAGTGGCTGGATTGGCGCTGCGCACAATTCCTTTGCCATGGCCCTGCTCCAATGAACAGTACGAGGCTGCGATGCGCCGGGCATGCGCGCAGGCGGTTGCTGATGGGATAGAGGTGATGGCGTTCGGCGATCTGTTTCTTG
>Ga0335074_10009512_pt1 | contig 13574 bp, 14 predicted proteins | sample Lox_Sample_23_FD_206715 | JGI IMG/M metagenome (GOLD analysis project Ga0335074, IMG submission 206715) | Soil microbial communities from Loxahatchee National Wildlife Refuge, Florida, United States - Lox_Sample_2.3 | ecosystem: Environmental > Terrestrial > Soil > Wetlands | place: USA...
TGAGCGGCTGAAGATGCCGGCGCAGGACGGCCAGCCGGCCAGCGTGCCCGGGCAGCAGCAGGAAGCGCCGCTCCAGCCGCTCGTCGAACAGCGCCTCAAAGCCGAGCCCGAGCGGCCGCAGGTGTCTCGCCGCCGGATAGAGCACGTCGCTGTCCTCGCCGAGCCGGGCCGTGGCTACCGCGAGTGCTCGTGCACGGTCTGCCCGAGGTTCCAGAGCTTGGATCAGCCAAAGGGCAGCCCGGTCGGCCGCGTCCTCGACCTGGTCAGGACCGGGCGCAGGCCCGGCCTCGCTTAGCGCGACTGCCGCCGCCTGGTCAAGGCCGGCGAGGGCGGCGGCAATCCGGTCAAGGTGTGCTCTCAGCAGGCGGCTGTGACTGTCGAGCAGGGCGTCTCGTTCGCTCGGCACCTGGCCGCGCAGCAGCCCGAGCGCGTGCCGCCCGAGTGCCTGGGACCCGAGACTGCGCTCGAGGATGCCGGCGTAGGCTGGCAGGCTAACCAGCCTGGAACGCCACCCGGTCATGAGCCGAGCGTACCGGCTAAAGAGGCATCAAGCCGACTATTACCGTGCCGTATCCAGGTGCGGCCGCGTCGACAAGCTGGCGCAACGTCCTGACCGCTTCCTGGCGCTCACCCGGCGCTAGCTGTGCCGCGATGCCGGCGAGTTCACGCCGCCGCCACGCGGCGACACGGGCGACGAGGTCGCTGCCAAGAGGAGTAAGCCCGAGCGTGACGGCGCCTCTGTGCAGGGGATCGTCGCCGCGAGCGAGGTGCCCTGAGGTTGTCAGCCGGTCAGCGAGCCTGGTGATCGTCGATGGCTCAAGGCCGAGGGTACGCGCGAGACGTCCGGGGCGCGTCGGCCCGAGGTCGGCGAGCACGGCCAGCAGCCGGAACTGGGGGAGGGAGACGCCGTCCGGTACTTCGATGCTGCGCAGCGCGATGCCGACGAGCACGCGGGTGAGCGACTGCAAGACCTCGACGAGTTCAGAGTCCGGTCCAGGCTCAGACCAGACCCCTTCCATTGCAGGGTTTGTCATAAGCAACTATTGTAGAGAACAACAGTTGTTGAGAGCAACTAAGCATGTCAAGAGCGAGAAGACGGCGATGAAGACTTTCAAGTTCCTGTATGAGGCGAGAGCGAAAGCTCGGAAATGATCTGCTCGGCGATGGCGAGTGACGCGGTCGCGGCCGGGGACGGCGCGTTGCGCACGGCGGTGACCTGGCCGAGCCTGTGAATGCGGAAGTCGTCGACCAGGGACCCGTCAGGGTCGACCGCCTGAGCACGCACGCCGGCCGGCGCGCCCGTGACGTGCCCGGCCTCAAGCCAGGGCAGGTAGGTCCGCGCCTCAGCGAGAAAGGCCGCGCGCGACAGCGACCCCCTGATCTCGCGCACGCCGGCCCGCCAGTGCTTCCTGGCCAGCCGCCGGAACGCTGCCGACCGCCCCAGCCGCGCGAGTTCGGCAGCCGAGATGTCGCGCCGGCGGTAGCCCTCCCTCGACAACGCGAGCACCGCGTTCGGCCCGAGGTCAACCTCGCCGTCGGTCCTCGGGGTCAAGTGAATGCCGAGGAACGGGTACGCCGGATCGGGCACCGGGTAGATCAGGTGACGCACCCGGTCCCGCACCTCGGGGCGCAGCCGCAGGTACTCACCGCGGAACGGCACGATCTCCGGCGCGACCTCGTCGCCCGCTGCCCGTGCGACCAGGTCGGTTTCCAGGCCGGCGCAGATCACCAGGTGCCCGACCTTGTGCGTGGCACCCGGCGTCACGACCTCGACGCCGTCGCCGCTGCGCCGGATCGCGCCGACAGGGGTGCTCAGCCGCACCTCGCCGCCAGCCGCGGTCACGTCGTCCGCGAACGCGCGGGCCACGGCCGGGAAGTCGACGATCGCGGTCGTCGGCGACAGCAGCGCCGCGACGCCCGCCACGTCCGGCTCGAGCTCCCTGATCTGCGCTCCGTCCAGCCACCGCACCCCCGGCACGCCGTTCGCCAGGGACCGGCGCTCAAGCTCCCTGAGCCTGCCCTCCTCCGTTTCGTTCCTGGCCACCACGAGCTTGCCGCGCTCATCCCAAGCTAGGCCACGGGTCTGACAATAAGCACGAAGCAACTCGACCCCGCGCCGGCAGTTCCTTGCCTTAGCCGAGCCCGGCGCGTAGTAGATGCCCGCGTGGGCGACGCCCGAGTTGTGCCCGGACTGATGCCGCGCGACCGCGGCCTCCTTCTCCCAGACGACGACGCCTGTGCCCGACTGCGCGAGCTGCCTGGCCACTGCCAGGCCGACAAGCCCGGCCCCGACGATTCCCACTTGACTCGCTACCACGCGTATCTCACCGCCGCCGTCTTGAGATGGATGGGTTCACGTCCCACCCCGATGTTGGCAGGTTGACCGGGACCTGGCCGGGCCGAGCCTCCGGGATTACGCATCGTGGTCGTGCCGTCGGTCAGCGAACTCTAATCGTTCACGAGTTGAGCCGGCCAGGACCGGGATGGATAAGGCGGCGGCCGGCGTTCTTGTCCCCATGCAAGTGGAAATCTGGTCCGACGTGGTCTGCCCGTGGTGCTACCTGGGCAAGAAGCGCTTCGAGCGTGCGCTTGGCGAGTTCGCGCATCGTGATGACGTGGAAGTCATCTACCGTTCCTTTGAGCTCGACCCGACTTCGCCGCCAGGGGTGACCACTCCCACGGTCACGATGCTGGCTAGCAAATACGGCATGACCGGCCGGCAGGCTGAGCAGGCGCAGCGGCAGATGGAGGAGCGGGCCAAGGCTGACGGGCTGACCTTCAACATGAGCGGTCTTCGCAGCGGCAACACCAGGGACGCGCACCGCTTGCTGCACCTGGCCAAGGCCAGAGGCCGTCAGCAGGAACTCGCTGAGCGCTTGCACCGCGCGTACTTCACCGAGCAGGACTCTATTTTCGAGCACGACGCGCTGACCAGGCTCGCGGTCGAGGCCGGCCTGGACAAGGACGAGGTCACCGTCGTGCTCGCCGGCGATTACTACGGAGACGACGTCGACACCGACGAAGAGATGGCCCGCGCCCTCGGCGCGAACGGAGTGCCGTTCTTCGTCATTGACCGCCGCTACGGCGTCTCAGGCGCCCAGTCACCTGAGACGATCACGCAGGTACTGGACAAGGCCTGGGCCGACTCCCACGACGCCTAGCCCGCGCGGAAGCCCGGGCAGGTATAGCGAAAACGCTTGGAGCATGTTATTCTCGCTTTGAGAACGACTCAAGGTGAGAAGGACCTATGAACGACGACCGGGCCGAGGAAGAGTTCCTCGCCAGCTACGACCCGAGGGCATTTGACCCGGTCGCGGCGACCGTGGATGTCGTGGCGCTGACGATCAGGGATGGCGGGCTGCATGTATTGCTGGTGCAGCGGGGAGTCCGGCCGTTCGAGGGCTCCTGGGCATTGCCAGGCGGCTTCGTGAGAGCCGCGGAGGACCTGCCCGAGGCCGCGATCAGGGAGCTAGCAGAAGAAGCGGGCGAGCAGTCCGGCCGGGTGCACCTTGAGCAACTCGGGACGTACGGGGCACCGGGACGCGACCCGAGGATGCGGGTCATCTCCGTCGCGTACCTGGCGTTCGCGCCCGAGTTGCCTGACCCGGTGGCCGGCGGCGACGCGCGGGCGGCGGAATGGGTGCCGGCCGGCACTCTCGGCCTCGCGGACAATGCGGAAGGCCAGCGCGCGGGTACCACCCGCAAGCTTGCCTTCGACCACGCAAGTATCCTTGCCGACGGTCTTGAGCGCGCCCGCTCCAAGCTTGAGTACACCCCCCTGGCCACGGCGTTCGTCGCCGAGCCTTTCACGATCTCCGAACTGCGCGCGGTGTACGAGACGGTCTGGGGCGAGCCGCTGCATGCGGGCAACTTCCACCGCAAGGTACTGTCCGTCCCCGGCTTCGTTGAAGGCACGGGCACGACGACACAGACTGGCGGCCCGCGCGGAGGCCCCCGTTCCCGGCTGTACCGGCGCGGCGAGGCCAGGCTGCTGCACCCCGCGCTGCTCAGGCCCGGCCAAGAGGACGAGGTCCGCTGACATGACCAGCGAAGAAGCGCTCACGCTCATCGAATCGGCGAGCGACCCGCGTGCGCTCTTCGGCGAAGACCCGGCTCGTCAGTTCCGCAAGCTGGCAAGGCTGACCCACCCAGACACGCACCCGGGTAACCGCCGCACCGCGGAAGCGTTCGCCAAGCTAGCCGCGCTCTGGCAGCGCAGGGGCGCCAGCCGGCCCGGTCGTCTCGTCGCCGCAGGCGATCTCGCTAACCTGTACGAGCACGAGCTCGGCCTGCTCAAGATCGCCCGCGACCCGGCAGACAGCGACCTGATCGAGCGCGAGGCCGGCGCCCTCACGACCCTGCGAGGGAAAGCAGGCAAGCGCCACCTCCCCTACGTTCCCGATCTCGTCGAATCGCAACTGCACAAGGATCCTGCGACCGGCACGGTCCGCCGCGCCAACGTGATCGCGAAGCTGGAAGGGTTCGTGACGCTCGCGGAGGTCAAGGCCGCCTATCCTGACGGACTCGATCCGCGCGACGCGGCCTGGATGTGGCGGCGGCTGCTGGTCGCGATCGGGCTGGCCGGCCAGGCCGGGCTCATCCACGCGGCGGTAATCCCTGAGCACGTGCTCATCCATCCTGGCGATCACGGCCTGGTCCTCGTGGACTGGTGTTACGCGATCACCGGACCCGCCGGCCGGCCGGTCGCCCTGCCCGCCAGGTACTCCGGCTGGTATCCGCAGGAGATAAGAGATCGCCAGCCAGCGGGCCCCGATCTCGACATTTACCTGGCTTCCAAGTGCCTGGCCGACCTGATCGGCGACGGCATCCCGAAGCAGCTCGCCGCCTTCGTCCGCGGCTGCACGCTCACCAATCCCAGTCGCCGCCCGCGGGACGCCTGGCGCCTGCTTGGTGAGCTGGACGAGATCCTCGGGCGCCTTTACGGCGCGCGCAAGTTCCGCGAGTTCACGATGAAAGGGAGCTAACAATGGGAAGCGGAATCTGGTCAACTGACGTATACGACGCGGCCGCGCGCTACCGTGCCGCGACCGGCGCGAGCGCTTTCGCTTACAGCGACAGCGGAGCGACCAAAACGCATCACGATCTCGACCCACTGGGAGTGACGCGAGAAAGCCGGGATTCGGCCGAGCACCCGCAGTCGGTAGCGATCGCCGTTCTCTTCGATGTCACAGGGTCGATGCGGCTGGTGCCGCGCGCACTGCAAGCGAAGCTGCCGCAACTGCTCGGGCTGCTGCTCCGCCACGGCTACGCGGAGAACCCCCAGATTCTCTTCGGCGCGATCGGCGACGCCACCTGCGACCGCGCGCCGCTCCAGATCGGCCAGTTCGAGTCAGACAACCGCATGGACGACGACCTGGGCAAGATCATGCTCGAAGGCGGGGGAGGCGGCCAGAAGACGGAGTCTTACGAACTCGCCTTGTACTTCATGGCCAGGCATACGGCCATCGACTGTCACGAGAAGCGCGGAAAGCGCGGCTACCTGTTCATCATCGGCGATGAAATGGCCTACTCGCGGCTCAAGCACGATGAGGTCAAGGGCGTCATCGGCGATACTCTCGCGCAGGACTTCACTACGAGCAGCGTCGTTCGCGAGGTTCAGCGGAAATGGGATACCTATTACATTCTGCCTGAAGGCTCAAGCTACGTCGGTGACAGCGAGGTGCTCGACTTCTGGCGCGCGCTGCTCGGGCAGAACGTCATCGAACTGGCCGACCTCGACGCGGTCTGCGAGACCATCGCCCTCACGATCGGGCTCGGCGAGGCAGCCATAGACCTCGACGAGGGCCTGGCCGACCTGCAGGACGTCGGATCGGCCGCCGGCACGGCGGTCTCGAAGGCACTTGCCACGATCGGGGCGACCCGAGGCGAGCTTGTTGTCACCGAGCCACCGGCGGACCTGTCTGGTCCGAGCGGGAACGTGCGGCTGTGAACCACGTCATCGTCGTCGACCTCGGCTACGGCGACGCGGGCAAGGGCAGCGTCGTTGACTGGCTGTGCTCGGCGTCCAGGGGCTACCGCACGGTCGTCCGGTTCAACGGCGGCGCCCAGGCCGCGCACAACGTGATCAGGGACGACGGACGGCAGCACACGTTCGCGCAGTTCGGCTCGGGCACGTTCACGCCGGGCGTGAGGACCTGGCTGTCCAGGTTCATGCTAGTCGACCCGCTGGCGCTGGCGGCCGAGGCGGCGCACCTGGCCAGCCTCGGCGTGACCGGCGCGCTCGACCTGGTCACCGTCGATAAGGACGCCCTGCTCACCACGCCCTACCATAGGGCCGCTAACCGGGCGCGCGAACTGGCCAGGGGCGGTGCCAGGCACGGATCGTGCGGCCTCGGCATCGGCGAGACGGCCAGTTACGCGCTCGCCCATCCGGCAGAGGCACCGAGGGCAGGCGACTGCCTGGCACCGCGGACACTGGAAAGGAAACTGAAGGCTCTCCGCGAACACCTGACGGATGAACTCGGGCCGCTCGGGCCGCTCGGAGGGCCGCCGCTAGCCGATCTTTGCGATGCTTACCTGGCCTTCGCCGGGCGAGTGAAGCTCGCGGACGGCGCCGATTTGCGCAGGCTCCTTAGGTCAGGCCGCGTCGTGTTCGAGGGTGCGCAGGGCGTGCTGCTCGACGAATGGCGGGGCTTTCACCCGTACACGACCTGGTCGACGACGACGTTCGCGAACGCCGAGGAACTGCTCGCCGAGGCGGGCCAGAGCGCGGTCAGGCTCGGGGTGACCCGCTGCTATCAGGTCAGGCACGGGCCAGGTCCGTTCGTCACAGAGGACCCTTCGCTCGAACTGCCCGAGCGCCACAACGGCCGCAATGCCTGGCAGGGCGAGTTCCGTACCGGTCATCTTGACCTCGTCGCGCTCCGCTATGCGGTCGAGGTCACCGGCGGCGTCGACGGCATCGCCCTGACTCACCTGGACGTCGCGGAACAGCATCCTGAGCTGCGGGTGTGCCGCTCCTACCTGGTCGGCGGCGAGCCTTTGACCCGCATCGAGCCCGGTCCGCCGCATGATCTTGATCACCAGCAGCGGCTGACCAGCGTGCTGCTCGGCGCCCGGCCGGTCTTGCACGAGCCGCCTGCGAGTTGGGCAGAAGTCGTCGAAGCCGAAGCCGGCGCGCCCGTCACGCTGCTCTCCGCCGGCCCCGCAGCCGCCGCGAAAACGGAACGCGCCTTCACGCGCACCGCCGCCCCCCGCAACAACATCGCGGAGCCAGCGATGTCGTAGCAAGGCCGGCGCGAACAGCATCGGTGGCTCCGCGATGCTGCGGGAACCGCATCAAGTAGTCACCGTTGTCCCTGGGCCCGGACCGTGAACGACAACAGGTAGCCAGTGATGCTGTTTCACCCCGGCCTGCGGCCTGGTCAGCACTTCGGTGATGCCCTTTTCGCCTGGGCTTGCGCCTGGCCGATCTAGAATGACCTCATGCCTGCGACCTTGCCAGGCGGCGGCGCACGCCGGGCCTTCTGGGAGCGTGGTGACCTGTCTCCCATTACCCGGCCGGACGTTACCGCCGATAAGTGGGACGACCAGGTCCGTGCGCTCGAGCAGCTCGCGCGCTGGGCCGAGGCCCGTACGGTCGAGACGATCAACTGGTACCTGCGAGACAAGCGGTTCAAGCGCCTCGCGTCGCGGTCGCTGCGAGCTGCGGCGATCGTGTTCGCGATAGCGGGAGCGGTGCTTCCGCTGGTCTCGATCAGCACTCACGGCGTCAACGCCAACCTCGGGTACGTGCTGCTGGCGGTGGCCGCCGGGTGCATCGCCTTCGATCATTTCTACGGTCTGTCAGCGGGCTGGATGCGGGACATCGTCGCCATTCAGGCGCTGCAGGGCAGGCTGGCCAGGTTCCACCTTGAATGGGCCCGGTGGGAATCGACGCACGGCAAGGCGCTCGGCACGGCGAGCGTGGAAGCAGCCGCGGGGACCGTCAGCCTCGCACTTGACTACATCGACGACCTGGTCGCCGAGGTCGGGCGGATCACCGAGTCAGAGACGATGCAGTGGATCGCCGAGTTCAGCAGCGCGGTCGCCGCCTTGCGTAAGGACACTGGCCGCGGTGCGGCGCCGGCACCCGACCTGTTCTCCTGGAACGGCCCGGCCGATCCGGCTTAGCCCTTGATACGGAGGGGCAGGGCGCGAGGGCCGCGGATCTGTCCCGCCGACCAGCCGACCGCGCCAGGGTCGGCGAGGCTGAACTCGGGGATGCGCTCCAGCCAGACTTCAAGCGCGACCTTGAGTTCCAGACGGGCCAGGTGCGAGCCGACGCAGCGGTGAATGCCAAGGCCGAACGCGGCGTGCCGGTTGACTTCCCTGTCGATGAGGACCTCGTCGGCCCGGTCGAACTGTGCCGGGTCCCTGTTGGCGGCAGGGAACGACAGGAGGATCCAGTCGTCAGCCTTCATGTCCACGCCGTGCCAGTGCATGTCGTCCTTGACCAGCCTGGCCATCGTGACCGGCGCGTAAGCGCGCAGGAACTCCTCGATCGCGGTCGGCATCAGCCCTGGGTCAGCGACCAGCCTTTCCCTGTCTGATGGCGTACTTGCCAGGTGCCAGAGGGAGGCGCCGATCGCGCTCCACGAGGTGTCGATGCCCGCGATCAGCAGCAGCGCCATGGCGCCGACGACGTGCGAGGCCTCAAGTTTCTCGCCGTACAGTTCGGCATTGAGCAGGTAGTTCGTCAGGTCATCACGCGGGTTGTCGAGATGGTCGTGTACCTGCGCGACGAGATAGTCGAACAGGCTCTCTATGCGCTCGATCCGCTCTTCAGGGGCGCGGTTGATGCCTTCTAGTGCGTCCTCGACGAACACGCGGAACTTGGGTCCGTCCTCGGGAGGGAATCCCATCATGTTCGCGATGACCCGCATGGGGATGTGCTGCGCGTAGTCGCGGGCGGCATCGACGACCTCCGCATCACCGAACGCGTCAATGAGGGAGTGGCAGAAGGCGCGGGTCGCTGGTTCCTGCTTGCTGATCGCTGACTTGGTGAAGGCGGGAAGCAGCAGCTTGCGGGCGTCGTGGTGAAACGGCGGGTCGGACGAGATCGGAGGCGTGCCGCCGACGGGCGCGATGTCCTTAGGCGGGCGGAAGTTGCCCATGATGATCGAACGGGAGGAGAACCGGTCAGTATCGTAGGCGATGGCCGCGACGTCCTCGTAGCGCACCGGCAGCCAGCCGCCGCCGAACCGGTTCGTGTGCGCGATCGGGCAGTGCTGCCGCAGGTCGTCCTGGATCGGATAAGGGTCAGCTGACCACTCAGGCTCGAGGTGCGAGAAGTCGGTCGCCCAGTCGGAGACTGGCCCCGTGATGATCTCGCTCCTGACGCCCTCTGCCTCCTCGGCCTCGAAGTCGTCTTCTTTCAGGTCGCGAGGGAAACGTTCGTCGACCGCCATCTCAGCTCTCCCCGTGCTCTTCGTCAAGCTCGATCGCCCGTTCCGGGCAGTTCGCCGCGGCGAGGCGCGCTTCGCGCTCCTTGCCTGGTGGCACGACTCCGTCGCCAAGAACCTGCCCGAAACCCTCCTCGTCCTCGCCGAACAGGTCTGGGACGAGGTCATAGCAGCGCCCGTGACCCTGGCACTTGCCCGTGTCGATCCGCACCTTCATGTCGCGGCTCCTGTCTGTCCGTTCGCCGGGCCGAGCCCGGCGATCACGCGCGTGAGCAGCGCCGCCCATTCGGTCACCTCAACGGCGTGCAAGTCCGGGGTCACCAGCGCGCTGCCCATCGCGAGCAGCAGGCAGAAGTGGGCCAGCGCGTTCGCGGACAGCCCCTCGTCAACCTCGCCGTCGGCCTGCGCTACCTCGATCAGGCCGGCCAGCCAGTTGGCCCGCTCGCCCATGTAGTCCCGCATCGGAGTAGCGACATCCTCGTCGCGCCTGGCGGCGGCAAGTGCCTCTATGACGAGCGCGTTCCTTGGTTCCTGCCGTCGCAGCAGCCCTCGGCCGATCACGAACAGCAGGTCGGTGACTGACCGGTCGGGCTCGGCGGCGAACATCTCCGCCAGCCTGCGCCTGCCATGCGTCTGAAGTGCCGCCACGAGCAGATCGGCCTTCGAGCTGAAATGCGCGTACATGGCCCCGTTGCTGACGCCGGCCGCCGCGGCGATATCAGCGACCCGAGTGCCGTCGTAACCGCGCTCGGCGAAGACATCGGCGGCCGCGCGCAGCAGCCGTTCTCTAGTCTGCGCCGCGGCAACCCCGGCGATACGGCCCATGTAGAAATTAAACGAACGTTCATATGATTCGTCAAGTGCGTCCGCCGGGGCGCCGGGCGTCTTCCCCCGTCAGGCGGCTACGACGTAAGGAAAGCTAGGTGAGCGCTGATTCCTCGCGATCGCCGGCGTCAGCCCTGAAGGGACAGCCGTGTTAAGCACCAGGGAGAGCATCTCTTCTGGCGCGTTATCGGCGAGGGTGCGGCCGTTGCGGACCGCGAACCCGTAAGTCGCGACCGTGCCTACGACATAGGGGAGAACGTCGGGGAGCAGTTGCGTAGCCACGGTCTGCCCGTAGCGCTGCGCGTCGTCAGAGGTACCGCTGGCCGAGACGGTTGCCGCGATCCTGTCGCTCAGCCCAGGGCCCTCGGCGCCGAGGTCTTCTGACGGGTGCCTTCCGTTGGCGGGGTTGGCGAAGCGGATGTCGTCGGGCCAGAAGATCGGCCACATCATCGGGTGCCCGGCCCGGTTGACCTGGCGCCAGCCGCCGGCGTCCGTGGCCAGCTTGGTAGCGCACCAGACGCCGAGCCTGGCTCCTGGCCGCAGCAGCGGATGCTGGTAGGAGACCGTGAGCACGATCGACTCGACCGTCGTGCCATCGAAGCTGTTCCTGGCGCCTGATGGCTGCCAGTCAGACAGGCGAGCCTGGCTGCCCTCCTTCACCGCCGAGTTGACGATGCCGAGCAGCGACAGGTCGATGTAGAAGGGGTCGGCGATCCTTCCTGCCCACAGGCGCACGTCCCCCTGGCTGGCGGGCTCGCCGGTGCGGCCTTCGAGCAGCAGCGTGCCTTCAGCGGCGTCCGAGCGCGCATCTTCGCCGGTCAGCTCCTGCAGGCGCAAGGCCTGCTGCCCGTTGGCGTCCCGTTCGCCGAAAGAGACGCGGTAGGTGAGCGCCTCGTACTCGGCGCCGTCGAAGTGCATCTTGAACTCGTAACGTGCATCCGGATGGAAGCCCGGCTGCACATCAGGCCCTGTGACGGTGGAGTTGACGTCCATGACGAAGACCGTGCTCTGGTCACCAGGGAAGACGTACAGGTCGTCGATATAGAGCCGGCCGTTCTGCCGGGCAAGCGGGGTGTCCAGATGATGCGACATGTCGGTATCCCCCCAAACATGCAGTAGGTGATGCCCGCCGTTCGCTCTCTAGTGCTCGGTCAGCCCTACCCGGTCCGGCCGGCCGTCACTCGGTGTCCTCGGCTAGTTTCTCCAGGGCAGGAAGAGCCTGGATCAGGCTCGCGTGCTCTCCGGCAGTCAGCCGCTTGGCGCTGCTCGATACGGTCTCGGCGCGCTGCGCGAGGATGCGGGCGTGGACACGCTTGCCGTCTTCCGTGGCCACGAGCGTCGCGCTGCGCAGGTCGCCGGGGTCGGGGGTCCGCACGATCAGCCCGATCTCGTCGAGATGGCCGACCACGCGCGACAGCATCGTGGGATTGATGTGCTCGAGCCGCAGTAGTTCGCCGATCGCGATCGGGCCCCGGCCGGCGATCAGGTTGAGTACCGAGGCTTGCGTCGGGGTCAGGCCCTCGTCGGTAGCAGAGGTGTTGAAGCGCCGTGCCAGCTTGTTGATCGCCCGGCGAAGTCGTACCGCCTCATCCGCTTCCACGATGTCTCCCGGTTCGCGAACGCCGCCAGGGGCTGCGGTTCTTAATTGCTTGTCGGCAAGCAGTGTAATAATCATGCAGTGACCGTCGCCCGCACCCGCGAACTGACGGGCGACGACCGCGTTCCGCAGGGCGGTGAGCCGCACCCGCGACGCCGGCTTGTCTTCGCCGTGGTGTCTATCGCCCTTTTCATGGCCTCGGTTGACCAGACTATCGTCGCGACGGCGCTTGGAGCGTTGCAGCACGATTTGCGCGCGCCAGTGAACTGGAGTAGCTGGACGATCACGATCTACGCGCTCGGGCAGATCATCGCGATGCCCACAGCCGGCGCCATCAGCGACATGTACGGGCGCAAGAAGGTGTTCATCGGCGCGATCGTGCTGTTCACGGTGGCTTCCCTGTGCTGCGGCCTGGCCAGGGACATTTACGTCCTCGTCGCGCTGCGCGGGCTTCAGGCGCTGGGGGGCGGCGCGTTCATGCCGTCGGCGACCGGCATTGTCGCCGATCAGTTCGGCAAAGATCGCGATCGCGCGGTCGGGCTGTTCAGCAGCGTCTTCCCGATCGGCGGCATCGTCGGTCCCGTCCTCGGCGGCGTCTTCGTCACCTACTGGTCCTGGCGCGGCATCTTCCTGGTCAACGTGCCGGTTGGTGCGGTGCTTCTTTGCCTGGCCACAGTTTTCGTACCTGACAGCAGCAAGAAAAGCGCCCGGCGGCTCGACGTCGCGGGCATCGGCCTGCTCGCCGCAGGGCTGCTCGGCCTCATGCTCGCGATCAGTTACCTTGGTAGCGCGACGGCGACGCCGCTCAGCTGGGACTTCATCGTCCCGCTCGCGGCCGGCCTGGCGGCGATCGCGGGCTTCCTGCGGCATTCGGCTCGCGCCGCCGAGCCGTTCGTGCCGCTGAAACTGCTGGCTGGCCGGGACTTCGCGGTGATGAACGCGATCAACTTCGTGATCGGCGCGGCCATACTCGGCTTCGGCGCCCTGGTGCCGCTCTACGCGCAGGAGAGGTATCTCCTGCCGACCCTGGCCGCGGGCACCCTGCTCACCGCCAGGGCAATCGGCATGATCACGATCGCCGCGCTCGCCGCCTTCGCGCTGCGACGTACCGGCTACCGGCTGCCGATGATCGCCGGAATGGCGCTCGGCGCGGCCGGCCTGGTGCTCATGGCGATCGGGCCGCCGGCCTTCAGCCCTTATGACTGGCTGGCGATAGCGGCCGGGCTGACCGGCATCGGCATGGGAATGGCACTGCCCGCGAGCAACAACGCGACCCTGCAGCGAGCTCCTGACAACACCGCGGCCGTGGCCGGGCTGCGGGGAATGTTCAGGCAGTCTGGCGGCATCACGAGCATCTCGCTGATCACCGCGGTCGTCGCCAGGAGCGCCGATCCCGGTCTGGCGCTTGCGCACTCGTTCGTCGTGCTCGCGATCGTGCTCGCCTGCCTGGTGCCTGCCGTCTTCTTGGTACCTGACCACCACGGTCAGTGGTGAGACGCGAGGAAGGGCGCGTGCCGGTGCGCTGGGTTAGCGAGCCGCCGCCAGCTTCCTGGCCCGGCGGAACTCGAGGTTCTTCTCGTCGACCTGACCACGGAACAGGGCAGCGTCCTTGAAGTAGTGCTGGCGCAGCCGCCAGGGCGCGCGGTCACCCTGCAGCGGCAGCGTCTCGCGCGAGCGCTCGAAGTAGCCCGAGGTCATGTCGATGAAAGGTGACGTGCTCATGGCGCCGGCAGGGAGCCTCGGCGTGA
>Ga0335074_10009513_pt1 | contig 13573 bp, 15 predicted proteins | sample Lox_Sample_23_FD_206715 | JGI IMG/M metagenome (GOLD analysis project Ga0335074, IMG submission 206715) | Soil microbial communities from Loxahatchee National Wildlife Refuge, Florida, United States - Lox_Sample_2.3 | ecosystem: Environmental > Terrestrial > Soil > Wetlands | place: USA...
GCCACCTGGAGGCGCGGCTCTGGAACGACGCCTTCAACCTGGCCCAGGACCGGCTGGGAATCCCCCGCGGCACGATCCGCGCGACGGTGCTGATCGAGACGATCCCGGCGGCGTTCGAGATGGAGGAGATCCTCTACGAGCTGCGCGACCACAGCGCCGGGCTGAACGCGGGCCGCTGGGACTACCTGTTCAGCATCATCAAGAAGTTCCGCACCCGGGGCCGCGACTTCCTCCTGCCGGAGCGCAACGCGGTGACGATGACCGCGCCGTTCATGCGCGCCTACACCGAGCTGCTGGTCAAGACGTGCCACGACCGGGGCGCGCACGCGATGGGCGGCATGGCGGCGTTCATCCCGAGCCGACGCGACCCCGAGGTCAACGCCAAGGCGCTGGCCAAGGTGCGGGAGGACAAGGCCCGCGAGTCGGGCGACGGCTTCGACGGCTCCTGGGTCGCCCATCCCGACCTGGTGCCGGTGTGCCAGGAGGTGTTCGACGCCGTGCTCGGTGACAGGCCCAACCAGCTCGGCAGGCTGCGCGACGACGTCCAGGTCAGCGCGGCCGACCTGCTGGCGGTCGCCAAGACTCCCGGCGGGATCACCGAGGCGGGGTTGCGCAACAACATCAGCGTGGGCCTGCAGTACCTGGCCAACTGGCTGGCCGGAACCGGCGCGGTGGCGATCTTCAACCTGATGGAGGACGCGGCGACCGCGGAGATCTCCCGGTCGCAGGTCTGGCAGTGGCTGCACAACGACGTGACCCTGGCCGAGGGCCAGCAGGTCACCGTGGACCTGGTGGAGCAGATCATCGCCGAGGAACTGGCCAGCATCCGCGAGCAGTACGGCGCGGCCTTTGACGTGGGCCAGTTCGACCAGGCCGTGGCGCTGTTCAAGGAGGTCGCCCTCGCGGACGACTACGCCGAGTTCCTGACCATCCCGGCCTACGAGCGCATGCCCTGACGGCTCCGTGTGGCGACCCGGAACCAGACGGTGCGCTCCGGGCCGCCGGCCGCCGGGCTGACGCCCCACTCGTCGGCGAGCCGGTCAACGAGGAACAGGCCGCGGCCGTGCGGGCTGCTGGCCGGCGGGAGTGGCTGGGCCTCGGGGTTCCCGCCACCGGAGTCGGTCACCTCCACTCGCAGGCTGTCGCCGGTGAGCTCGATGCTCACCACGAACGAGGTGCGCGCGTACTGAACGGCGTTCATCGCGAGCTCGGACACCATCACCGAGATCGCGTCGCGCAGATCCGGCGCCAGGTCACCCGCCGCAGCCAGCACGAACCGCCGCGCGGCGCGGATGGACGCGGCGTCCGGCGTGAAGCTGCGGTCGACGCTCACGGCACCATGAGCAGGATGTCGGTGAGGCCGGTCAGCTCGATGATCCGGCGGACGATCGCGGTGGGGTTCCTGACCTCGACCGCCTTGACCTTCCTGGTCATGGATATCAGCAGCGCGATGCCGGAGCTGTCCATGAAGTCCAGCCCGCTGACTTCGAAGACGAGCCGATCGCCGTGACTGGCCAGCGCGCCTTCGATGACCGAGCGGACGTTCTCCACGGACACCATGTCGAGCTCGCCGGACAGGCGGACCACCGCGGTGCCGTTCTCACGCGACACTTCCGCGGCGCAGTACGTCTCGTCAGCGGGATCTAGTTCAGCCATCTCAGCCCAATCAACGCTATGTCGTCGGTCGGCGAGTCGCCGGTGAGTTCAGAAACGAGGCTGGTGAGCAGGTCATCGAGGGAAGACTCACACTGGACGGTCGCGGTTTCCTGGAGCCGCTTCAGCCCAGCATCCAGGGTTTCGCCGCGGCGCTCAACCAGGCCATCAGTGTAAGCGATGAGCGTGTCGTGCGCCGCGGTCGTCAGCAGCGTCGGCTCGAACGAGCCGCTGCCGGGGATGCCGATCGGCCAGCCCGGCTTCGCCTGGATCAGGCTCGCCCGTGCGTTCCCGTCGCCGCCGCACACCAGCGGCGGCAGGTGCCCCGCGTTGGCCAGGGTCACCTCGTGCGTGCCCACGTCGACAAGACCGCACAAAACAGTCGCGAAGTGGCCATCCTCGGCGATATCCCTGGTCCGGGCCAGCTGGTCGAGGATCACCCCGGGCGGGTGGCCCTCCAGGGCGTACGCCCTGCTCGCGTACTGCAGGGACGCCATCGTCGCGGCGGCCCGCACGCCGCGGCCGGACACGTCGCCGACCACGAACACGAACCGGTCGCCGCCCAGCGGCACGACGTCGTACCAGTCGCCGCCGACCTCGGTCCCGCTGACGCCAGGCAGGTAGCGGACGGCGATCTGCATGCCAGGGATGGCCGGCACCTCGTGCGGCAGGATGGCCTGCTGCAGGGTCTCCGCGACCGATCGCTGCTCGACGTACATGCGGCCGATCTCGGTGCTCATCCGCTCGGCCCTGGCCCTCCCACGGACCAGGCGCTCGGCGAGCAGCGCGCCGAGAATCGTCAGGGCGGCACCGCCGATGCCGATCGCCCACGGCAGGATCGCGCCGAGGTTGCCGGTCAGCGAGCCCTTTGCCGACGTCGTGAGCGTCAGCACCGTGTCGCCGAACGGGATCCTGGTCGTGTACGTCGTTCCGCGCAGCGGCAGGGGCGCTCCGGAGGTCGCCTCCAGCAGCGCCGCGCTGGTCTGCGACCGCCCCAGGTAAACGGCGATGTTCAGGTCGGAGACGGGCGAGCTGGCCGGCTCGGACACCCTGCCGCCGGCGGGCAGCGGCACCTCGGCGTAGGCGATGAAGCTGCCGCCGGGCCCACTCGCCGCGGTCGCGTACCCGAGACGCGCCTCCCGGCCGGAGACGAGCTTCGTGACCACGAACGTGTGGCTCCCATCGGCGCGGCGCAGTAGCCCAGTCATGGCACCCGACGAGGGGGCCAGCACAGGCGCGGTGCCCACGTGCGTGACCATCCGCGGCGAGCTGCCTACGAGTCGCCACAGGGACGCGGTCGCGAACGGCCCCTTGGCCGTGACCGAGCCGCTCAGGCCGCGGGTGAACGCCGCCGCACTGCCGTTTGCCGCCGCCGCAAGGGCCGCCGCGCCGCCCAGGTGGTCCTCGACGTACAGCGGGTCCGCCGCCGCTATCTCGCCGCTGATCAGGCGGGACTCCAGCGCGAGCAGCTTGGCGTTCGTGTGGTGATGCCCGCTCGCGGTCACCACGGCCAGGGTGATCGTGATGCCAAGCCCGATCACGAGCACGACGGCAGCCGCGGCGTGGGTCGCCCAGCCGCTCCCTCCCCGCGCCCGGGAGCCAGCATGACCCGTCGGGCGTCCCGCGATCGCCATCGTGCTCCCGTCCGGTGAGCGTGCCCCAATCTAGCAAGGGTGCTCCCGCCCGGCGGGAGGCGGTGAGCGTTTTGACCAAGTTTCGCCGCGCACATCCCCGGGCGCCGCCAGGGGCCGCAAGGAGGCTGCACGGCGCTGCAAGGCGGCCGCCCGAACGCGGCCGGAGCCTCCCGAGATTGGCAAACCCGGCCGGTGAGGCGCACGCTTGGGGGACGGAGCAGGCAGGAGGCGAGACACATGACCGCGCAGGCAACCCGCGGCACCGTCGGCGCAGCAGTGAATGAGGCGGGGGCGGCGGGCGGTGGGGCCGGGATCGGGGCGCTGGTCCCGCGGATGACGGAGATCTGCGGGCCTGACGGCGTGCTGACCGATCCGGCCGAGCTGGCCACGTACGAGTGCGACGGGCTCACCTCGCACCGCTGCTCCCCCGGCCTCGTCGTGCTCCCGACCACCGCCGAGCAGGTCGCCGCCATCGTTTTCGCGTGCGCCCAGGCCAAGATCCCGTTCGTGGCGCGCGGCTCGGGCACCGGCCTGTCCGGCGGGGCGCTCCCCCGGGCCGACGGCGTCCTGATCGTCACCTCCAGGATGCGCCGGGTCATCGCGATCGACCCCGACAGCCGCAGGGCCATCGTGGAACCAGGGGTCACCAACCTGGCCGTGAGCAAGGCCGCCGAGCCGTTCGGGCTGTTCTACGCGCCCGACCCGTCCAGCCAGGTGGTGTGCTCGGTCGGCGGCAACGTGGCGGAGAACTCCGGCGGCGCGCACTGCCTCAAGAACGGCTTCACCGTGCACCACGTGACCGGCCTGCAGGTCGTGACGCCGGACGGGGATCTCTGCTGGCTGGGCGACGGCACCGGTGCCGCCCCCGGCTACGACCTGGTCGGCGCGTTCATCGGCTCGGAGGGCACGCTCGGCATCGTCACCAAGATCATCGTGAAGCTGACCAGGATCCCGGAGGCGGTGACCACGCTGCTCGCCGCGTTCCGCACCATGGGGGCCGGCGGCGCCGCCGTTTCCGCGATCATCGGCTCCGGCATCCTGCCCGCCGCGATCGAGATGATGGACGCGCTCGCGATCGAGGCCGCCGAGGCCGCCGTGGCCTGCCGCTACCCCGAGGGAGCCGGGGCGGTGCTGATCGTCGAGCTCGACGGGCCGGCCGACGACGTGCGGCGCGAGACCGACGCGGTCCGCGCGATCTGCGAGGCGGAGGGCGCCTACGAGATCCGGGCGGCGCACGACGCGGCCGAGCGCACGGCGATCTGGACCGGCCGCAAGTCCGCGTTCGCCGCGGTGGGCCGGATCAGCCCGGCCTACATCGTGCAGGACGGCGTGGTGCCGCGCACCGCGCTGGGCGAGGTGCTCGACCGGATCGCCGAGCTGTCCGCCGCGTCCGGCGTCCGGGTCGCGAACGTGTTCCACGCCGGCGACGGCAACCTGCACCCGCTGGTGCTCTTCGACGACGCCAAGCCCGGTGCCGCCGAAGCCGCCGAGGAGGTGTCGGGCGCCATCCTCGACCTGTGCATCTCCCACGGCGGGTCGATCACCGGCGAGCACGGGGTCGGCGCGGACAAGTCCAAGTACATGCCGAAGATGTTCGGGCCCGACGACCTGGACACCATGCAGCTGCTGCGCTGTGCGTTCGATCCCGCCGGGCTGTGCAACCCGGGCAAGATCTTCCCGACCCCGCGGCTGTGCGGCGAGGTCCCCGGTGTCCGGCGCGGGCCGCATCCGCTGGTTGCGGCGGGGAAGATGGACCAATTCTGATGGCCGGAACGGGACGCCCCGTGGCGGGTCGCCTCCCTGGGGTGCTCGCGCACGCGTGCGCCGACGTCGCCGAGGCCGGGCCCGGCGACGCGGTCGCCGGGGTGGCGCCGCGGTTCGTGGCCCGTCCGGCCGGCGTGGCCGAGGCAGCGGCGGTGCTGGCCGCCGCCTCATCGCTGGGCATGACGGCCGTGCCGCGCGGCTCCGGAACGAGGATCACGTGGGGCACCCCGCCGGCCAGCTGCGACCTGGTGATCGACATGTCGCGGATGAACAGGGTGCTCGAGCACGCAGCCGGGGACCTGGTCGTGCGCGTCGAGGCCGGGGTCGGCCTGGACCAGCTCGCGCGCGTGCTCGCCCAGGCGGGCCAGCGGCTCGCCCTCGACCCCCCGCCTGGCGGAAACGGCTCCACGCCGCAACCTCGTTCTCATTCCCCCGCCACTGGGCCGCCCCGTGGAACGATCGGCGGGGTCCTCGCGACCGGCGCGGCCGGCCCGCTGCGGCTGCGCTACGGCACGCCGCGCGACCTGGCGATCGGGATCACCGTGGTGCGCGCCGACGGGACCGTGGCCAAATCCGGCGGCAAGGTCGTGAAGAACGTGGCCGGGTACGACCTCGGCAAGCTGTTTGCGGGCTCCTACGGGACGCTGGGGCTCATCGCGGAGGCCGTGTTCCGGCTGCATCCCCTGCCCGCCGCGACGTCGTTCGTCACGGTGGACGCCGGGGGCCCGGATGAGGCCTGCGACGCGGTCGCCGCGGCGTCCGCGTCGCCGCTCGCGCCGTCGGCCGTGGAGCTGGACCGGCCGGCCCGCGGCGAGCCGTTCCGGGTCGGCGTGCTGCTGGAGGGGGATGAGGAGGGGGTGGCCGAGCGCACGGCGCGCATGACCGAGCTGCTCGGCTCCGGCGGCGCCCTATCCCGCCAGCCCGCAACACGCGTCCCCTACGCCTCACCCGTCCCGCCCGCAACACCACTCCCGTCCGCCTCACCCAGCGCACCCCGCTGGTGGGGACGCGGCGCCGGCGCGGCCACCGAGGGAACCCTGATCCGGATCACGTTCTGGGCCGCGGAGCTCGCCCGGGTGCTGGCCGCCGTCGACGCGGCCGGCTCGGCCGCCGGGCTGGACCCGGCTGTCGGCGGTTCCGCGGCCGCGGGTGTGCTGTACGCAGCAGTGCGTACGCAGCCCGGTGCCGAAGAGGGAGTGGCGCGGTTTGTGCAGGACCTGCGCGACGCCGTGGGGCGCCCGCCGGCCGCTGCTGGCGGCGAAGGGCCCCCGGCCGGGGGCAGCGCGGTGGTGCTGCGCGCCCCCGAGGGGGTACGCGCCGCCGTCGACATCTGGGGCCCCGTGCCGGGGCTGAGCCTGATGCGGGCGATCAAGGACCAGTTCGACCCCGGGCGCACGATGGCTCCTGGCCGCTTCGCGGGAGGGATCTGATGACGGTACAGGAATCCGGGCGGGGCCCGGGGCAGGAATCCGGTCAGGGCCCGGTGCCGATCGAGGGGTCTGGCGAGCTGCGCACGCTGGCCGGCGACTGCGTGCACTGCGGTTTCTGCCTTCCGGCCTGCCCCACGTACCAGTTGTGGGGCGAGGAGATGGACTCGCCGCGTGGCCGGATCCACCTGATCACCCAGATCCTCGACGGCGCCGACGGCGGCGCCGCGGCATCGACGCATCTGGATCGGTGTCTGGGCTGCATGGCCTGCGTGACCGCGTGCCCGTCCGGTGTCCGCTACGACCGGCTGATCGAGGCCGCCCGCGGCTGGACCGAGGGCGATCCGGAGCGGCCCGGCGCGGCGCCGCCGCTGCCCCCACGGTCCGCGCGTGAGCGCGCGCTGCGCGCGGCGATCTTCCGGCTGTTCCCCTACCCGCGCCGGCTGCGGGTGGCCATCGCTCCGCTGCGCGCCGCGCAGCGGACCCGCCTCGACGCGCTCATCACCCGCGGCGGCCTCCCGGAACGGCTCCCTCCCGAGATCGCGGCCGCGCTGCGGCTCGCGCCGCAGCGCACCGGAGCAGGCCGCCGGGTGCGCGGGTCGCTGCCCGGGCGGGTGCCGGCCCGGGGCACCCGCCGCGCAACCGTGGGCATGCTCACCGGGTGCGTGCAGCGCGTCTTCTTTCCGCAGGTCAACGCCGCTACGGCGCGGGTGCTGGCGGCCGAGGGCTGCGACGTCATCGTCCCGGCAGGCCAGGGCTGCTGCGGCGCGCTGTCCCTGCACGGCGGCAGGCGGATGGAGGCCGTTAGGTTCGCGCGGCAGACGATCGAGACCTTCGAGCGCGCCGCCGTGGACGCCGTCGTGGTCAACGTGGCCGGCTGCGGCTCGGCGATGAAGGAGTACTCCGAACTGCTCGCCGACGACGCGGCGTGGAGCGAGCGCGCCGCCGCGATGGCCGCCAAGGTCCGGGACCTCAGCGAGTTTCTCGTCGAGCTGGGCCCGGCCGCGCCCCGTCATCCGCTCGAGATGACCGCCACCTACCACGCGGCCTGCCACCTCGCGCACGCCCAGCGGATCACCGCGCAGCCGCGCGAGTTGCTGGCCGCGATCCCCGGACTGCGCCTGGCCGACATCGCCGACGCCGGCACCTGCTGCGGCTCCGCCGGCATCTACAACCTGGTCCAGCCCGAGGCCGCCCGCGAACTCGGCGAGCGCAAGGCGGCCGCGGTCGCCGCCACCGGCGCCGGCTTGCTGGTGTCGGCCAACCCGGGTTGCAGCATGCAGATCGCGTCGGCGCTCGCCACGCGGGGCACCCCGATGCCGACGGCGCACACCGCCGAGGTGCTGGATGCCTCGATCCGCGGCGTGGGCGCACGCGAGTTCCGTGCGTCGCTCGGCTGAGCGCTTGGGCGTCACGTTCCGGCCCAAAGGGTTACTGGGCTGCGACGACACCATGGAGCTGTCACCTTGACGCAGTGAGACGTCATTTCTTTTTGACTTTGACATCAGGTGATGTCACTATGACGTCATGGAGCTGTCAGATTATGTCGAGAAGCTGCGCGGCGAGCTGACGTCGATCACCCGGTTCGCGGGCGAGGACGTGGCCAGGGCCGCCGAGCTGCTCAGCGAGACCCTGGAGTCCTCGGTCCGGCTGACCCTGCTCGACGTGCTGTCGGCCGCTGCCGCGGACATCACGGCCAGGCTCGGCGACGCCGCGGTCGAGGTGCGGCTGGCCGACGGCGAGCCGACGTTCGTCGTGCTGACCGCGCCCGAGGAGGACGACGAGCCACTGCTCGCGGGTGTCACCCGCATGGCCGACGAGCTCGCAGAGGCCGGACGCAAGCTCGCCGGGGACCAGGGCATGGCGCGGCTGACGCTGCGCCTGCCCGACTCGCTCAAGGCCCGCATCGAGACCGCGGCCGCGGGTGAGGGCATGTCGGTCAACACCTGGGTGGTCCGGATGATCATCCGGGCCCTCGAGAAGCCAGCCCGCCCAGGCCAGGCGGGCGGCCGGCGGGGTCCCGGGCAGCGGATCACCGGCTACGCCCGAAGCTGACCCGACACAGTCCGAGAAGGGATGAAACGGAATGACCTCGTGGGAGTTTCCCGTCAACGAGCCAGTTGATCTGCAGGTACGCGTTCCGGCGGGCGACGTCATCGTGCGCGCGGCCGCCACGCAAACGGCCACCGTGACGCTCGCCGGGTCCGAGAGGTCCCTCGACGCCACGCGTGTGGAGTTCGACGAGGGCACGCTGTCGGTCATCACCCCGGACCGGCTCCGGCTGGGCCGCCGCGGGGACCTCGACGTCACCGTGGAGGTCCCGGAAGGCTCGACGTGCCTCGTGCACACCGCCTCGGCGGACGTGAGCTGCACCGGGGAGCTCAGCGCCCTCGATGTGCAGACCGCCAGCGGCGACGTGAACGCCGAAAGGGTCACCGGCCTGGCAAGGGCGGACACCGCGTCCGGCGACGTGTACCTCGGTGAGGCGGCCGAGGCGGACCTCAAGAGCGCGTCGGGCGACGTGAGCGTGGGCCGCGTCACCGGCCCGGTGACGGTGAATACCGCCAGCGGCGACGTGCGCATCGCCGCCGCGTCCGGCGGCCGCACCGAAGCCAGGTCCGCGTCCGGGGACATCGTCGTCGCGGTCGCGCCGGGCATCGGGGTGTACCTCGACCTGTCCACCGTGTCCGGGACGGTCAGGAGCGAACTCGAGCCCACCGGCGAGAGCGGCGATGCGGACATGACGCTCAGCTGCCGCACCCTCAGCGGCGACGTAGAGGTGCTGCGGGCCGCTCGGCCGGCAACTCCGAACACCGCACATCGTTAAGGAGCGCACCATGCACCCGCACCAGATGGAACAGATCGTCAGCCAGCACACTCAGGAACTGCGCGCCCAGGCTCACCTGGCCAGGCGGCACGTGCAGCGTCCCGGCCCGCGCAACTCGGTCAGGCACCGGGCAGGCTGGACGCTGGTCGAGATCGGCCTCCGCCTTGCTGGCGGCTCTGACGATGCCTGACGGCTCTCGCCCCGGTCAGGCGGACCGGCTGCGCCACTCCTGCCACGCGGCGTCGTTGTGGTCGGCCTCCGCCGGGCCGGGCTCCGCGGGCTCGGCGCCCGGGACCGCGAGGGCCGCCCAGACCGCCTTCCCGGGACCGCCAAGCCGCGTCCAGCCCCACGTGACGGACAGCGCCTCGACCACGTGCAGGCCGCGGCCCTGTTCGGCGAGCGGGTCCGGATTCGCCATCACCGGCGTGCTGGTTCCGGGATCGGTCACCGCGCAGATGATCTGCCCGGGCCGCCGCCACAAGATCAGCTCGATACAGTCGCAGGCCGGGTCGCCGCGGCCGCTGACTCCATGCCGGATCGCGTTGCTGACCAGCTCAGACACGATGACCGCGGTGTCGTCGGCCAGCGCCTGCAGGCCCCACCCTCGCAAGACCCGCTCGATGTACTCACGCGCCGCCTTGGCGGCAAGGCCCAGGTCCGGCTGACAGGAAACCACCTGGCGGCGCACCCAGCTGGGCGCGGGCAGCACGGATGCGGACATGAGGAACTCGGGCGGGCCAGCCGACGGCGGTTCCAGGCCGACGTGCCAGCCTTCCTCCAAGACAGTGCGGGGGTGTCCGTGCGACATTTCGCAGACCTCGGGACTGCTCCTCATTGATCGGACGGCTAGCCGGTACTTGGACTACGATGCCATCCGGGATGTGCATTTGCAAATACTGATGCACGTGCATCCAGGAGTGCACTCACGTTGCTGGCGGTAGGCGAGCCAGTTCGCTGGGTGAGTTTTGCCCCCGTATTTATCGATACTCCCCCGCAGAAAGGACACCACGTGGATCTGGTGGCTTACAGCGCCAATGACACCCTGCTTGACGGCGTGACCTGGCGCAAGAGCCGACACAGCAACCCAAGCGGCAACTGCGTCGAGCTGGCCGGGCTGGCCGACGGAACCGTCGCGATCCGCAATTCCCGGCACCCGGCCGGACCGGCTCTGCTCTGCGGGCCGGCCGAGTTCGCCGCTTTCCTCGCCGCCGCCAGGGACGGCGATTTCGACAGCCTGCTCGGCTAGCAGGCTTTCCGAGGGGCCGGTCAGGGGAGAGCCGGCCCGGGGGGAGGCCCGGGGGGTGCCGACCCGGCTGGATACCCGGCCGGGTCGGCGGGCCGATCGGGGGTGGCGGCGGCGAGAGTCTGCTCGGCCAGCCAGGCGTCGTCGAACTCGCCCTCGGCGAGAATCACAGCGGGACCGGTCAGCAGGCTGCTCTCCGGCGTGAGGGTGACGGTGAGCGTGCCGCCGGGGACTTCGACGGTCCACGTGCCGACCCGGCGGGCAGGGCCGTTGCCGTCGGACCGGTGAGCTTGGCCGTTGCTGGCGCCGTCTGCGTCGGACGGCGGCGCTCCCACGGCTCGGGCTGCAACCGTGGCCGCTGCCGCCACGGCGGCGGCGACGGCGCCGGTCCCGCAGGACAGCGTCTCGCCCGAACCCCGCTCGTGGACGCGCATCTCCAGGCGCCGCTCCCCCAGCAGGCGGACCACTTCGACGTTGACGCCGTCCGGGAACTGGCCGTGATCGACCGCGGGCGCCGCGGTCAGGTCGAACTCGGCGACCGGGCGGTCCACCACGCAGGCCAGGTGCGGGTTGCCGAGCGACACCGCCAGCCCGTCGTACGCCTGCGAGCCGATCATCGCCGTGCCGGGGCCGCCCACAACCGGGGCGCCCATGTCCACCGTGAACTCGCCGCCCGGTTCGGCGCGCACCACCCGCAGCCCGGCCCGCGTGGCCAGGGCGAGTTCCGGCCCTTCCGCCAGGCCGTGATCGAGCAGGTAGCGGGCGAAGACCCGGACCCCGTTGCCGCACATCTCCGCGACGCTGCCGTCGGCGTTGCGGTAGTCCATGAACCACTCGGCCTCGCCGGCGGCCCCGGCGGGCCCGGCGGGCCCGGCAGCACCGGGCGGCACCGCGGCGCCGGCGGACCGCATCCGGACGGCGCGCAGGATCCCGTCGGCCCCGAGGCCGGCGTGCCGGTCGCACAGGCGCGCAACGAGTGCTGGTGACGGCGCCGTGGCGCCATCGGGGTCGGGCAGGATCAGGAAGTCGTTGCCCGTTCCGTGACCCTTGGCAAACCGCATGATCCGATCGTAGCCACCGCGCGACCAGCCAGATCCGGTTCGTCGGCCCGCAGCCAGGTGATCCTCGGGTCCCGCCGGAACCAGGACAGCTGGCGCCGCGCGAACCGGCGGGTCGCCTTCACGGTCTGGGCCGCCGCCTCCTCCTCCGGCCACTGGCCGTCGAGGAAGCGCAGCACCTGGGCGTAGCCGAGCGCGCGGCTGGCGGTCCTGCCGTCCCGCAGGCCGACCTCGGCGAGGCCGGCGACCTCGCCGACCAGCCCGTCCCGCCACATCCCGGCGACGCGGGCCGCGATCCGCTCGTCGAGCCGGTCCCGTGGCAGTTCCACGCCTATCTGGACGGCGTCATAGACGGCCTCGTAGCCGGGCAGCGTCGCGCTGAACGGCCGCCCGGAAAGCTCGAGCACCTCGAGCGCCCTGACGATCCGGCGCCCGTTGCCGGGCAGGATCGCGCCGGCCGCGGCCGGGTCCAGGCGAGCCAGCCTCGCGTGCATGGCCGCGGGCCCGGCCTCGGCAAGCTCGTCTTCCAGCCGTTCGCGCAGTTCGGGATCGGTGCCGGGAAAGTCCAGATTGTCGATGACCGCACGCACGTAAAGCCCGCTGCCGCCGACCACGATCGGGAGCCTGCCGCGGGCGTGGATGGCGTCGATCGCCCGGCGCGCCAGCCGCTGGTACTCGGCGACGTTCGCCGCCGCGGTGACGTCCCAGATGTCCAGCAGGTGGTGCGGCACGCCCTCCCGCTGGCCGGGCGGGAGCTTGGCCGTGCCTATGTCCATGCCCCGGTATAGCTGCATGGAGTCGGCGTTGACGACCTCGCCGTCCAGCTGCCGGGCGAGGCGCAGCGAGAGCCCGGACTTCCCGGCGGCCGTGGGCCCCACGATCGCGATCATTGGCTGGGGCATGGCATCAGTGTGACAGCGGAGGGTATGCCCGTGCACACGGCGCGGCCGCCGGGGCCGCGCACACGGGGGGAGTGACCATGGGGCTGCCTTTCGAGACACCCGGCGGTTACCCGGATGACAACAACACTCCGGACGCCGGCAGGTACACCGACGACCTCACGACACCGGATTACGACGGCTACAGCCACGACGTCCACGGGGACGCCGCCGAAGACGACCTCTTCGAGGATGACCACGACTTCGAAGAGGACGGATACGACGGTGGCATGCAGGGGGACTAGCCGATGACGTCCCACGACGCCACCAGGTAGCTGACGTCGTACCGCGCAACCGCGCAGCGCAGCCGGGCGGCCAGCTGGCGCCCCTCGGCGGCCCCGGCCAGCACCTGCCAGGCGGCCCGGCCCGCGACCACGAGCTCATCGTCGAGCGCGGGAGCGAGCCGGGCCAGCCGGCCCGGGTCCGCATCGCCGAGCGCGGCGGCCACCTCGGCCTCGTAGTGCTCCACCTCGGGGTCGGCGGCCCCCTCGATCCCCACGGCCCTCCTGGCGGGCCCGTCCCCCATCGCGAGCAGCGCCACCCGCGGGGCCTGCCCCGCCAGCCCGGCACCCAGGCGCAGGCAGTCCGCGACCGGCGTATTACGCGCGAGGGCCTGGAACCGCGTCCGGCCACCGCCCAGGCCCGCCCGCCGCAACAGCCAGGAGCCGATGGTCAGGGAGAGCGGCAGCACCGGCTCGCCGGAGCCCACGGCGAGGCCCACGCCGTACTCCCGCAGGCTGCCGGCGGCCGACCCGCCGAAATCGGCGGTGGCAGCCGCCCCGCCCACCACGACGATGACATCGGGCCCGGCGTCGGCCAGCCCGAGGATGGCCGCGTCACACGCGGCAAGCAGGGCGCCGAGATCGCCGTCGCGGTGCGGGCCGGAGGCGCCCATGGCCTCGGGCACCAGCAGCGGCGGATGGGGGCAGACGGCCGCGGCAGCGAGCACGCCTATGCGCGCCGACCGACGGCGGGCATGCCGACGGCGGGCATGCCGACGGCGGGCATGCCGACGGCGGGCATGCCGAG
>Ga0335074_10009514_pt1 | contig 13573 bp, 11 predicted proteins | sample Lox_Sample_23_FD_206715 | JGI IMG/M metagenome (GOLD analysis project Ga0335074, IMG submission 206715) | Soil microbial communities from Loxahatchee National Wildlife Refuge, Florida, United States - Lox_Sample_2.3 | ecosystem: Environmental > Terrestrial > Soil > Wetlands | place: USA...
TCCTCGGCGCTTTTCCACCAGTTCTTCATCTACGAGTTCCTGATAGCTCTTGAGGACGGTCAGCGGGTTTACACGATATTCGGCCGCAACATTGCGCACCGAAGGCAGGGGATCTCCCTCGTTGAGTACTCCGTCCAGGATCATCGCCACCACGCGATCGCGCAACTGCCGATAGATCGGCTGATTGTCATTCCATTCCCAGTCCATAAATTTCGTTTCCCAGGCTTGCTCGATGCGCTAACTTACTTCGACCGGTGCAGTTCAAAGTGCGCGTGCACTGGCTCGTCGCCCGGCATCATGTAAATCGAATCTTCGATGTGATGGTTAGTGTCGATCGCGGCAAAGACCGCGTGATGCATGTGCCGTATTCGTTGCCACCTAAAAGATCGACGAAATCGAACTCCACGGTCTTTCCGTCGACCGACTTCCGCGTCACCATGTGCTGTGCATCAGACTGCTTCTGTGTGTCGGACTGAGCAACCAGCGAAGTTGCAATCAGGATGAGCAACAGGCAAACCAGCAGGCGGAGCGACTTCATGGCGCTTACTCCTGTCGTCGTGGGCCGAGGTTCCAGTACTCGCCCCTGACTTTAATAGTGTTATACATATGTATAACACTATTGTAAAGCAATCATTCCGCTTTAGAATCTGCAGATTACAGGTGTCTCCGCAGTTCGAATATCAAGGGACGAGAATTTTCTGGATTAGCACCGCAGCGGAGAGAGAAACAAGCAATGCGACCGGCATCGCGACAACGCCAACTTTCAGGAAATCCCAAAAGGTCACGTCGAGTTTCTCCTTGCGTAGCGCGATCAACCAAAGAATGGTGGCCAATGACCCCGTAATGGAGAGATTTGGCCCAAGATCCACAGCGATCAACACCGGATAACCAATCGAGGCGGTCCCGTGTGCCGCGTGAAGAGTACCCCCCGCAATCAGGCCCAGCGGAAGATTGTTTACCAGGTTGTTCGCCACTCCCACCACGAATCCGGTCGAAAACCATGCTGCAGTTAGCCCAAGACGCTCCACCGACGCGAGCCACGCCTGGGTGTAATTCATTGCGCCGATGCTTTCCATAGCATCGACCATGATGAAGAGTCCAGCCACAAGTGCCAATGTTTCCCAACTGATCTCTCTGGCAAGGAGGAGTGGGTTTGTCCGCTCCTTAACGGAGACGACGGCCGTAATCGTCATAGCCGCCAGACACGTCGGCAGGCCGAGATCTTTCCCAAATGAAGAAACGGTCAGCAGAACGATTACAACCAATCCCACGCCGCCGACCACGAATCGGCCGTTCCCATTCAACGGCCTCGGTTCAGCATGATTCTGGATTTTCCCGCTGAGTTCATGGCGGAATATCCACCGCATGACCCAATACGTGCTCACGATGGAAAGCAGGCAGGGAACCGCGAACGCTTGCAGCCATCTGCCCAATGGTGGCATTCCACTGTGAAAAACGACCAGATTCGCAGGATTGGAAATCGGCAAAAGAAACGAGGCGGCATTCGCGATGAAGGCGCATGCGAAAAGATACGGCAGCGGTTCGACTTTTGCTTTGCGCACCGCGACCAGGATCGCCGGGGTCAGTACAACTGCCGTAGCGTCATTCGATAGGAAGACGGTAACAATCACCCCCACCCCATAGACAAGCGTGAACAACCGCAAACGCGACCCGTCTGCCCGCTGCACCGCAGTAGCCGATAGCCAATCAAAAACTCCGTGCTCACGCGCTACTTCTGAAAGCAGCATCATTCCAATGAGGAACAGGCAAACATCGAGCGATTTGAGAGCGCCGAGCTTCGCCAGCCTGAGGGAAATCAGCCGGAGAACCAGCAGAAGAATGACCCCCGTGCCAATCCAGTAGACTTCAGCAATGCCGCGGGGCCGGATCAGCATCAGCAGAATGCTGACCGCGACGATGAAACAGAGCAGTGCTGGCGCCGCCGCTGCTGGAATCATCTAGAACTTGCCTCGTTCATTTTTCAGAGAATTCATGCGATTGGTAAACGAACGACGGGCTCCGCGAAAAAGTTTTTAAGATGCAGATCTCTTCGATCGCGGACGCCAATGGCGATTCAAATGGTAAACAGGAACCGAAGTTGGCGATTTTCTTGTAACCGTAATCAGGTGTCGACCGGCGAGGTGCGCAGCTCCCTTTTGCGCAGCCGACTTCGACAATCCCGTGGCCTCGGCAAGTCTCCGCAGGCTGCACGCCACGCCGTGCTTCATCTCACGCTCCGATCTCACCGCAAGATATAAATACACCAGGAACGCGGATGGCCGCTTGTCGTGGCCAACCAGATCGCGCATCATTACATCAATCACATAGTCGTCGATCTCAATCGTCATAGGGTTCTGTCCATTTATCGCTATAGTAATAAAAAGCTGCCGATCTTGCCTCTCCAATTTCCGCTTGGCATGATGCTGCGGGAGGCAATCATGATTCGAGGCATCAAGTTCGCCAGCGTACCGGTTCGAGACCAGGAAAAGGCGCTCCAGTTTTACACGAAGAAACTCGGATTCGAGATCGTGACGGACCAGCCCTTCGGCGATCAGCGATGGATCGAGCTCTCCATTCCGGGCGCCGAATCGCAGCTCGTGTTATTCACTCCTCCCGGTCATGAAACTCATATCGGTGGATTTCAACCGATCGTCTTCTGGACCGACGATATCGACAAAACCTACGCCGAGTTGAATGGTCGTGGCGTCCAGTTCACAAGTCTGCCCAAGAAAGAGCCGTGGGGGACATCGTCAATCTTCACAGATGAAGATGGGAATCAGTTTGTTCTCTCGTCGAGATGAGAAACTGCTGAAAGGACGCGTCGAAATCCAATGCCAACAGTGTTCGAAAAACTAAATCTGAAAGATCAGAACGAAATACTGATATTGAATGCTCCATCGTCCTTCGGACGGGAACTGAACAAATTGAAAGGCGTGACCATCCAGCGCGATGCGAAAAAGCTGACGTCGGTGGATTTTGCCCTGGCGTTCGTCGTCAAGCAAGCGGAAGTCGATTCGGCTGCGAAAACTCTTGCCGAAAAGATGAAAGGCGATGCCATCCTGTGGTTCGCCTATCCCAAAGGGACATCCAAGAGGTACAAGTGTGAATTCAACCGCGACAACGGATGGGACGTGATTCGCGCGGCTGGATTCGATACGGTTCGTGCCGTCGCTATTGACGAAGATTGGTCAGCGCTGCGCTTTCGGCGCAATGAATTTATCCACGGAGGTACAGGCTCGCAAAGAAAGAAGTGATTTCAGGAACTCCTTGCCGCCCACACCAAGAATGTCACTGCCCCGCAGCGCCGGGTTTGTTCGCAAAGTCCGCCGTTCCGATTTTCACTACCGTTCCTGGCGGTCTCGGCTTTGCTTCTTTCTCTTTTTCTGCGGACTTCTCTCCTGGTTTCTCCGGCTGCTTATCAGAATTGCTTTTCGCCTCTGCAGGTGGGGGCGGCGGAGCGGGCTTCTCGGTCCAAATTCCATACACGCGTCCGCCGCTGGCCGCGAGTCCAATGTAGTCGCCGAAGAACACTCCGTTCGCCTCAAATGGATCTTCCGTCCACGCATAATTGGGGAAGGTGCGTCCGCCATCGGTCGACCGAGCCAGCACGACCGTCTGCTTCAGATTCTGCGGGTCTTTGCGCCGATCATAAAAAATCACGTTCACCGATCCGTCAACCGGGTCGACTGCCAGCCACTGAAAAAACTGCTCGACCCCGTCGTGAATCGCATCGTTATTGACTCGGATCGGCTCGCTCCAGCGCTTCCCGCCGTCGTCAGAACTGGAGAGAAAAATATCGAGGTCGCCGTTGCGGTAGTCGCTCCATGTGATGTAAAGCCGCTTGCCATCGGGCGACACGCCAATCTGCGGGAATCCATTCGCACGCTCCAGCGTCTGAATGGCAAACATGATCGGCGCCGTATGAACAGCGGAGCGGGCGTGCGAGAATGTCCTCCCGCCATCGCGCGACGAGGTCAGCATGATGTCGTCACCCTGGCTCCAGATCGCATACAGTGTGCCGTTGGGGGCGACCACTCCGGCGAAGCCTTCCGCCGCGCCATTGTCATCGCGCGGCAAGCCGGGATGCGCATCAATTTCCACCGGCTGTGACCAGGTCTTGCCATCATCGGTCGAGCGGGAAAGCACCATCTGCGAGTCTGTAATGCGCCACCGCGTCCAGCCGATATAGAGATTGCCCGCGTACTTCCGCTTGGTCTGATCCGCAACGATGTAAGGCTTGTCTTCGAATGGAATGCCCGGCTGCGACTGCTGTTCGGCGACCGGGATGTGATCGGCTTCCCAGGTCTTGCCGCCATCCATTGAGCGGCGAATGAAAATTCCATTTCGTGTTGCTCCATGCGCCCAGTAGTTGAACGTCCCCAGCTTGTCAAAAGCGATGTAGCAGACGAACGCGTGCCCCTGATTGTCGAACGTAGTCGACACATCACCCGAGATCCTGTAGTTCTTCGGCGCGACATCCTCGACGTGCCATGTCCGGCCTTCGTCTTCGGAATAAGCCGCGTGCGCATTGTCCTGAAACACGCCCACCACTTGTTTCGGGTTGTTCGGATTCACCGCGATGCTTGGCTCAGTGAACCATCCCGGCTCCGGGGTCAAGGAATAAACGTGGGCATCCGGCGCCTTGGGAAGCTCCGGTTTTTGGGGTTCCTGCGCAAAGAGATAGCTGAAAAGGAGAAGGGAAGCGACGGCAAGTAGACGAAGAGTTCGAAGGAGCATTCGCGAGTCCTCAGTTACTAAGAAAAGTGTAAACGCTGTGCCGCGCCTGAGCATAGCGCAGCCCCTCCGGCAATCCCCGAATCCGCTCCGTAGCGTGCCATGACAAGAGGAATCTCCGAGGCGCGTGGATTTACGCACCACTTCGGCAGGCGGTTCTTCAAGTCGTCGAGAAACGGCCTCAGCATCGCCGCCACGCCTCCCCCCATCACGATCACGTCCGGATCAATGAGATCGACAATGTTGCCCAGCCACGGGGCGAGCAGAGCCACTGTTTCCTCCAGAATCTCTCGGGCCAGAGGATCGCCCGCCGCATACGCCTGCCCGACCGTTTCGCTTGTAACGCCGGAAACGACACCGCCTGCGAGCTCCAACAACTTGGAATTCTGCGGCGAGTTTTGCTCGACCTTGGCGCGTGCGCGCTTCCCGATGGCTGGGCCAGCGGCTAGAATCTCGATGCAGCCCCGCTTGCCACATGGGCAAACCGGTCCACGATAATCGATGCTGACGTGCCCGCCTTCCGCCGCCGCCCCCGTATTTCCGTGATAGATCTGCCCATCGAGCACAATGCCGGTGCCGATACCGGTGCCGATGCCTGCATAAAAAACATAATGGTAGCCGCGCGCGGCGCCCCATCGGGTCTCGGCAAGAGCAGCAGCATTCGCGTCGTTATCGACCTTAACCCGCAGGCGATAGTGCCCGGAGATTTTTTCCGCCAGCGGAAAATCGCGCCAGCAGGGAAGATTCGGAGGGTTGAGCACTACGCCGATTCGCGGATCGAGCGGTCCCGGCGCGCAAATGCCGATACTCTGAATCTTCTCGTTCGCTTCCTCGGAGTCAAAGACCGGATCGATAGCTTCAATCACAGCCTCCAGTCCCGCCTCTGCTGTGCCATTTCCAACCATCGGCCGGCGCGCCTGAACGAGGATCTTCCCTTCGGAGTCGACAATCCCGACGGCAACCTTCGTCCCGCCGATGTCAACGCCTAACACCAGATTGTCGCTGCTTGCTTGATCCTTCACGGTTGCGCCGCCACAGCGGTGTTTGCCGCATTGGCAAACTGCACCTTCACGGTTTTGATTTCATACGGCTTGGTGTGAACCGCAACCATTCCGTTTTCGATGGCGACATTACCCGCAGGTTTTTCCATCAAATTCGTTTCCGACGCAGATACGGCTCCCGCAGGTAACTCCAGCTTTACATCGCTTTCTTTTCCCGCCCACTCATAGAAACGCACGATCAGAGAATTCTCGTCTTCCGACTTCTTCACGGCCGTCACGATCACGTTGCCGGAATCGGCCCGCAGGAAGGAGTGCAAGGGCGGCAACGCTCCTGCATGTTTCTCGGTCTGCATCGGGATCAGCTTGTAATTCAGTTCGTACCCGCGAAGGATCGTAAACGCCTGCTTCCAGTCGCCCGCATGCGGATACAGCGAGTAGGTGAAATAGTGTTCGCCTTCATCGGCATGTGGGTCCGGCCATTCTGGCGAGCGCAGCAGAGACAGCCGCAGCACATTGCCTTTCGCGTCGTATCCATACTTGCAATCGTTGAGCAGGCTGAAGCCGTGTTTGTCATCGGAGATATCGGCCCAGCGCTGCGCGGGAACTTCAAACTGCGCTTTTTCGGCTGGCGTGTTGCGCGTCGTCGGACGCTGCACCGAACCGAAAGGAATTTCGTAAGTCGCCTTATCGCTGTGCGAGCTAACCGGGAATGCGACTTTCAGCAGAATGTGCTTCTCGTGCCAGTCGGCGTGCATCTTTACGTCCACCCGGGGAACACCGGCGTACAGCGTAATGTCGCGGATAAACGTCGAATTCTGGAAATGATTCTTGACCCGAATCACGGCGCGCAGCGGGCCGCTTTCGATCAACTTCACTTCGTCGGCTTTGTCGAGATCCCAATGCTGCTTTTCGAAATCCGCATCGATGTTCCATGCATCCCAGCGCTTGGGTTTGTCGACGAACGTCTGCAGTAAGTTTCCGCAGGTTCTGTCTTTCGGTCCACCGGTATCGGTTTCGGCAGGCGCCAGCGTTTCGGTATTGCTTCGCTTATCGATCAGGCTGGTCATGCAGCCGCTCTGCGGATCCACCTTTAATCGCACGAATTCATTTTCCAGTGAGATTTCTTGCCCCGTCGACGTAGCCTTGAGCAGAGAACGAACCGAAGGCGCTTTCGCCGCGGCGCGCACGAAGTAAGTTGCATACCCCATTGACGGCGTATTGGCGAGTAACAGGAAATGTGCTCGATGCGTCTCGCGATCGATCGACAGCAATTGAATCTCCGCCTGCTTCCCCGTGGAATCGAGGACCTCGATTTCTTTCGCCGGAGCGGGCAACTGCACCTCCGCTTCTACCGCATCGCCACGCTGCCACGATAGCGAGTTGTAGATGATCACCGGCACGCCTTCGCCCATCGTGTTTACGTGCGCGGCGATTTCCTTCAACGATCCACGGGTCACGTCACCAGCAGCCCGGTCTACATTTTCCAAATTCCTCTTGGCGTCGAGATAATTCACCGCAATCCCCGACCCCGGCATGATGTCGTGGAAATGGTCGAACAGGAGATTCTTCCACGTCAGTTCCATAACATTCTGGGGATACTCGCGCCCATAGAGCGACGCAATGGAGGCAAATTTCTCGGCGTTCAATACCGTTTCTTCCGCTTGCCGAATCCGCCGCTTGGTCTCCGCCTGCGTGGTGAACACGCCGCGGTGGTACTGAAAATACAGTTCTCCATCCCACGTGGGGACTTGCATCGATGGTAGCTTCTTCTCCATATCGGCAAAGAAGTCGCTCGCAAAACTGAATTGCAGCTTGGGAAACACAGTCTCTGGCGCCCGCAATTGGTCGGCATGATCGAGCATCACCCGCGTCGGCCCGCCACCATGATCGCCGACGCCATACAAGTGCATCATCTCGGGATGATCGGTGAGTTTCGGTCCGTAAATCGAGGGCATCCAGATCGAAACGTCCTTGCCCAGCGGCTGAGCATCGATCCCGCCCGCATAGTCGTGAGGAAAATAGGTCAGCAGGCGGCTACCGTCCGGCGCCTGCCACCAGAAAAGCTTGTAGGGAAACGTCGTGAATTCGTGTGCCCAGAGCAGCTTTTGCGTCACGAAATAATCCATTCCGGACCGTTTATAAATCTGCGGCAGTTGCCAGTTGTAGCCGAACGAATCCGGATTCCATCCAATTCTTACGTCAATGCCAAAATTCTTTTCGAAGTAGCGTTTTCCGACGAGAATCTGCCGCACCAGAGATTCGCCGTCCGGCATGTTCAGATCCGGTTCGACCCACATTCCGCCGATCACTTCCCAACGCCCTTCCTTCACTCGCTGCTTAATCTGCGCGAACAAATCCGGATACTTCTCCTGCATCCACTCGTATGCCCGCGCCGACGACATGGTGAATTTGAAGTCCGGATATTCGCGCATCAGGTCGAGTACGCTCTGAAAGGTGTTGCGCACCACCTCAACCGTCTCGGTCCATGGCCACAGCCATGCCATGTCAATGTGGGAGTTGCCCACCAGGCGAATCGTGAACTGCTGCATCCATGGTTGCAGTGCCTCCAATTTCTCCTGTGCGGCCTTGAGCGATGCGTCGAACCCTGCTTGATCGCCACGATCGAGAGGAGAAAAATCCACCGCCTTGACCGCCGCAGCCAGTTCCTGCTCCCGCTCGGCTTTGCCATCTTCATAGGCTGCGATGATCGGTTCAGCCGCAAGAACCTCCATGCGGAACAAGTTCGGATCCGGTCGTGACGCCGGGGGCTGGATTAACAATTCGCTATGAAAAAATTCCGCTTGCTCGTCGTCGGTAGTGACCACACGCGCGGCAACTAGAAATTTCTGTCCCGATTGCGCATTTTCCGTCAGCACAACGGGCAGAATGTCATCATCCGAGCCGCGATAAAGAATCGCGCCATTCGAAAAAACGGTAATGATCAGGCTATCCGGACTGCCGAAGCGCAAATCCAAAAGCACGCGAGAGCCAGCCGTCGCATATCCGTTGATCTTCTCTGGAATCTCAACCCAGCGCCGGAAAACGCGTGTTCCTTTCCACGGTTCATCACCATCGTTGTCGCCAGGCTGGTCTACGCTGTGGACCGTAATCTCGCTCCAGTCGGAATCGCTGGTTCGAGCGTCCTCCGGGTGGGCGACGTCCGCATGCCAGTGCCACTCGGCCTCATTTTGCGTCAGCAGAGACTCGAGCCGGTCGAGCGCGGGTTTGTACGAGTTGGCCGTCGGGGCATTTTGTGCAAATACGAAACTGCTCGCGAAACTACTGAAAATGAAAACGCACACCGCAAGTATCAGCCGCTTCATTGATGTCCTCTGTAGAAATCTGCTCCGTGGGCAACTTCAACCGGTGAGTTGACCAAACGAAGAATTATCTCTCAACTGAAGGTCAGAGTGCAGCGCAGGGGACAGGTTGGTAAAGAGTTTTGCTAGCTTCCGGTTTTCTTTGCGTGCGGCGCCATTTGTTTGAGCAAACCGATAAAGGCCGTGCTCGCCACCGAAAGTGTCCGGTCGCGGCGGTACGCCAGGCCCAGTTCGCGATAAAGTTCCGCATCTTCCAGGTCGATCAGCTTGACGCGCCCAGCCGCGACTTCGTCCCGTGCGAAAGATCCGCTGATCAGCGAGACTCCGAGATCCGCAGCGACAAAACTCTTGATCATCCCGATGCTCGGCAGCTCCATGCGGACTTGCAGGTGAGGGGCATACGGCCGAAACAACTTGTCAAGCAATCGCCGGGTATGTCCAGTCTTGGGAAAAAGCAGAGGGTACTTCACAATTTCGCTCACCGGCACCACATTGTGTTTCGCCAGCGGATTCTTCGCGCTCACCATGAGCATCAGCTTGTCGCGAAAGATAGGTTGGATCTTCAGACTCGGTGACTGGATGGGCAGCGTCAGGATGCCTACCTCGACACTGCCGTTTTCGAGTTTTTCAACGATCTTGTAGCTAAAGTTTCGATAGATGCTGATCTGCACCGCCGGATTTTTGCGGCAATATTGCGCGAATACATCGGGTAAAACATACAGGCAGGTTGCCTCGTTCGCTCCGACCCTGAGCGTTCCTCGCGGCGTTCGCCCATGATCAGCTACTGCCGTGAGCGATTCATCCCGCAAATTCTTCAGCCGCTCGGCATATTCGAAGAAAACCTGTCCCGCTGGAGTTAGCTTCACAGTCTTGCCGGAGCGGTCGAGCAAGCGGTCGCCATATTCCTGCTCCAGCTGCCGAATCTGTGCGCTGACTGCCGACTGAGAGCGAAAAACCTTTTCCCCTGCGCGCGAGAAGCTGCCTTGCTTAGCGACTTCAAGAAACGTGATGAGTTGGTCAAAGTCCATTTTTGACTGAGTGGGAATTATAGCGAAGTGCAGCCCAATCGAAAGTGACTTTGCGCCGTCAATATCATCGTGCGGAAATTCGCATCACTTCCATCAGAATTCCCGAATCCAGAAAACGTTAGGCCTCTCTTCTGCACATGTAAGATGGCAGCGTCAGCCATGATTCAGCTTCAGGATATTCACGCAGCTCTTGCAAGAATCCGTCCCGACATTCGCCTCTCTTCCTGCACACACTCGGAAACGTTTTCCAGCCTCACCGGAAATTCGATATTTCTCAAGCTCGATAACCAGCAAAGAACGGGAGCTTTCAAAGAACGTGGCGCCCTCAACAAACTGCTGACTCTTACAAATGAGGAACGTTCTCGCGGCGTAATTGCGGCATCAGCCGGGAACCATGCCCAAGGGGTTGCCTATCACGCGGGGCGGTATGGCGTTCGTGCCCGGATTTTCATGCCCCTGCCTACGCCATTGACGAAAGTGTCCTCGACCCGCTCCTACGGAGCCGAGGTAGTTCTTCAGGGCGCTAATTACGATGAAGCCTATGCGGCCGCGGTCGAAGAGGCCCATAAAAATGGCATGATGCTCATTCATGCTTTCGACGACGATGCAGTCATCGCAGGGCAGGGAACGCTTGGCCTGGAGATTCTGGAGCAGCAATCGGACATCGATGCCGTCGTTGTCCCGATTGGTGGCGGAGGATTGATTGGCGGAATTGCCTGCGCCCTCAAAGAGACGAATCCATCAATCCGAGTTTTTGGTGTCCAGCCGGCTCGTATTGCGTCCATGAAAGCCGCCGTCGCCGAGGGCAAGCTCGTCACGCTTAATGCCGCCAAGACTATTGCCGATGGCATCGCTGTACGCCGGGGAGGGGAACGTACACTTCCGCTGGTTCAGAAATATGTTGACGAGATTGTCACGGTGGAAGAAGAAGAAATCGCCAACGCGATTTTGCTTTTGTTGGAACGCGAAAAAACTTTGGCCGAGGGAGCCGGTGCGGCAGCTCTGGCCGCGGTCCTGAATCGAAGATTGCCATTCACCGGAAAGCGTCTGGCGGTTCTGGTTTGCGGCGGCAACATCGATGTCACTTTGCTGGCACGCATCATCGAGCGCGGTCTGGTGAAAGACGGACGTCTCGTTCGTCTCCGCGTTCACCTGCCCGACTACCCCGGTGCATTGCACCGGCTTACCGGCATTCTCGCCGAACATCGCGCGAACATCGTCGAAACTGCCTACGACCGCGCCTATCACGGCGTGAATCTCGGCGACACTGCCATCGACATCACCATGGAAACGCGCGGTCCCGATCACATCGCGGAGTTGATTTCGGCGCTGCTTGATGGCGGCTACACGCACGAACGAATCCTCTGAGCCGGCTGTTCCTAAGGCGAACCGGGAGTATCGGGGCTAATTGGTTGGCTGCTGCCTCCACTTCCGCCTCCGTGCAAGAGAAGCCAAAGCAGCAAGCCCGTGCCGCCCGCTCCGGCGGCAATCCACTTGGGATCCACCGGCAACCGTCCGGTGGGCGTACGCTCTCCAGCCCCGCACAGTTGTGATTCATCGCGATTACTTTCCTCGCCTTCGCGGACCGTGGACTTGTGCGATTCGTCGATCTTATCGGAAGCTTTGCCGCGATTTCCTTCTCTTACATAGACGTCTTTCTTCCGCGCTGCGACATGTACTGTCCCGCTGGTGTCGCTGACCTCGTATTGCGTCCAGTCGTTCAACACCGGAATGACAGTGATGCAGTTGACCCGTACCTTGAACCCCTTTGACGTTCCTACCGCGACGCTGCCATGATCCAGTTCCAGCAAATCGCCATCGAATTTCGCCACGCTTTCCTGCTGAAGCAGAATTTGTGTTCCGTCCAGGCTCAATGTCGCAGTGAATCCAGCCTTCGTTTCCACCAGGTCCCCTGGGGCGACTGCGGTCGCATCCCGCGCCTCCTCCCCATTCACCCACACTCCACCCATGGTGTGCAGGATGGCTGATGGCCCTTGCGCGGCCTGTCCTTGTCCACTGGATGCATCTTGGGCAAGCAACGACACAGGCAACGCAATGATCATGACCCAACAAAGAAAATAACGTATGAAAGACACACTCATCCGAAGTCCTGTTTTGCACACCTCTCCCATTCAAATCGTAGCTGGGGTGCACCAGGGTCGCCTATTAGCAATCTCGATGACCGGGGTCTACTCGGACGCCGAGTGCTAAGGCGCAAGTTGCGCCATAATTAGGCCATTCCCGCTTTTTGTTAAAGATATCTTTTGCGAGGGTAAAACTTTGTAAATCATCCACTTCTGGGGACTTCGGCCATGTAGATTAAAGGAGGGCGTATGCGGTTAAGACAACCATCAATTTTGACAGTTATAGTCTCGCTTGCGGTGTTGACGGAAGGCTGCCTTTTCATCTCTAGTCCGGTGGCGCAAGCTCAAGACGCGGGGACCCAAACCGTTGCGAAGAGCATCGGCAGGATTCAATCGATCAGTGGAAACACCCTCACCATTGCTCCGGAATCGGGTCCGCAAGTTACCGCGAATATTCAGCCCACGGCCCGCATTTTGCGCCTGGAACCGGGCGAAAAAGATTTAAAGAACGCCGCCCCGATTTCCATGCAGGACCTGCAGGTGGGCGATACCGTCCGCGTGCGTGGTTATGCATCGCAAGATGGGAAGTCGATCGCCACGTTGGAAGTCATCGTCATTACTCACGCCGCGGTCGCTGCCGTCAGCAATCAGATTCGCGAGGACTGGCAGAAGCGTGGCCTGGCCGGAGTCGTTTCATCCGTGGATCCTTCCTCTGGCACTGTGACGATTTCCATTCCCGGCATAGGCGAGAAGAAAACCGTCAACATCCACACGACTAGCGCGACGATCATTCGGCGCTACGCTCCCGATTCGGCCAATTTCGAAGCTGCCAAACCCAGCACCCTACAGGAAATCCACGTGAACGATCAGCTGCGCGCTCGTGGTGATCGCAGCCCGGACGGCAATGACTTTAACGCGGTCGAAATCGTTACCGGAACCTTCCCCTACGTCGAGGGGACGATCAAATCTGTGGATGCAAGCGCGAATACCATCAGCGTTCAGGATGTATTGAGTAAGAAAACGGTTCAGCTCAGGGTGACGTCCGACTCACAGCTTCACCAGGTTCCCGCCGAAATGGCCCAGCAGATGGCCTTCAGGCTGAAGCAAGCCAAGTCGCAAGGGACTGGTTCGAGTGCGTCCACTCCCGCCGCAGCGAACGCTCAAGCAAATCAGGGCATGCATCGACCGGCCGGCGGCTCGCAGAATGGAGCGGCCGCAGCAGGTATGCGGGCAGGTGGCGGAGGGGGATTGCAGAAACTCTTGGACTCTACTCCGACCACGACTCTCGCCAATCTGCACAAGGGCGATGCTCTCGCCATCCTGGCGACGGAGGGCACTTCATCGACTGCAGGCACGATTATCAAGTTATACAGTGGCGTCGAACCAATTCTCGAAGCTGCGCCGAA